>Ga0181538_10005520_pt1 | contig 11326 bp, 7 predicted proteins | sample PEATcosm2014_Bin_40_FD_119773 | JGI IMG/M metagenome (GOLD analysis project Ga0181538, IMG submission 119773) | Peatland microbial communities from MTU Mesocosm Facility, Houghton, MI, USA - PEATcosm2014_Bin23_30_metaG | ecosystem: Environmental > Terrestrial > Soil > Wetlands > Peat | place...
CATTGGCGAAAACTCAACGGCAGCACGTTGCTGCCGGAGGTGATCGCAGGAGTGGTCTTCAAAGATGGAACGAAGCTCGCCGCTTAAACTGTCGCGGCCATCCACTACTTTTGGGAATATCTCAATCTGGGAAGCAGCCGCGCCATGCACCTTCGTATTCGCAGGAAATGCGTTTTCCCTTCCGGGGTATATACTTGATTGAAATCCTCGGTCTTGAGCCTTCGGCCACCAACGGAAAAAATAGATTCATTCAAATCTACAAACGCTTGGTCCGCAATTTTTTTGAAGTCAACTTTTATGGGGGTTTTGCTGGTTTCAAACATCAACTGAATTGTTCCGATTGCCGCAAAATAACGCATTGCGGGGGGCGGATAGTCTCGTTTGCGAACATCAACGATGTTGGTTTCAAGCCCCCACAGCCTGAAGACCGCGCCGATGGCAAAGCACCAAGCGTATATTCGCTGTTCGGGAGTGGAGAAGAACGACTCCCAATGGGAATGTACCGGACCACTCCAATTCATGACGCTCGTAAAGCCAAGGCCAACGGCGAAATTGTCAGCACCAAGTTCGATCGCTTGGCGAACGGTTTTCGATCTGTAAAAAGCTGCGCCGCCGGACACCGCCTCACAAACCATATCGACGCCAGCAGCCTTTATAATGAATTCGAGTTGCCCCGTGACAATGTGCGCAACCTCGTGAAGAACCAAAAAATCGTAGGCGAGATTGTTTGCAACCATAGAAAACTCTCGTCGAACGGGATCGTTTGGCGATCTCGGCGCGGTGGGCCAACCGCTTCTTATACGGGATGCGTGCAATACGTCGATGTTGTTAAGCAAGCCTTCGGAGAATTGCCCCTCATAGGATTCCAGCCCGACATTTCCGATGAACTTCAGAACGTCGGGATGCGAAAGCATCCGCTGGAAAAGGTCTGCCGAAACAAGAACGGCTCCCTTGTTGATGCGAAAGATTCCTCGTTTATTGCGAATTCCGGCGGCAGCATTGAGGTTCGGACCACTGCTGAAATCGAAGTAGATTTCGATGTTCCTTCCGGGCAAAAAGTGTTGCCGAACCGCATCTATTCGATCCTGTGCGATCCAGTGATAGCTATCAAAAACGCTCTGCAATTCTGTTGGTGGAGAATAGGGCGTCAACTTGTCCTCTGCGCAGAAGGCTGCAAATTCTTTACGGAGGATGTTTATGTCTGTCATTAGCGACCTTTCCGACGTTGAATTAGCAATGGCGATAGCCAGAGAGGTGCTTGGCTGGAAGAATGTTGTTGTGGATCACGAAGGCAATGTACGAGGTGATTCTCCGCAAACGCTTTCCGAGTTTCCATTAACACTGGAATTTCCTATCACGTCAGAATCTGTAGACCTGCTTGAAAACAGACCAAGTTTTGCCGACAGGCGAGAAGCATATTTCTCTCGCCTTCACCAGCTTGTCGGCAACGACGTTTCAATCGCAACGCCACGGCTGCGATGCGAATCCATGCTTATGACTTACCGGAAGCCCTTGGTTTATGCTTAGGCTTTGCCAACTTCTCTTGGGCCGCCCCCAAAATGATCGGTCTTACCCATGTGGCAACATCGGCCTGATCGGAGGCGGCAGCTTCCAGTACAATTCGTTTCTGGTTTTCCGTCATTGGGATTCGCACATCGACGGTTTTACGTTCCGAGGGGTCTTTTGGTGGTCTAGCCATGGCTTTATATTAGCCAAAGAAATCTACAAGTCAAGCGATTTTTCTCTTGCAATGTGGATTAGTTTAGCTATAATAACCCACATGGAAAACACAACTCAAATCACCGATGGGATTACGACTGGCGTAGAGGCTCGAAAACAGCGCGGCCTGCAAATCGCGGCACTGGCCCGGATCGACAAAAAGGACGATGTTTACATTGTCCCGTCACAAACCGACCCGCGCCATCCGAAATACGAAGTGCATTACCACGACAAGCACCCGACCTGCACTTGCCCGGACTTTGAGACGCGGGGATGCCGCTGCAAGCACATTTACGCCGTCGAATACGTCATCCAGCGCGAAGAACATCCGGACGGCAGCACGACCGTTACCCAATCGGTCACAGTCACACAAACCCGCAAGACCTATCCGCAAGACTGGCCGAATTACAACGCCGCGCAGGTGAATGAAAAACGCCATTTCCAAGCCTTGCTTGGCGACTTGTGTCAGGGCATCGAAACGCCAGCCGTTGAACGACCAAACGGCGGGCGTCCGCAATTCCCGCTGGCCGATGCCGTGTTCTCGGTCGTTTACAAAATCTACAGCACCCATAGCGCCCGGCGATTTGTCGGCGATCTTGGAGAAGCGAAGGACAAGGGATATATCACGCAACTCCCGCACTACAACACGATCTTCAAGTTCATTGAGAAGCCAGAGCTATACCCGATCCTATTGGACTTGATCGAACGGGCAGCGCTTCCCCTGAAGGACGTTGAATCACAATTCGCCGTGGACTCAACGGGCTTCGCATTCTGCCGGTTTACCCGATGGTTCGATATTAAATACAACCGCTTCACCGCCGAGCAACAATGGATCAAGGCTCACATTTGCGCCGGGACAAAGACGAACGTCGTCACCGCCGTCGAAATCCACCGGCGGGACGAAGCCGATCAAACACAACTCCCGGCGCTAGTGAAATCGACCGCCAAGAATTTCGATATGGCCGAAGTATCGGCGGACAAGGCGTACTCAGACCGAAATTGCCATAAGGCGATTGCGAAGGTTGGCGCTATCCCCTACATCATGTTCAAAGCCAACACCACGGGCGGCGTCGGCGGATTGTTCCGCAAGGCGTTCCACTACTTCCAGTTCAAAAAGGACGAATTCCTTGCCCACTACCACCGGCGGTCAAACGTCGAGTCAACGGTTATGATGATTAAGACCAAATTTGGTGATGCCGTTCGGTCCAAGACGGAAGTTGCGGCCCGGAACGAAGTGCTTTGCAAGTTGCTTTGCCACAACATTTGCTGCTTGATTTCGGCGATGTACGAACTTGGCATTGAGCCGATGCTCGCGGGCGCGGTTGCCCACAAACTGGACGGGATGCCCACAAACCCGAAGCTTTTCAATGGTTAAAAGGCAAAGCCCACTTTGAGACACTTTTGAGGGTTTAATTAGCATATACTAACTTTTCATTCCTGTCGTAACCATGATATATAAAGATAGTTGCGCACAATATCTCGGGCGAAAGTTGGTGAGACAACGCAGAATCTGTCTCAAGCGAACTCATGCACAAAAATGCGTGAAATTCGAGCTTTTTTTGCTTGATTGTTAGTTAAGTATATGTTAGGTTTGCGGTTCGGCAACTGGTCGCCGCGTTTCCGGTCTTGGCATTGAATACAGGCGGTACGAGGAAGGGATTGGACCACGGATGAGGCGGATTACTCGGATGAATTCTGTCTTATCCATGCAATCCGCGCAATCCGCGGTTTGATCTCTCTGCTTGTTTCGCCTGGAAGCTGCGGCGATCGGTTCACGTTTACAGAATGGGGTCAAATGGTGATGCAGAACGATAGCGGAAACGGGAACGAGGGGCTGGCGGTTGAGCAACAGACGGCGCTGGAATTGCTGCTGCTGGGCAAATCGGTCGCGGAGACGGCGAAGTCGACGGGGGTGTCACGCCAGACGGTGCATCGCTGGCTGAAACACGATGCGACATTTCGGGCGGCGTATAACGAGTGGCACGATCAACTGAAGGAAAGTTCGCGCTCGCGGCTGCTGATGCTGACGGACAAGGCGACCGATGCGCTGGAGAAAGCGCTGGAGGCCGGCGATGCGCGGGCGGCATTGCAGCTTTTGAAGGGGATGGGATTGATCAAGGACGAGCCGGCCGGGCCGACGGACCCACAGGAGGTGAAGAAGAGCATGGAGATGGAGGAGAAGCGGAGAAAAATTGCGTTGAGGCGGGAGAGGGGAAAGCTGGAGAACGAGGACCAAACGGCGGAGTTGGGGTGGTGAGGAGATTGCCGAATGCCGATTGCCGATTGCCGATTGCCGATTGCCGATTACGTTATTGATGCAAATGATGCCGATTTCCACACTGAACTGCTAGAAATTTGCAGCACGGCAAAGTGCATGCTGCTTATTAGCGGGTACGACAATAAATTATATGCCCGTCTACTGAAAGCCAGCGACGGTTGGAGGAAATGGAAGATCGAAACCCACACTCGGGACACTACCGGCACGGATTATGATCGCACAGAAGTGCTGTGGATGAATCGTTCATTTGTTAAAGCACGAGCCTGTGGCAAGGTGCCGATTACCTTGACCAAGAAGGAACGATTGCAGAAGAAAATCAACCCTCCCCGATGAAGCGATCGAACTGAAGCGGGATGCAAACCCCCCACGGCAGCGCCGTGGGCGTTCGGGGCCCTTCGACACCCTGGACTGGCTCGGGGCGGGCAAGCTCAGGGCAGGCGCGGGACGGGGAAACGGTGGGCGAGTACGCGCCACCCTACCAGTGCTGAAGCCGTCGCGTTATTTGTTGCCGGGTTCATTCCTGCCCGGAAGCCGCTTGATGCGGGTGTCGGCGGTGAGGAGTTTCATTTGCTGAATGGCGATCTGGTTTAGGCGTTTGAGCCGAATGGGTTGCGAGAGGGCCTCGGCAATGAACATGGCGTTGAGATTCTCCAGGTTGGAAAGGCAGACAAGCTGGGAGACGTCGGCCTCGTCGCGGATGTTGCCGCGTTTTTGGGGGGATTCGTCGCGCCACTGGGCGGCGGTTTTGCCGAAGAGGGCGAGGTTGAGCACGTCGGCTTCGCTGGCGTAAATGAGGGAGGTTTGGGCCTTGCTTAACTCCGGCGGGATCAGATGAGTCTGAATGGCGTCGGTATGGATGCGATAGTTGATCTTGGCGAGGTTTCGCTTGATGTCCCAGCCGAGAGTCTTTCGCTCTTCTTCCTTGAGGCGCTGGAATTCCTTGATGAGATAGAGCTTGAACTCGACTACAGACCCAGGAGGCGAACTCGAAGGCGATGTCCTTATGGGCATGGGTACCGCCATAACGGCCAGCCTTGGAAATAATGCCGATGGCGCCGGTTTTCTCGATCCACTGCTTGGCGGTGAGAATGAAGCTATTGAGACCAGCTTGCTTTTTAATCCCATCGAATTCGATGGGATTAAAACCGGGGTTATTGAGATGTTCCCAGATGCCTAGGAACTCGATGGTGTTCCGGTTGCGCAGCCAATTCAGGATAATGTAGTCCGTCCGGTCGGGGTCCTTGTACCGCGCGATATCGGTGAGGCTGATATAGTCCTCGTCCTTGACGGAAAGGACGGTCACTTCGCGGCTGAGAACCTTGATCTTAGACATGGGTCGTCTCCACAACTCCACCGGATTGCCTGCCAGCGCGCTGATTTTGTACAGCGATTGGCCCTTCATCGCCAGCCGGGCGCTCCCCGCGAGCGGGGCGGCTAAACGAAATTCGGGTGGGGTGGGGTGCGGGATTTCTGGCCCTTCGACAGGATTGGGGCGGGGGCGGGATGCAAAGCCCCACGGCGGCGGCGGAGGCTTCGCCTTTCGCGCCGTGGGCGTTCGGGGGTGAATTGAGCCGGTGCCGTGGATCGCGGGAGGGGGCGTTCCGATTGGATAGGGCCTTGGGGAATTATCGGTGGTGCAATTTGAATGTTGAAAGGATTGGGATTGCCCAGGGAGCAAGCTCCCAGGGCTTTGGATTCGGAAAGTGGCCGGATTCCAATGTTGCAATCGGCAATCACCAACCGTCTGTGCGGATGCCCATGGCGTCGGCGATCAGCTCGGCGAGGTGTTTGACGTCCGTGCTTACGCCGCGGCGATGGCATAGGCCGGAGATGTTCATGGTGCAGCCGGCGTCGTTGCAGATGACGGTTTTGGCGGCGGTTTGGGAAATGCAAGTAATTTTGTCCTCGACGATGGCGCGGCTGATGGCGGGATATTTGAATGCGAAGGAGCCGCCGAAGCCGCAACATTGGTCGGTCCTTTCCATCGGCTTGAATTGGACGTTGCCAAGTTGGCGGAGGAGGCGGACGGCGGCGTCCTGCGTGCCGAGGGCGCGGAGATGGCAGGTGTAATGATAGGTGATCTCCTGGGGAGCGGGCAAGGAGAACTGGTGGAGATCGACTTTTAGGACCTTGTCTAGGAATTCGACGAATTCGTAGGTCTTGGCGCGGAGATCGTTCATGGGCTCTTGCCATTCGGGGTCATCGTGCAGAAGCTGGTGATATTGCTCGCGCACCATGGCGCAGCAGGAGGCGGAAGGGGTGACGACGTAGGGATAGGGCTGGAAGATTTGGATCATGCGCTGGGCGAGATCGCGGGATTCGGAGAGGAAGCCGTTGTTGAAAAACGGCTGGCCGCAACAGGTCTGGGCTTGGGGGAAGAGCACCTGGCAGCCGAAACGCTCGAGGATTTTGGTGACGGCGACGCCGACGTGCGGATAAAACTGGTCGGTCAGGCAGGTGATGAATAATGCGACGCGAGGCATCAACGGAGGATGATAGGTGATCCGGGGCGGAGAAAAAACGTCCCCGGCCTTTTAAGGGCCGGGGACGCTTCATTTACGAGATAGGCGCGGTGAGCTTGCGATTAGGTGCCGCCCAGGAGCTTCAGGACGTTGTCGGGCTGAGCGTTGGCCTGGGCCAAGACCGTGGTGGCTGCCTGCGAGAGGATCTGGTCGCGGGTGAGGTTGGAGGTTTCGGAGGCGAAGTCGGTGTTCATGATGGCGGACTCGGCGGCCGAGACGTTCTCGTAGGATACTCCCAGACTGCTGACGGTGGAGCCGATGGTGAAGGTCTGGAAAGCGCCCAGGCGGCCGCGCAGGCTGCTGACCTGTCCGATGGCGCTGTTGAGAATGTTCTGGGCGGTGGAGAGGTTGTTGCTGGACAGGCTATTGGAGCCGCCGCTGCCGATGGAGCTCAAGTAGCCGTTGAACGAATCGCCGAGATCGCCGGTGGAAACGGAACTGACGCCGATGGAGGCCTTGTTGGTGGCATCGACCTCAGAGCCCAATTGGAAGGTAGCGCCGCCGCCGGTGACGTAGAAGGTCGTGGAGGTGGGCTTGTCATAATTGGTTGCCAGGTCGAGGCTGACGTCGAGGCTGGCGTTGCGGTAGCTGATGGCCAGGCCATTGGCCTCCGCGGTGGCGCCGTTGATGGTAACGCCGGCATCCGCGCCCACGGTCTTGGTAGCGCTGAAGCTCTGTGCCAGCTTTCCTGCGATGACCTGAATGCTGGCGAACTGGGCCGAGCCGTACTGGGTGGAGTTCACGCGTAGGGCAGTGCCGCTGACTTGGGCGGACAAGCCCGTGGAGTTCTTCACGCCGTTGACCGCGGTGGCGATGGAGCTGACGGAGGTGCCGGAGGCGAAGGACAACTGGGTGCTGCCGAGGTTGCCGGCGATTTGGAGGGTCACGGTGTTTCCGCTGATGGCGCCGCCCTGATAGGTCAGGGCGGCGGTCTTGGCGGATGAAACCACCTGGACCGCGACGGCCACGTTGCCGCCGTCGGGCACCAGGGCGCTGTTGATCTGGAGGTTGGTGACCGCCGAGCCCACGCTGCTGGTGGTATAGGCCAGGCTGCCGTTGAGAAGCTGAGAGCCTTCGAACGACGTGGATTGTGAGATGCGGTTGATGGTGGAAAGAATGGAGTCCACCTGCAACTGATTGGCCGCGACCTCGTCGGAACTGAGAGCACCGGAGTTAGCGGCCTGGCCGATCAGACCCTGCAACTGGATCAGAAGGGAGCTGACCTCGTTCAAGCCGCCTTCGGCGGTTCCGATGACGTTGCCGGCAAGGCTGGCGTTGCTGATGGCGGTTTGGATGCCGGTCTGCTCCTGCTGTAGGCTAAGTCCCGCGATCAAACCGGCGGGATTATCGGCGCCACTGTTGATCTGTAAACCGGTGCTGAGCCGTTCGAGGCTCGTGTTCAAAGCGGTATTGTTTTGCGCGAGGGATCGCTGGGCAATCAGAGAACTGACGTTGGTGTTGATTACGCTCATGAATGTCTCTCCGTGACAATTTGTTTACGTGGGGCAGGATTCGCATCCGTGCGATCCACGTGCCGCTCCGTAAGTGAGCGAGCAAAGTTTTTATGTCATCCCCTTGACAATTGAGCCGGCATTTTGGGGGACGGTAAGCCGGCCGCCGTTCCGTGGCTAGGTTTCGAGAGCCGTCGCTCCCGCATGTGAAGTCGCTGCGCTCCTTTCTCACGAACCATTAATGGCGGGGCTTGGTCGCCTGCTCCCGAGGCTGGCAGCACCGCCGCCGCACGGGTTGAATAATCGACGTTCTTCGTGAGGTTTCTTTCAGTTTCCCGCACATTATTTGTCCGAGGCGAGTTATAGGGCAATGCGCGATTCGAGGGCGTCGGCGGCGGATAAGGCGCTCGGCCGGCGGTGGTGCATTATCCGCCCAGCTTTTTATGGGACGCCGGAGGAAAAAAAGAAATCCCCCGGCCGAGGAGGCCGGGGGACGCTTGACTTGCGAGATAGGACCCCGTGGCTCCGCCGCGGTGTTCACCGAGTTAAGTACCCAGGAGCTTCAGGACGTTGTCCGGTTGAGCATTGGCCTGGGAAAGGACGGTGGTGGCTGCCTGCGACAGAATCTGGTCGCGGGTCAGGTTGGACGTTTCGGAAGCGAAGTCGGTGTCCATGATGGCCGACTCGGCGGCCGAGACGTTCTCATAGGCCACGCCCAGGCTGGCCACCGTCGAGCCGACGGTGAAAGTCTGGAACGCGCCCAGCCGGCCTCGCAGGCTGCTGACCTGCTGGATCGCGCTGTTAAGAATGTTCTGCGCGGTCGAGAGGTTGCCGCTCGACAGGCTATTGGCGCCACCGCTGCCGATGGAGCTCAAGTAGCCGTTGAACGAATCGCCCAGATCGCCGGTCGAAACCGAGCTGATGCCGATGGAGGCCTTGCCTTGCTCGGACACCGTGGATCCCAATTGGAACGTAGCGCCGCCGCCGGTGACGTAGAACGTCGTGGAGGTGGGCAGGTCGTAATTGGCTGCGATGTTGAGGCTGACGTCGAGGTTGGCGTTGCGGTAACTGACGGCCAGGCCGTTCGCCTGAGCCGACGCGCCGTTGATGGTCACGGCGGCATTCGCTCCCGTGGCCTTGGTCGAGCTGAAGTTCTGTGCCAGCTTTCCGGCGATGACCTGGATGCTGGTGAACTGCGCCGAGCCGTATTGCGTGGAGTTCACTCGCAGGGCAGTGCCGCTGACTTGGGCGGACAAGCCCGTGGAGTTCTTCACGCCGTTGATCGCGGTAGCGATCGAGCTGACGGAGGTGCCGGAGGCGAAGGACAACTGGGTGCTGCCGAGGTTTCCGGCGACTTGGAGGGTCACGGTGTTTCCGCTGATGGCGCCGCCCTGGTAGGTCAGGGCCGCGGTCTTGGCGGATGAAACCACCTGCACCGCCACCGCCACGGTGCCGCCGTCGGGCACCAGGGCGCTGTTGACCTGGAGGTTGGTGACCGCCGAGCCCACGCTGCTGGTCGTGTAGGCCAGGCTGCCGTTGAGAAGCTGAGAGCCTTCGAACGACGTGGATTGTGAGATGCGGTTGATGGTGGAAAGAATGGAGTCCACCTGCAACTGATTGGCCGCGACCTCGTCGGGACTGAGGGCGCCGGAGTTGGCGGCTTGGCCGACCAGCCCCTGCACCTGAGTCAGAAGCGAACTGACCTCGTTCAAGCCGCCTTCAGCGGTTCCGATGACGTTGCCAGCGAGGCTGGCGTTGCTGATGGCGGTCTGAATGCCGGTCTGTTCCTGCTGGAGGCTCAGTCCCGCGATCAAACCGGCGGGATTATCGGCACCACTGTTGATCTGCAAACCCGTGCTGAGCCGTTCGAGGCTCGTGTTCAGACTCGTATTGTTTTGCGCCAAGGATCGCTGGGCGATCAGCGAGTTGACGTTGGTATTAATGACGCTCATAACCTGTCTCTCCGTGACTAAAGGACCAATCCCTGAATATGTTTCGCTGGCAGGTCAGGGGAATCCCGCCAAAAACCACAAGGCCATGCACCGCCGCCATATCAAGGCGGCGGCGTCAAATCATCGGCGGATGGGCATGGCCCTTCCGCCATCGATGCCTCCTTTCTCGCAAGTCAGCCGAGCGTGAGGCATATCACGAAACTCCGCGCGGCATAGGCGGCGTATCGACGGAGAGGACGGGGCACTTTAGCGAGACTGGGAAAAGATTTCCGAAAGGAAGGGGGAGATCAGGCCGCCACGTCGGCTATGCGCCGGCTAGGCGATTATATGACGTGAGGGTTCGATAACGCAGAATGGGCGCGGCTGCGCAAAAACGGACGGGTGCGGCCAAGCCGGGTTGTCCGCGAAAATTTCACTTCGTCCATGCTTCAGGATCAATGACCCTGAAGGAGAGTGAGCACGGTCTGCGGAATGTTGTTGGCGGTTGCGAGCACGCTGGTTCCCGCCTGCACGAGGATCTGATTCCGCGTGAGGTTGGCGGTCTCGGCGGCGAAATCGGCGTCCTGAATATCGCTTTCGCTGGAGGTCACGTTTTCCAAGGTGACCTGGAGGCTTGCCGAATTGGTCTCCAGGGTGTTCTTCTCAAAGGCGCCGAGGCGTCCCTGCAACTCGGCGACCTGCTGAATGGCCACCTGAACGATCTGGCTGGCCTTCTCAGCTCGTCCACCGACGATGGAGGCATTTCCCCCCGTGACAATGTCGTTGAGGAATCCAACGGCATTGTTTCCCAGGGCACTGGCGGCAACCGACCCGATGCCAATGCTGACTTGTTGCTGGCTATTGACCTGGCCTCCAAGCTGGAAGAGCGCCCCGCCGCCGGTGATGGCGAAGCTGGTCTGTCCGATGCCGAACGTGTCGCTCAGGGTCATATCCAAGTCGAGCGAGGAGGTGTTGAGCTGCAATTCAAGACCGTTACCCACGGTAAGCGCGCCGTTAATGGTGGCAACGACATCGGCGCCGACGGCGCGTTCCTTGTCGGCGCCGGTGGTGTCGGTGGTCTGGAAGACGCCGGTCTGCGCCTGGATCGATACGTAACTGCTGGAACCGTACCCGGTGCTTTGGAAATTGATCCCAGAAGCGGCGTTGGCGCTGTTAATGAGGTTGGCGGTGACGCCGGTGCTGTCGGAGATTCCGTTGATGGCGAACCCGATCGCCGACGCGGTCGTCCCGCTGACAAACGAGAGAGTCTGGACGCCGCCGTTGCCGCCGATTTCCAGAGTGACGCTCTTGGTGATGGCGCTGGTGCGGAACTGGAGGTCGGCGAGCTTGGCGCTGCTGATCACGTTCACGTCGACGGGCATCGACGTTTGGGTGCCGAGATTGGCCTGTGAAATACTCAAGGCG
>Ga0181538_10005522_pt1 | contig 11319 bp, 8 predicted proteins | sample PEATcosm2014_Bin_40_FD_119773 | JGI IMG/M metagenome (GOLD analysis project Ga0181538, IMG submission 119773) | Peatland microbial communities from MTU Mesocosm Facility, Houghton, MI, USA - PEATcosm2014_Bin23_30_metaG | ecosystem: Environmental > Terrestrial > Soil > Wetlands > Peat | place...
GTTCCTGATACAAGCGCTTCTTTCGGTATTTCCGGATGAACACCACATGATAGTTGCATTCCCATTTCGTGTGCTTCAGACTCTCGTAAACAATGCTTTCCATTTTCGGTTTCCTTTCGTGTGGGCTTTGAGCGGTTCACACGTAGGAAACCAAATCGACTCCCGGAACTGTCAAACTCTGGGAGTCCCCCGGCAGAACCGGGGGTTTCCTTGATGACTATGATTGTCCTGGCGGTCCACGCGGACGGCAAAGTCACGGTGAGCGTACCTTCACGATTCTGAACGATTGGATGTCCAAAACTCGCGGTTTGTCGGAAGTATTGGTAGAGATTAACGAATGTCGGCAGATTCCACGCTTCGGGTCGGTGATACAAGCGCTGCGCAGCAGCGGTTTCTTTCGCTATTCTTGCGCAGCGAGCGGGAGATCTTTCGTTACGTGGCCGTTCTGGTCCCGAACATCACGGACGCGGAAGACATTGTTCAACAGACCGCATTGGCGCTTTGGGAGAAGTTCGATGCCTATGATCCTGCCCAGCCTTTCGCACCCTGGGCCTGCCGGTTCGCCCTGAACAAGGCTCATCAGTGGATGGAGCGGCGTCAGCGCTGGCAGGCCCTGCTGGAGCACGGTCTGGCAGAGGAACTGGCCCAGCGGCGGCAGGAGTTGCAGCCCGAGTTTGAATTGCGGCTGAAGCACCTCGAGGGCTGCCTCGGAAAGCTGCCGCAAGTACAGCGCTCGCTGATTGAGGGTTATTACTATGAGCGCGCCGGTATCGAGGCGCTCGCGGCGCGCTCTGGCCGGAGTGCAGCCGCAACCTACAAGATGCTGCAACGGATCCGGCACACCCTCCAACTTTGCGTAGAAGGCCAGGTAGAACCGGAGGTGGCATGAAACTCTCCTTTCCGTCTCACGAGTTTGACGACGCCGTGGCAGCCGTGTGCCACGGCTCGGCTAACGAGGCCGAGATGCGCGCTTTAAACGTGTTGTTGCGGAGCAACTCGAGCGCTCGGGACGAGTATCTGATGCGCGCCGAGCTGCACAGCCGGCTGGCGTCCGCGCCGGACTTTTTTTCCCAGGCGGCCGATGCGGCTGCAAGCTGTCGCTTGCCCGGCATCAGCACCGGCGACCGGCGGAGTATCCTCTCTCTGAGCCCAGCGGTGCCGCCGACCAGAAGGAAACTGGTGCGAGCGCTGGCACTGGCGGCCTGCCTCATGTTCATTGTCGGGGGCGTCTGGACATTCTGGTTTAAGCGGTCCGTGGCCAGGAACGGAGCAACCAGCAGCGCCGTTGCGATGTTGGCCCGGGCCGTGGATGCTCGTTGGGGCGGGAACTCTCCACTACGGGTGGGCAGCGCCCTGGAACCGGGCTGGCTTCGACTCGAGGCCGGCTTGGCGCAAGTGGTCTTCTATAGCGGTGCGCGAGTGGTGATCGATGGGCCGACGGAACTGCAGCTCATTTCACCAGCGGAGGCAGCTTGTCCCGCGGGACGGTTGTTGGCCGAGGTGCCCCAGCCTGCGCGCGGCTTCCGCCTGAGAACCGCCCAAGTCAGCGTCGTGGATCGCGGGACTGCCTTCGGCATTGATGCCACCCATGGCCAGACTGAAATTCACGTTTTCAAAGGCGAGGTGGAGTTACTTGCCGGGACCGAGGCAAAGCAGACACTGGGCGAGGGGCGGGCGGCCGTGGTGCAGGGGAGCGCTCCGCCGCGGCTCATGGCTGCGAGCAGAGATGCATTCGCTTCGATGTTCGAGCTTCAGACGCGCTCGCTCGCCTCAGAGGCTATCCGCTATGAACAGTGGCAGTTCGCGAATGCGCGGCTCAACCAGGATCCATCCCTGGTTGTGCATTTGGATTTCGAGAACCTCAGCGACTCGGACTGGACGCTGCGTAATGCGGCCGAAAGGAACCGCTCCGTGCCAGATGCGACCATCGTGGGCTGCCAGCGCTCGGAGGGCCGGTGGCGGGAGAAACAGGCGCTGGAATTCCAAAGTGTCAACGACCGCGTGCGCCTGGCGGTGCCAGGGGACTTCCAGGCATTGACCCTTTGCGCTTGGGTGTGCGTAAAGGGACTGGATCGGCAGTTCAACTCGCTGTTCATGTCCGATGGATTCGATCCCGGCACGATTCACTGGCTGATACGCAACGACGGCGTTTTGGGTATAACGGTGTTCGGCCCAGGCTCGGGTCAATACCAGATTCTGGCCAGTCCTCCCGTAATCACGCTCGATAGACTCGGCATGTGGATGCACTTGGCGGCGGTCCTCGACGGAAAAGCTCGGCAAGTAATCCATTACGTCAACGGACGTCCAGTCGCGCGCGAAGCGTTGAAATTAGGGCCGCCTTATCGGCTGGGTCCAGCCGAGTTGGGCAACTGGAATGCGCTAGGCGGCCCGAATCCCGCTCCTTCCCTGATCCGCAATCTCAGTGGGTCGCTCGACGAGTTTGAGTTGTTCAGCCGGGCTTTGGGTGATGCTGAGATTCGCGAGCTTTACGTCAAAGGCAAACCCGACGTGTAACCCAGGAAGAATTGGTCTATGAATCCGTTAAAACCCTCAAGAAAGGCACTTATGAAAATGGCAGGCTTGGTACTCCTCGGTGGTGTGATCGGGCTCCTGACTTCTGTCAGCCAGGGGGCTGACATCGCCGGTCAGTGGCGTGCGGAGTTCGACTCGCCGGTCGGCTTGCAGAAATACCTATATACCTTCGAGTCGGCCGACGGAAGACTTACGGGCAAAGCCACCGCCGATATCGGTGGCCGCACCCGGCAATCGGAACTGAAAGATATCAAGCTTGCCGGCGACGCGATCTCATTTGTCGAACTCACCTCGTTTCAAGGCAATGATTTACGCATTGAATATACCGGCAAACTGGCTGACCACGAGATGAAGCTGACCAGGAAAGTCGGTGATTTCGGCACTGAGGAAATCGTGGCCAAACGGGCGCAAGGCGCCAACGTTACGCTTGCAGCCGCTTCGCCCAACTCCACCAACGCCGTCGCCGGTGAACGGCCGCGCCGTGGCCCTGGCGGATTTGGCGGGCCGGTCGTCCTCGGACCCGATGACAAAGCTGCCTTCGACGATCCGCCGGCCGGGTTTGACAAGAAGCGCGACAACATTCCGCACGGCAGGTTGGAGATGATCGAATACGACTCCAAGACGGTGGGCACCACGCGCAAGATGCAGGTCTATACTCCGCCCGGCTATTCCAAGGACAAAACATATCCCGTGCTCTACCTCCTGCACGGCATCGGCGGAGATGAAACCGAGTGGGAGCGTTTTGCCCATCCGGACATCCTCCTCGACAACTTGATCGCTGACGGGAAGGCCGTGCCGATGATCATCGTGATGCCCAATGGCCGCGCGCAAAAGGACGATCGCGCCGGGCCCAACGCGATGGCGACGGCGCCCGCCTTCGCGGCCTTCGAACAGGACCTGCTCAAGGATGTGATCCCCGCCATCGAGTCGCGGTATTCGGCGCAAGCCGATCGCGAACACCGGGCGCTCGCCGGGTTGTCTATGGGCGGCGGCCAATCGCTGAACTTCGGATTGGCTCACCTCGACACCTTTGCGTGGGTGGGAGGTTTCTCGTCAGCGCCGAACACGAAAACGCCCGAGCAACTCGTGCCCGATCCCGCAGCCGCAGCCCAACAATTAAAGCTGCTGTGGATATCCTGCGGCAACAAAGACGGATTGATCCAGATCAGCCAAGGCGTTCATGCCTATCTCAAGGAACACAAAGTGCCGCACGTCTGGCACGTGGATGGCAATGGCCACGATGCAACCCACTGGAGAAACAACTTATGGCTGTTCTCGCAACGCATTTTCAAGTAGGTCAAGAGCCTTATGAAGACTCGTAGCTCAAACCACAACTCGCACATCGGCCTGCTCACGGCAGCGCTGCTTGCCATTTGCGCAACGGCCCGGTCAGCCGACATGCCTAGCCTCAAGGACGCCTTCAAAGACCACTTCTGCGTAGGCGCCGCCATCAACCGCACTATCGCGACTGGCACCGCGGTCCGGGCCGACAACGTCAACCGGACCCTGGAACAGGTCAATAAGGACATTGCTCTCGTGAAGGAACAGTTCAACCAGATTGCCCCGGAGAACGACCTGAAATGGGCACTCATCCATCCGCGGGAAGGCGCCGACGGCTACAACTTCGGCCCGGCGGACGCCTACGTTAACTTCGGCCTGAGCAACGACATGTATATCGTTGGACACACACTCGTCTGGCACAGCCAGACGCCTAACTGGGTCTTCCAAGGCACCAATATGCCGCCCGGCGTAACTAACGCTCCGTCGCCGGCACCCAACGCCGCCATGAATACGGCAGGGACAAATGGGCCCGAAGGTCGGAGATTTGGCCGCGGTTTTGGCGGCGGTTTCGCTCGTGGCGGCTTTTCCGGCCCACGCGCATCCCGCGTGGAATTGCTCCAGAGGATGCGCGAGCACATTCAAACCGTTGTCGGCCGCTACAAGGGCAAGATCAAGGCCTGGGACGTCGTAAATGAAGCCATCGCCGACGGCGGCACGAACGTTCTGCGGAACTCGCCCTGGCTGGAAATCATCGGGCCGGACTTCATCGCCAAGGCCTTCGAATACGCCCACGAGGCGGATCCTGATGCGATCCTCCGTTACAACGACTATGGGTTGGAGAGCCCGGCAAAACGCCGCAAGCTCATTACCTTGATCAAGTCCCTGCAGGAGCAGCACGTCCCGGTCATGGCCATTGGCTCACAAACCCACGTCAGTGTATCGTCGCCGAGCTTTGAGGCTGAAGACCAGGCGCTAACGGAAATGGAGACGCTGGGTCTGCCGATTCACATCACCGAACTAGACGTCAACGGCGCACAGGGCGGCCAGCGCAGCAGCAGCGCGGATATCTCCAACAACGCAGCGACTACCCAGGGCGGCTTGGTGGATGACGCCAACCGGAAGCTGGCCGAGGCGTATGCGGGTCTGTTCCGGGCGTTCGTTAAGCATGATAAATCGGTGAAATTGGTCACGTTCTGGGGAGTGAATGACCGGGTCTCGTGGCGCGCGCAAGGTCGCCCATTGTTGTTCGACGGCAACGATCAGCCCAAGCCCGCCTTCGAGGCTGTCATTGGCGCCGCCAAGGGCGAGCAAGTGAACCCGCGTTGAGACACAGATCACACGGATTATCACGAATCCCTGGAGTCCAACGTGTGCGAATCCGTGCAAATCCGTGCAATTCGTGTCTGTCCTCGAAGACTTGTGACGCTGTCCATGAATCATGAGAATTAAAGTGCGATGGGTCCTGCTGGCGGGATTACTCATGTTGGCTCGGAACGTCCTGGCTCAAGATACGAATTTCTTCATCTTCCTCTGCTTTGGCCAGTCCAACATGGAGGGCTATCCAGGAATTGAACAGCAGGACCAGACGCCGGCGGACGATCGCTTTCAGGTCCTGGCCGCGGTTGATTTTCCGAAGTTAGGTAGAACAAAGGGTAACTGGTACGCGGCTGTCCCTCCGTTGTGCCGTGGTTCCACGGGTCTTTGTCCTGCCGACTATTTTGGCCGAACCCTGGTGGCCAACCTTCCGGCCAACACCAGGGTCGGCGTCGTGAATGTCTCTGTCGCCGGCTGCAAGATCGAACTGTTCGAAAAAGACACCTATCGGACGCACGCTGCCACGGCTCCCTCTTGGATGACGAACATCATCAACCAATACGGTGGAAATCCCTATGCGCGCCTGGTTGAGATGGGAGCACTGGCTCAGAAAGAGGGTGTCATCAAGGGAATCCTGTTACATCAGGGAGAATCCAACACAAATGACAAGGAATGGCCGAACAAAATTAAAGGCATCTACGACAATCTGATCAAAGACTTGAATCTCAAGGCCGAAGAAGTGCCTCTGCTCGCGGGCGAACTCGTGAATGCTGACCAGAAGGGCGCTTGCGCAAGCATGAATTCCATTATCGACGACCTGCCCAAAACCATTCCCAATTCATACGTCATCTCTTCGAAGGGTTGCACCAGCCGTCCCGACCATCTGCATTTCAACTCCGCAGGCTACCGGGAGATGGGCAAGCGATATGGGGAAAGAATGCTCTCGTTGATCGGTTATCAGCAATGGACTTTTATCAGCTATTTTCTCCCCACCCCTCCGCACGGCGAGCTGCTCCGTGAGACCTGGGGAGCCACCAACGTCCTCCCACGCGACATCCGGAACGGGCTGGAAGACGCCACCATGAAGCAGTATTGCTACTGGGACGGCCAGATCATCAAAGCCCCCGACGGCAAGTACCACATGTTCGCCAGCCGCTGGGATGAAGCCAGAGGCCACGACGGCTGGTTCGGCTCGGTCGCCGTCCATGCTGTTTCTGAATCCCTCACCGGGCCGTACGTGGACCAGGGCCTCTGCTGGCCCAACGACCAGGGCGGCAAGGGACACAATGTTACCGCCCTCACCCTGCCCGACGGCCGCTATGCCATCGTCATCAGCGAAACTCGCCCCTGCGAGGTCTATGTCTCCAAATCGCTCGACGGCCCCTGGGAGCACCTCGGCACCATCACGGTTGAGGGCGAGCCGAGGTGGCACGCCTCCAACGTCGCGATCATGGCCCGCCCCGATGGCCACTTCGAGTTCGTCCCCCGCGACGGCCGAATCTTCTTCAGCGACAAAGGCATCCTCGGACCTTACCAGCCGCAGGGCGACTCGGTTTTTCCCAAGGGCATCCCAAACCTCGAGGACCCCTGCATCTGGTATTCCGGCGGCCTCTACCACATCGTCGTCAACTCCTGGTCCACTCGGAAGGCGTATCACCTCACCTCCCGTGATGGCATCCACGACTGGACCAACCGCGGCCTGGCCTACGATCCCCGCGAGGCAATTGTCCGCTACCCCGACGGCACGGTGAACCATTGGAACAAGGCCGAACGACCCTCGGTCTATATCGAAAACGGCCATGTCGCTGCCATGACCCTGGCCGTGATTGACGTAGAAAAAGAACAGGACCAGGGCAATGACGGCCATGGGAGCAAGGTCATCGTGATCCCCTTCGACGGCGCCGCCCTCGATCGCGACCTGCAGTCAGCGGCAGACTCGCCCAAGCCGTGATCCCGTTTGTCTCGAAACTGAAAGGAGAGATACTCAAGATGTGTAGGAGTTTTCTGGTTGCGATGTTCGCAATGGTAGCCACCGGGCTTGGCATGGCGCAGCAACCCGCGCCGGTCAAGGTCGAGCACGGCTTGGTGCAGGGCACGTCCGAAGACGGATTGACGGTTTATCGCGGCATCCCCTTTGCGGCGCCGCCAGTGGGCGACCTCCGCTGGCGCGCTCCGCAGCCCGCCGCGAAATGGGAAGGGGTGCGTCAGGCCACCAAGTTCGGGCCAAAACCGATCCAGGGCTCGAGAACCGGACCGGACATGAGTGAGGACTGCTTGTATTTGAATGTCTGGACGCCGGCGAAATCCGCGAGCGACCGCATCCCCGTGCTCGTTTGGATTTACGGCGGCGGATTCGGCGGAGGGGCCACGTCCGACCCGAACTACAGTGGGGAGAAGCTGGCCAAGAAGGGCGTGGTGCTGGTCAGCATTGCCTACCGCGTCGGGCAACTCGGATTTCTGGCGCACCCGGCATTGAGCGCCGAAACGACGAACCACGTTTCGGGCAATTACGGCCTGCTGGACATGGTCGTGGGTCTCCAATGGGTGCAGGAGAATATCGCTGCGTTCGGTGGCGACCCGAACAAGGTGACGATTTTCGGCGAATCGGCTGGGGGGATCGCCGTCAGCATGCTGTGCGCTTCGCCACTGGCTAAAGGACTGTTCCATGGCGCGATTTCGCAAAGCGGCGGCTCGTTTGGACCGCCGCGGCCCACCACCTTCCCAGGCGAGAATTTGAAACGCCTTCCTGACGCCGAACGCGCCGGAGAAGTTTACGCCAAGAACGCGGGCGTTTCGTCCATCGCGGAACTGCGAAAGGTCGCCCCCGACAAGCTTCCTGCAGGCCGCGGTCTCGGCATGTCCTGGCCCATCATTGATGGCTGGGTGATCCCCGACGATCAATACAAGCTTTACACGGCGGGTAAATACAACGACACGCCGATTCTCGTGGGCTACAACTCCGACGAAGGCGCGAGCTTTTCGCCGCCGAAGACGCCGGGGGATTACGTCGGGGGCGTCAGGACGCGCTACGGCAAGTTCGCGGAGGACCTCCTCAAAGCCTATCCCGTCGGCTCCAACACAGTGCCGAAGACCGCGCGCGATCTGGCCCGCGATGCGGCATTCGGCTGGCACACTTGGACTTGGGCGCGGCTGCAAGCACAGACGGGAAGATCCAAGGTATTCTACTATTATTTCGATCAGCACCCCGAATATGCGGAAGGCTCGCCCCGGGCCGGGTACGGTTCACCGCACGGCATGGATGTGGCCTACGTTTTCCAGCATCTCAATCCCAATAATCCGCAGACGACCAAGACGGACCTGGAGATCTCGGAGGCCATGTCAACCTACTGGGTGAACTTCGCCAAGCGCGGCGATCCCAACGGCGACGGGCTCCCTGGCTGGACCGCCTTCAGCGAAGTCAATCCTGTCGTGATGTACTTCGGCCAGACGCCGCACACGGGCCCGGTGCCCAGCGCCGAAGCGCTCAAGAGGCTGGATGCCTATTTCGCGTGGCGGCGGACGCCGGAAGGAGAGGCGTGGGCGAAATAGACTTGTCCTCATGCTGGAAGCGATACCCTTCCCCTCGCGCGGTCAATATATGCTTGGGGGACTGAGGATTCTCCTCCAGCTTTTGCCGCAACCAGGCGATATGAACATCCACGGTGCGCTCGGTGATGAACGGTTGTTCGCTCCACACTTGATGGAGAATCTGCTCGCGGGTCAGCACCTGACCCCGATGGTTGATGAGCAACCGCAGCAGTTCCGCTTCCTTGGCGGCAAGGCTGATGGGTAGGCCGCCCTTGGTAAAAACCATGCTATCGAAGTCCGCCGTCACGTTACCAAATTGGAAGTGGAGCACCGGAGTCAATTGTTCCTTGTGAACACGCCGCAGCAGCGCGGCCACCCGGGCCAGCAGTTCGTCAGGATCGAACGGCTTGACGAGGTAATCATCCGCACCCGTCCGCAGACCATGGACGCGGTCCGGAATCTGGCCCTTGGCGGTGAGCATTAGAATTGCGCCATCGAAGCCGCGCTCGCGGACCGCGTGGCAAAGCTCAAAACCGTTCATCCCCGGCAGCATCACGTCTAGAATGAGCAGGTCGAACTTCCCTTCCATTGCCTGGCGCAGGCCGCTCTTGCCCTCAGAGGCGGTCTCGACTGAATGGCCTTCGGCACGCAGCAGATCAGACACCACCAGAGCAACGCCAGCTTCGTCTTCTACCAGGAGGATGCGGGATTTCATGTTGGCATTGTGTTCGTGTGAGCCGGCAGCCGCACGGTAAAGGTGGCGCCTTGTCCGGGCTGGCTGCGAACCAGGATGGTGCCCCCGTGCGCCTCGACAATCTCTCTGACCAGGCTCAAGCCCAGCCCGCTGCCGCGGATTTGCTTTTCCTGCGCCGCCGCGCCCCGCACGAAAGGTTTGAAGATTTCCGCCTGTTCGTCCTCAGGGATTCCCGGCCCACGATCCGCGACGCGCACTTCGAGCATCCGCTCAGTTCCATTCGCAGCAGTCGCGGTCACGCCGATCCACCCACCCGTCCCGCCGTGGCGCGCGGCATTGGCCAGCAGGTTTTGAAACACGCGCCGCAGTGCCGCCGCGTCGCCGGACACCTCCGGTAAAGACGTGGGAATGGAGAGTTCTACCGTGCAGCCGGCGATCTCCGCATCGCGTTTAGTGGCGGCAATAGCGTCCTGCAACACTTCGACGAGTTGGACGGGCTTGCGGCTGAGCGCAGCCTGGTTCTTTCGCGCGCCGGCGAGTTCGAGCAATTGCTCGATCATCTCCGTGAGCTGCTCTGTATGCTGGATGATCAAGCCGGAGTATTGCTCAAGCTGGGCGCGCCCCTGAACGACGCCGCGTTTGATGTTGTGGGCCGCGCCGCGAATGACCGTAAGCGGCGTGCGCAGCTCGTGCGAGACATTGGCGACAAAACTCAGCTGCGCCTCGGCAAGCTGCCGCGAACGCCGGGTGTGGAACACGAGCGCGACTCCCGCCGCGAGGATCAAGCCGTTCACCAGCGCCGCCACGGCTAAGTTGCGTCGGCGCGACGCGGACACCACGGCTTCCAGCGCGCCGGGACGCGGACGGGCTTCGAGGACCCACAGGTTCCACTCTGGCGCCGCGCGGCCCTCGGGGCCGGCCGGAGCGCCAGGCGGGCGCTGGCGCGGACTCTCCGCGCTCTTGCCCTGGCGATGGAACCTGATTGAATAGGGCGTCTCTCCGTTCTCCGCGGCATTGGGGCGGGAGGAATACAGCATCGTGGCCGGCTCCGTTAGAGTCTTCACCTCCACGTCGTAGAGCGATTTGTCGCCGAATCTCAAATAAGATCGCACCAACTCCGGCAGCCAGACGTTGCGCACGTAGTCGAGATCAAGTTCGAGCACGAGCCACTCGCTGATGCCCGCTCCGCCGCCGAACACAGGAAATTCCAGCAGCACCCCGCTGCGATCGACGAACGGGCCAGCGCCGCCAACTGTCGTGCGCTTACGGTCGAGATTGTCTTTCAGAGCGGCCCAGTGCGATGGCCACTCCATCGGCACAAACTTCTCGGCCTGTAGATCAAGCGCATGGAGTTCGAGACCGTCCCGCGCAGGCACAACGACGGCCATGCGGGTGAAGAGCGGGCGCAGGCTGGTGGACTTCCATTCCCGCAGGCGCGCGACGTGCGCGGCTTCACGGCCTAGCGTGTTGAGTTCCGAGAGACCGGGCACGAGCGCGCGGCAGCTTTCGGCAAGTTCGGAGTCGAAGTCGCGGACGAGCGACTGTGCCTGTTCGCTGAGTGCGCCGCGCAGGCGGGCCACTTCCGCGCGGCTGACCTCACCCGTCCAATGATACTGCAAGACCGTAAGAATCCCGCAGAGGACCAGCAGGAAGATGACCAGGCCCCATTCAATGAAGGGTTGTCGCGAGCGGGCGTTCATGACTGGCTGGCGTACACGGCGCGGAGGATCATAACCGGTTTGGCGCGCCAGGGTCAACGGAACCGGTCATCTCTTAACATTCCTTAACATGACTTTGAACTGCGGCGGGCCTTGGGGTCAGGGCATGGAAGAACCAACGACTGAGCTCGTTTGCACCATTGAGCAAGGCCGTCGGCAATCCAAACATATACTGCTTGCCCGTTCCTCGCGTCGAAGAGTCGGATCACCACGCTCCTTTGATCCAGTTGATGACCAAGACTACTTTGCCCA
>Ga0181538_10005525_pt1 | contig 11317 bp, 6 predicted proteins | sample PEATcosm2014_Bin_40_FD_119773 | JGI IMG/M metagenome (GOLD analysis project Ga0181538, IMG submission 119773) | Peatland microbial communities from MTU Mesocosm Facility, Houghton, MI, USA - PEATcosm2014_Bin23_30_metaG | ecosystem: Environmental > Terrestrial > Soil > Wetlands > Peat | place...
GAAATCACACCGCAACAAATGCAATTTGACCTTTTGGAAAAATAATCGTCGATTTCAAAAAATGCGAAATTGCCCAGTTATTCGCATATTCACGTTTTGAATTTCGTAACACCCTCCTTTGGGTTGACCGTGGGCACAAATGAATTGGTCATCTATGTGGATGAAAAGCATTAATTTTGACTGGCACAATTTTTGGAACTGTGGAATAATTTTTTTATGCCAAAAGCCATTGACCTTCGATTGCCCGGAATCAGTTTCGAGGATGCCATGAAGCGACTGGCGAACACGCCACCACCGCCAACCTCGAAGAAAGCTAAACTCCAAAAGGCCGCAAGTTCCCAGCGCCGAAACAAGAAGTAATCCGCCGCGTTCCGTCAAATTGTGAGGGCCAATTCTCATTTTGGCACATTCTAACCAAGAAAAGCCCGCAGGGTGCCGACTTTATTTTATTTATTTTCAGGCTGAGAGGGGTTTCTGCGTAATTTCAGCCTGCTCGTTTTGCTCCAGAGTCGGCCTTGAAAGCCTCACCGTCATTTCCCATGCTAAAACATTGGCGACTTTCTGCGTTTGGCAAAGACACAATCCCGATTGGAGGTGTAACCAGAACTGGTGACTGGCAGGGGACAGGGCATGAGGTATGATTCCATTGTTGTTGCCGATGTAATTTAGTTCTCAATTCTGTTTTAAGAGGCCGGACCTGTTGTCCGGCCTTTCTTTTTTACTTTTGAGACATTCTCGGTCGCGCGGCCAATCATACCCGGCGACACTGCTGCGTCGCCCTGGCATTGCAACTTTAAATGCCGGCTTTGGCACGAAGTTGTTCCACCTGCTTTTCCAGTTCACGCAGGCGGTGAATCATGTCCGGCAATTGCTGCACCGCGATCATCTGCCGCTTGGCCTGTCTGTCCGGCGCGGCCGGATAACCGAGCACCGCCCCTCCGTCGGGAATATCGTGCATCACACCGGACTTCGCGCCGACGATGGCCTGGTTGCCGAGCTTCAAATGCCCCGCAATCCCCGACTGTGAAGCGATCACGCAGTAATCCCCCAGGCGCGTGCTGCCGGCAAAACCCGACTGGCCCATGACCAGACAGTGCCGGCCAATGACGACGTTGTGCGCGACATGCACAAGATTATCAATCTTGGTGCCCTCGCCAATGACGGTGGAACCCAGCGCCCCGCGGTCAATGGCCGAGTTGGCGCCGATCTCCACATCGTCGTGGATGATTACATTGCCGACCTGCAGCACTTTGCGATGGCGGCCCTCGTCGAACACGTAACCGTAGCCATCCGAGCCGATGACCGTGCCGGCGTGGATGCTGACCCGGTGACCGATCTGTGTGCGCACATAAACCACGACGTTGGGGAACAGGCACACGTCGTCGCCAATCTGACAGTCCCGGCCAATATGATTGCCGCCCATGAGCACGGAACGCGCGCCGAGCCGCACCCGCGCGCCCAGCACACAATCCGGCCCGACGCACGCCGTGGGATCAATTTGCGCCGAAGCATCGATCATCGCGCTTGGATGAATGCCGGACGGTTGCTGGTCCGGCGGGAAAAAGAGCGGCAGCACCCTGGCCATGGCCACGCGCGCGTTCCGCACGCGGATGAGGACTTTCTTCGACGGCGCGAACGCGTCCGATACGAGGATGGCGGTGGCCTGACTTTGTTCGGCGGCGGCGAAGTGGGTTTCCTTCTCGGCAAAAGTGAGGTCGCCGGCCCGGGCGCAGTCGGCGGGCGCGAAGCCGGTGAGTTGGACTGAACCGTCGCCGAGGACTTCGCCCCGGAGTTGTTCCGCGATTTGAGCAGCGGTAAATGGCATAAAATGCTGGGTTAATGGTTAAGAGACTCCGTTCGGGAAGAAGCTTATGCCGCCGCGAGGCGGTGGCAAGCCGTATCCATGCAGTAGAAAATGTTTAACCACGGATGGACACAGATGGACACGGATAGGAAAAGGAAATCAGCGAGGCAAACGTGTTCGCCAATAAGCGAGGCTTTTCCTTCGCTGAAGAAACCTTTGGCCCTCGCCTTAATCCGTAATACAATCCTGCCACTTCGCGCACGGACGACAAAGATTTGGACTGCGGTGGCAGAGCGCAGCGGCGACACCGCTTTTCGTATGGCCGGTTGCGTCCAAAAGCGGCGTGGCGCTTCGCTTCCCGCCGCAGTCCAAAATCCGTGGTTGCGGCGCAAACCGCGTTGGGTTTATCCGTGTCCATCCGTGGTTTAATTGAACAGATACGGCTCAAGGATGTTGTCGGCGCCGTTGCCCCGAAATATTTACGCCCAGCAATATGCCCGTGACGCCGACGCATAACCACCCAAACCAATCACCGTGCTGATTGTAAAAAGTCGGGGCGCGCTTTTCGCCGGGTTGCGGCAACGGGAGGTCAATCGTCATTGCGCCGACGGCATAGACGCTGCCGTTTTGATCCTTCAAAATTTCACGCATGCGGCCGGTGGCATCCATCCAGCAGGTCACGCCGTTGTTGCAACAGCGCACGAGCGGCACGCCGTTTTCCACCGCGCGAAAAACACCGCCGGCCGCGTGCTGCCATTGTTCCGCGCTGTCGCCGAACCAGCCGTCGTTGGTCAGGTTCACCAGAAAATCCGTGTCGTCCTGGACGTATTCACGCGCCAATTCCGGAAACATGTCCTCAAAACAGATCAGCGTGGAGGTTCTGACGCGGTTTGGAGCGCCGGTCACCGATCCGGCGTCGGGAATATCAGCATTCGATTCGAGCCGGGCCGGAGGCCGGCGCTCCAGTTCAAACGGCACCGCACGGTCACCGGAGGCAAAGCTGCCGGGGATGGGTGTAAACCATTTGATGAACGGCAACCAGCGCACGAGCGGGATGTATTCGCCAAAGATGACCAGCTTTTGTTTGTGGTAAACATTCTTGAAATGGCCGTCCGGGTCGAACAGGAACGCCGCGTTGAAAACGTCGAAGTCGTCCTTGCTCTTCGCATTGGGCCGCCACCGGGCGTCGTCGGCATTGCAAATCAGCCAGAGGTGGTGAGTGCGGGCGAGGTTGGTGATGGCGGCGTAGCTGGCCTCGTCGAATTCCGGCACGGCGGCTTCCGGCCAGATGAGCAAATCGGTTTCATTTGAGCCCCTCTCCCGACCTGCGGCCACCCTCTCCCCGCCGGGCGGGTAGAGGGACGGGGCGAGGGGTTCGTTTGTTAGCTGTGCCGAAGTCAACGCCTGTTCGGAAAGTTCAAGCAGTTGCCGAAAACGATTGGTATTCGCGTTCGGGTCCCAAATTAAAGCCTGTGGAATGCTGGGTTGAACGAGCGTGATACGCAGTGTCGCGCCGGGAGGATTTTGTTTGTTGATTCGGGCGAACCCAAAGACGAACAGTGCCATGACCACGACCAGCGGCAGAGCTATTTCCGCCTGCCACGCCATTCGCAGGGCGGGGCGGCGGAAGATCATGCGGGTGGCGGAAAACAGCGACAGCGAAACCCACACGACCAGAAACGAAACGCCATAAACGCCGGTGACCGAGGCGATTTGAATGAGCGGAACCAGTTGATATTGCGACGCGCCCAGCGGATTCCACGGAAAACCGCTGAACAGCCGCCCGCGAACCATTTCCAGCGCCACCCAGGCAGCCGCGCCCGCAAACGACCATAGCACGCGACAGCTCCAGGATTCGGTATTTGGAATCTGAAATTTGGAATTTGAAATCAGCCAGACCCAGGTTGCCGGATACAGCGCGACATAGGCGCCCAATGCAACCCAGCCAAGAATGGGATAGCCTGTCACTGGAATCAGCAGCAGCCAGTACAGCGACGAAAGGAAATGCGCCAATCCGGCGACGTAACCGGCGCGGAAGGCATCGCATCCGCGTTTGCCGTAAGCGGCGGCAATCATCAATGCGGGCGCAATCCAGGCGCAACCGGCGATGCTGATTTTCGGGTACGCGGCGGTCAGCAAAAGCCCGGCGCCGATGGCCAGGAGATAACCGCTGCGAATCAGGAGTTCATTGAGAAAACTTTTCAACGTGGCGAAGGGCGAATAATCATGCGTGAACGTCGGGCCGGGCCTGGCGCATTCGGCGGCCCGTTTCAAAACGGCAGCGCTGGCATTGACGACGATGGCTTCGCGCGCGCCGCGCCAGACGGCGAAGTCGGCGGACGAATTGCCGGCGTAGTCAAAACCGCGTTCGCCGAATTTGGCGACAAGGACCTTTAGTTTATTGCCGCTGCGCAGGTTGGTTTTGCCGTCGCTGCCCAGTACTTCGTCAAACAACCCGACATGATTGGCCACCGGCAGAGCCATGTCGCGGTCGGAGGCGGTGACGAGAACCAATTTCCGCCCGGCGGCCCTTTGTTCCCGCAGATAGGCGAGAAACGGTTCGTGGTAGGGCAGGGCGGCGGGATCAATTGTGACGCGCCGGGCGAGCTGCCATTTCAGGAATGCCCGGCCGCGCATCCACCAGAAAAGAACGGGCATGAGTTGGAACGGATTTCGTCGCAGCAGCCGTGCCAGCGATTCCCCAAGCAAATCAGTCTTGATGAGCGTGCCATCCAGGTCCACGCAGAGCGGGATCTGGTTTTCGCGTGGCGTATCAGGCGGTGGCGGCATTGTCGCTCGGAATCAAAAGGCGGGGCGAGACTACTGGCGAGCCGCACAGCTTAAAAGTCAAATCTCCGGCTCGCGAGGCCGCCCACCCCACCAACGGAAAACCGTTCTAGCCGTTAAGCGCGCGTTCCAGCAAGTTTTTTTCGCGCAATCCGTAATTCAACTTGAGCGCTTCAGCCTGTGCGGCCCCGGTCATCTTCTGCCAGGATTTTTGGATGGCGTTGATGATTTTGTCTTCGGCGGTTTTCGCCGCAAGGTCAACCAATTGAAATTCGAGGAAGACAAGGCAAAGCGCGTCTTCGAGCACGCGGGTTTCGGGATTGTCGGGAAAATGTTTCTTGAGAATCAAATCCTGCACCCGGCGAATCACGTCTTCCGGGTAACCGGCTTCGCGCAAGATGTCGCCGGCCTTTTGGGCGTGAAACTTTTTGAGCACCGCCCGCCATTGCAAATACCCGGCGCGGGTCATCGGATGAGACTGGCGCGGGATTTCCCAGCGGCAAAGGTGCTGGCAGCGCGCGGCGAGACGAAGTTCCTCGGAAGCGCCGGGGCAAAGTTGCAAAACCCATTTTGTCAGACGCTGGGCATAAAGCCATTCGCGCGGGCGGGAGATGCCGTCAATGACCTCGGTGTTTGGATCGCGGGCGTTGGCTTCATCGAACCGGCGCAGCGCGTCCTCGAAACGCTTCGGATCGTGTGTTTGAAAACTGTCGGACACGGGCTGGTGTTATTCCAAAACACCCTGCCAGCGCAAGGCAGATTCAGAAGGAATCCGGCAACGTGCTGGCGGAAGTTAAAATCTTGGTGAAACCGGACTGACCGCCGCCATCAATCAATGATGGCAGCCGCAGCCGTGGCTGCCGCAGGAGTCGTCAAGGTCTTCAGCGGTGGGAACGCGGCCGGTTTCGAGCGTTTTGGAGACGTATTTCTGGATCGAGTGCTGAAGTTGGTGAAGCTCTTCCTGCGCATCGAGGAAGCCGCGTGCGATGGGATTGGCCAGCAGCGCGTCGCGCTGTTTCTCAAAATCGGCGATTTCCGTGCCGTCCAACGGCAGGGAATTCTGCTGTTTTTCCTGAAGCGTCTGGCCTTTGGCGATCAAGCTTTCGTACTGGCTGCGCGCTGCGTCATTGGCCAGAAAAGCATCAATTTGCTGGCGGGCGGCGCGCAGGTTCGGCAGGTCAACGATGGCCTGGCAAAGTTCGCGGGTCTTTTGCGTGACGGGATTTTCTTCAATTTGAGTCGGCATAAAATGTATCAACTTTTTCGATAATGTTTTCGAACGCACGGCCTTTGTCCCGGGCGCAAGAGCGGCATAATAAACCACAACAACAAATGGAAAGCAAACAGATTGACAACTTCCATGAGAATGTATAAAAACTGCGCCACAAATTTATGCAACCAATTCATCTTGGCTGGGTTGATTACACAATTCTGCTTGCTTACACCGCCTTTGTCATCGGCATCGGCTTTGCGCTTCGGCGCTACATGAAAACGTCATCGGACTTTTTGACGTCCGGGCGATCCATTCCCACCTGGGTGACGGGGCTGGCCTTCATGGCCGCCAACCTCGGCGCGCTCGAACTGGTCGGCATGGCCGCCAACACCACCAAATATGGCATCGCCACCGCCCATTTTTACTGGGTCGGCGCGATTCCGGCGATGGTGTTTCTGGCGGTCTTCATGATGCCGTTTTACTACGGTTCAAAAGCCCGCTCGGTGCCCGAATATCTGAATATGCGCTTCGACGCGCGCGTGCGATGCGTCAACTCAATTTCGTTCGCGGTCATGACGGTGTTCTCTTCGGGTATTTCCATGGATTGCCTGGCCCGGCTGCTGCATCTGCTGCTCGGCTGGGACTATAACATCAGTCTTTGGATTTGTTCGGCGGTGGTGCTGGTTTATGTGTTGAAAGGCGGATTGACCTCGGCGATTTACACCGAAGTGCTCCAGTTTTTCATGATTGTCCTCGGTTTCTCGCCGGTCATTTATCTCGGCCTCAGGGACGTCGGCGGCTGGGATAAATTGAAAACGACGCTGGGATTGGTGTCCCAAAACCCGATGGCATTGGATTTAAACACGAAAACTTTTCAACCGGATGCCTGGACGAGCGTGTGGAAACCGCTGCTGGCCGGGCCAGCCCATAATCCGATGGGGGTGGACTGGTTTGCGATGGTTTTCGGTCTCGGCTTCGTGCTCTCGTTCGGTTACTGGTGCACGAACTTCCTGGTCGTGCAGCGCGCCATGGCGGCAAAAAACATGAGCGCCGCCCGCCGCACACCCCTGATCGCCGCCATACCCAAAATGCTCTTCCCCATTCTTGTGGTTTCACCCGGATTGATTGCCGCCGCCCTTGCCTTCACGGCAAAGGACGGCTTTCGCCTGCCACCCAAAATCGTCAACGACAGCGCCTATGTACTGGCGATTCCCGCTGTCAAGGAGGCCGTCGCGCAGAAGGAAGACGAACCGACGGCCTTCAAGAATATCAGCACCGCCATCGGCATGAGGCTCAATGAGGCCAAAGTGGATGCCATCGTTAAAGACGCGGCTTCGCTGGATGACAAGGCCATCAAGGACCGCCTGCAGGACGCCGTTGTCGAAAATGATTACAATGGCGTGATATTGTCGCTGGTTAAAAAGTATTGCCCGACCGGGCTGCTGGGGCTGGCGCTGACGGCGCTGCTCGCGTCGTTCATGTCCGGGATGGCCGGCAATGTCACGGCGTTCAACACGATTTGGACCTACGACCTTTACCAGGCCTACCTGGCGCCGAACAAAAGTGACCAGCATTATTTCAGAATGGGGCAGGGGATTACCGTGGTCGGTGTGCTGTTGAGCATTGCCTGCGCTTACTTCGCCAAAAGGTATGACAATGCCATGGATGTGATTCAACTGGTGTTCAGTTTTGTGAACGCGCCGGTATTTGCCACGTTCGTGCTGGCGATGTTCTGGAAGCGAACGACCGGCACGGGAGCCTTCCTTGGTCTTTTGGGCGGCATTACCACTTCGACATTGGTTCACGGGCTCACAATCGCCGAAGGCAAGGGCGGATGGCTGGGGACGGCTTTATACACCTTCCCCTCCAGCATGGCCCAAAATTTCTGGCTGGCAATCTGTGCTTTCGCTATCTGTTTTGTTCTGACCTTGGGAATCTCACTGGCGACGGCACGGACGAAATCCGACGAAGAACTTAAAGGCTTGGTGTATTCGCTGACACCGAAGCTCAAGGACGAGGATCAAAACTGGCTGTTGCGTCCGGCCGTCTTCGGCACGATTCTGCTTGTAGTTTGTGTCATTCTTAATGCCATCTTTTGGTAGAAAGAAAAATTTATGGGACTCGATATTCGCTGGCCAATTGGCCTCATGTTCTCGCTCATCGGCGCGCTGCTGATGATCACTGGTCTGCTCAATGGCGCGGACGCGCGCTCACTCAACATCAACGTAAACCTCTGGTGGGGAGTCGTTTTGCTCGTTTTTGGTGTGTTAATGCTGCTCGGCGCGATGCGGAGCCGGAAGACACCGCCGCCGGCCTGACCCTTGCCAAAAATGTTTTGCCAGCGCCGCTTTTATACGTTATACTGCTGCTAATGTTGTACCCTATATGACCCTGAAAGAACTCAGCGACCAGACAGTCTGGGAATTCGTCAAAATGTATGGCCGTCAGCCGCGGTGGATTGTTGCCGCGCCCGGTCGCGTTAACATCATTGGTGAGCACACCGACTACAACGACGGTTTTGTGCTTCCGATGGCGATTGAGCTTTACACCGTCATTGCCGCTGATCGTTCGGCCCAGGAGACGAACCAAATCCGGCTTCACTCCATTCTGGGCGACAAACCCGCCATCGTGGACCTGACGAAACCGTTGAAGCCGCTTCCAAGGGGCACGTGGGCCAATTATCCCGTCGGCGTTATCGCTGCTTTCCTCGCCCGCGGATTGAATCCCGGCGGCTTCGATGCAATGATCAACTCGACCGTGCCGTTTGGCGGCGGTTTGTCCAGCAGCGCAGCCCTCGAAGTGGCCACCGCCACGCTGCTTGAAGTCATCACCGGCAAAAAACTCGATCTGGTTGATAAGGCGCTGCTTTGCCAGAAGGCCGAGCACGAATATGCCGGAATGCCGTGCGGCATCATGGACCAGTTCATTTCCATCATGGGCCGGCAAAACCAGGTCTTGTTGCTCGATTGCCGTTCGCGGAAACCCGAGTTGGTGCCGATGAGCGACCCGTCCGTTACCGTGCTTATCATTAATACCAACGTGAGGCACCAATTGACCGGCAGCGAATATCCCGCGCGCCGCAAACAGTGCGAAACCGCCGCAAAAATCCTCGGCGTGCCTTCGCTTCGCGATGCCACGGACGACTTGCTCAAACACGCGAAGGGCAGGATGGACAAGGATGTTTATCATCGCGCGCGCCATGTCGTCGGCGAAATCGAGCGCACCAAGCAGGCGGCCGAGGACATTCGCGCCTCGGACTGGCTGGCTGTCGGCAAGCTCATGTATGCCAGTCACCACTCGCTCCGCGACGATTACGAGGTGAGTTGCAAGGCGCTGGACACCGTCGTGGAAATCGCCGAATCCATCGGCCCCAAAGGCGGAGTGTTCGGCTGTCGCATGACCGGCGCCGGTTTCGGCGGTTGCGCTGTCGCCTTGGTGAAGACCGACGCCATTGACGCCATCTCAAAGAAGATCGGGGCGGATTACAAGAAAAAGACCGGCATCGAAGCGACCATTTTTGTGTCGCGGCCGGCGGCGGGCGCGACGGTTATTAAAAACAACGGCTCAGGCACCCCGGCGGTTCGCACGAACATTTGCGCGCGCGCCTCCGTGGCGGCTTAATCCCCCCAGGCAGGTTCCCACCCGTCGGGCAGTTTCCACCCACGAATGATTGGGTGGAACGGTGATCACTACCTGAAACCTTTTCGGATGGGTGAACGCTCTGAGGAAAATTTAATATTTGCAGCCTATCCTCATATTAGACCACATCATACCCCGGTTTTCAAGTGACATCTCTCTCCAGTTTAGCTCGCGCCTTTCCAATAAAATGTGCGGATAGGCAAACAATGCCCGAGGCGAGAGCGCCGATAAGGCCGATGCATGGCAAAACTCCAACCCATGATGGCATCGGTCCATTCCAGTCTTCATAGGTCAACAGAAAATAAAGCCCGATCGGTAAGATGATACTGAAGGAACTGCAACAGAGTCCTGCTTTATACGCTATGCACCGCCAACGTGATTCTCGGGATTTGAGTTCAGAAGTCATGGGCTATGTGGTCTAACAGATAATAGACGGCCTGTTTTGCAGTCTATCATTAGACATGTCGCCAAGGTGTTTCGGTTGCAAGTCACTGTCCATCACATTTTTGTTTTGAAATCAGGCGCCAATCCGTGCTGGCAAAGACTGCACGGTCAATCTCCCAAACAGGTTCCCACCCGCCGGGCGGTTTCCACCCACGAATGATTGGGCGGAACAGTTTTGCGTTTTCCGGCCACCTTTTGCAGCGGCACGGGTTCCGTGTCATTGCCCCGCGAAGCCACCATCACACCAAAAACATTTTCGTGAATCAAATCCGCGCCCGCGCTGCCAAACCGCGTGGCGAGCAACCGGTCCGCCGGCGACGGCGTGCCACCGCGTTGCACGTAACCCAGGATGGTGACGCGCGATTCGAGGTGCGTGAGCTCCTCAAGCTGTTTGGCAAGCCGGAGCGTGTTGCCGACGTGCCGGGCGTCGATCGCGGCGAGTTCGAGTTTGGCGTTGTTGCGTTCGCGCGGATTGCGCGCCTTCTCCTTGCGGTTTTCGGCGGCGGCAAAGGCGCGCGCGTCTTCCAGGCTCATCGCGCCCTCGGCCACGGCCACGATGCTGAAATTGGTTCCGTGCCGGCTGCGGCGCCGGATGGCTTCGACAATCTTGTCAACGTGGTAGGGAATTTCGGGAATCAAAATCACGTCCGCCCCGCCGGCAATGCCCGCGCCCAGCGCCAGCCAGCCCGCGCGATGTCCCATGATTTCCGCGACCACGATGCGATGATGACTGTGCGCCGTGCTGTGCAGGCGGTCAATGGTTTCCGTGGCAATATCCAGCGCCGTGGCGAAACCGATGGACGAGTCCGTCATCGCCACGTCGTTGTCAATGGTTTTGGGGAGCGAGATGATGTTCAGTCCGGCTTCAGAAAGGCGCAGCGCGTTTTTCTGCGTGCCACCGCCACCCAGGCACACCAACGCGTCGAGTCCGTATTTCGCGTAATTCTTGACAATCACGTCGGTCATGTCGCGCGAGCGGCCGTCAATCTTCATGCGGTGCGGTTTGTCGCGGCTGGTGCCGAGGATGGTGCCGCCGACGGTGAGGATTCCGGCCAGCACGTTCCGATCGAGCCGCAGCCGCCGGTCGGTGACCAGGCCGCGAAAGCCATCGCGAAAGCCGATGATCTCCATGCCGTAAAAGCCTAGAGCGGTTTTGCCGACACCGCGAATGGCGGCATTCAAGCCGGGGCTGTCACCGCCCGCCGTCAAGATGCCGATGCGTTTGGTTTTGGTCATGGTCTCCGCCGCATTTGAATCCGCAAAAAGCGGCTGTTTGTCGAGAACAACTTTACGCTGTTCACTCAAGGGGGCGCATCTCAATTTTTGCGGGGGTGGCGTGTTATTGAAAGTCCCTGTGTTTACAGCCCTTTCATTAGCACCCTGCTTGAGCTGGGTGTTGGTCGTGGTCGTGACGTCAGAACCGCTTGAGC
>Ga0181538_10005526_pt1 | contig 11316 bp, 7 predicted proteins | sample PEATcosm2014_Bin_40_FD_119773 | JGI IMG/M metagenome (GOLD analysis project Ga0181538, IMG submission 119773) | Peatland microbial communities from MTU Mesocosm Facility, Houghton, MI, USA - PEATcosm2014_Bin23_30_metaG | ecosystem: Environmental > Terrestrial > Soil > Wetlands > Peat | place...
TAAGCACGGATGGGAGAAGAAATTATCCGTGCAATCCGTGTAATCCGTGGTTCACAAATTCTTTGCGAATCGCGCAAATTCTGATGGTTAGCATTGCAGAGCACGCAGAGGCAAAGAGAAATTCGCCACAGATAAAAATCAGATGCACACGGATAAGAAGCAGAAGTTTCAAGTTTCGAGTTGCAAGCAAGAGCCAGGGTTTTTGGCTTGCTGCTTGTCACTTGCAACTTGCACTCTCCCTCCCATCCGTGTCCATCGGTTTTCATCTGTGGCGAACATGCTTTTCTCTGCGTCCTCCGCGTGCTCTGCGGTGAATAATCCGAGTCGAACTGCTTTGCCCCTACCCCGGCTCGGCCGCGTCGTACACCATCGCCGGCTTCAGGCACGTCATGCAGCGATGATCCGGCGGGCAGGTCCGTTTATGGGCAAATGGCCGTTCGGATTGTTACCATATTCCCACCCGCACCGCGGTTCGGAAGGAACGAACAATGGTCACGATCGTCCCGGGCAAGCCCATGGGCTTGCCGCCCGTTTGGAATGTCTTTCAGCGGCGAAATATCCACTTCGTCGGACGCCAGGAGAATCTCCAGGCTCTTGAGGATGCATTCGCCGGGGCTCATCACCGGCCGCAGGTGCTGGCGGGCGGCGGCGGATGCGGAAAGACGGCGCTGGCCATCGAATATGCCTACAAGAACCGGGAGAAGTACGACGTCGTCTGGTGGATTCGCGCCGAGTCGCAGGCGACGATCGCGGCCGATCTGGCGGCGCTGGCGCCCAAGCTCGCTCGTTCCGGGCAGGTCTTCGACGGGCCCCGCCAGGCGTGCAGCGCGGCGCTAGAGGAATTGCAAAACCGCGACCGCTGGCTGCTGATTTTCGACAATGCGCGCCAGCCGGACGATCTGGCGGGATATCTCCCCGAGAACGGCGCGGGGGACGTGCTGATCACCAGCACGAATTTTCATTGGCATTCGGCGGGGAAACTCCAGGCGGTGAACCCCTGGGCGCGACAGGAGTCGATCGAATTCCTTCGCCGGCGGCTGGGCGGGATCGACGAGCTTCACGCCGCCGATCAGTTGGCCGCGGCGCTGGGCGATCTGCCGCTGGCGCTGGAGCAGGCGGCGGCGTGCATCGAGCAGGCGGACCTCCTGATTGCCCAATATCTCAACGACTATGAAAGTCTCTGGGCCGAGATGCTCGGCCAGGGCAGGCCGCTCGGATCGTATCCCATGCACGTCGCGATGACGTGGGAGCTTTCCTTCCGGCGGGTGGAATCGCTGAACCCGGTGGCGGCGCAATTGCTGACCCTGTGCGGATTTTTCTCGCCGGATGAAATCCCGCTGTCCATGATCGAGAACGGCGCAGGCGAACTCCCGCCCGATCTGGCGTACGGATTGCTCGATCCCGGAATCCGCGGCGAGGCGCTGAACCTTCTCGAGCGGTTCTCGCTGGCCAAGACCGGCGACGGAATCATTTCGATTCATGGCGTGATCGCGGCGATGGCCCAGGATCGACTGCCGCCCGCCGACCGCATGAACTGGGCGACGTTGGCGCTTCGCCTGGCGTCGGCGGCGTTTTCGTTTGACAGCCAGAACCCCAATTCCTGGCACGCCTGCGCCGCGGTTTTGCCGCACGTCTTGTGCTCGACGATGTACGCCCAAAGCGCGGGAATCGTTCCGGCGGAGGTGGTCGACATGCTCAGCCGCATCGGCCGGTTCCTTCTCAAACAGGGGAATTATGCCGAGGCCCGCAGCCTGCTGGAAATGGCCTACACGCTGGTGATGTCGACCTACGGCCCACAGAGCGCACAGGCGGCGGACATCGCCAATAATCTGGCGCGCGTCCGGCATCGTCTGGGCGATCTCGCCGGCGCCAGCACGCTCTATGAAGCCGCGCTGGAAATCGACCGCCTTAATTACGGCCCCGACGATCCGCACCTGGCGACGGTGGCGAACAATTCGGCGATGACCCTCGTCGAGTTGGGCCGGCTTGGGCAGGCCAAGGAGCGATTCGAATGGGCCATCGAGGTCTTTCGCAAGAGTTACCCCAAAAATCATCCCAAGATCGCCAGCGTCATGAACAACCTCGGCTTCGTGCTGACGCAGCTAAAGGACCACGAAACCGCCTGGCAATGGCTTGAACAGTCGCTGACGATCACGGAATCGACGTTCGGCGCGAATCACCCGCAGGTGGCGTGCATCGCGGTGAATCTTGGCGCGGCGCTGCGCGCCCAGGGCCGGCAGGCTCCGGCGCGCAAACTGTTCGATCGCGCCCTGCTGATCGATCAATCCGCTTTCGGCGCGCACCATCCCGCCATCGCGCGCGATCTGCTGAACCTGGCCCAACTGCTCTCCGATCAGGGAAATTTCGACGAGGCCGTGCGGCTGCTGGAGCGCGCCCTGACGATCACCGAGGCCTCGTTCGGATCGCAGCATCGCGAAACCGTGCTGTGCCTGAGGGAACTCGGCCGGGCCCTCAAGGGCACCGGCGACGCCACCCGGGCCGTGGATTGCATGATGCGAGCCTCGGCGATCATGGGCAAGCCGGCCGCCCAGCGATCACACGAAACGGTCGTGGGCGATGAAGGGATGCTGGCGTGAGGCGGCTATTGCCCAGCCAGTTTTTCCCAAAGCTGCCGGGCCTGTGAAAGATTCGGGTCCAGGCGCAGCGCCTCGCGGCATTGCTCGCGCGCTTCGTCGAATCGCCCCACCGCCATCAGGGCCGCGGCCAGATTCGTGCGAATGTCCGCGCGATTCGAGTCGACAGACACGGCCGTCATGTAATGCGGGATCGCCAAATCCGCGCGATTCTTTACCGTCAGCAGCATGTTGGCCAGCTTGAATTGCGCCTCGACATTGTCCGGCCGGCGCGCGGCGGCTTCCAAATACTGCGCGAATGCGCCATCCTTGTCTCCCTGAAACAACAACGCATCCCCGTAATGCACCCGCGCCTCGGCGTAGCCGGGGTCCAACTCGATGGCCCGACGGTAATATCGCATCGCATCGCCGGGGCGGTTTTGCCGCATCAGAAGCATCCCCATGCTGTTCATCGCGATGGTGAAATCGGGGGCCAAGCGAAGGGACGCCGCGAATTCGTCCTTGGCGGCGCCGAGGTCGCCGTCATATTCCTTGACGATGCCCCATTTCAGATGCGCCAGCGGCTGATCGGGCGCCAATTTGTAAAGCGTGGCGTAACACTGCCGCGCCTCGGCGCGATCTTTGTCCCGCTCGGCCCGCGCAAGATCGAAGCGGTTGGACAAATCCGCGTATTCATCGCCGAGATTTCCCCAGGCCATCCAGCTCGTGGGATTGCGTTCGACCGTATCTTTCCAGAGTGCAAGCTGGTTCTGATAGACAGAACCTTGTTGCCAGGTCAGGACGCCGAGGACCGCAAGAACTGCCGCGGCGCCGGCGGCGCGAAGACGTCTCAGCCCGGCCGCCGCCAGCACGATCAGGCCGATGCCGGCGTGATACTGAAAATGATCCGCCACGAAGGAATATCGCATGGGATAAAGATTGATGAACCCCAGCGCCGGCAGCAAAGTTCCGGCGAAGAACAGGACGGCGACCAGCGGTCCCCTGCCGATCCGGCGGCGCAAAAGCGCCAGCGCCGCGATCGCGCCCAGCGCGGCCAGCGGAAACAGAATCAGCCATGGCCGCCGCGAAAAATCCATCGATTCCCATCGCGGATAGATGAAGATCAACGGATGCGGCCAAAGGAGTTTTGCCGCGTAAAACCAAAGCGCCCGGCCGGCGATCAGGCAGCGGTCGGCGAACGTGAAACGCCATTCCGGACCGGATGCGCCGACGTGTTGTTTCTCCAGCATCGCGGTGACGGCGGCCATGACGGCGCCGAGCAGGAAGAACGGGACGAGCGGCCGGACGTCCGCCCGGCGCACTTGCCCATTGCGCCAATAGACGATGAGCAGAATCGCCGCGGGCAGGGAGCAGGTCACCGATTTGCTCAGCAGGGCCGCGATGAAGAACGCCAGCGCGAGCCAACAATCTTTGGCCTTGAATCGATCGGTGAAATTCAGATACGCGTGAAACGACAGGAGATAGAAGACGAGCGACAGGACATTTTTCCGTTCCGTGACCCAGGCGACGGATTCCACCTGCACGGGATGGACGGCGAAGATCGCCGCCGCCAACCACGCGCCCGGCACACGCAGCCGCGCCAGCGCCCGCCACAGCAGGATCGACGCGATGGCGTGCAGCAGAACGTTGTCAACGTGATAGAGCGCCGGATGCAGCCCGGCGAGATGATATTCGATCCAGAAGGTGGTATGGACCAGCGGATAATATTGCGGCGACGCCGAGGGATGAATCCAGATGGCGAGCAATCCGGGCAGCGTGCGGAGAAGCGGATTGCCGGTGACGTATTGCGGGTCGTCCCAGATGAATCCGCCGGTGCGGATGACCGGGACGTAAACGCTCAGCACCAGGGCGATGATCGCGCCGGCGGCCAGGCGGGCGTGGCGGGTTTGGGTCATTGCTATCCGCTAATATCGCATGAACCGTCATCCGCTTCGAGAGGCAACTCCGCGTCGGACTGGGGTCGCGGCGATACGTTCCCGACACGCAACTCATTGCCGCCTGTTGCGAAAGAGTAATCCCCACCGGATAGTGCCCGTTTACTGCATGGCCCAACTCACGATCCAACAAGCGTTCGATCTGGCATTGCAGCACCACCAGGCCGGACGGTTGCAGGAGGCCGAGCAGCTTTACCGGCAGGTCCTAGCCCAGCAGCCGGAGCGTGCCGATGCGATGCATAATCTGGGATTGATTGCCCATCAGGTGGGACGGAATGACGTTGCAGTGGAATTGATCCGTCGGGCCATCGTCCTCAACCCCAACAATGCCGAAGCCTACAACAATCTCGGCAATGTCCTCAAAAACAAAGGAGAATTCGACGACGCCATCGACGCCTATCGCCGGGCCATTGCCCTCAATCCCAACTTTCCCGAAGTCCACAGCAATCTCGGCAATGCCCTGAAGGACAAAGGACAACTGGAGGAAGCCATCGCCGCCTATCGCCAAGCCATCGCCCTCAATCCCAACTTGCCCGGCGTCCACAACAATCTCGGCAATGCCCTGAAAGACAAAGGACAACTGGATGAAGCCATCGCCGCCTATCGCCAAGCCATCGCCCTTAATCCCAACTTTCCCGAAGTCCACAGCAATCTCGGCAATGCCCTGAAGGACAAAGGACAACTGGAGGAAGCCATCGCCGCCTATCGTCGGGCCATCGCCCTCAGGCCCAACTACGCCGAAGCTCACAGCAATCTCGGCAATGCCCTGAAAGAAAGAGGACAACTCGATGAAGCCATCGCCGCCTGTCGCCGGGCCATCGCCCTCAGTCCCAACTACGCCGAAGCCCACAACAATCTCGGCAATGCTCTGGGGGACAACGGACAGCTTGATGAAGCCATCGCCGCCTATCGTCGGGCCATCGCCCTCAGGCCCAACTACGCCGAAGCTCACAGCAATCTCGGCAATGCCCTGAAAGAAAGAGGACAACTCGATGAAGCCATCGCCGCCTATCGCCGGGCCATCGCCCTCAGGCCCAACTACGCCGAAGCCCATAACAATCTCGGCGGTGTGCTTATAGACCAGGGCCGGCTCGATGAGGCGATCGCCGCCTATCGCCGGGCCATTGCCTTCAGACCCGGCTACCCCGAAGCCCACAGCAACCTTTCTCTATCTCTACTGACCAGCGGAGATTTTCAACAGGGCTGGGAAGAGCATGAATGGCGATGGAAATGCAAGGATTTTTCGTCCCCCCGGCGAAACTTTGCTCAAGGGCAATGGGACGGCTGCCCGCTGGAAAACCGCACCATTCTGCTCCATGCCGAGCAGGGCGCGGGGGATGCCATTCAATTCATTCGCTATCTGCCCCTGGTGGCTCAAAGGGGCGGGAGAATCATCATTGAATGTCATACCGAACTCCAGCGTCTCTTCCGGACAATGGCCGGGAGCCACCAAGTCATGGCCCCAACCCAGCCTATGCCGGCCTTTGATCTTCATTGTCCCCTGGTAAGTTTGCCGCGGGTTTTCGGGACGAATTTGGGCAACATTCCCAAAGACGTGCCGTATCTACACCCGGATGCTGAGGATGCCGGAAGGTGGCAACACCGCCCGGGCGAACAAGCACCGGCGGTGAAGGTGGGCCTGGGATGGGCGGGAAACCCACGCCACAAGAATGATCGCAACCGCTCGATCAAGCTGGCGAGGTTGGCGCCGCTGGGGCAGTTGCCTGGCGTGCGATTTTTCAGCCTGCAGAAAGGCGCGGCGGCCGCCGAAGCCAAGACTCCGCCGCCGGGCATGGAGCTGGTCGATTGGACGGAGGAGCTGAAGGATTTTGCCGACACGGCAGCGTTGATCGCCAATCTGGACCTGGTCATCGCCGTGGACACCGCCGTGGTGCATCTGGCCGGCGCCATGGGCAAGCCGGTCTGGACGCTGCTGCCATTTAATTCGGATTGGCGCTGGCTGCTGGAGCGCCAGGATAGCCCCTGGTATCCAACGATGCGATTATTCCGCCAGCCCTCCCGTGGGGATTGGGACGGCGTCATGACGCGAGTGGTCGAGGCGCTATCCCTTTGGATCAAGAATCGCCGCTGACTTTCCGGAATCTCTTTCACAAATGTGCAACGCCCGTGCCGAGATTAACGCTGAATTGTTGGCCAAAGAGCCACGGTGCAGAGGCGATGGCCGATGCGGTCGAGGATTTCGACGCTGCGGACTTGCCGGAACCCCGCGAGCACTTCCTTGCGGGCAAGGATGTTCTCAAAAAGTTCCAGGTCTTTCTCCAAGACCACCGCGGATTCGTTGAACACGACCAGGAGCAACCCCGCTTCGAGAATTCGCGGCTCGGCTTCCATCTTACGCAGATCATCCACGACGGCGTTACGCCATTGTCCGCCGTAGCCGCCGTGACGTATGCCTCCTTCGCGGAATTGGTAGGCGATTTTCACTTCCAACCAAAGCGCTTCTTCCGGGGCGGCGAGGTTGGCCGGATCGAAAAGCGTCGGCGGCGCCGAGTCCAACCGCAGCGGGCGGCCGAGCGGCGTCAGGACCATGTCGCACCGCTGACGATGGGTCAGCTTCCTCCCAACCGTCGATGGATAGTGGACCTCGCGGGCAACCTGGTAATGCCCACCCAGCCGCTGCGCCATCAGCGATTGCAATTCGCGCTCGTCGCGAACGTCCAGGCCATAGACGGCCTGCTCGAGCCGCAATTCATTTTCCGCCGAGAGAAACAGTTGGTGCAACCGGTCGATCAGTTCGACAAAATCCCATCGCAACGGCATGGGGATCGCTCAAAAGAAAACGCGCCAGGCGACGATTCCGGCCAGGTATCCCACGGCGATTCCGCCGAGCACGTCGCTGGGCCAATGGGCATCCATGACATAGCGCAACACCGCGCAAAGCAGCGCCAACGCCCAGAACGTGACGGCCGCGTGCGGGTAGGCCGCCGACAGAACCGCCGCATAAGCCACGGCCGAAGCGCTATGGCTGGAGGGGAAACTCTCGCGATAGTTGGCATGCTTGAAGGACGGACCGAGGAACTTTCCCGCATGCTCGCTCCGCGGCCTCGCCCGGCCAAGGAGGTGTTTGGATATCGTCGCCACGACGGTTGCGCCGATGACCGCGGCAAAGAGCGACTTGCAGATTTGTAATCTCCTATCCGGATCGAGTTGCCAGATGAGAATCGCGGTGAAGACCGTGCAAACAAGCTGGCCGTACTGGGCGAGAAAGCGCGTCTCGCGCTTGACGTCGCCCTTGAAGGAGAGGGTGAGCGTCGTCGCCAACCCGCGGCGTTCCAGCACCATCATCACCGCGGAAAGAGCGGCCAAAACCAGGATGATAAAGATCGGCGGCATGCGCGTGCAAAGTAAATGGCGGAGTTGCAAGATGCAAGAAGAAGTTGCAAGTGACAAGTTGCAAGTGACAAGTTGCAAGTGGCAAGTTGATGGCGTTGGCGTTTTCACTTTCAACTTGCAACTTGCAACCTGCAACTTGTAACTTCCTTTTGCACTTGCGCCGATCCGCGCGTACCTTCCCTCCATGCCGCGCTCGACGAAGTTCTGGCAAATCCTGACGGCAATGCTGTTTGGCGCGGCGCTGCTGTATTTCCTGGGCGCCCATCGCGTGCCGCTTTGGGACCGCGACGAGCCGTGGTACGCCCAGTGCTCGCGGGAGATGCTGCAAAGCGGCGATTGGGTGGTTCCGAGATTCCTTGGCGAATGGCGGAAAGAAAAACCGCCGGTGATCTACTGGTGTCAGCTCGCGGCGATGAAGGTCGCCGGCGACACGCCCGAGGCGGCGAGATTCCCCTCGACGATCGCGGTCCTGGTAACGGCGCTGCTCATCGGGGCGGCCGTCCGCCATTTCACGGGCGACCGCCGGGCGCTGTGGACCGTGTTCATCTTCTGCACCTGCGGCCTGACCATCTCCTGCGCCAAATTCTGCATCACCGACGGCGTGCTGCTTTTGTTCATGGTGATCGGCCAAATCTCGCTGGCGCTGATGTACTCGGCCGGCCGGCGCGGAGAAAATCCGCCCTGGTGGACGGCCCCCGCGTTCTGGATTTCCCTCGGCCTGGCCGGGATCACCAAGGGCCCGCAGGCCCTGGGAATGCATCTTTTCACACTGATTATTCTCCTGGCGATGGACGTGGCCAGGGACGGAATGGGATTTGCCTCCGTTGCGGCATGGAAGAAAAACATTCGCTGGTGGCGGAATTTGAAACCCATCATGGGCCTGCCGATCCTGATCGCAGTGGTGGCGCCTTGGCTGGTGCTTCTCCATGAGCGCGCGCCTGGGTTCATTATGGAGATGTTCCTGACGGCCAGGATGCACTTGGCCCAGAGCATGCAAGGACACGGGAAGCCGCCGGGATACCATGCCCTTCTCATCTTCGGCACGTTTTTTCCCTGGAGCGTGCTGCTGCCGACGACCCTTGTTCTGGCGTGGAGAAACCGCCGGCTGCCGGTGATTCGATTCGCGATCGCCGCGACGGCCGGGCCTTGGCTGATGATGGAGATCGTCTATACCAAACTCCCGTTCTATGTGCTGCCGGCGTTTGGGGGCCTGGCGTTTTTGGCCGCCGACGCGCTGGTGCGATGCGTTCGGGGACAATGCCGGGATCTGCGAAAACCCATTTTCTTCGCGATGCTGACCGCGTGGATTCTGGCCACGCTGGGAATCGGGGCGGCGCTTTGGCTTTCGCTGCTGGTCGCCAAATCCGATCAGTTGCCGATTGACGGGTTCATCGCGTTCAGCGCCGCCGCCGCGATATACGCCGGCCTCGTCTTCCTGCGGTTTTATCAGGGCCGGATCGCCCGCGCCGCGGTGGTCATGGGAATGGGAATGGCCGTCATGATCGCCGTCCTTTACACCCGCGTTCTGCCGGGAATGAATTTTCTGCATCTTCCTGAACGTCTGGCATCCGACCTGACCGCACTGGGGGCGTACGGGGCCGACGTTCACGTCGCCATGATCGGCTACGACGAGCCGAGCCTGGCCTTCTACCAGGGCGGCGGAGCACGGAAATATGACGTAACGGTCCTTCAAATCACCCCGCCAGCCGAGTGGCCCAGATGGATCGTCATGGCCGACGATGATCTCGATTGGAAGCAACTCTCGCCGCAATTGCAGGCTCAATTGGTCCTTCGCGCGGTCGAAACGGGTTTGAATTATTCCCATGACGGCAAAATGGTGCGCGTCCTGATCCTGGAGAACCGGGGTTACAAATCCAAAATTCGAAATCCGAAATCCGAATGACGAATCAAATTCGAAGTCCCAAATTCGAATTTCGAATTTCGAGTTTGATTCGTCATTCGGATTTCGGATTTCGAATTTCCGCCGTTATACTCCCGCCAGATGACCGAGCCTGGCAAAATCCTGGTGGTGCAGCCGAGCTGGGTGGGCGATGCGGTCATGGCCACGCCGTCGCTGCGGGCCATCCGCCAGCTTTATCCACACGCCCACATCGCTTACATGATGAAGCGATACGTCAAGCCGCTGTACACCGGCTTGCCGTGGGTGGATCAGCTCATCACCTATCGGTCGGGAAAGACCGAGAAAAAGGCGGGCAAGGGCCTGTTCGATCTTTCGCGCCGGCTGCGCGGGGCGAAATTCGATCTGGCGATCCTGTTGCCCAACTCGTTTCAGACCGCCCTGGTCTGCAAGATGGCCAACATCCCCCGCGTGGTCGGATACGAGCGCGACGGGCGCGGGTTTCTGCTGTCGGACAAATTGCTGCCGCGCAAGGAGAAGGGGAAATTCGTCCCCACTCCGATCGTCAAGTATTACATGGGCCTGGCCCATTACCTGGGAAGCCAGGCGCGGGACCTTTCGCTGAAGCTGTTCGTCACCGAATCGGAACGGCGGGCGGGGTGCGACGTTCTGGAGCGGGCTGGATTGCCGCGCGACGTGGAACGCCCCGCCGCTGCGGGGAAACCGCCGCTGATCCTGCTCAACCCCGGGGCGCAATTCGGCTCGGCCAAGTGCTGGCCGCCGGAATATTTCGCGGCCCTGGCGGACCGGCTCATCGAAGAATTGTCCGCCACGATCCTCATCAGCGGCGCGCCGCGCGAGCGGAAGATCGTCGAGGCCATCCACCGTTCGATGCGCCATGCTCCGGTTGATCTGCTGTCCAAAGGCTCGACGCTCGGCTCGCTGAAGGAAATCGTCCGCCGGTGCGATCTGATGATCACCAACGACACCGGCCCGCGGCACATCGCCGCGGCCTTCGACGTGCCGGTGATCACGCTGTTCGGACCCACCCATCCCGAATGGACGGAGATCGACTTTCCCAAGGAACGGAAGCTGGCCGTGAAAGTTTTCTGCGGCCCATGTCAAAAAAAGACCTGCCCGCTGGATCATCGCTGCATGACTCGCCTGACGCCGGCGATGGTGTACGACGCCGCGATCGCCCTGCTCCCGCGGCTCGCCGCGGCGGAGCCGGGGTAGGGGCAAGGCAGTTCGACTCGGATTATTCACCGCAGAGCACGCGGAGGACGCAGGGAAAAGCATGTTTGCCACAGGTGAAAACCGATGGACGCGGATGGGAGGGAGAGTGCAAGTTGCAAGTGACAAGTAGCAAGTTAAAAACCCTGGCTTTTGCTTGCAACTCGAAACTTGAAACTTCTGCTTCTTATCCGTGTGCATCTGATTTTTATCCGTGGCAAATTTCTCTTTGCCTCTGCGTGCTCTGCAATGCTAACCATCAGAATTTGCGCGATTCGCAAAGAATTTGTGAACCACGGATTACACGGATTGCACGGATAATTTCTTCTCCCATCCGTGCTTA
>Ga0181538_10005528_pt1 | contig 11315 bp, 8 predicted proteins | sample PEATcosm2014_Bin_40_FD_119773 | JGI IMG/M metagenome (GOLD analysis project Ga0181538, IMG submission 119773) | Peatland microbial communities from MTU Mesocosm Facility, Houghton, MI, USA - PEATcosm2014_Bin23_30_metaG | ecosystem: Environmental > Terrestrial > Soil > Wetlands > Peat | place...
CAACCCAGGGAGAGAGCTCCGCCCGCACCACGCCCGTGACATCTCGCCAGGAAGCGGGGTCGATCTTCCATACGGCGAGAATGGCAGAGCCCTGATAAACCCGCTCGAAACCCAGTTCCGATTGGGAGATGGTCTCAATCGGGACGATCCACCAGCGAGGCCTGGGCTCGGCGTCCAGGGAGATTCTCACGCGTTGCCATTCATCCACGAGCGTCAGGTTGGCGGCGTCAATTTCGCCGCGAAAATCCAGCGGCCGCCGAATCCCGTTGGCAAAGAAGTAGCGGTCGGGAGCGGACGGCGCCAGGAGGTTAAAGACCAGCTCTGTGCCCAGCGCGGTCTTGGCCGGACAGGGCTGCACCGTCGAAAGTGAGGACTTGCATTCAACCCAGCACGATTCGCCCTGCACCTTTGTGGTAATGGTTTTTTGCGCCGCAATCTGCATTATGCAATCTCCGATTTGAATCGGCGCCGAATTCTCAAGTCGCACAACTCCCGGAATTTCGCGGCCGGCCGGCTGCGTCCAAGGACCGCAAGCCAGAACTTCGTTCTCCTCCAGGCGAAGCAGGCTGAAATCACGCCACCCCTTGGCGGCGGAAAACACAAAGGTCCGGAACATGTGCCGTTCGTAGCGGTCGTAGAGCAGCAAGGCCTCGAGGTTGGCCTCTTTGCTCAAGACCATATCGTGGATGGAAGCAGGCCCTTCTTTGGGAGGTTCCTTTGATCCCACGTGCTTGCGCACCAGAGCGTGATAGGCTTCCGGGCGGCGCCGCAAAGAATTCACGAGTTCAGCGTGCGCCGGCTTGAAACGCAGGCTCGAGACGGTCCCCCCGTCCGCGGGCCGGATGATCATTCCGACGGCCGGATGCTCAAGCAGGATCTCTTCCTGGCCGTCCACGTCAAAGTCTTCCCGCCTGACGCGAAGGGAAGGATTATCGGTGAGGCCCTCGACCTTATCCAGCAAGGCCTCGGCTTGGATCAGGTTGCGAAGCAAAGCGCTGCGGAGGTGGGGTGCGTAAAGCCCACCGAAAACCCCGTGCCAGTAGGCATCGTTACATTGCGAGGCCAACACGTGGGTCTGCGCTTCCGTCAAAAGCTGCGTCGCTACATTTTCCTGAGGCCGGCTGCCGCTCAATGCGTGCCAGCGCCGGCTGGTTGCGCACATGAGTTTTTGAATGTGATTCGACTCGGGATACTTACTGAGGAAGTTCCGCCAGAATCCGCCTTGCAGGAAGCGCCGGAAGCGTTCCCCATTCCGCATGCTTTCGGTTTCATCCAGGCAAGCCTTTAGATCCATGAAGGCTGCCGCAGGCAAAGCCCACTCCATCATCTCCGCGTAAGATGCAGTGGGGAGATAGACCCGTCCGATGGGAGGGTGAGAAGCCATGTAATCCGAAACGGTGGTCGTTTCCAGCCAGTCGCTCTCCTTCTCCACGGCGTTCAAAAACTTCTCCAGCCAACCGTTCTCATACACGTGCGCGTAGGTTCCCGGCCACACACCAAATTTCTCGCAGTCGTCACCCACGGCGAAAAGTTGGCCAGGCTGGCTTCTCCCTTTGCGGAGGATTTCCAATGTTTCTTCCGGATCGCGGAAGGGAATCGTGTAGCGGAAGGACTTCAAGCTGGGCACGAGGCGGAGCGGCGCGCACTGTTCTTCTGTGATATAGATTCCATGCAAGCGTGCCGGTTCCAGCCCGGCGGCAACGAAATGCGTATCGTCGAGCACCACGTACTCGACGCCGGCTTCGGCCAGGGGACGCGCCAGACTCGGCTCCCACACGCGCTCAGCCACCCACGCGCCACGCGGGGCCTTCCCCAAATGTTGACCAAGGTAATCGGCTAACTTACGGACCTGGGCGATCTTATCGTCGTCAGGAATGGACGGCAGGATCGGCTCATAGTAGCCCCCGCCCAGAAGTTCCACCTGCCCGCGCCCCAGCAACTCACGAAGCTGATCGAAATACTCCGGGTGGCGTACCTCTAACCATTCCAGAAGCACGCCGGAGTAGTGCAAGCTCATCCGTACGCGAGGATGCTTGAGGAGGATCTCGGCGAAGGGCAAGTAACACTTCCGATAAGCTTCTTCGATAACGTGGTCGAAGTTGCCCACAGGCTGGTGGGAATGGATTACAAGAGCAAAAGAGACCTTGTTCAAGGTTTGGATTCCTTCCACCGCCCAGGTATTATCGAAAATTGAAAGTAGCGCCGACCTTCAGGTCGGCAGATGCGGGCCTGAAGGCCAGGGCTACGAATCAGGCTAGGATTCCTTCCACCGCGCACTATGGCTTCTACACTAATTAGAATAAGATGAAGCCTGAAGGCTTGTCAGTAAGAAAAGCACCACAGCCATGGGCCGCTGCAATCGGGAATCAGGCTTCAACGATGCGAGGCCAGGTTTGGCGGCCGCTTTGAAGAAGGAGGAACGATGGATGAGAAACAGCTATTGGGCTACTGTCAAAGAGAACTGGGGGCAATGCTCGATTGCCTTCGACAGACGGTCGAGATTGAATCCCCGAGCGACTCGAAGCCGGGAGTGGACCGGCTGGCAGCCTTTTTCGCCAAAGAGTTCAAGCGGTGCAAGGGCCAGGTTCAGTTGCTGAAACACCCGTCGGCAGGATCCGCCCTCAAGGCGGCGTTCTGGCCAGGCAAACGGAAGCAAAAGCCGATCCTGCTGCTTGGACATCTCGATACGGTGTGGGAACTCGGGACGCTGGCCCAGATGCCCTACCGTGTGCGCGGCCGTCAGGCTTTCGGGCCCGGAATACTCGATATGAAGTCCGGAATCGTCATCGGTCTGTGGGCTATTCGGGCCCTCGAAGCCTTCGAGATTTCGCCGTCCGGCCCGGTGCACTTCTTTCTAAACTCTGACGAGGAAGTGTCCAGCGTGGCTTTTCGCGACGAGATTCTTGCCGAGGCGGGGCGCGCCCGCGCCGTGTTAGTACTGGAGCCGGCCACGGCGGGCGGCGCGCTGAAGACTGCCCGCAAGGGAGTAGGAGAGTTCAAGATTACCGTTCACGGCCGCTCCGCTCATGCCGGAGTGAATCCGGCGGCAGGAGCGAACGCCATCATAGAACTGACACGGCAACTATTCACCATACAATCGTTCGCACGCCCACGGCGGGGGCTAACCCTCAACGTCGGGAAAATCGAAGGAGGTACGCGGTCCAATGTCGTGCCGGAGTGCGCCACGGCGTGGATCGACGTGCGCATTCCGCGGTTGCATGACCGGGCCATAATTGAGAAAAGGATACGCGGCAGGAAGCCTTACGATCGTGGCACACGGCTTGAAATCGAAGGCGGGATCAACCGCCCGCCGATGGAAAGGGAAATGACCGTCGCGCTCTTTCGCAAAGCACATCCATTGGGAAGGGCACTGGGTATGGACCTCGCCGAAGCCTCCACCGGCGGCGGTTCGGACGGCAATTTTACGGCAGCGCTGGGCGTCCCGACTCTCGACGGCCTGGGCGGGGTCGGCGACGGAGCCCACGCTCGCCACGAGCATATTCTCATCCCCGAATTACCCCGCCGGGCTGCTTTGCTGGCTTGCTTGTTGGCCACGCTATAGCAACACGCGGGCCTGAAAAACGTGCGCATCCCTGCTCTTCAAAAGCAGTAACGAAATTACCAAGCCTTGTCATTCCGAGCGGAGCGAGGAATCTGCATTTGTTCTTTTCAAGGAGATAAATGCAGATGCTTCGCTTCGCTCGGCATAACAGCGCGATTTTTTACACTCGCTCAGTGGCTGGGCTGTGGACCGACGCCAGGGTTTGAAGAGGGAGAAGACATGGGCGCGGCGGTGTTTCCGTGCGGAGTTGTGCCGGGCATGCTCGCCGTCGCAGTGGATTCAACCCGCCACTTCTCGCCGGTTTTGCGCATCCGATAGACGATGCCCACGGCCATACTGGGAGCCTGTTTGCTTCGGAATTTCACTTGCGCGATCGCAGTGTCTCCACTGAAAGTCACGTCGCCCAGCTCCACCGACATGTTCTGGAAGAAAACGTTGGGCTGCTGTTTCAGGTGTTCCTCGATTGCCTGCTGAACTGCCGCTTTCGAATCAATTCCGCTGAGCTTGTGGCAAGCCGCCGAACCGGCCACACTGAGCACTGTAAGACTGATCACCAGCGCGCGCATTGGGACCTCCCCTGTCTCGATCAAGCCTAGCCTTGCGATGCGGGATTGTCAAAAGGAGGTTTGACACACTCGTGTGCCTGGTTTAAATTGACGGCTTGGCCGCTGAGTAGCGGAGCATAACCACTAGCTTGTCATGCTGAGCGAAGCGAAGCATCTCTGCAGTTCGCTCGACAGCAGGTGGAACAAAAATCAACTGCCGGGATGCTTCGCTCAGCATGACATCGGCAACACTTTTCCGTTATCGTCGCGAGTGTTTGCCGGAAGCCACAAGGAGTCGCCATGCTCGATCTGAACTTCGTCCGTGACAATCTGGAACTGGTTAAGCAAAAAATGCGCGAGCGCGGGTTGGGGGAGGAGCTCGGCGGTTTCGAATCCATTGACCGCGAGAGGCGCAAATTCCTTCTGGAGGCGGAAACGCGCAAGGCGCGCCGCAACAAGGTATCCGACGAAATCGCCACGTTGAAGAAGGCCAAGCAGGACGCCTCTGCCTTGATCGCCGAAATGAAGCAGGTGGGCGCGGAAATTCAGGAGCTGGACGAAAAAGCCAAGCAATACGACGAGCAATTGCAAGAGCTCCTGCGCACCATTCCCAACCTGCCTCACACGAGCGTTCCCGTTGGCCGGGGCTCAGAGGAGAACCAGGAGGTCCGGCGTTGGGGCACGCCTCGCCAATTCGATTTTGAGCCGAAGGCGCATTGGGACCTTGGCCCCGCCCTGGGCATCCTGGATTTCGAGCGCGCAAGAAAGATCGCCGGGGCGCGCTTCGCGGTTTACAGCGGCATGGGGGCGCGCCTCGAGCGGGCGCTGGCGAACTTCATGCTCGACTTGCACACGAAAGAGCACGGCTATACCGAAATTCTCCCGCCCTTCATCGTGAACTCTGCAAGCCTCTTCGGCACCGGCCAGTTGCCTAAGTTCAAGGAAGACCTCTTCAAGCTCGAAGGAACCGATTATTGGCTGATTCCCACCGCCGAAGTTCCAGTCACAAACCTCTACGATGGAGAGGTCCTGGAAGCCGAAAAGCTGCCCGTAAAGCACTGCGCGTGGACAGCCTGTTTCCGCAGCGAAGCCGGTTCTTACGGCAGGGACACACGAGGTATTATCCGCCAGCATCAGTTCCAGAAAGTCGAGCTGGTGAAGTTCACCCTTCCGGAAAGCTCTTACGACGAGCTCGAGTCACTCACGCGCAACGCGGAAACCATCTTGCAGCGCCTGGAGCTTCCGTATCGGGTGGTGGCGCTTTGCACGGCTGACCTGGGCTTCAGTTCAGCCAAGACTTATGACTTGGAAGTGTGGCTTCCCGCCGCCGGCGAGTATAAAGAGATTTCCTCCTGCTCAAACTTCGAGGCTTTTCAGGCTCGCCGCGCCAACCTTCGCTTTCGCCGCGGCAAATCCGGTAAGACGGAGTTGCTTCACACCTTAAACGGCAGCGGCTTGGCCGTCGGAAGAACCTGGGTGGCGATCATCGAAAACTACCAGCAAGCCGATGGCTCCGTTGTCATTCCTAAGGCACTGCGGCCCTATCTGGACGGACATGAGAAGATCAGTAGGCAGTAGGCAGATCGGCAGATGGGCAACTGCCTCACTTCTGTTCGCTTCCTGGGGCGGGTTCCGGCATGTAGCGATGGAAGTCGCCGGGCGCGTGGGTGTGTTCGAATTGGATGGTAGAGTGGGTGATGCCGAATCCGCTGGCTAAAACCTCGCGCAAGCGCTGGCAAATCTTTTCAGTCTCAGAGGTCGGCATGTCGAGGGTTTGGATGTGGCAGGAAAGTGCGTGAGACTCAGCGCCCAGGCTCCAGATATGAATATCGTGAACTTCGCGAACGCCCGGAACTTCCAGCATGGCCTTCGCGACCCGCTCCAGATCCATTCCTCTGGGAAGGCTCTCCAGCAAGATGTTCGTGGATTCCGTAATGACGCCCAGCGCTGTCCACACGATCATACCCGAAATCAGGAAGGCGATGATAGGATCGATCAGCGTTTGACCCGTTCTATGGATCAGCCAGGCCCCCGCGATGAGGGCAATATTGGAAAGCGCGTCGCCCAGGTTGTGAATGAAAACTGCGCGCAGGTTCAAATCGCTGCGGCCCGGCGCCAGCGACAATGATATGCTTCCGTTGATGACCAAGGCCACGACCCCGACCACCAACATGGCGTTTGTGGCGATCGGCTCCGGATTCAGAATCCGCTCGTAACCCTCATAGCAGATGAAGATAGCTACGGCCACCAGTAGCAGCGAGTTTACAAAGCCGGTAAGTACGCCGGCGCGCTGGTAGCCATAGGTTTTTTGATGATCGGGAGGCTTGCGCTCAAAATAGATGGCGATCCAGGCAAGCACCAGCGAGGGAAGGTCCGTCAGGTTGTGCCAGCCGTCACTGACCAGGGCGAGGCTGTGCGACATATGGCCAGTGACGAACTCAATCACCACCAGAATCAGCGTAATCAGCAGCGCGCCCTTGACGACCCAATCCGGCCGCTGAAAGTGGCTGTGACTGTGCCCGTGAGCGTGGCTGTGGCCATGACCGTGGCTGTGCACATGAACCCCCGCCGCGATTTTATTCCATCGGAGGAACAGCGCGCAAGAACAGGTGCCAGGTGTCAGGTTTCAGGTGCCAGGCGCAGTCGGTACGATTCAGAAGATAGCCAGCCGACCAACGTTCTTATTCTGACTCCTGACTCCTGACTTCTGACGGCTTCCGAGCTGTCACACCAGCTTCGCATCCAACGTGATCTGCGTTCCGGCGAGGGCTTTAGAAACCGGACAGCCTTTTTTTGCGCCCTCCGCCTGCTGCTGGAAGGTGTCATTGTTAATTCCTGGAATTTGGGCTTCGGTGTGCAATTCGATCTTGGTGATGCCAAATCCGCCCTCGACCGGTTCAAGGTGCACCTTGGCGGTGGTGTGAACGCGCGTAGGGGTGAAGCCGGCTTTCGACAATCCTGCGGAGAGAGCCATCGAGTAGCACCCGGCATGCGCGGCCGCAATCAATTCCTCGGGATTTGTCCCTTTTCCAGATTCGAATCTCGAGGCGAAAGAGTAGCTGCCCTCATAAGCGCCGCTGCCCAGCTTCAGCGTGCCCTGTCCTTCCCTCAAATTGCCTCTCCATTCAGCTTCGGACGTTCGAACGGCCATGGTGGTGTGCTCCTTTGGAAGAATTTTGAAAGTTTGCGTGGAATGCCCGTTAATCGGTCCTAACAAAACAGTATATCACGCGCGGACGAATCTGGATTCGCGCTCTAGGGAATCAGGACGATCTTCCCGTAAGCGCCAGGTTCCATGACTGCCTGGTGGGCGAGCGGCGCGTCGGCGAGCGGCATCTCGCGGCCAACGATGGGGTTGAACGTTCCATTCTCCAAACCCGCGACGAGCGCCGCGTGAATGCCGATCAAATCATCCTTTGTAGCATTGAACAACGTAAATCCCAGGATGCTCAGGTCGCGTTGCATGGTGGCGCGAGGATTGATTTCAATACTGCCGCGATTGCCGATTACCACCACGCGCCCGCGCAGAGCGAGCAAGGTTAGGTCTTTCGCCAGATTTACGTTTGCGAGCATTTCAAGAATGACGTCAACGCCGCGGCCCTTCGTCAACGCAATGATTTCCTCTTCGTAGCCCGGCCGGCGGTGATCCAACACGTGGTGCGCGCCCTCGTCGAGCGCCAGCTTTCGTCCTTTCTCCGTGCCCGCCGTCCCGATCACGGTGAGCCCGCTCGCGCGCGCCATCTGTACTGCGGCAATGCCCACGCCACCACTGGCGCCATGGACCAGCACGGTCTCTCCCGGCTTTCCCTGGGCGCGCTGGTACAGGGCGCGGTAGGCTGTTGCGTAGGGAACGTTAACGCCAGCCCCCTGTGCAAAGCTGACCGGCGCGGGCAAAGGGTGAACTTGCGAGGCCTCACAGAGCGTCTGCCCGGCATAAGCGCCGCGCAGGGTTCCGCCCACGTAGACACGCTCACCCAACTGGACGTTTTCCACGCCTTCACCGACCGCCAACACCGTCCCCGCGGCATCCATGCCGGGCGTATAGGGCAGCGAGGGCTTGACCGCATAACCGCCTGTGCGGATGTAAGCATCCGCCGGGTTCACACCTGCCGCCTTCACACTTACCACGACTTGGCCGGGGCCGGCCGTGAGGTCCGGCACCTCCTCGAGTTTCATCACTTCCGGCCCGCCGAATTCATGAACGCGAATTGCCTTCATATGCCCTTCCTCCTCGTAGCGCTGACTTTCAGGTCAGCACCGGTGATGCCGACCTGAAGGTCGGCGCTACCGCAGGACCCGCCGCTACAACCCGTGCAGCCCCGCATCCTCCGCCACCACTTTAGCAAGGGCCGCCCAATCCAAGTCTCCCCACCCTCGGGCCACGCCGCTCACGTAATGGTCGCGAATCGCGCTGGCGACGGGCATGGGTACCGCGGCTTCTTCGGCGGCGGAAAGCACCAACCGCAGATCCTTCAGGCCCAGGCGTAGCGCAAAGCCTGGGGGCGAGAACTTGCCTTCAACGATGATTTTGCCGTAAATCTCGTAAACGGGAGATTGGAAAAGCGAGCCGTTGAGGACCTCGAGGAATTGCGCGGGCTCGACGCCGGATTTGCGAGCCAGCGCGAACGCTTCCGAAAGGGATTCGATGACGGATGCAATCAGGAAATTCCCCGCCAGTTTGAAGGCGTTCGCCGCGTACTGCTCACTCCCAATCACGAAGACTTTCCTCGAGATCGCCGCCAGGAGCGGGCGCGCACGTTCTATCGCCTCAGGGGGACCGGCGGCCACTACTACAAGCCGTGCGGCTTCGGCGGCATCGGGCCGTCCGAAAACGGGCGAGGCGATAAAGAACTGGCCGCGAAGCGTGTGCTCTTCCGCGAGTCTCCGCGAGAGCGCGGTGCTGATGGTGCTGAAGGAGAGGTGAATTCCTCCCTTGGCGAGAGCGTCGACGATACCGCCGTCTTCTAGCGCCACCTCCTCGAGGGCCCGGTCGTCCGCCAGCATGGTCATGACCATACCCGATTGGCACGCTTCGGTAAGCGAGTTCGCCACCTGAGCCCCGGCAGACGCAAGGGCCTCAGCTTTGCTTCGCGTTCTGTTGTAGACGGTCAATTGGTGTCCGGCCCGGAGCAGATTGTGCGCGATCGGGAGCCCCATGTTTCCTAATCCGATGAATCCGACCTTCATACTCCCTCCCCCTGCGTTGTAGAAGTGGCCTCTCTCGGCGAGTGGGCGGCTCCCCCGTGCTTTGCGAAAGCGCGGAGGAGGTGTGAGCGAACTCGGAATGTGTCATCCTGAGCGCAGCGAAGGATCCTTGCAGTTGTACGTAAGTCGTTCTAGCACGGGAAACTGCGGAGATCCTTCGCTCCGCTCAGGATGACAGGCGCCTGGTTTTTCACACCTTCGGGGCCTTTTCGCACAGCAGGGGCAAACCTACATACAAACGGCCGGATCGAGCGGGGTTCGGGCAAGCTTTCACTCTTCCGCAGCCTATTGTCTTCTGCTTTCTTGTGGTACTACGGAGATGATTCGCTTCTCGCCGTGGCGGAGAACCGTCACCTGAGCTACGACACCCACTCTTTCGTCGGTCAACAATTGGTGCAGCGCGTCAATTCCCGCGACAGGATGATCGTCATAGCCCACGATCACATCCCCTTCGCGCAGTCCCGCTATCTCCGCAGGACTCTGAGGTTCCACCGAAACCACCAGCACGCCGCTTGCGACATCGAGGCCGTTCAGCCGCACCAACCGGCGCTGAAGCGGAACATCCTGCCCCGCCACGCCGATGAAGCTGCGGCGCATTTTCCCATCCCGGATCAGGCGGGCCGCAACAAATTTCGCGGTATTGGCGGCTATGGCGAAACAGATACCCTGCGCTGGCAGGATAATGGCCGTGTTGACGCCTACCACCTGTCCCTGCGAAGTAACCAGCGGGCCACCGGAGTTTCCAGGATTCAGTGCGGCGTCGGTTTGAATCACATTGCTGATCAGCCGGCCCGTCCGGGAGCGGAGCGAGCGGCCCAGTGCGCTGACCACTCCTGCCGTCACCGTGCATTGAAATCCGTAGGGATTTCCAATGGCGATTGCCAATTGTCCCACGCGCAGCGCCTGGGAATCGCCCAGTAAGGCGGGCACGAGGTTTGCGGCCTCGATTCTTACCACCGCCAAATCCGTCTCCGGGTCGTCGCCCACTAGGTCGGCCTGAAAGCGCCGGCCGTCGGTGAGCGTTGCCTCGATCTCGCTCGCGTTGTGCACCACGTGGCTGTTGGTGAGGATGAATCCGTCGGGCGTGAAGATGAATCCCGACCCATGCCCGAGAGCCTGGCGTGGAGCGCGTGGGTCCGTGGCCTGTTCTCTCTCGGATATCTGATGAACTTCGAGGTTGAGAACTGAGCCGCTGACCTTTTCCGCGGCGCCGATCACGGCGCGCGAGTAGGCGTCGAGAAGTTCATCGTCAGGCCCCGGCACGGCTGTCGATAGAACCCCACCGTACGGGGCGGGAGTAATATCCAGTACATTCTCTAAGATTGCTTCCATTCGCCCTCCTGTTTTGAAGCCGATAAGAACAGTTTATTAGATTCCTGTCGCGCAATTCCGTTTCGAAAGCCTCCCCCTGCGAGTCATTCCCTCGAAAAGCCTTAGCGAAGCGCCGCACGGTCAATCGTTGTGGTTGCTCCACTACAGCCACAAGGGCCGCCCGTAGTACTCGGCTTTTTCGGACCTCGTCGAGGGCGCCCGAGCCGCCGCGGTACACCGCAACGCACGTTTGAGGTAGAATATCCAGTGGCAGGCTGAGGACTGCCGATCCAGAAGTAGTGTAAGGACGGGATGTATGAGCCTCCTCAATCCAGGACGGGCGAACAAAAGCCCAGCGCGGCGAGTTAACCTCAAATGCGCACTGGGTAAATTGGCGGTACTGACGATGCTGGTTGGAGTGTGCGCGGCGCCGGGTTTCCTGCTTCGGGCGCAGAATACGTCGCCGGGTTCGCCGTCGTCCGGCGCCAACAACCCGCCTCAACAACCCGCCACTCGGCCGGGCGAGACTGCACCGCCGACAACCAAAGACAAGATTAAGGTGCGGGTGCAGGTGGTGGATGTTCCGGTGACCGTGGTCGGCAAGCGCGGCCTCCCAATCATTGACTTGACGCAAAGCGATTTTCAGATCTATGAAGACGGCCGGCCTCAGGCCATCCGCTACTTCAGTCAGG
>Ga0181538_10005529_pt1 | contig 11315 bp, 12 predicted proteins | sample PEATcosm2014_Bin_40_FD_119773 | JGI IMG/M metagenome (GOLD analysis project Ga0181538, IMG submission 119773) | Peatland microbial communities from MTU Mesocosm Facility, Houghton, MI, USA - PEATcosm2014_Bin23_30_metaG | ecosystem: Environmental > Terrestrial > Soil > Wetlands > Peat | place...
GCATGACCGAGTGCGCCAGTTGGTTGGGGTCGGTTGGTCGTTGGGGGCGTTGGATTTGTTTTTTCATCCATACAATTTAGCACGGATGGATTTTTTCTGATTTTCAAAAGAGACGACTACCCAAAAAAGTACCAGCTTGAGTCCGCCCGGCACAAAGCTTTAGGCTATGGCAAAATATCAAACGGTTTTCCACAAAGCGATGGCGCGGTTGGTTGAGCAGCGGATAGGGTTTGGGCCGGTGTTTGACGGCGCGTGGCTCCGTGCGGTTTGGCCGGCGAGGGACCAAATCACGCGCCAGGTTGAGCAATAAATCCTCCCATAATTGGCGGCGCAGTTTCCAGTTGCGCGCCTGCCCGATGGCGTTGCTGTATGGGCGCACCGCATCCAGCGCGCCCTTGAAGCTGACCCGCTCCAAATCCACTTCATGCTGGGCCGCCGCCGGAGCCATAACACACCAGGACCACGTTGAGCACGGCCCCGCTGGCCAGGGAAAACAGAACCAGAAACTTCATCACCGGAAAGCCGCAGCCGGATTTTTGACTGCCGGGTTGGGGGTAACGCTGCTGGTTGGCGTGGGTGTCGGGCAGTTGCGTGGTGGAACAGTCCACGACTTTGACCGGGCGCCCTTGCAAGGAGTGGCTGGCTCCACCCGTCCTTCGGCGGCTTGGGCGGTGGCCACCAATGCCTTTTCCAGTCGGTCCTTGGGCAGACGCTGGCGAGCCTGGACAAGGCAGTGTCTTGGAACGCGCCCCGGGCCAACAGGGCAGCCGCTATTTCTGGACGCGCAAGGTGCGGGCCAAGACCGTCACGGTCGCTTTATCCCACCAGACCTTTCAGCAAGAAGTGCATGCACCCAAACCATCGCTTGACCCGGCTTCGCCAGAGGCTACGCCGAGGCGAGTCGTTCCAAACGGATGTTCGGCCAGTTTAGGACACTACCAAATTTTTGGATTGGCAGATGGTGAATTTCCTGTCAATCAATCCGCTGCGCCTTGATTTCCGGATTGCTGGCAGCGCATACAAAGAAAGATTGAATTCATTTCAACATGACTCGCCTCGACCAAGCTCTGGTTGAACGCGGCCTTTGTGAAAGCCGCGAACGCGCCAAACGCGCCATTCTTGCCGGTCAGGTACGCATCAACGCCCAGTCCGCCCACAAACCAAGCGACTCCGTCAAACCTGATGACCGGCTCACCCTGGACGTGGACGAGAAATACGTCAGCCGTGGCGGCCACAAGCTGGAACACGCCCTGCGCCATTTTCGATTGGATGTCGCCGGATTAACGGCGCTCGACCTGGGCGCGTCCACCGGCGGGTTCACCGATTGTTTGTTGCAACATGGCGCGGCCAAGGTTTTTGCCGTGGACGTTGGCCGGGGGCAATTTGCCTGGAAGCTCCGGCACGACCCCCGCGTCGTCGTCATGGAGAAGACCAACGCGCGGCATCTGAAACCGGAACATTTCGGAGGGACGAGTTCCACGAGACCCAAACCGGACAATGTTGCATCAAAGTCAGGGACTCGTATAACTCGCCCCTCCGAAAACGAATTCCGCGGCGTTGACTTGATTACCATTGACTGCTCGTTTATTTCGTTGCGAAATATTTTGCCCGCCGCCATTGCATTATTGCGGCCCGATGGCAGAATTGTCGCGCTCGTAAAACCGCAGTTTGAAGCCGGCAAGGCCGAAGCCGACAAGGGTCGCGGCGTCATCAGCGACCCGTCGGTGCATGAGCGCGTGCTCGATGAACTGCGGGAATTCGTCCGCGCGCAACCCGGTTTGCGCTGGCAGGGCGTGGTGGAATCACCGTTGCTCGGACCGGCGGGCAACAAGGAATTTTTGGCGCTGATTGAAAAAACAAGCTGACAAAATCAAACGCGTCGGACTGATCGGCAATTCCGACAAGGCCGCCTGCGCCGACAGCGTTCGCAAGGCCGCGCGACTCATTCAACGCGCCGGACGCAAGGTGTTGTGCGACGCCGGGACCGCCCGGCTGGCTGGATTGAAAAATTCCGCGCGCGGCGACGCCGCCGCGCTGGCGCGCGAAGCGGACCTGCTGCTAGTGTTTGGCGGCGACGGCACGATGCTGCACGTCGCCCGCGAAATCGCCGGCTCGGCCACGCCGATGCTCGGCGTTAATATCGGCGGCCTCGGTTTCCTGACCGCCGTGCCGTCGGATGAAATGACCCGCGCTCTGGCACACGTCTGGCGCGGGGAATTCAAATACGAATCCCGCGCTTTGATCGAAGTCGGCGGCCGCTGCCAGGGACGGAGGATTCATGAAACCGCGCTCAATGACATTGTCGTCAGCCGCAGCGGGATTTTAAGACTCATCAAGCTGGACGTCAGCGTGGACGGCGAACTGGTCGCGCGCTACCACGGCGACGGATTAATCATCAGTTCGCCCACGGGTTCAACGGCGTATTCACTGGCGGCGGGCGGCGCCATTGTTTTGCCCACCGCCGAAGTGTTTGCGCTTACACCGATTTGTCCGCACACGCTGTCCAATCGTCCGCTCATTTTGCCGTTAACCTCAACCATTCGCGTCAAGGCCATCAGTTCGCAGCCGGCGACGTTTTTAAGCGCGGACGGACAGTTCGTCGCCGAACTCGGCGCCGGCGACGAAGTGACGATTCGCCGCAGCCGGGGCACGGTCCGGCTGATGCATCTGGCGGACAGTTCATTTTGGGAGGCGTTGCGCCGCAAGCTGCACTGGCGCGGAGCGTATTTGTGAAATGAAAAAACAAGTCGAGAGCCGAGGGCGCAAAATCACGCCCGCATCCCTGCTTTCGTCACCCGCCACCTGACCATGGTCCGGCTTAAAGACATAGCTCGGCATGCGGGCGTCTCGGTGATGACGGTCTCGAAGGCGTTGCGCGACGAGCCGGATGTGTCGGCGGCCACGAAGGCGCGCATCAAGTTGCTGGCGCAACAAATGGGTTACGTTCCCGACTCGTCCGCGCAGGGACTGCGCAACCGGACGACCAAATTATTCGGCCTCGTCATTCCGTCGAGCACGAATCCGATTTTTGCGCGTGTCGTTTTCGCCATCGAGGAACGCGCGCACGAACTGGGCTACGACATTTTGCTCGCGCATACGCACAATCTGCCGGCCCGCGAGGAGGCTTGCATCCGGCGGCTGTTGTCGCGGCGCGTGGATGGGCTGTTCATTTCGCCGGTGTATCGCTTTGAGGCCGAGGCGCGAATTTATCAGGAGGTGCTGGCCCGCCAGATCCCGACGGTTTTAATCGGCCCGCCCGCGCCATTTTGCAAATCGTTCGTCAGCGTGGAAATTGATGAACAGGTTGCCAGCCACACCGCGACGCAACATTTGCTGAAGCTCGGCCACAAACGCATCGCCTATCTCACCGGCCCGCCCACGGCGCCGTGGGTACACGAGCGGTTTGAGGGCTATCGCCACGCCTTGCGCGAAGCCGGATTGGACGTGGACGACAAGCTGGTCTTCCAGGCCGGCAGCACCATCGAAGATGGCACCAAAGCCGCGGTACAAATGCTGCATGAATCGTGTGGTGCAACCGCCGTTCAAGCCGTAAACGACCTCGTCGCCATTGGCTGCGCGGACGCGTTGTTATCAAAAGGTTGGCGGATTCCGGAGGATATTTCGCTTGTGGGTTTCGGCAACATCATGACGGCGGAATATTTTCGCGTGCCGCTGACGACCATCCGCCAGCCAAAGTACCGGCTCGGTCTGGCCGCCGTGGAGGCGATGATAAATTTGCTGAAAGGCCAGCACGTTGAAACGAAACGCCTGCCCGCCGAACTCATCGAGCGCAAGAGCACCGCGCCGCCGAAAACCGGCGCGCAGGCAAAACCGGCGTAGCGGCTTTCGGCAGAAAACCTGATAATTTTTGGGAAGAATGCGGCGCTCTGCCGAGACGCCGCCACGATGCATCGGAGCGTTTGGCAGCGGTTCAAACCACTCCCAGCCGGAACGCCGCGAACGAAGTATGGCGCGCCCCGGCCGGGGACAATTCGCTCCGGATGATTTCAATTTCATGCACCGGCCATTCGCCGAACAGCCGTTTTTCGAGCAATTGCGCCCGGGCGGCCAAGTCCCGGGTATCGGCCGGCCTCGGATTTTTCAGGCGGCCCAGCGTGACATGGCCCGTGAAATTCTTCTCGCCCGGTTCGGGACTAAACTGGCCGACAGCGGTTTCAATCTGCTTCTGTAAATCCATCAGGCATCCTTCCCCGTCGTTGATTCCCACCCAGATGACCCGAGGCGAGCGGGGATTCGGGAAAAAACCTACGCCTTCGGCGCGCAACGACAAGGGCCGGGCATTCCGGCAAACGGCACCGACCGATTGCTTCAAATCTTCGACGCCATCCGCCGGAACATCGCCCAGGAACCGGAGCGTGAGATGCAATTGATCCGGCCGCGCCCAGCGGGCCACGTTGCGCGGCACGAGTAGCTGCAATTCCTGCTGGACGCGGATGATTTCATCCCGGACCGGCTCCGGAATCTGAATCGCGATGAACAACCGGAGTTTCTCCGTTAAACTGTCGTCTGCCATTGCCCCGCAATCTGTTGTCCAAACCGCTGGAGTTCAAGCTTTAGCTTGCATCTATTCAATGAAACCATGGATGGACACGGATAAACCCAGAGCGGCTGACGCCGTAACCACGGATTTTGGATTGCGGCGGGAAGCGAAGCGCCACGCCGCTTTTGGAAGCAACCGACCGTACGGAAAGCGGTGTCGCCGCTGCGCTCTGCCCCCGCAGTCCAAATCTTTGTCGTCTGTGCGCGAAGTCGCGGGATTGTATTGCGTTACGGATTAAAACAAAAGGTTCCTTCGGCGAATCCGGGTGGCTTCACCGATTAGTTAACTCGTTGCTTTGCTAGAATCCTTTGTCCTATCCGTGTTCATCTGTGTCCATCCGTGGTTAAAAGATTTTCCCATTCTTTTGTCGCAAAACCGCCCCGGACTTCACTATAGAATGACGATATGAATTTGCCCGGACCGGACATTGCATGGACTTGACCGACAAAGAATACGTCGAGCGTTGCCGCGATGGACATCAGGAGGATTTCCGCGTGCTGGTGGATCGTTATCAGAAGCCGCTGTTCGCCTACCTGGCGGGGCGGCTTCGGGACGGCCTGCAGGTGGAAGAAGCGGCGCAGGAATCGTTCGTCAGGGCGTTTCTGTCCCTGAAGAAGCTGCGGAAGCCGGAGTCGTTTTACTCCTGGCTGCTGGGCATCGCCGGACGGGTCACCAAGGAACAACTGAGTTCCCTGAAGCATCGCCAGGAGGATTGTGAAGTGACGGAATCCATCATGGCCAACGCCGCCGACCGCCAGGAAGATTATCCGTTGGAAGAAGCCATCGCCGCCCTGCCCGAATCCTATCGTCAGGTGATACTGCTGCGGTATTACGAGGGGCACTCCTGTCAGGAGATCGCCACCCGCCTCGATCTGCCGCTGGGCACGGTCACCAAAACGCTTTCGCGCGCCTACGCCGTGCTCCGTCAGGAACTGGCCGCCCGCGAACGCGCGGAAACAACCGTCAACCAAACGTAACTGCCATGAACTGTGCTGAATGCCGGGAAAATCTGGTTGCCTGCGTGGAAGGATTGCTCGACCGCGAGGAATCGCTCCAATGCCAGGCACACCTTGAAACCTGCGCGGCCTGCCGCGCTGAATACACGGCCATCACCCGTCTGCAACAGCAATTGGCGGCCCGCGGTCCAGCGACCGCCGGGGTGTCGCTGGTCAACCCGGTGATGCGGCGGGTTCAGGCCATGCAAACCGAACGCGAAAGAAATCCAATTATGACAAAATTATTCACACGCTGGGGATTTGGGCTGGGCGCTGCCGTCGGTGCGACCGCCGTTATGCTGATTGCCTTCCTGGTCTTTCCCAAGGCACAAGCCACCGCCGCCGAGGTCATGACCAAAGGCGCCCAAGCCGTGGCCAAACTTACCAGCATTCACCTGCGCGGCCAGTTGCGGACACTGCCAGCCGATAACTTCAGCTACATCAATGCTGATTGTCCGTTCTATACGATTGAGTTTTGGAAACAATCCGAGCCGGACTTGAAATGGCGCATCGAAAAGCCCCAGCGCGTTGTCGTCATGGACGGCCAGTCAGCCGTGATGCTCATCAAAAACGCTGGCCTTGCATTCAAAGTTCCCCCAAGCACGACCAGCGCGTTTGACACCGATTGGCTGCAACAAATCGCCAATCTCAGCAACACGATCACCAATGAACTCAACAATGCCATTGCCAATGGCTGGAAAATGAATCTTGCGGAAGAAACTGGTGCGGACGGCCGGGCAAAGGATGTCGTCACCATTGAAGCCAAATCCGGTTTGCCGGATAATGATTATCTCAAAAACTCGTTCGTCGAAACCGCCGACACGCGCCGGGTGTATGTCTTCGACAATCAGAGCGAACGGCTGGAATCGGTGAAGATTTATCTTCATGCTGCGCTGGACGACAAGTTGATTTTCGAGCTGGACCAAATTGACTACAACCAGTCAATTGATCCTGCCGTGTGGAAACTCGATTTGCCGGCGGATGTGAGCTGGTGGCAAAATGAAATACAGAAGCTGCCCGACAATGACAAGTATGCGTCCATGACAGCGGAACAGGCCACGCGCGCGTTCTTTGAGGCTTGCAGCCAGGAAAATTGGATCGAGGCGGAGAAGTTCCTGCGGGAATCACCGGTGGATCATCTGCTCAAACAGGAACTCGGCGGTCTCGAAATCATCCAGATCGGCACGGCTTTTACTTCCAATGCTTCCCCCGACCAGTTTGTGCCTTACGAAATCAAGCTCAGGAATGGCTATAACAAAAAGTTAAACCTGGCCTTGAGGAAAGACCAACCCACCGGAAGATGGTTCGTTGATGGCGGATGGTGATTGATTCTGCCGACCGCCAAAAAGAAAATCCTGGAAAAAATTACTATGAACAAAAATACAGTCATCATCGTGGCGGCGGTTGTTATCGCCGTCCTTGGAACCACCGTTGTAAGACAACATCACCAGCTTGCCCTTTACCGGGAGGCTCCCCGCCGGGCGGCGGGAGCGAATGATCCGTTCCAGATGAAAAAATTGCCGGCGGATGAAAATGCCCGATACGCGGCCATGCCGGCGGAGGAAGCGGCGCGGGGTTTCTTTGAAGCGTGCGGACGCGGCGATTGGACGGAGGTGGAAAAGTTCTGGCCGGGAGTGGTGCCGCTGGATGACCGGATGAAGGAAGCATTGGATGGCGTGCAGGTTGTGAGCCTGGGCAAACCGTTCAACCGGCCGGGATTTGCGGCCACGTTCGTGCCCTACGAAATCCGTTTCAAGAACGGCGAGACCAAGAAGTACAACCTGGCGATCCGGCGGGACAATCCGGCCCGGCGCTGGATGTTTGACGGCGGACTCTGATCCGCCGGATTCACCAGCCGTTCAAGGTTGCAGCATCAGGGCGGAACTCGTGGGGGTTCCGCTCTTTTTGCACGCTCAGACCAAGAGCTGGCGGGGACGCCGGCGCTCCCAAGAAGGAACAAGCTCAAGCTTGAACTCCAACGCACCGTTTTTTATTCGACACCCGGCACTCGTCACTCGACACTGAATTGCATGTCGTTGCCCGCTGATTATCACATGCATACGCCGCTCTGCCGGCACGCAACCGGCAAGCCGGGCGAATATGCCAGGCGCGCACTGGCCGCCGGCCTCACGGAAATCGGCTTCTCTGACCATTCGCCGATGTCGCGCGACGATTTCGACAACTGGCGGATGTACAACCGTCAGCTTGACGAATACGTCGCCCAGGTCCGCCAGGCGCAAAAAGATTTTCCCAACCTGGCCATCCGCCTCGCGCTGGAAGTGGATTATCTGCCCGGTGGCGAGGATTGGATCCGCAGACTCGCCGCGCGGCATCCGTGGGATTATTTCATCGGGTCGGTGCATTACGTCTCCGATGACTGGGTCGTGGACAATCCGCATGAAATTTCCAAATGGAAGAACCGCGATCCGTTCGAGGTCTGGTCGGCTTATTTCGAGCGGCTCACCCGGGCCGCCGAAACCGGCTTTTTCGAAATCATCGGCCACGTGGACCTGCCGAAAAAGTTCGGGCATCGGCCGCCCCCGGACTGCGCGCGGCTTTACGAAAAATTCCTGAATGCCGCAAAAAAACACAATTGCGCCGTCGAACTCAACACCGCCGGGTTGCGGAAGGATTGCCGGGAAATTTATCCCAGCCGCCAAATCCTTGAACTGGCGTTTCAAAAAGGCGTGCCGATCACGTTTGGCTCGGATGCCCACGCGCCGGAGGAAGTGGGGATGAATTTTGCCGAGGCCGTCCAGCTCGCACGCTCTGTCGGCTACCAGGAAAGTTGCCGGTTCACACAGCGAAAGCGCCGCATGGTTGAATTTTAATCCCCGACTTTTCAGCTTATGCTCATGGCCAAACTGACAAAAATCCAGATCGCCGCCCTTATCTGCCTTGCGCTCACCGTGGTCACCGCCGCGCTCTACCTGCCGATTACTCATTACGGTTTTGTCAACTTTGATGACGATGATTACATCACCAACAATTCCCACGTTCAGGCCGGGCTGACCTGGGCCGGGGTGATCTGGGCCTTCCAAACCGGAGCCGCCGCCAACTGGCATCCGTTGACGTGGCTTTCACACATGCTGGACTGCCAGTTGTACGGTTTGAATCCGGGCGGCCATCACTCAACCAATCTGATTTTTCACATCGCTAACACCTTGCTGCTGTTCCTTTGGCTCAGGCAGATCACGGGGGCTTTGTGGCGCAGCGCGATGGTGGCGGCTTTGTTCGCCTGGCATCCATTGCACGTCGAATCAGTGGCGTGGGCGTCGGAACGCAAGGATGTCTTGAGCACTTTTTTCTGGATGCTGGCGCTCATCGCGTACACGCGATATGCGCGGGAGTCCAGAGTCCTGAGTCCAAAGTCCAAAGTCTTTTATGGTTTGAGCCTGCTGGCATTTGCCTGCGGGCTGATGTCCAAGCCGATGGTGGTGACGTTGCCTTTCGTTTTGCTGCTGCTGGATTTCTGGCCGTTGGAGAGGTTCTCACGTTTCTCGTTTCTCGTTTCTCGTTCTGAAAAACCCTTGACTCCGACAAATCGCGAGCCAGCCGAATCAGCCGGCCGGCTGCTTTGTGATAAACTGCCTTTCTTTGCTCTCACACTGGCGGCCAGCGTAGTGACCTATTTTGTGCAAACTTCGGGCCGGGCGCTTTGGTCGGCGGCGGAATTGTCGTTTCCATCCCGGGTGGCAAACGCCTTGTGGGCCTACGAGCGTTACATCTCCAAAACATTTTGGCCGGTGGATCTCTCAATCATTTACCCGCTTCCTTATCACTGGCCGGCCGGTCTGGCGATTGGCGCAGTATTATTGCTGGCCCTGTGGTCGGGATTGTTCCTCTGGCGCGCCCGGCAAAATCCGTATTTGCCGGTCGGCTGGTTCTGGTTTCTGGGAACGCTTGTCCCCACCATCGGCCTGGTGCAGGTCGGCTCGCAGTCCATGGCCGACCGTTACATGTATATTCCCAGCATTGGTCTGTTCATTCTTGTCGTGTGGGGCTTGAACGATTTTTTGAACTGGCGCCCCCACTGGCGGCGAATCACGACTTTTGCCGGAGGCATGGCACTGGCGGGTTGTCTGGTGGGCACTGAAATTCAACTGAGTTACTGGCAGAACAGCATAAAACTCTTCCGTCACGCCATTGAAGTGACCACTGACAATTTCGTCGCCTACACCTGCCTGGGTGAGACCCTCAGAGACATGGGCCTGAAAAAGGAGGCCCTGATGGTTTGCGCTGAAGCGGTGAAAATTTCGCCGACCAGCCCGGTGACACAATATAATTTCGGCATGGCCTTGTTGCAAAACCAGAGGCTGGGCGAAGCGATTGAACATCTTGATGCCGCCGGGCGGCTCGCTCCTCACAATTCTGAAATCCAATACAACCTGGGCTTGGTTTTCTTGCTGCACGACAAACCGGATGAAGCCGCCAGCCATTTCACCGCCGCGCTGGTTGAAAGGCCGGGCTTCGCGGAGGCGCATTTCCGCCTGGCGCAGGCCTTGTCCCAACAACACAAACCAAAGGAAGCCATTTTTCATTACCGCGAGGCGTTGCGTCTCAAGCCGGAATTCCCCGAAGCAAAAGCCGCGCTCGGCCAAATCCTTTCCACCAATGCAAATCTAAAAGCCGAACCTTGAACCGCTCGACACCGCCGGTTGATTTTGGAAGACTCCCGCCGATGAAACAATCAATTGTCACTTTGGACATGGAAGGCGTGTTGACGCCGGAAATCTGGATTGCGGTTGCCGAAAAGACCGGCATTCCGGAATTGCGCCGCACCACGCGCGACGAGCCGGATTATGACAAGCTCATGCGCGGCCGGCTGGCGATTCTGGACAAACACGGCTTGAAGCTGTCCGACATTCAAAACGTCATCGGCACGTTGCGTCCATTGTCCGGCGGCAAGGAATTCCTGGATGAACTGCGTTCGTTCGTCCAGGTCGTCATTCTTTCCGACACGTTCGAGCAATTCGCCGCTCCCCTGCTCCGCCAGCTCGGCTGGCCGGTGCTCCTGTGTCACCGGCTCGTTGTCGAAAACGATCGCATCGTGGATTACCAGTTGCGCATCCGGGAGCAAAAGCGCGAGGCCGTGGCCGCCTTTAAACGGATGAATTACCACGTCATCTCCGGCGGCGATTCGTTCAACGACACCGCCATGCTCGTCGAGGCGAACGTGGGAATCCTCTTCCGCGCGCCCGACACGGTGAAGAAGCAATTCCCGCAGTTTGAGGCCGTCGAGACCTACGCCGATTTGATGAAGCTGATCAAGGGGGCGATGGCGTAGCGTTGGAGTTCAGTCTTCCGCCTTGAATGCGCGGGAAATCAAATCCTGCACCGCCTGTTTCGGCTCCTTGCCATCGAAGAGCAGCGCATAAACCTCGTCAATGATCGGTGTGAGCACCTGCTTCTCCCGCGCCAACCGGTGCGCGGAGCGCGCCGTCGGATAACCCTCGGCCAGCTTCGGGTGCGATGCCTGGACGGCCGCCATCGTTTCACCGCGCCCCAGACGCTCGCCGAGATCACGATTGCGGCTCTGCTTCGAGAAACACGTCAGCATCAGGTCGCCCAGACCGCTCAAGCCGGCGAACGTCTCCGGCTGCGCGCCGCACGCCACCCCCAGCCGGCGAATTTCTGACAACGCCCGCGTGACCAGTCCGGCCTTGGTGTTGTCGCCGTAGCCCAGCCCGTCGCTCACGCCGGCGGCGATGGCGATGATGTTTTTCAGCGCGCCGCCGTATTCCACGCCGAGGATGTCC
>Ga0181538_10005531_pt1 | contig 11309 bp, 11 predicted proteins | sample PEATcosm2014_Bin_40_FD_119773 | JGI IMG/M metagenome (GOLD analysis project Ga0181538, IMG submission 119773) | Peatland microbial communities from MTU Mesocosm Facility, Houghton, MI, USA - PEATcosm2014_Bin23_30_metaG | ecosystem: Environmental > Terrestrial > Soil > Wetlands > Peat | place...
AGGAACAGCGGCAGATCGATTACCAGCATCTGGAACCAGCCCTGATAGAAACGCACGATCATGGCGGGCAAGAGCATCGTGGAAAGCAGAACCATCAATGGGTAAGAGATGTTCGCGGTCAGATGGAAAAAAGCTTCGGATTTTACGTGAAAGGGGGCGTCTGAGCGAAGAACTCGGGGTAGGATTTTTTTTGCGGTTTGTATCAAACCCTTGGCCCACCGCGCCTGTTGCGCCTTGAAGCCGTTCATGTCCACGGGAAGTTCCGAAGCGCATTCGATGTCCGGCAGGTACAGGAATTTCCAGCCTTTCAACTGCGCGCGGTAGGAAAGATCGGTGTCCTCGGTCAGGGTGTCGTGTTGCCATCCGCCGGCGGAGGCGATGGCGGCGCGGCGCCACACACCGGCGGTGCCGTTGAAATTGAAGTAGGTGCCGCGGCGGGAGCGACCGCCGTGTTCGATGACAAAATGGCCGTCGAGCAGAATCGTTTCCACTCGAGTGAGCAGGGAATAATCGGAATTGAGATACGTCCAGCGCGTCTGCACCATGCCAATGTTTTCGCCGCTGCCGGGAGCGAGAAAATAGGGAATCGTACGGCGCAGAAAATCGCAGGTGGGAATGAAGTCCGCGTCGAAAATGGCCACAAATTCGCCTTGCGCGGTGGTCAATCCATGTTCCAATGCCCCGGCTTTGAAGCCTTCGCGATTCGTGCGGTGGATATAGACAATCGGGAGGCCCATGGCGGCGTGGCGCTCAACGCAGGCACGCGCGACTTCGCGGGTTTCATCGGTGGAGTCGTCAAGCACCTGGATGTCCAGCAACTCGCGGGGATAGTCGAATTGGGAGACGGCGTCGACCAGGCGCTCGATGACGTAGCGCTCATTGAAGATAGGAAGCTGTATGGTAACCTTGGGCCAGTTTTCCACGGGCGGAGGAATCGCGGGAATGTTTTTGCGGTAGACGTAGTAATCGTAGATCAGGGAGTAGCGGTGCATCCCGTACAACGCCAGAACAAACAGCACGATGAAGTAGGGAATCATCATCGCCAGGTCGAAGCCGTTGGTGTTGTAGACGCCGGTAAACGTCCGGTCGGTGATCTTGTGCCAGTAATGGCTCAGCGGACCCTGCTGCAACGCGGCGATTAGAAATGGAGCAAAGCTCAACACGATCCGTGTCTCTCCCAATGCCTTCTGAAAACCGAGCGAACCACCGGCAAGTGTACTGGCTGCTGGGGGCAGGCGTGCTGCTGGAAGCGTTCTACCTGCAGATGCACAGCCTCTACTACCTGAAAAATCACGTCATTGCGTTCGTCGAGCTGGCGCTGGCCGCAGGAGTAGTTTACTTGATTGCGCTGTACGGAATCGAGCGCACACGCTCTTCCCGCGCTGCCACCATTCTACTGGTTTTTGCGGCCATTTCATTTCGCGCGACGCTTTGGCCCATGCTGCCGACTCTTTCCGACGATTTGCAGCGCTACCGCTGGGACGGCATGGTGCAAAGTCTTGGGTGGAATCCATACGCAGTGGCGCCAAAGGATCCGCGACTGATTGGACTTTGGGACGAGCACTTTAGCGTGATGCCCGCGCGCGAAATGCCTTCGATCTACCCGCCGGCTTCGCAATGGGTTTTTCGCGCGACCTGGAAAGTGTTTCCGGGGCCAACGGAATTTAAAGTGCCGTTTGCCGCGGCGGACGTGCTGGCGCTGTTGCTGCTGGTATGGATTTTCCGCAAAGAGCCGGACCGCAACTTTCGCGTGGCCGTTTACGCATGGAATCCATTAATCATCGTCGAGCTTGCGGGGAGCGGGCACAACGATGCTCTTGCGGTTCTGGGTGTGGTGTGCGGGTTGGCGCTGACGAAGAACTGGAAAGTGGCGGCGAATGTGCCGATTGCTCTGGCGGCGATGGCCAAAGCGTTTCCCGCTTTGTTGCTGCCGGTGTGGATTCGCAACGCGGGCTGGCCAGAGAAACGCTCGGGCTGGTGGGCCGCGTTGTTGGCGGGCGGGACGATGCTTGCAGTTCTCGCACCTTATTGGGGCGCGCTAGGAATGTTTCATCCCAATATGGTTTATTACGAAGCGACCTGGAAGAATTACCACGCGAGTTTGTACACGGTGATTGACTGGCTGGCCGACGGAAAGGAAAGAATCGCGCCGCTGGTGGGGATCGCCGCTTGTTGGGGATTGTCCCTTTGGCTGGCCTGGAAACGCGCGGAGCCTGCGCGGGCCGCGTATTTGCTGATCGGCACAATCCTGGCGTTCAGCGCGAATGGCTATTCGTGGTACTTCACGTGGATTGTGCCGATGCTATGCTTCTTTCCCAATTCCGCATGGCTGCTGCTGACGGTGCTGCAGTTCCTTTCCTACAACGTGTTGATTGGCTACGGCATCCTGGGCACGTTTACGTTTGATCCCTTTATGCAGGCGCTGGTGTATGTGCCGTTTTACGCGCTGCTCATCGGACTGTTTTTCTACGGCCGGTGGAAGCAGAGAACCAGCGCCACCTGAAGACATATGGAACAAAAGACACCATTGTTGGAGATTGCGCGCGAGTTTCTGCGCTTGGGCTTTGTGGCGTACGGCGGCCCAGCCGCGCACATCGCGATGATGGAAGAACGGTTTGTGCGGCAACGCGAGTGGGTGACGCGGGAACGATTTGTGGACCTGGTCGGCGCTGTGAACCTGCTGCCGGGTCCCAGTTCGACCGAACTGGCCATTTATCTGGGAGAAATTCGCGGCGGTGTGCCGGGGCTTATCGTTGCGGGTGTTTGCTTCATTCTGCCCGCGGCGGTGCTGGTGGGGGCGCTGGCCTGGGCGTATCTGCGGTTTGGCGCGGTGCCGCAGGTTGCAGGCTTGTTGTTTGGAATCAAGCCGGTAGTGGTGGCGTTGATCGCGCAGGCAGTCTGGAATCTGGCGCGCACGGCGTTGAAGAGCACTGCGCTTGCGATACTTGCCGTGTGTGTGGTGGCGTTCGCTGCGTGGGGTGTCCACGCATTGCTTCTGCTGGTGGGAGCGGGAATTCTGTGGATGGCCGATCGCGAGGGAAAAGAACTGGCGAAAACCAGAGCCGCGATTTTTGGATTCGTAAGTGCGGGCGGCGCGGGGGCCGGCAGCGCGATTGGCGCAATCTCCGTGTTCTTCTATTTCCTGAAAATTGGCGCCGTGCTTTTTGGCAGCGGGTACGTATTGCTGGCGGTGCTGCGTGGAGACCTGGTTGCGAAGTTGCACTGGCTGAGTGACGCGCAGTTGCTGGACGCCATCGCCGTGAGCCAGGCGACGCCGGGCCCGTTCTTTACGGTGGCAACGTTCATCGGCTACCTGTTGGCAGGGTGGCGTGGCGCGGCGTTGGCAACACTGGGAATGTTCTTGCCTGCGTTTGTTTACGTGGGCATCACCGCGAGATTCCTGCCCAGGCTGCGCAAGTCGCCGGTGGCCAGCGCGTTTTTGGATGGCGTAAATGCCGCGGCCGTGGCGTTGATGGCGTATCTCGGCTGGCAATTTGCGCGCGCTTCACTGACGAACGTGCCGGCGGTGGTTCTGGCCGTTGTTAGTGCTGTGCTCGTCTTTTATTACAAAGTGAATTCCGCGTGGCTCGTGCTCGGCGGCGCCACAGCGGGAATTCTTCTCCATGTCTTGCACTTCGTTTGAAGTTGCCGATTACGGAATGAGCGCGATCTTGCCGAACGCGCCGGGAGTCATAACTTCAATGTGAGCCTGCGGGGCATCCTTTAGAGGAATCTCTTTGCCGACGATGGGGCGCAGGGCGCCGTTCTCGAGGCCTGCAGCGGTCGCGGCGTGAATTTCAGCGGACTCCGCGTCCGTGGCGGCCCACAGAGTAAATCCACGCACGGATGCGCGGCGCGCCATTAGTTCGCGAGGGTTGACAGTGATTTCGCCACGATTTCCGATGACGATGACCCGACCGCGAACGGCCAGCAACTTCAGGTCTGTCGCGAGATTCACGTTGGCCAGCATTTCCAGGACAACATCGATTCCATGGCCGCTGGTGGCTTTCAGGATTTCTTCGGAGTAGCCGGGCTTTGTGTGATCGAAGACGTGATGAGCGCCTTCCTTTTTCACCAGATCGAGGCCGCGCGATGTTCCCGCTGTGCCAAACACTGTCAAGCCCATAGCGCGCGCCCACTGCACGGCGGCGATGCCCACGCCTCCGCTGGCTCCGTGGACGAGCAGGATTTCGCCCGCGCGCGCATCGGCGTGGTGGCGCAGGGCCGTGTAGGACGTGCCGTATGGAACCCACAACCCCGCGCCTTGGGAGAACGAGATCTTCTCGGGAAGTGGGTACACCTGATTTTCGCGGGCCAAGGCATATTCGGCGTAAGCGCCGGTAAGCGTTGTTGCGGTATAGACGCGGTCGCCGGGTTTCACTTTGGTGACGCCTTCGCCGACGGCTTCGATTGTTCCGGCAGCGTCGGAGCCCGGCGTGTAGGGCAGCGTCGGCTTCACCGCATATGTGCCGTTGCGCATATAGGTGTCGTATGGATTGACGCCCGCGGCGCGCACGCGCACTAGAACTTCGCCGCGCCCAGGTTTGGGAGTGGGCACTTCATGGAGTGCGAGAACTTCGGGTCCGCCGAATTGGTGTACCTGAATCGCTTTCATAAGTCATCTCCTGCCAGCAAACTGGAAACCAGAACCTGGAAATATCTGCTGCAAATTGTGCCAATCCAAAATGCAAAGAAATTCGCCATGCAATAAGTCCATGAACTGCCGCACTACAGCCTAAAAATGGTCGTCGGGCACAAGTGTTGCAGCTTCCATTTCGATCGTGCCAGAGGTTTGCGCCCACGCGGTTGTCTGCCAGTTGTCTTTATGTTTCTTTGTGGGAATCCAGCCAGGCAAAGGCTGGCTCAAATGGTTTGCGAGCGCGTAGACGTACGGTTCGTACATCCCGCGCAACTCCGCCAGCTTGCGATCCGCTTCGGGCGTGCTGACAAGATTTGTGCCGTTCTTGGCCAGCTTGACGCGTAGAAGCGCCAGTGTTTCCGCGGGCAAACGATCCTGCGGCAAAGGGTGTGGCGCCGCCGAGAATACCTGGCAAAGATCCACCACGGCATGCCGCGCGATGGCGAAGGTAAGCTCCGCTTGTTTCGCGCAAGATTCTTCGATGCCCGCGATGGTCAGCGCGCAAGTGTCCAGGATAGCGGTGAGCGAACCAATCCAAGATTGATTGTCGTGTTGCGAACGGAAATAGGCGAGCACGGGATAGGAAAGATGGCTCTCCAATAATTCCGCGCACCAGTGCTCCCAGTCCTTCAGGAGAATGCGCAGCGCTTCGTGACCCGTAGGATAACTGTGCCGGCGCAACAACTCGCCGGCAGTAGGCGGTGTGCCTGCCCGCGCATCGAGCAATGCGATATTCGTTTCGCGGCGGCCGAAAGCGCCGTATATAAAGGGAAGATAGCCAATCACGGCCGCGAGGAAAGCGAAACCGAATCCCGCTTCTGCGACTACCAGGAGGCGCGCCAGGCCGGAGCGCGGAACAACGTCACCGAGTCCCAGCGTGAAAAAAGTCGTGCCGCTGAGGTACATGTCCGTGAAGATACTGGGACTGGAACCCGAAACATTGACCGCCGAACCTGCGCCGAATTGCATCATGCCAAAGGCAATGACCAAGCCGATGGCCCAAACGCCCACGAGGGCCAACAGGGAGATGGGGCCGTAGAATCCGAGGAAGGTTTCGCGCATCTTGTGGGAAGAATACAGGCGCGCGACAGCCTTCCACATGGACCAGGTGAAGAGGTAGTAGAAACGCGTAAGACGGAATTTCCGGGTGACGCGGCGCGGCAGGATGATCGCTTCAAAGGCATCCCACGCCACGACCAGAAAAACAACGATACCAGCAAGAAAGACGCCCGGGACGGGAATCATGCGCAGCATTGTACTCGCTTTATACGGATTATACGGAAATGCGCGGCGGCGATCAGGAGGTCAGCCGCGCATTCACGGAGATTTCCGCCTTGAACAGTTTGGAAACGGGACAGCCGGTTTCCGCGGCTTTCACGGCGGCGTCGAACTTGGCTTTGTCCGCGCCGGGAATTGTCGCGACGAGATCGAGGTGGCTCTTGGTGATGGAAAAACCTTCGCCGACCTTTTCTAGGGAAATGGTGCAGGTGGTCTCCAGTTTCGTGGCGGTGATACCGGCTCCGCCAAGTTGCGCGGAAAGCGCCATGGTGAAGCAGCCGGCGTGCGCGGCCGCAAGCAGCTCTTCGGGATTGGTGCCCACGCCATTCTCGAAGCGCGTGCTGAAGGAATACTGTGTGTTCTTCAGCGTGCCGCTATCGGTGGAAATAGAACCCTTGCCCGATTTCAGGTCGCCTTGCCAGACTGCGGAAGCTTTGCGTTGCATGAATGATTCTCCTCTTTCTGATTTGACGGCTGTTTAGCTAATCCTTGGATTCAAACTCCCAGCGAAAGGGTTCATGCCAATTTAAATAGGGGCGGGACGCATGGACACCGGGAGCATCCTACCACCGGTGAAAAACAAAGAATACCGCCAGGGAAATGCAGGCGAACCCAGCGAGGTAATTCCATTTCAGCGGTTCGCCGAGATAGGCGATGGAGAAGATCGAGAAAACGGAGAGTGTGATCACTTCCTGAATGGTTTTGAGCTGCGCGGTGGTGAATTCGTAGGACCCGATGCGGTTCGCGGGCACCTGGAAACAGTATTCAAAGAAAGCGATGCCCCAACTAACCATGATCACCTTCCACAGGGGGACGCTGCGGAACTTCAAGTGGCCGTACCAGGCAAAAGTCATGAAGATGTTGGAAATCGTCAGCAGAATTATGGTTCGCATCTGGACCTCTCACCTTTTGGGGATATGACACCAAACTATGACGGTTCGCTAGCCTAATCGGTTTCGAGGGGGAGCGGCAGTGACCAACCGCCGGCAGGGCCTAGAACTTATTGGATTTTGGAGCCTTTGGAGAGGTTGTGTTTCGCGCAGAGGAGTCGGATGTTTGCTGCAACCAGCGAAGAGCCGCCCTTGGAATATGGTAAGTCATGGTCAAAGTGCAGGTTCTCGTGCGCACCGCAAAGGACACATTGCCCCTTGTCTCTAGTCCAAACTTCTAGCTTCACTGCTGAGGGGATGAGGCGCGAGTGGGGAAGTTCATCCTGTGTATTGGCCCGCAATTCAGTGGCATCTTCAAATAACTCTAGCCGGAATTTAAAAACCTGCCGGTGACCATCGGATTCCGTCCAAGAATCTGTCAGCTTGAAGAATCCATTGAAGGCCCAGATTCCTGCGTGGATCTTTTCGTACACTGCCACCAGCTCAGGCGATGCTTTGCCTTTCTTCACTTTCAGCGCGGCTTCGGCAAACATTCCGTTTTGCGTGAGTTTACCGCTAGGAGTTGTACGCGGCTGATCAACTAGTTTCGGATTTGGGGTGAGCGCGGTACGAGAAACATCATGGCCTTCGTAGATAAGAGCGCGACCATCTTCCTCGATGCGATCCTTATATGGTGCATTCGCACGGCGACTCATGAGGATTACGCTGGAGTCGGGCCTGAGCCTAAAGTTCATTCCGCGCTGAAAGCTGGTACTCCACGCCTGGCACATCTGCAGGTAGGAAATAACCTCACCTGAGACATGCGCGAGTTGGGGCATCAGACATTCAGGGAAAGAGAGACCAGGCCAGGCGGAGTTGTGGGGGCGATGGGAGGAAGTTTGGAGCGATCGATGGGGCGATAGAGGGTATCGCGTTCGACGGGGATGCGGCCGGCGGCGCGGATGAGGCGTTCCAGGTCGGCGCGCGAGGTGAACTCGGACGTTTTCGCGCCCGCATCGTGGTAAATCTTTTCTTCGACGACGGTGCCGTCCATGTCGTTGGCGCCGAAGCGCAAGGCGATCTGTGCGACGCTCGGCGTCAGCATGATCCAGTAGGCCTTGATGTGGTTGAAATTATCCAGCAGCAGGCGCGAGATCGCGATGTTGCGCAGGTCGTCGTAACCTGTGGGCTTGGGAATGTGCGCCAGCGGCGTGTTATCCGGATGAAACGCCAGCGGGATGAACGCGACGAAGCCGTGGGTTTCATCCTGGGCTTCGCGCAATTTCACCAGATGGTCCACGCGTTCTTCCGCGGTTTCCACGTGGCCGTAGAGCATCGTGGCATTGGACGGCAGGCCCAGGCGGTGCGCTTTTTTCGCCATGGTGAGCCACATGCGCCCGCTGACTTTGTGATCGCAGATGATGCGGCGCACACGCGGATGAAAAATCTCGGCGCCGCCACCCGGGCAGGAGTCCACGCCGGCTTGCTTCATCTTCAAGAGAGTTTCATCGATGGTGAGCTTGGCGATGCGCGCGAAATAGTGCACCTCAACCATGGTGAACGCTTTCAAGTGCACGTGCGGGTGACGCTGCTTGAGGCCGCGAATCAGTTCCATGAAGAAATCGAAGGGGAGATCGGGATGCAGGCCGCCCACGATGTGAAATTCCGTGGCGCCTTCGCGCACGCCCTGATCGGCACGTTCATACATCTCTTCGAGCGTGAAGGTGTACGCGCCCGGGGCTCCGGGATCGCGGCCAAAGGCACAGAGCTTGCAATGCGCCACGCAAACGTTGGTGGGATTGATGTGGCGATTGACGTTGTAATAGGTGATGTTGCCGTGGCGCTTTTCGCGAATGAAATTTGCGAGCCAACCGACAGCCAGCAGATCGGGCGTGCGGTAAAGCGCAACGCCATCGTCGAAAGAAAGGCGTTCTCCCGCCAACACCTTATCGGCGATGGGTTGCAGGCTTTTGTCAGTGAGCGTCAGTTCCGCCACGGTCTCTCTGTTTATCCCTGTACTTATTATGATGGCCACGCCAGGGTGGCCGCTACATCCAATTTGCATTTCAAAACTTGCGAAAAATTCAAACTCGCCAAAACGCCGCGGCAGCGCCCCAAAACAATAGAAACAGCATACTAATATAGCCGTTCACGGTGAAAAACGCAGCGTTCAGCTTGCTCAGATCATTGGCTTTGACCAGCGAATGTTCGTAACCAAGAAGCGCAGCCACAACGACAATTCCGGCCCAAGCAGGCCAGGGCAAAGCGAAACTCGCCGCAAGCCAGCTCAGCAAGAGCACCACTCCCACGTGCATGACGCGCGCAATCATCAGCGCGGCGGCGATGCCGAATCGCTGCGGCACGGAAAACAGCCCTGCTTGCTTGTCAAATTCGATGTCCTGGCAAGCGTACAGGACGTCAAAGCCACCGACCCACAGCGTGACTGCGGCGCACAAGATGAGCATGCGCCAATCGAGGCTTCCGGTGATGGCGATCCATGCCGCCGCGGGCGAAATGCCCAGGGCAAAGCCGAGGAAGAGATGCGACCACGTGGTGAAGCGTTTCGTGAAGGAATAGAAAAACAGGACGGCGATGGCCAGGGGAGCTAATTTCAACGCAAGCAGGTTCAATTGCCACGCGGCTACAAAGAACAAGGCGACGGCGGCGACCGTGAAAATCCAGGCAAACGGCACGGAGAGAGTACCGGTGGCCAGAGCGCGCATCTTTGTGCGCGGATTTTCCTTGTCGTAGCGGAGATCAACGATGCGATTGAGGGTCATGGCGGCAGAGCGCGCGGCCACCATGGCGATCACGATCCACAGAACCTGGTGCAGCGTGGGCCAGCCATGCTGTTTGGCGCGCGCCGCGAGCAATGCTCCAGTTAAAGCAAACGGCAAGGCAAACACCGAATGCTCAAACTTGATCATTTCCAGGATGGTGCGGATGCGGGCGGCCATTTATTTTTACGGCGCTGCCTTCTTGGCGGGAGCGCTGCCGGTCCAGCGAAACATCTTTTCCTGAGGAAGTCCGGCGTGCGCGAGGACGCGGCAAACATACTGCGTCACAATGTCGTCAATCGTTTTGGGTTTGTCGTAAAAGGCGGGGACCACGGGCATGATGACCGCACCCGCCTGCTGCGCCCGCAACATATTTTCGAGGTGGATGCGATTGAACGGAGTGTCGCGCACACAGAGAATCAGCTTGCGGCCTTCCTTGAGCATCACGTCGGCGGAACGCGCCACCAGGTCGTCGCTGGTGCCGTTGGCGATGGCCGCCAGCGCGCCCATGGTGCAGGGGACGACAATCATGGCGTTCACATCGTAGCTGCCGGACGCGATGGATGCGCCCACATCTTTATTCGAGAGGGTTTCGATTTTGTGCGAAGCGCGGCCAAGAATGCGGCTGGGAAGCTGGCGCAAATCGCCTGAGGTGATGTCCAATTCTTCGGCAAACAAGCGCTGGCCGGTTTCCGAGACAACCAGATGCACGCGCGAGACGCGGGGATCGTCTTCAAGGAGCGCGAGCGTTTTTTGCGCGAGGATGGCACCGCTTGCTCCGGTTACACCCACGGTGAGGGTTTGTGTTTGAGCTGAAGTCATGGAATTTGCGCGAGTACAAACAGTCTGGCAACGGCTTGGCAGCAAGTCAAGCTGAGGCACGGGAAACTCCGGTTGCAGCGGCTGTGCTAGACTTCGGGTGGAAGCGGAGCGATTTTATGAGCAGCGCCAACCCGGTCGACGTCGTGCTCGCCTTCATGGAGCGCATCAACGCCGCGGATGTGGATGGGCTCTGCGCGCTGATGGCCGAAGATCACATATTCCTGGATGGGCTGGGCAACCGCATGCAGGGCCGCGAAGCGATGCGCAAGGGATGGGCGGGCTACTTCCGCATGTTTCCCGATTACCGCGTGTCGCATGCTGAAATTTTCGCGCATGGAGACGTAGTGGCATCGTTCGGGACGGCGGAAGCGACTTACGCCGTTAACGGGAAACTCGCCAAGGAGAATCACTGGAGCGTGCCCGCGGCGTGGCGAGCGGTCGTGCGCGATGGCCTGATCGCGGAGTGGCAAGTGTACGCGGACAATCAAGCCGCCAGAAAAATTATGCGTTTGCCGAATCCATAACTCAGGGGACAGAGACATTTCATGAACGAATCCGACATTCGCAAGGTATTGGAAACCGTGAGCACGGGGAAACTTTCCCCGGACGCTGCGATTGAGCGGCTGAAGCACCTGCCGTTTGAGGACATTGGCTTTGCCAAGGTGGATCATCACCGCGCGCTGCGGCAGGGCTACGCAGAAGTAATTTTTGGCAAAGGCAAGACGCCGGCGCAGGTGGCGGGAATCGTGCGCACGATGTTGAAGCACATAGCGTCGCGGCACAACGTGCTGGTGACACGAGCGGATGCGAAAACGTATGCCGCCGTGAAACGCGTGAGCCGCGCGGCAAAATATCATGCGCTTTCCGGCGTCATCACAATCGAACGCACGCGGGAGATTACCGGCAAGGGCACAATCCTGGTGG
>Ga0181538_10005533_pt1 | contig 11307 bp, 20 predicted proteins | sample PEATcosm2014_Bin_40_FD_119773 | JGI IMG/M metagenome (GOLD analysis project Ga0181538, IMG submission 119773) | Peatland microbial communities from MTU Mesocosm Facility, Houghton, MI, USA - PEATcosm2014_Bin23_30_metaG | ecosystem: Environmental > Terrestrial > Soil > Wetlands > Peat | place...
ATGGTTTGCACGAGGTTCATACGGTCCGGAAGTTTTAGAAGATTTTAAGATTCGTAATTATCTTAAAACGAAATTGAAACATGCTGAAATCTCTCGTATAGAGATTGAAAAGGCTGGAGACAACGTGCGCGTTGTTATTCACGCAGGTCGTCCAGGTGTGGCCATCGGTAAAAAAGGCCAAGAAATTGAATCATTGAAGCTTGCGCTTGCTAAATTGCTGAACAGAAAAAATGTTGAAGTGTCAGTACAGGAAGTTGAAAATCCTGAAATCGATGCTTCTCTAGTAGCACAAAATATTGCTGACCAGCTTGTAAAACGAGCAAGTTACAAAAAAGCAATGAAAAGAGCTACTATGGCTGCAATGAAGAGTGGCGCAAAAGGTATAAAAATTTGTTGCGCAGGTCGTTTGCAAGGTGCAGAAATCGCTCGTACTGAATGGGAACGAGTTGGTTCAACACCATTACACACCCTTCGATCAAATGTTGATTATGGCTTTGCAGAAGCACTGACTACCTACGGTCTTATCGGGGTTAAAGTCTGGATCTGTAAAGGCGAATTTCAGCATGCGCTCTAAGCTGCTACGTGGAAGATAGATCATGTTGATGCCAAAGAAAATGAAATATAGGAAAGTGCAACGAGGCTCAATGAGGGGCATATCCAAAGGTTGCCGTACGGTAATGTTTGGCGAATATGGCCTGCAAGCGCTGGAACCTGCGTGGTTAACAGCTCAGCAAATTGAAGCGGTGCGCGTAACTATAAACAGAAAATTGAAAAAAGTTGGAAAACTCTTTTTAAGAGTATTCCCCGACAAACCAGTGAGTAAAAAGCCGGCCGAAACTCGAATGGGTAAAGGTAAAGGCGCTCCAGAATTTTGGGTTTCAGTAGTGAAACGAGGACGCGTAATGTGCGAAGTTTCAGGACTTGATGAGCGATCAGCTCGTGAAGTATTGCAACAAGCATCATACAAGCTTCCTATGAAGACAAAGTTTGTTAAGAAAGAAGAACTTCTTGCAGAAGAAGGTAACGCGTAAGAACGCTGGGTTATGGATATGAAACTCAAAGAATTAAAGCAAGAGCTGCAAGCTATGAACGCACAACAACTGAAAGAAAAAGTTGATGTACTTCGTCGTGAGCTTTTTGGATTGCGCCTTAACGCAACAACGTCACATGTAAAAGACTATTCACAGATCGCCAAATTAAAACGTGGCATCGCGATGGGTCTTACCTATGTGACTCAAAAAACGCAAGCTCGTTAACAGGGAATATGAGTTGCTATGATGAGTAACGAACAAAAAAAACGAACTTATGTGGGCGAAGTTATTTCAGACAAAATGGATAAAACCGTTGTGGTGAATTTGGCTCGTTCATATAAGCACACTGAATTTCACAAAACGATACGTACGGTTAAGAAGTATAAAGTTCATGATGAAAATAACAGCGCTAAAGTTGGTGATGTTGTTGAATTTTACGAAGGCCGTCCTGTATCAAAAACTAAGTATATGTATCTTGCTCGCATTGTTAAACCAGCCGTGAACGAGTAAGGCATAGAGGTATAGAGAAATGATACAAAAAGAATCGTATTTAATTGTAGCAGATAACTCTGGTGCGAAAGAAGTACAATGTATTCACATTATCGGCAGCACGCGTAAGCGCTATGCCCGCATTGGTGATACGATCAAATGTGCAGTTAAAAAAGCAATCCCAGGCGGCACCGTCAAAAAGGGTGAAGTGGTTACTGCAGTGATCGTACGAACCAGAAAAGAATTCCGTCGTGAAGATGGAAGCTATATTCGTTTCGGTGACAATGCAGCAGTTATTGTAAAAGATAATGAGCCAGTTGCTACACGTATCTTTGGTCCTATTGCACGTGAATTGCGCTCTAGAGGTTATACAAAGATTATTTCTTTAGCGCCTGAAGTATTGTAAGGGGGAATTATTATGGTAGCGAGAATTAAAATAAACGACACGGTGATGATCGTCTCTGGTAAGGACAAGGGAAAAACAGGGACCGTCATTGATATTTTTGCCAAAAAAGGTAAAGTTATGGTTAAGGGCATCGCTCTAGTAACCCGACACACAAAGCCGAAGCGGCAAGGGGAAACTGGAGGGATCAAGAAACGCGAAGGTTATATAGACCTTTCAAAGGTAATGCCTATCTGCCCTGAAACCCAAAAGCCAGCAAGAGTTGGCAGCAAAACGTTAGAAAATGGCGAACGAGTTCGGGTTTTTCGTGGTGCGAAACGATAACCGTATGGTATCGAGCCCGAGCAGCGCAATACAAGGATTATGATGGCGAAAGCAAAAGAATCAGTTGGTTCAACAAACAAAGCAGCAATGCCTCGTTTGAAAAGAAAGTATGAAGGCGAAATTCGTCCTCAACTACAAAAAGATCTTAAACTTGCAAATATAATGCAGGTACCAAGACTTGAAAAAATTGTTATTAACGTTGGGGTAAAAGAAGCTCTCACTAATAGCAAGGCAATTCAAGTTGTGGTGGACGGTATTGCTCGTATTGCAGGGCAAGCTCCGGTTAAAACAATAGCAAAAAAATCTATTGCAGGATTTAAGTTGCGTGAAGGAATGCCAATTGGCGTCAAAGTTACGTTACGTAGAAAAAGAATGTACGAATTCTTGGATAAACTTATAACACTTAGTTTGCCAAAAGTACGTGATTTTCAAGGGGTAACGAGAAAATTTGATGGGCACGGCAACTACAATCTTGGTGTGAAGGAATGGTTCATATTTCCTGAGGTTGATTATGATGTAACTGATAAGGCATTTGGTCTTAACATTACGTTACATACTACGGCTCAAGACAATGAGAGTGGCTTAAAATTATTAGAATCATTTGGTATGCCATTCCGTAAGGCATAATAAGGCGAGGTATAATCCATGGCCAAACAGGCATTGATAGAAAAATCCAATAGAACACCAAAGTTTGCAGTACGCAAGTATAATCGCTGTAAGCTTTGCGGAAGACCACGCGGTTTCATGCGCTTTTTTAGCATGTGCCGTATTTGTGTCAGGAAGTATGCCTTAGAAGGTTTGCTACCAGGTGTTAAGAAAACAAGTTGGTAATCGTAAAGGAATCATTGTAATGTCAATTGATGCATTAGGAAATTTTCTCACCATCATTAGAAATGGTTTGATGATTTCGAGTCCATATGTCGTTGCGCCTTTCTCTACCGAGAGATATGCAATAGCGCAAATTCTTAAAGATGAAGGTTTCATCAGAGATTTCGTTATCGTGAACGAGCAAGATGTGACTCAAAAAGGTATTAAAATTTCTCTTAAATATGTAGGTGGTGAATCTGCTATTCATGAGATTAAAAGAGTTAGCACGCCTGGACGTCGTATGTACGCAGGTATTAAGAACGTCAAGCCAGTTATCGGGGGCTTGGGGTTATCTATTTTAACAACCAATAAAGGCATCATGAGCAACAAGAAAGCTAAAGAGCTTAATGTTGGCGGTGAAGTCATTTGTACGATCTGGTAATAAGAGGATGCAACTATGTCTAAAATAGGTAGAAAGCCGATCGATATTGATAATGTTACCGTTGAAGTCAAAGGACAAGATGTTCACTTCAAGGGGCCAAATGCATCAGGTGTGTATGTCGTTTCAGATATACTAAAGCCTGAACTTGATGGCAAAAAATTGGTGTTACGTCCTGCTAAAAAAACACGCGAACTTAATAGTGTGTGGGGCCTTAATAGAGCGCTTCTTGCAAACAAGATTAAGGGGGCAAGCCAAGGGTTCAGTAAAGACGTTATCATTACGGGACTTGGCTTTAAGGCTGTTCTTACAGGGAGCAAAGTAGTTTTTTCTCTCGGGTATAGCCACAAAATAGATTTTGATTTACCCAAAAATGTTTCTTTAGAAATCGATAAAACTGGCCAAAAACTTACATTCAAATCTCCAGACAAAGAGCTGGTCGGATTTGTATGCAGCCAGGTGAGAGCTTTCCGAGTGCCTGAACCTTATAAGGGAACCGGTATTAAGTTAGCAACAGAAACTATTTTCCGTAAAGCGGGTAAAACAAAAGCATAATAATGCTTAGAAATATAGAGGTATTACGGTGTCAATATTACGTAAAATGAAACAAAGAAAAGACCGCAGAGCAGTCCGCACGCGCGCATCAATTCGCGCATGCAGTACATTGCCACGTGTTTCAGTCCATCGCACGCTTAATCAAATTTATGCGCAGCTCATTGATGATTCAGCGAGCAAAACGGTGGTCAGTTTTTCTTCATTGGAACTCAAGAACGCTCCTGGTGATAAAAAGATGATTGCTCATGCAGTTGGCAAAGAACTTGCACAACGCGCAATTGCAAAAGGCGTATCATCAGCAGTGTTTGATAGAGGATCTTTCTTGTACCACGGCCGCGTGAAAGCGCTTGCTGACGGGTTGCGAGAAGGCGGATTAACGATTTAAGCAATAGGATAACGATGGCTGAAGCAAAAGAAAAAGAAATATCTTCTAAAGAAACCACGATGGTTGACCATGTTGTCAACGTGCGTCGTGTGACCAAAGTGACTAAAGGCGGTAAGCGTTTTTCATTCTCTGCACTGGTAGTTTCAGGCAATCAAGCCGGAGAAATTGGTATAGCTCTTGGTAAAGGTCGTGAGCTTTCACAAGCAATCACCAAAGCAACCAACAGAGCACGCAAAGATATGATCAAGGTTCCTCTACGCGATAGCACTATTCCTTACGACGTCATTGGACGTCATGGCGCAAGCAAAGTAGTTATGCGTGCGGCATCAAAAGGTACTGGTATTATTGCTGGTGGCGCAGTCCGTTCCGTAATGGCAGCTGCGGGTATCCGTGATGTGCTTGCAAAATCGATTGGTTCATCAAACCGACAAAATGTGGTTAAAGCAACCTTGAATGCGCTTGCTCAATTACGATCAGCAACTCACTTGGCTAAACTGAGATCAAAAACCGTTAAAGAATTAATCGGAAAGAACTAAATAATGTTTCGCTTACATGAATTAACTGCGTTAGTAAAAAAACGCAAAAAAATTGGCCGCGGCGGTTCTCGCGGTGGTACTGCTGGTCGTGGTTCTAAAGGACAACGCGCTCGTTCAGGTGGCCGTAAAAGAAAATTGTCAGCAGGCTTTGAAGGTGGTCAAATGCCATTGTTCCGTCGTTTGCCAAAACGCGGATTCAGCACAGATCGCTTTGGCGAAGTTGTGGTGCATATCATTAATCTTAAGCAATTAGACAATACCTTTTCAGAAGGTGCAACCGTTGACTTGGCTGCATTAATGGAAAAAGGATTAGTGTCCAAAAAGAAGAGTCAAAAAGGAATGAGCGCCCATATGATTAAAGTGCTTGGCAACGGTACGCTTTCTAAGAAGCTTATTGTGACCGCAGATGCATTCAGCAAATCTGCCGTTGAAGCCATACAAAATCTCGGTGGTGAGGCTCGCTTAATGAAAGGGATGTAGTGGTACTCCTTCAGAATTTTATCAATATATTTTCAGTCCCAGATTTACGTAGAAAATTAATTTTTACGCTTGGTATTTTGATTGTATATCGTTTTGGTGTACATATTCCAGTGATTGGTGTTGACGTAGCTGCGTTACATCAATTATTTGAAAGCGCAAAGGGACTTGGAAGCTTTTTTGGTTATCTTGATATGTTCTCAGGAGGTGCATTAAAAGAGTGTACATTGTTTGCACTTGGTATGCAGCCCTACATTACATCGTCGATCGTAATGCAAATGCTTGGTATGACGATCCCGTCGCTTGAGCAGCTTCTTAAAGAAGGCGAATATGGCCGTAAAGTTATTAATCAATATACGCGCTATCTTACCTTCGCGGTCAGCATATTCCATAGTCTTACCTACGCCATGATTCTTGAACGTAATGGCTTGGTGGTAGAACCAGGGTGGTCATTCCGATTACTCTTTATTCTATCATTGACCGTTGGTTCTATGTTCGTGATGTGGCTTGGTGAACAGATTTCACTCTTTGGTATTGGTAATGGTAGTTCAGTCATAATCTTTGCGGGTATTGTTTCTCAATTCCCTGATTATGTGATGAAAACCTGGTATCAAGTGTCTCAAGGCATTCTTGATCCGCTTATTGCATTGTTCATTCTTGCATTGTTCCTTGCAATTACTGCAATCATCGTGTTCTTGGAGCGTGGTGAACGCAAAATTCCGGTACAGTATACACGCCGTATTGTAGGCCAACGTGTCTATGGTGGTCAAAGCACCTATATTCCGTTCAAGCTCAATACTGCAAACGTAATGCCCGTGATTATCACTGGTGCAGTTATGAGTATGCCGATGTTCTTGGTACAAATGTTCTCAGACCGTTTTGCATTGTTCAAATGGTTACAGGAAAATGTATTCAGTCCCATCACCATCCCGTATAACGTTATTGAATTTATTCTCATTGTTACGTTCTCATTTATGTACACCGCGTTGATGTACAATCCTGATGAGCTTGCGGAAAATATTAAAAAGAGTGGTGGCTTTATTCCTGGCATTCGTCCAGGCAAACATACTGCCGCATTCTTCTACTATATTTTGACTCGTGTAGGGTGCGTTGGTGCACTATACCTTGCAACGCTTGCCGTTATTCCGAACTTCTTGATGATGGTCATTACGATGCCATTCTATCTGAGCGGAACTGGGTTATTGATCGTCGTTGGTGTTGCCCTTGAAATAGCTTCTCAAATGGAAGCCTATCTTATTGAGCATCGCTATGAGGGTTTCTTGGCATCAGGTAGCCGATTAAAGGGCAGGGGCGGACGTTGAGCTTGAAGAAAGACATTTTGGTATTTGTGGGCCCGCCAGGGTCCGGCAAGGGGTCTATTTCAGGGCTCTGCGTCAAGGACTTTGGCTGGACCCAGCTCTCAACGGGAAATATGTGTAGAAAGCACATAGCTGAGCAAACACCGGTGGGTAAAGCAATAGATTTTGCGATAAAATCTGGTAAACTTATATCAGATGAGTTAGTTACGAGCATGATAGAGCAGTCGTTACAGGAATATCTCGATAAATCCTCAGTGATTATCCTCGATGGATACCCTCGGACTGTGGCTCAAGCTCGCCAGCTGGCTCAGTTACTAAACACGAAATTTAAGAATATTAAGCTTACCTTGGTTAGATTTAATGTGCCAGACGACCTCTTGGTAGAACGTCTTTCGGCTCGTTATATCTGCAAAAACCAAAACTGCCAGGCGGTATATTCGCTGCTCTCAGGTTCAAAGCAGGCCCCTAAACATGATTTAGTGTGCGATAAGTGCGGTCAAGCTCTCTATAGACGGGAAGACGACCAACCTGCAGCAGTGAAAGAACGACTTAAAATGTATCACGCGTACGAGCAAGATCTTTTGAACTATTATCGTACCGAAAACCCGCATCCAATCATTAGTTTGAGTGCGGATAAAGCATTGGCAGACGTATTTGAAGATTTTAAAACACATGTAATGGCTCAGAATATATGATTACCATAAAGAACAAAGCATCCCTGCGTAAAATGGCAGAAGCCGGCAAACAGCTGGCCCTCATTTGTCGTGAGCTTGAGACGCGAATTCGTTCTGGTGTGAGTACGCTGGCCTTAGATGCATGGATTGATCAAGAACTCACCAAAAGAGGTCTTAAATCGAAGACTAAAGGGTTTAAGGGGTATCGGCATGCAAGCTGTATCTCCATAAACGACGTGGTCGTCCATGGTGTCCCTTCCGCAGATAACATTCTCAAGGATGGGGACATGGTAACGGTTGACATATGTGCTTCGTGGGAAGGTTATTGCGCTGATATGGCCCGAACCTATTTTGTGGGTGAGGTCCCTGAGAGTGTGCGTGCTTTTGTAGCGGTCGCGCAGGTAGCCCTGGATAAGGGCATTGCGCAGGCGCGAGAAGGCAATCGACTTTCCGATATTTCGGCTGCAATTCAGATTGAAGTGGAGCGTCATGGGTATGGTGTGGTGCGTGACTTTGCCGGACACGGCATTGGCAAACAGCTACATGAGGAGCCAGAAGTATTAAACTACGGCCCTCCAGGTAAAGGCCCGGTGCTTCGTGCGGGTATGACGCTTGCGATAGAACCCATGATTACCATGGGCAAATATGATGTGTATATCACCACTGATGGTTGGACGGTTAAAACGAAAGATCGCAGCTTGGCAGCACACGTAGAAGATACTATAGCGATCACTCAGGGTGACCCAGTGATTTTAACACGAACTACATGAGAGATAGAAGACCGCATGAAAGATACAATAAAGAAAAAAGAAGAGGTTATTCGCGTTGATGGTGTGGTAAAAGAAACGTTACCAAATGCTATGTTTCGCGTTGAAATAGAAGGTGGCCACATAATCCTTGGACATGTATCGGGTAAGATGCGTATGCATTACATCAAGATCGTACCAGGCGATAAAGTTGCTTTGGAACTGTCTCCGTATGATTTGACGCGGGGGCGAATTGTTTTACGGTATAAAACGTAATGATTAAAATTGATATCACGCCGTCCTTCGTCTCTTCGACAGGCTCAGAGCTCAGGATGAACGGAGAGGGAATGGCGGATTATTTGAGGGCAAAACGGTGAAAGTACGTACATCAGTAAAAAAGATATGTGAACAATGTCGCATTATTGTGCGTGAAAGAGTTGTTCGAGTTATATGCGAACGTGATCCTAAGCATAAACAACGTCAAGGATAGGTAAGATATGGTTAGAATTGAAGGCGCTATATTGCCTCCAAACAAGAGAATTGAGTATGGCTTGCCGTATGTTTTTGGTATCGGCCTTACAACAGCGCGTCAAATCTTGTCAAAACTCAATATTGATTTCAACAAGCGTGTGAAAGATCTGAGTGATCAGGAAATTACCGCGATACAGCGTGAAGTCTCTTCAGGGTTCAAAACTGAAGGTGAATTGCGCAAAGAAATTACGTTAAACATCAAGCGTTTACAGGAAAACGGTAGCTACCGTGGTCTGCGTCACAAGAAGGGTCTTCCCGTCCGTGGCCAACGTACCAAAACGAATGCTCGTACTCGTAAGGGACCGCGTCGTGCCGGCACTGCAGTTGCGCTTAAACGTAAAGTAACGAAAAAGTAAGTAACGATAGTTAACTGAACATAATGGATATTCATGTCATATAAGAAGAAAACTAAAAAAGCTAAAAGAAAAGTTGATTCTGCCGTAGTGCACGTAAAATCAACCTTTAATAACACGTTGGTTTCAATAACCACGATGGAAGGTGACGTATTGTTGCGTGGCAGCGCAGGTAAGCATGGCTTTAAGGGCGCTCGTAAAGGGACGCCATTTGCAGCATCACAAATCGCATCTACGCTCGCAAAAGATATGGGAATAATGGGCATTAAGACGGTAGAAGTCAACTTGCAAGGACCAGGAAATGGTCGTGATTCTGTAGTGCGCGCAATGCAAGCTTCAGGCATCAACGTTTCAGTGTTACGCGATGTAACACCGTTACCACATAATGGTTGTCGTGCTCCCAAGAAACGCAGAGTATAAACTGCGTGTCAAACCCAGTGTTAATTAGGTAAAGGTTTATGGAAAGAAAATCAACACGTTCTGAATCACACGGCGAAAGACGTCCGCGCGGCAACGATGCGTTTGCAGGAAAAAAATCGGCGCGTACGAACCCTGAATCAGGTGATGCACCAGAACGAACTCAGAAACGTTCAAAAAAAATGTCAGAATATGGCAAACAGCTGGTAGAAAAACAAAAAGTTAGAGATATGTATGGTATGCGCGAAAAGCAATTCCAACGTTTCTATCATAATGCAGTACACAGCCAAGGTGCGCCAGGCGAAACACTCTTGAGCATGCTTGAACGACGACTCGATAACGTTATCTATCGTCTTAAGTTTGCGGTCACGCGCCGCCAAGCACGCCAAATCATTACGCATGGTCACGTGCTCGTGAATGGCAAGAAAGTCTACTCGCCATCATTCCTCGTTTCGGTTAACAATGTCATTACATTGGCGCCAAACGTTGCTGACAAAAAAGAATTTGTAGAGCAAGTAATTGATAAGCGTTTAAATATTGGTATCAAAGTTCCAGAATGGTTGGAGCTTGATAAGCAGGACAAAAAGGGCCAAGTATTGCGCCTTCCAGTTCGTGCTGATATTCAGACACCAATAGAAGAGTATTTGATTGTTGAGTTGTATTCTAAATAAGAATGAATTGACGCTCAGCATTCGTTGGGTCACTTTAGGTTCAGGAGACCTTAATGGATAAGAAGGAGTATAATCCTTTAACAATTCCTCAGTTACACTGGAATAAGAAGGTGTTGGGGGATACGTTTGGTGAATTGATAGCTCAACCATTAGAACCTGGATTTGGCATTACCTTGGGTAATGCTCTACGTCGAGTTCTTTTGGGGGGAGTTGAGGGATCAGCAGTAACATCAGTCATCATCAACGGAGTAAATAACGAATTTGCTTCAGTTCCTGGTGTTATTGAAGATGCGATGCAGATCGTGTTGAACATAAAAGGTATTGTTGTTCGCAATAAAACCGGACTTCCCGGTACGATGCGTTTAACGGTTAAGGGCGAAGCGTCCGCAACCGTCGCAGATATTACTGCAGACAGTCACCTTGAATTGGTTAATAAAGATCATGTGATTGCACACGTTGCCGCAGGTGGCGAACTTGATATTCAGTTCTTTGTAGAATCAGGACGCGGATATCAGCCGGCACAATGGCCCGTTGGACAATCGTTGCAGGAAGATAATCGTATCTATGTCGATGCGATGTTCTCTCCAGTGCGCAAAGTTATGTTTGATGTCGAAAAGACTCGTGTCGGTGGCAACATTGACTACGATAAGCTTGTCCTCAAGATCCATACTGATGGCTCTGAAAATCCGTTAGATGTATTACATTATGCGGTTTCAGTGCTACGCACACAGCTTGAACATTTCCTTGCCAGCGCAGAAATACCGTTTAATGAAATCTCTGCTATGCCAGAAGTAGAGCAAGAGAGAAAGCCGGTAAATCTTGATGAGCTTGGTCTTAAGGGTGTGCCAGCGGATCTTCTATTAAAATCAATTGATGAGCTTGAGTTATCAGTTCGTGCGAATAATTGCCTCATGAATGCAGATATCAAACGTATCATTGATTTGGTTAATTTAAGTGATGAAGACGCGCTTAAAATTAAAAACTTTGGTCGCAAATCATTGAACGAAGTCAAGGATAGCATGAAGGCGTTCGGTCTTTCTTTTGGTATGAATATCAAAGAAGAGGATGTGAAGAAGGCACTTGAACTGAGTCAAAGAAGTGAATAGAAATTGCATTAATAAGTTGAGATAATCATGAGACATCAAAACGG
>Ga0181538_10005534_pt1 | contig 11307 bp, 10 predicted proteins | sample PEATcosm2014_Bin_40_FD_119773 | JGI IMG/M metagenome (GOLD analysis project Ga0181538, IMG submission 119773) | Peatland microbial communities from MTU Mesocosm Facility, Houghton, MI, USA - PEATcosm2014_Bin23_30_metaG | ecosystem: Environmental > Terrestrial > Soil > Wetlands > Peat | place...
AACCGTCCGCCGCTTCCATCACGCCTGGGAGGCCGCGGCCTCCCTCCATCTCCGCAACGGGAACACCGCGATCCTCGATGCCTATGACCGCCACATTCGGCTGGACGGCGGGAGCCGCGCCGAAATGATCGACCGCGCGTTCGCTGCGTGGCGCACAGCATTCGACGATGGCGAGTATCTGTTGCTCATGGCCGGCGACAACGCGACAGCCGACGAGCTCTCCCGCCGCTGCCGTGCCGTCCTCGTCGCCGAGGGCTATGTCGGCAACGAGAACGTCCCAATCGCGAACGGATCGGTGAGCAGCAACGACCGGATCGTCACACTCCACAACGACCGCCGCATCAAGACCTCACGCGGCGACTACGTCCGCAACGGTTCGCGTTGGCTCGTAATCGATGCCGCGTCGAATGGAACCCTCTACGTCTCTTCGCTCGATCACGCGGGACGAGCGACGCTTCCCGCCGAGTACGTAGCCGAGCACGTCGCACTCGGCTACGCGCTCACCGTTCACAAGGCACAGGGCAAGACCGAAGAGCGCGCTGCGCTCCTCGTCGACGAGCACTTGTCCGCGGCGCAGCTCTACGTCGGGATGAGCCGCGGGCGCGAGGAGAACCGGGCCTTCGTCGTCTGTTCCGAGGATGATCCCGATGAGCACGGGAAGCGTGCGCAAAGGGACGCCTACGACGTGATGCGGTCGGTGATGCGACGCGGCGACGGCAACGAGTCCGCGCACGACGTGATGCGGCGGAATTTCGAGCCGGCAGAGATCGCTCTCCAAGAAGTCCTGAAACGCGTATGGCCTCGTGGGCCACACCGCCAGCGGAGCGAGCCTCGCCCAGCAAGAGACGAGCAAGGCCCAAAGCGGCGGACAGCGCTCGATCCAGCGGAACGAGCCATTCTCTCGCGCCTGCGGCGTCCGTCACCTTCCAACCCACCGCCGCTACCGCCTCCAAATCCATACCGAGGAGCTAGGCGCGAGCGGTAAGCGCTCATCCTTCACGCTTTGGAACTCGTCCAGCGCTGGTAATCGCCCGTACGCTTGGCTGGTGGCCGCCTCTATCGCGCTCGCAGTGCTACTGGCGGTCGCGTTCTTTCTCGCGGCGAAATACGAAAAGCGGTGGATCACGATCGTCTCTTGGATCGTCTTCGTAGGGTGCGCGGAGGCGCTGAGTGTTCTCGGCATGAGAGACAGTCACCACTGGTGGAAAATCACTGGTTGGACAACCGGCATCGTTGTTACGACCACAACTGTTTGGACGATCGGGTTTCTGTCTGGACAGCGTTGGCGCGGAGGCACTAACCGACCCGCGTTATCGGGGAACTCCCCACCGACACCTTCACAACCAGCAATACCGACGATCGACAATCAGTCCGGCTTTGCAGCGACCGTCAATGCTTACGACGGCGCGCAAGTCACATTCATTCAGAACATCATGCAAATAAGACAACAAGAAGTGATCGAGAACATAAGACAGGATGGCAGCGATGCGAGTCAATAGTGCATTCGTGGCGAACTATGCCGAAGAAAAAAGCGGAGTTGCCTATGTCTCAGGGGGTTTTCCTGAATGGTGGACCGTCACTGATACACCAATGGCGCAGACGCTCGCGCTTGTTTGGACTTGCGAACTCGAAGCAAATGAAGTCGGGCGCATCTTCTTGTTTGACGTGTTCTTGGACGAGCCAGATGGCACGTCCCAAAAGATTGTGCACGTCGGCGTGGGCCGCCGAGTGCTCACCGGAGATATTCAAGAAGCAAAGAAGCGGAAGGTAGTTGCCGTCAATGTGCCTGTGACTTTCCGCATGGAGGGTGCACACGTATTTCGTATCGAATCAGGCGACGATGTGCGGGTGTCTGTCGATCTCTATGTCGCGGTTGCAGACCCGAGGAAGGGTGTTGGATTTAGCGAGGAGGATGTCGTCAACGCAATACAGGTGGTGCTTCGGGACCAAGGAGATGCTTCGATCTACGCCATCCTGAGCGTTATCGCAGGAGCGCCGTGGAACCCACCGCCCGATGCTCTGGACCTTCCTTATGCTTCTGCACACACTGTTGTCGAGAAACTCGCTCGAGAGGGAAGGATTGAGGTTGCGGGTGAGTCACCGCAGCTTCGGGTAACAGCGTTCTATCGCTGATATCGATATTCGTGCTATCGAATATTGGCTCCTACCGATTAAGCATACATGCGGCAAATCCCGCCTAACTAAAGTGACGGGCTCCGTTGATGTACATAATCATGCCGCTGAACAACCGCCGCTGGTTTCGCTACGCATTTACTGCCCCTCCGGCGAAGTCGATGACCTCGATACGCTGTTTCAAATGCTGCACGAGCATCACCGAAGACAATCTGTCGATCGGGAGATACGGCGCAAGCAGTCCTGTAAGGAGGACTTCGCCGAGCAATGACATCACGAACAGTGTCTTTGGCCCACTCGGATAGCGCTCGCTCGGTGCAATCAGCATCGTCACTAATGCGGCCGACAGATCCACCTGCTCAAAACCTCTTCTCGCCAACTCGCCTTGGAACTTGCGGCTGATGTCGGCTGTATCAAAGGAACGCGTCGAAGCTCCAATACCATCAGGGTCGGCTCGGGGCATCCGCCTGTCCTTTGCGGGCCACTCTCTCGGCGCATCGAGAACATCTCGAAGCCACACAGCTAACGGCGACTCAATAAACGGATCGCCGTGAAGGTACGTCATCGCACAGAGCGCTGTTTTTGCGACGAACCGTCTGTGATCTCTCATGTCGTCTAAGACATCAATGTTCCCTTCCACTGGTGGATCGTCCGGCGATCCGACGACGGCGTTGACGATTTCAAGCGGTGCTCCGTACTTACGCTCGAAGTTCGCCTTGTGTTTCGCTACCTCATCGAGACTGCCGAACATCTCGACGAGCTGCGTCCCGTCTGCATCGTTGGTCACTTCCACCGAAGTCTTAGCGATGTGTTCTCCGGTCGCTAGGTCGACTTTGAATTGCCTGCCATCCTGAGTGGTGACTGGCACCATGGGGTTCGGAAGGCCAAACTCGTGCAGACGAGTGACAAACCGTGACGGTGGTTTCAGGAGCTTGCCCTCGACGCCGGAACCGAGACCGCTGTTGCACCATTTGCAAGCGCGAATGGTGTCTCTGCCTCCGAATGCTTCGGGGAACACGTGGTCGTCAGTCGCTTCGCCGCCGTCAGTAGTCAGCCGTCCGCAATGCGGGCAGAGGGTGTTGTTTGTGAAGGCCATCAGTTGTCATCTTGTGACGGCTCGATCGCTTGCCAAATCGAGACCAGGCGGTCGCATTCCGCTTCAAAACGGGCGGCATCGAAATCGTAATAACCCGACCACCCTTTCAAGGCATAGAAGTAGCCGAACAAGGGATTGGTCAAGAGCCACCGTACCGAGACGAAGTCATAGACGTAGCGGTGATCGCTGGCACGCGTGCGAGTCGCCGCAATGAAATTCGGGTGGCTCCATGCGCTCAGCGCGGCGTAACTGCCCTTTGCTTGCGCTGCTGTCACCTTCCCGCCTGCTAAGGACCACTCCGCCAGCTCGCTGAAGTTGGGGTAGGTCTCTCCTCGTATTGTCCACGTGCTTGCGGTCGGATTGAACGAATCAGGGTCGTTTTCATCCATGAGAGGCTGAATTGGTTTGAACCACTTCTGCACATCGCCACGGATACTGCGTTCCAACTTCTTCATCAAATTCTGTTCCTCTTTTGGTGCTCGCATGGCGGCCACACCGCGTCGGTGGAGCTGGGTGCAGACGAGCGCCTCGAAACTTGATCGGACCGCATGGACCATTGGATCTTTCGTTTCGTCTTCTGCCAAGTTGGCGCCTTCATAGACCGGCGGCAGATCAAGGAGCCACATGATGCGGCCAACTCGCTCGACGACCCCACGAGCCAATGATTCGAGCGACCCACCGACGATCACCTCTCGCAACAACAGGGCCAGCCCACGCAGTTGGTAAGCGCAATCGGCAAGGTAGTAGCCGATTGCCTGCGACAGCCATTGCGCCGGTCGTTCACTGCCGAGTGTTTGTACGAATACGGACTCCATGTAGTCAGCGTGAGATGTTTGATGACGTCGAACACGGACCGTCTCGTCAAGCTCTCCGAGAATCAATGAAGCGGCCTCTTCGAGCACGTCAGACATTGCCGATACGACCGACATCATCTACCTCCTACTCCTGGCCCATCATGCGTTAATCACGAGCCAGCCCGTTCGTTTGCTTCAACGTCGCCGTGCGTGCGGCGATTCGCCGTTCTAAAACGTCCATCGGTACCGGATCGGCCAACCGTTCCTTGTGGAGTTCGTAGGTGTTTCGTCGTCTTGCGTATTCGAGGTCTCGACTCGCGCTTGACGCCGAGCCGATCGTCAGGAGACCAAAGTCTTTGAGTTCGTTCGTTGCTCTCGTCCAGGTGTCGTCCGACAGGCAGTATTCGAGCTTGCGAACGGCGTCAACCGTCTGCACCGGTTCGCGGTTCTTTCCGCCACACAACTCGATTAACACCAGCAGAAGTGTCGTCCCCGTACCAGAGAGCGCAGTGATCCACTGGTTTTCCCAATAGCCGACAGGCAGCGACACGTACGGAGATGTCGGCTTCACATACTCGGTGTCGTTGCCCAATGCATTGCGCAAGATAATGCGCTTTGGCGGGGCCCCTCCGCCGCGTTCAATTTGCAGAAACTTGTTCTTTTCAAGCCATGACCACGCGTCGATGATGCGGCGAGAACCGCGTCCCTCTGCGTCCTCGAGCGCAAGAGCGTCTGCCCACGTTCGGCTCGCGATCTGACGATCGGTGTCATACGGACTGTGAGCCGCGAGCAAGGTGATCGTCAGATAAAGCTTCAAGCGAACCTCACCTCCTTGGCCTCCACGAAGCATCGTGGCAAGCGGCGTCGTGCCCTTTGCCCGACGCCTCCGTTGCCCAGGAAGGCGCACCGGACGCTGAAGTCGTACAAACCCAATAGGAAGCTGAATTCCACTGCGTCGTTTTGATAGATCGACGATTCGGCCAAGTCGTTGGCTCGAATACTCGATAGGACCAATTGAAGAAGTAGTTGTCAAATCTCTTTGCCTTTGTAGCGGAGCCACCAGAACTGCACGGGATGCCGGATGTGCGGGGGTACTTAGGAAGCGCTTCCCGTTCCAGCCAGTTCACCTATCTGGTCAGGGAAAATAGCCGGATTTACTCCCCGCTACTAACGGTTTCTAACCCCGCTAGCAACGAGTATAGCTACCGCTACTAGCGATTATTAATACCGCTATAACTTCGTGGTCTACACGCTACAAAGGTATGAGGCGACAATTTTACAAGGAATTATGTGCCGTTACTATGTCTTGTGAAGCGAGCACTACGTTGCCAACGTAGGAATGCGGCTACAGCGGATGCCTCATGAACGAGCACCGCCCAGCCAGGGCGAGAAGCTCTGAAGGGGGCTTTTCGCCGCGTGGACTTGTGACTCACCAGTCCATGTTCCTGGCGTCGTCGACCATACGGGTCACGTACTGGATCGCTTGGTCCAGCTCCTCTGGATCGTCGCTCGACAGGGCGATCGCAGCGCCCAGGTCCGAGCCAAAGTAGAGCTCAAGCTCCGACTCGCCGTACTGGATCGCGCGCGCGAGGAATCCGCTGGCGAACCACTTCTCGACCTCGGTGAGCTCGGCGAGAATGTCGGGAGTCGTCGAGTGCGTCCAGGCGTACGTGCGCCTCATTCCCTTCTGAGCGACGAGGCGTGTCGCTACCGGCCCGATGCCGGGGAGGATGAAGCGGAAGTCGGTGCCATCGGACTCAACCTCGCCATGAGCAGCCGGGTTGCGTAGATCTTCGTGCAGCGCCACCAGCCGGTCGTACTGGCGCTTCGTCTCGCTGTCAGTCAGGTCCGCGACCTGCTTGAACTTCTCGGTCCAACCACTGCCGATGAACTGAGCGAGCTGGCCGTTTGCAGGGTCTTTGCCAGCGAGAAAAAACTCGATGAGCAGCAGGTGTTCGAGCAGGCTAAAGACCGCGTGGACCGCGGCCTTACCCTCGAATCGCGCCTCCTCCTCGATGTAGAAGGCGGGGTTACTGCTCCGCCAGCCTCCGTCAGGCAGCTCCTCCGTTACGCACTCGGTCTCGGCAGCGGTGACGAGTGACTGCTCGGACAGCTTCTTGAAGTGCGCAAACTGACGTTGGAGCCGGCGGTAGTGGTTCTCGACGTTGACGAGACCGACTGTGACCTGTTCGTCGGCGATCGCCGAGAGGACGGTCTTCTTGAGCAGGGGTATGGCGCGGGCCATCTGCTCCGCCATGCGTTGTGCGAGGGCGGTGGCAATCTCTTCTTCGAGAGACGCATCGACGTATGCACGCAGCCCGAACTTCTCGAACGCGAGCGTCATTGCCACGCCCTCGAAGCGGAGCGGGAACTCCCACGCGAGCTTCTCGCCCCTTCCGAAGTCCTCGCAGCCGACGATGTCTTGGAGGATGAATGCCGCCTCCCAGGGCTCGATCGGGCGACCCCACCCGAGCGGAATCCGCCGGGAGGGGGCTCCGAGAAAGGCGCGGTCGGGACCGATCGGGTCCGGCTCGATCCCGCCCAGGATGCGCAGCAGCGCCACCTGAGCTCCCGGCGGCACGCGCTGGAACAGTGGCCCGGCGAGCTGGGTCGACGATGTTGTCATGCGACATTTTCCCGCGTTCTGAGCTGAGGTCGCGCGAACAACCACGCCGTGTCGGTGCGCTCAATTGGCGGGATGATTGCTCCGTGAGACAGCACGGCCAGCGAGGAGGCAAGGAGCGTTAGTGCCAATAATACTGACATGTGTCTGATTTTCTTTAGTACGGTGAAGGCGTGGATTATGCCCGCCCCGTTGAAGAGCTGATCCCCGGCGTGCAGGGTCGCGTCCTCGGCGTCCTGTCGCGCACGGAGATGGAGATGACGATCCGGACAGTGGCCAATCTTGCCGGTGCAAGCCCTCAGCAAGCCTCGGTCGTCGTCGCGCACTTGGTAGAGCTCGGAATCGTCATACGCCGCGAAGCCGGTTCGTCCGCACTCGTTCGCTTGGAGCGCGAGAACGAGGCTGCTCGCTTGGTTCTTGCCCTCGCTCGACTCGACAAGTCAGCGATGGCCCGACTGGACGAAGCTGCGCGACGCATCGAACCCGTTCCAGCAAGTCTGACCATATTCGGATCATTCGCCCGCGGGGAGGCTGTGGCGTCGAGCGACCTCGACGTCTTGGTCGTGCGACCCGAGGGTGTGGTCGCTGAGGACCACGATTGGATTGACGCGCTCGGACGATGGGAGGTCGCCGCGCGCAAGATCGTCGGCAATCCGGTCAACCTGCTGGTTGTGTCATTTCATGAACTACCCGCGCTTCTTCGGCGGCGCTCCGGGCCGTGGCACGCCATCGTTCACGAAGGCATCCCGCTGATAGGAGCGCCGATCTCGACGCTGGCGTCAGTGGCCTGAAGTGCCACGCGCACGCCCGAAGACGCGCCCTGCCACGCGGGTGGACGCGACCGCTTACCTAACGAAGGCCACTGAATTCCTCCGCGCCGCGCAGGACTCCTTCGAACTTGGGAATCGGACGGCAGCGACCGGCAATGCCGTACACGCGGGAATTTCCGCGAGCGATGCACTCTCGGCGGCACTGGTCGGTTCAGTGTCGCAGGGCGATCACGCTGATGCACCAAGCCACCTGGATGCCATCGGAGGAGACGGGAAGATCGCGGCGAGGCAACTCCGCCAACTCCTTCCGTTGAAGACGCAAGCCGAGTACGACCCACGACCGGTGTCGGTTACCAACGCGCGTCGAGCCCTGACCGCCGCAGGCAGACTCGTCGTCCTTGCCGAACAAGTCCTCTCCAAGTCGGGAAGCGATCGGTGATCCCGAGCCGTTTTCCATCGCGCGTCCATCGCGCGCGCGACGTGATTCGGCTTCGTTCGGCCCGATCTCTTCCAGGCGCTGACCTGCTGCTTTGGTTCACGCATGTTCGTCCTCGTCCGGCTCGACTGACTTCGGGACGCTGAGGTCGCGGGTTCAAATCCCGCCTTCCCGACCAGAAGGCCGGTCAAATCGCGCAAAGCGTCGCGTCCGTCGCGCCAAGGGAGCTCGCCCCTCTCCTTACTGGGGTGGCCCATGTGCAAGGGTCACCGTCGCGCTCTGCTCGGTCCCGAACGCATCGACCCAGCCGAGTTGCACCTTTTCCCCCGGGGACATCGTGAGGAGCGCGTCGGTGAGCGCCGTCGGCGAGGTGATCGACTGGCCCCCGAGCGAGGTGATGACGTCCCCCGAGACGAGTCCCGCCGCTTGCGCCGGTGAGGCCGGAACGATGGCCCCGACGAGCGCACCGGCGAAGAAGGAGCCGGCGCTGAAGTACCCCGAGCTCAAGACGTCTACGCCTAAGAATGCGGTCGCACTCCCGTGCACGTCGCCCGAGAAGCTTCCGCTCTCGATCTGTCGTGCGAGGGAAATCGCCGTGTCGATCGGGATCGCGAACCCTTCGTTCCCACCTGGCTGAAACTCAAAACCACTCGATGCGGCCGTGGTGATGCCAACGACTCTGCCCCCGGTGTTCACGAGCGCGCCACCCGAGTCACCAGGCTCGATGCCCGCGTTCGTCTCGATCAGTCCGGTCAGCTCTTCGCTCGTTCCGGTGAGCTCATCGGACGCGGTGATCGACTGATCAAGAGCCGTCACCGTCCCACTCGCTGTGCTCGGCGTGCCACTGGTGCCCCCGGCGTTTCCGATCGCGACCACCTTGGCGCCTACGGCAACCGAAGTGGAGTTGCCGATCGGCACCGTCTTTAGATCCGAGGCGTTCTTCAGCTGCAGCACGGCCACGTCCACCGCCACGTCGTATCCGACGACCGTAGCTGAATAGGTCTTCCCGTTGTCGACGTCTCTCACGTCGATCGTCGTGGCGCCCCTAATGACGTGGTTGTTCGTGAGCACCTCGCCTCCAGGGGAGAGCACCATCCCGGTCCCTGCTGCGGCGGCGTTCTCGTAGGCAAGATTCGTGTTCACATCGACCAAACCGGCGATGACCCGCGCCGTACTTCTGCTCGCGCTCGCGGGGGGAACGAATACGGACAGCGCGAGGGCGCTCGTCACCAGAAGGGCCGAAGCCCGCCCAAAGCTGCGGCACGTGCTGTGATCTCTCATCGCACACCTCTTTTCGTACACAGTCCCTTCAATGCCTTCCCTCTTTCCCATCAATGCGATATTTGACACGGCGGTCTCAGAACATCCTGGGCCTGTCCTCAGAAGTTTCTGTGGGTTGGGGGTGGCGAAAACGCCCATCCGAGGCGGGCATGCGCGGAGCTCTCCTGCAGCGTCGGTGATCGTCGAGGATTCGACGCACCTAGGTCTCATCATCGATGAACGCCAATCGCATGCAGCCTGTTCCCTTAGACTGGTGCGTATCGCACGCGCACGGTGCCAAGGACAAAGGGCACACGCGCGCGTCCGAGCCGTGTCGTGTCGCAATGATCCGTCTCGCTTGCACGCACCCCTGCCGGCGCCGCATCTTCCTCGCGGTCTTCGTTGTGCGCGACAAGTGAGGTCCTTCCCACGGTCCCAGCGCATCATCGGCCGCAGACCCTTGGTGAGGAAACGAGCCACCTCGCAGCGATGTTCTCGGGAGTCTCATGACGTGATCGATCCGGCTTCGTTTTCTTCTTTGGCGCGAAGGTGACGACGATGTTCTCCTCGATCCGCAGTCGTGCGTTCCGCTGGCTCGAGGGTACGGGAGTCTTCGCAAACACCGGCGTCTGGATGATCACGCTCGTCGGTGGCTTCATCATGGAGCGGCTCACGACCTCGCCCGTTCTCGTCACGCTCGCCGCCGCGATGATCCCGCTCTTTGGCATCTTCGCCGTCGTGTTCTCCGGAGCCGTCGCGGACTCAAGCGACCGACGCGCCGTGTTGCTCTGGGCGAAGATCCTGCTCACAGGCTCGGTCGCGTTCCTCGCGTTGGTGTCCTATACCCACGTCCTTTCACCGGCGACCCTCCTCATCGGCCTCGCTGGCATGGGACTCGCGAGCGGCACGTCATCGCCGTCATGGTGGACGACGGTCGCGAGTCTCGTTCCCCCCGAGCTCGTCCCCGTCGCCTTCAGCGTGGACAGTCTCCAGTGGAACATCGGCCAGGTCGTCGGTCCCGTGCTCGGCGGTGCCGTCCTTCGGGGCGCGGGCACCACGGCCTTCTTCGTGCTGTGCGGTGCGATCATGATCCCTCTCGTTGGCTTCCTCGTGTACTGGCGCGGCCGAGGCGACCTGCGCTTGTCGACGCCTGGGGCAACGGCCGCTGAGAGCTTCCTCGGTTCGATCTCATCGGGCTGGCGGTACTTCGCGAACACGACCGGGCTTCGGGCCATCGCCGCGCGCACGGCTTTGTTCGTGACGCCGGGAGCAGCGCTCGGAGCGCTGCTCCCGCTCTTCGCCGCGCATTACCTGCACACCTCGGCCTTCGGCTACGGCATCTTCTTGATGCTGAGCGGCGTCGGCGCGATGTGCGCCGCGCTCGTTCTTCCCCGCCTTCAGGGCCGGTTCCACCTCGATGCCGTCATTGGTGCCGCGACGCTCACGAGCGGACTCGCCGTCGGCCTGCTCGTCATCTGGCCAAACCGCTTCGTCGCAGCGCCGGTTCTCGTCGCAACCGGCGCGTCGTGGGTGGTGGCCACGGTGTCGTTCATCATCGCCGCGCGCCAGGTGACCCCAGAGTGGGTGCAGACGCGCTCGCTCTCGCTCTTTTACATCGTCCTCCAGGGGCCCTACGTGCTTGGAGGTCTCGGCTTCGGAGTCATCGACACCTTTCTCCCGCTGCGCAGCACCTTGTTCGTAGCGGCCGTCTGCTTCATCCCGGGCATCCTCTTGATCCCACGGTTCCGCATGCCCGTCGTGGATCGCTCGTCGCTGCAGCTCGTCTCTGGCCCGTCGCTCGCCGTCGGCAGCCACATCCACCCCGACGATGGCCCGGTCTTGATCCTCGTCGAGTACCGCCTCTCACCGGAGAACGCCGACGACTTCCTCGCCGCGATGGCCGAGCTGCGCATCGTGCGCAGACGTCTCGGTGGATCGCGCTGGGGGATCTTTGAGGACGTGACCGAACAGGGGAAGTTCCTCGAGACCTTTCTCGTGCCCTCTTGGCAGGGCTATCTCCTCCAGCGCGCGCACTACACGAAGGCCGACTCTGATATCGAAGCGCGGGCGTTCTCGTTCCACAAAGGACCCGGCGAACCGAAGTTCACGCGCTTGGTCCACCCTGACACCGTCGAGGCCGCTCGCGCCCGGTCCGCGTGGCGAAGAGAGATGCTTCGGCTCTTGACGGACCGCCC
>Ga0181538_10005538_pt1 | contig 11300 bp, 10 predicted proteins | sample PEATcosm2014_Bin_40_FD_119773 | JGI IMG/M metagenome (GOLD analysis project Ga0181538, IMG submission 119773) | Peatland microbial communities from MTU Mesocosm Facility, Houghton, MI, USA - PEATcosm2014_Bin23_30_metaG | ecosystem: Environmental > Terrestrial > Soil > Wetlands > Peat | place...
CGCCGACACGGCTTGTCGACCCCGCGAATCCCAGCCAGAGACCGCGTTCGACAGGGTCGGTCATGCGGCCGCATCAGTTGGTGACCTCAGAAGCTTCAGGGGGAGTTACTGAAAAGTCCGGGCTAGTAGCAGCGTTACGATCCCCTCAGGTCCCCTCACGATCCCTCGGCTTCCCGCACGATAAAGACACGTAAAGACACGCCAGAAAGGAGTTGGGGCGTGGCCACGGGTCCGTACCCAGGTCCGGTCGGTAGGCTCTTGCAATGCGCAGCGAATGGCGCTTGTTCCTCCTTGGCGACGATCACGTTCCCCGGCGAGCAACAGGACATCACCGACCCTGAAGCGGCGGTGCTTGATACCGGCAGACGACGGAACGCCAATGTTCCAGCAGGCGGTCGACGACCTGTCGGGTCACGCCCACCAAGTCACCCGCCGGGCCATCTCCTTCCCGGGTCGACGGCAGTCCTACACCTTCGGTTATGAGACCTACTTAGACCGTCTTTGATGTTCTTGGGAGTTCGCCCCAGTACAGCTGATTCAGCGTTCTACCTGCGATAACGGAGCCTCACACCTCACCTGCTCCTGCCAGGGAAGAGGCTTCTGACAGCCTGAACTGATTTCCGCGCGACTTTTGTGGGATCTCACACTGATTGACCGTTCTGGCTACTTGACCGTGCTGGCTACGATTCGCCACCGCCGGATTTCGAAGAAGCCGTACCCGATTTCGTACGGTCGCTTTCACAGACCGTCTCCCGTTCGGGCCGGGTCTGTCCTGACCGCACCCGCCGACTCCAGACCGGCGATCTGAGACTCGTCGTAACCTAGGCCTTCGAGCACCTCCCGCGTATGCTCTCCCAGTCGCGGTGCCCGGAATCGGGGTTTGGCAGGCTCAACCCCGAAGTCGGCGGGAGTGGCAATCATCATCTGGGTCCCGTGCTCGTCGGGTACCTCCACCAGCCCGCCGGCCGCCAGGAACTGCTCATCGGAGAGAAGCTCCTCGACGGTCTGTACCGGTGACCAGAAGAAGTCCGGCTCGGCGTCAAAGATCTCCGCCCACTCGAATAGAGGCCGGGTGGAAAAGATCTCGTCGAGGAGGCGCACCAGCTCAGCTCCGTTCTTGAGTCGGGCCACCGTCGTCTCGAAGCGCTCGTCGGTGAGCCAATCAGGGCGATCGACGGCCCGGGCCAGGGGCGGCCAGTGCCGTTCTCCGTCCAGGCCGACGACCCAGAAGCGCCTCCCGTCGCCGGCCGTGTAGTTGTTGACGGTCGGATTCGTCATCGTCGAGCGGCTCCCGAGCCGGATCGGCCTTCCCCACATCAGCGCCACGTTCACGTCGAATCCGATGGTGTAAACGCCTTGGCGAAGGAGGGACGCCGAGACGAGGTCGCCCACGCCCGTGCGCTCCCGGGCGACGAGCGCGGCGCAGACCATGGCCGCTCCCGTCATCGCGACCGAGTGGTCGCCCATGCCTCCGCGCTGGAAGGGAAGGTCGGCGCCGGGAGGCGTCAGGGAGGCGGCCACTCCGGACCGCGCCCAGAAAGCCGCTATGTCATACGCCGGCCGATCCGCTTCGGGACCAGTCAGGCCGTACCCACTGATGATGGCATAGACCAGTGCGGGGTTGCGATCCCTGAGGGAGACGGGATCGAGGCCGACACGTTCCAGTGCCGACAGCCGGATGTTGGTGAGGAAAACGTCGGCCCCATCGATCAGCGTGTTGCCAACCTGGCGACCCTCGGACGAGGACAGGTCCAGGACGATGCTTCGCTTGGAGCGATTGTCGAGCTCGAAGACAGGGTTGCTGGGAAGATCTCCTCCGAGCATCTTCTGGAAACCGCGTGCCGGGTCACCGCTCGGCGGTTCGATCTTGACCACGTCCGCGCCCCAATCGCTCAGGATGCCCCCGGCGGCCGGACCGGCGACCCACATGCCCAGCTCGACCACCTTCACGCCCCGTAGTGGTCCGGTGGGTTCACCTCGATTCTCCACGGCTCCTCCGGCTAGCCCGATGGTCCCATTCCACGTTCCTCACTGAGATGCTGCCTCGATTTGGACCCTAGCGGAGGGCGACTGCAGCTGTCGGGGCGTAGCGACGGAAAACGGCGACGGTCAACCCCTCACGAAAGCGCAATTACGGACACCTGTTGCTGCGGGGTCAGGTGGACGACGTTCTTCGGGTTGCAGTTCCAGATGGACTGGGTGGGCCGGGTGATCGCCTTGTCGTAGACGAACTTGTTGGGCTCGGCCTTGAGCAGGGCGAAGCACGGTGAGGGCTGGGGGTTCTCGTTGGACAAGGTCAACTGCGCCACCGGTGCCTCAATGCCTCCGGCATCCCAGTTCTTGGTGGCGGCGGCGTGGCTGAGCACGCACGACACCGTCAGGTCGGCGCCACAGGCCGAGGCGGACTTCGCCCACAAGAGCCACGACTCGGCACCCTCCTCGTCGTCGAAGTCGACGGCGTCGCCCTTGGCGTAGGTGTGCATGACGTTGACGGTCCGCGCTTCGACAGTGCGTTGAGTTCCGGCTATCGCCGCTTCGATTCCGGCGGCTATCTTCCCGTTCACAGCATTGCGCGCCTCTGGACGGTCATGGTGATGATCGGCACCGGCCCGAGGACCTCGTATGCCACGACCTCAAGCGTCATCGGGCGACGCGGCGGGATGGGGTAAAGGTCACGGGCATCGACTCGTAGCCACTGACGAAATTCGCCCGGCGGAAAGCAGGTTCTGTGTCGTCGACCAACTCGAGGTCAGGAAGCCGGGTGAGGAGACGGTTGAGAACTGTCGTGATCTCGAGCCTTGCCAGGTTGCTGCCCATGCAGACGTGGACCCCGAATCCGAAGGCGACGTGGTCGTTGGGTTCCCGGCGGATGTCGAAGGTGTCAGGGTCAGAGAAATGCCCCTCGTCGCGGTTGGCCGAAGGATAGAGCAGCAGGAGCTTCTGACCGGCTCGAATGGTCTTCCCACCGAGCTCCGTGTCCTTGGTGGCGGTCCGGGCCATGTTCTTGATCGGGCTGACCCATCGCAACATCTCCTCCGTTGCCGAGGCGACGAGGTCGCGGTCCGCGCGGAGCTGCTCCCACTGGTCCCGGTGGCTCAGCAGTTGGTAGACGCCCCCGCTGATGACGTGACGTGTCGTTTCGTCACCGCCGATCAAGATCAGTAAAGAGTCGAAGATGAGCTCGTCATCGCTCAGCTTGGCCCCGTCGACCTCGGCGTGGACGAGCGTGCTCAGCAGATCGTCGGCAGGGGATGTGCGGCGGGTCGCGATGAGCCGACGGGCGTAGGTCTCGTATTCCACAAACGCCTGGGTCATCCGCTCTGTCGAGCTCTCTCCGCCGTCGAGGCCTGACAACAGATCGTCGGACCATTGGAGAAGTGTGGGGTAGTCCAGAGGATCGACGCCGAGTGATTCGCCGATGACGATCAGAGGAACCCAGGCTGCAAGATCCCACACGAAATCGCACGCCCCGCGTTCGCAAACCCGGTCAATGAGCCGGTCCGCGATCAACTCGATACCCGCCGCACGCTGACGAACGCTCGTTGGGGAAAACGCTTTGTTTACAAGTTTGCGGCGCTGAGCATGAGCCGGGTTGTCCATGTCGATGAGCATGGGCGTCGCTCCGTTGTCCGGTCTGATGCCCTGCGCATTGGAGTAGAGCTCCGGGTTCTTGGACACCGCGTGCACGTCGTCGTATCGGGTAACCCCCCAGACCCCTCCGGCCTCGTCCCAGTGCACTGGGTCGTGCCGGCGGGCCCACGCCAGGTCGTCGAGGGGGTTCCGTCCCCAGAACTCCCCCGAAGTAAGCGGCAAGCTGCGTGCCGCGACATGTCCAGTCATCGACCCTGACTCCTTTCGACGGGTCAACCATACACAAGATGACATAATGTATGATAAAAGAGTCAACCCGGCGAGATGGCGCCGGTGGCGAGAGCGGAGGTTCCTGACTGCGATGGCCCGGCACGGTTGGCGCGGCGACCCACCAGCCAGCGAATCAGAAGCCCGCAAAAGGATCGTCGGAGCCGGGATGCGCTGCGTCGACCGCTATGGAGCAGAGAAGACCGGCTTGTCCGACGTGGCGCTGGAGCTCGGCGTCACCCGGCAGACCGTTTACCGATACTTCGCCGGCACCGATGACCTCCTGGCGGCAATCGCCCGAACCGCAGTTGGCAGCTATCTCGACCGCCTCGTGGACCATCTCTCCCCCCTCAGCGATCCTATCGATGTCGTGGTCGAGGCCTTGACATTCACGATCGAGTTCCTGCCGGAAGAGAACTACCTGGCGCTACTCCTCACGAGCGGCAGGTCTGGCCAGTTCTTCGCGGGCGTGACTGCACCATTGGCGATCGACGCCGCTCGATCGCTGCTCGAGCGAACAGCAGTCGACTGGGAGAAGCTCGGCTACGACCGATCGTTGCTCGACGAGCTTGTCGAGTTTGCACTTCGAATTCTGCAGTCGCTGGTCCTCGATCGAGGGTCCGCCAAACGGAGCCGCTCAGAATTGCACACCTTCTTGCGCCGGTGGATAGGTCCCGCCATCGTCTCTGTCGGTCACGACTCTCGGCCCATCTTGGCCGACAGCGGTCACAGCCAACGAAACGGTCAAGGAAGCGATGAACCGTTCACAAAGGGCTCTCCGTAGCCCGCCACGGACCTGGTCGGTTCCTCGGCGAGTGGAACATCTTCACCGGGCATGCTGCCTACTTGGACCCGCGGGTGGCGACCGCCGGCACTGTCTACGACCTTGCACCGCAAGTCCTTCGCCAGCTGTCGAGGATCGCCTTGGTGGCCAAGACCCACTCCCGCATCTGGGGACGGGCTTGTACCAGCGCGCGCCGAAACGCCGCTTGACATGCGCCTTGATCTGCGAGCCGAGCCCGCCGAAGCGGACCCTGTCCTCGGAGAGCAGGTGCAGGTCGTAGGCGGCGTTGGCCAGATGCATGGGGCTGCGGGGGGATGGCGGTGGACACGTTGGTCATCAGGTCGAGCGAGCACACCGGGGCGGCGGCCACCAGGGGAAAGAACAGGTCGTGCGGTTCTCGAAGCTGAAGACGCCGTCCACTCCGGTGTGCTCCAATTCCTGCGCACGCCGGGCGGCATCGACGACCGAATTGGACAGCATCACGTCAACCTTCAGCGGCGCCATGGGCGGCGATGCTCCCTAGGCGCGCGGCGGCCCGCGGTCGGCCTGATCCTCACGGGGCCGGGGACAGGGTCAGTCGCCGGTGATCTCCGTCGGCGTGATGCCCAGCCACTGCTCGAGGTTCCGGTGCATGTTGAGGATGCGGCACTCCTCCCGGGACAGCGTCATCCGGGTGAAGCCGGGTTGGTGGAGACCCCGCTGGGCCCGGGCGATGTTCCCCGCATCTTGGTTGAGGATGAGGCTGAGGCCGGGATCCTGGCCCGCGGGCAGCAGGACGTCCGTGGGGCGCGCCGCCGGGGCGCCCGGTGGCGTCCGGCGGTAGTTGATGACGTCGAGGTAGCCGTCGTCGGGAGTCGTCCCGGGCCGCGACCGCAGCACGGTCATCAGATCGGGGAAGATCACCAGGCTGACGTTGGGAAACAGGTTGTACTGCTGCATCGTCATAAGCTGGTCATTGCTGAACCGGTCATAGGACACCCCTTGCGACCGGCCGACGTCGCGCAACATGCCGGCCAGTACGTCACGCAGCGTCTCGTCGGGCGGCACGAGCGGGGCCGGCGTCGCCACATCCTTCACGCCGATCCGCGCGCCCATGATCTCCACGAAGGAACTCCACACGGCGTCAGTCGCCGGCGGGTCCCTGAAGCGGGGCGACGGCAACCCATAGCGCTGTTCCAACTTCCCGTGGTGGTGCCAGAGTCGCTGGGGACCGTTGACGTCGTCGACACTCGGGAGCAGTTCCCGATGCAGGCCCTGCACGTGGTAGGTCTCACTGAACCCGTCGCTGATGACCTTCCAGTTCCCTGGTAGCGGCACCGTCACGAGATAGTCACAGTGGTACTCGTCGAGACCGACCCACGAGATGTCCTGCGGCACACCCTCCAAGAAGGTGTCGAGCGGACCAGCGGTGCTCGACGGGTCGACGAAGACCATGGGACCCCAGGTGTCCACCGCGACCGGGAACAGCCCGTACTGCCCCGCCGGCAGCGATCCGAAACCCCGCCGCGAGGGCACCTCGCGCAGCCGACCGGAGAGATCCCACGACCAGCGATGGAAGGGGCAGCGCAACTCGGTCAGCCCAGAGGCCGCCCCCTCGCAGATGGCGCTGCCCCGGTGCCGGCAGACATTCTGGAACGCCCGCAGCACCGCGTCGTCGTCCCGCACGATGACGATTGAGTAGGGACCGCAGCGGTACTCGTAGGCGTCGCCCGGTCGGGCGACATGGTCGGTCGTACACGCCAGCTGCCACACCCGGGGCCACAGCCGCTGCAGCTCCAGGTCGGCGAACGCAGGGTCGACGTAGCGGTACGCCGGAATGGTGACAGGTTGGCGGGCACCACTGGTGATGGTGGCACCGACGGGTGCTTCATCTGTCAGTTCTCGAGCCAGTTTGACCATCTGGCTAACCCAGCGGGAGGGGTTGGCCACCCCTGATGAGTCGCCCGGGCCGGGCATCCGTGTGCTCACCGTCCTCGAAGGTGACCTCACCCGAGCAGATGGTCGCCTTCCACCCGTCGGCGCGTTGGATGAGGCGCCGCGCCCCGGCCGGCAGGTCATGCACCATTTCGGGCAGGCGGAGGTTCAGATGCTCCAGATCGACGAGGTTGAGGTCGGCCTTGAAGCCTGGGGCGAGCACACCCCTGTCCTCGAGTCCGTAGAGGTGCGCCGTATCGCGGGTCATCTTCTTGACGACGAACTCGAGCGGCAGGCCGTCGGCACGGTCCCGGGCCCAATGGGTGAGCATGTAGGTCGGCGCGCTGGCGTCACAGATGACGACGCAGTGCGCACCGCCGTCGGACAGCCCCAGCGCGGAGTTCGGATGCAGGAGCATCTCCTTCATGTCGTCGAGACTCCCGTGGCTGTACCCGCCCAGGGTGAAGAGCACCAACTCACGACCGTCGTGACGGAGCAGGAGATCGTAGAGCACCTCCTCTTCGGGCCGTCCCTCGCGTCGGGCGATGGCCGCGACACTCATGTCCGGTGTCGGCTCGTAGTCGGGCGGCTCGCCCAGCGGGAACATGTGCGAGGTGCTCTGGCCCCCGATCATCGCCATCAGCGGATCGTCGGGGATGCTCTCGCTGAGGATGGCGCGCCGCACCTCGTCCTTGCGGAGGTGCTGGACCCGCTCGGCCAGCGGCAGATCGGCGATGGCCATGTACGTCGGCCTCTTCGAGAACGGGTGGAAGGTCTGAAAGCCCAGCAGGACGTTGAGCGCCCGGCCCGCCACCTGGGGCCGCAGGTCGGCTCCCTCGGCGTTGGCTTCGGCCGCCAGGCGCAGGATCTCGCGCCACTGGTCCGGTGCGGCGTCCACCTGAAGGAGGGCGAAGCTGATCGGACGCCCGATTGCCGCCGAGAGGCGCCGCATCAGGGCGACCTCGCGTTCGGGCGCCGCCAGGTCCTCCCCCATCGCGCCGGCCGGTGCCAGCTCGAAGACCCCGGCGCCGAGGGACTTGAGCGCCTGCCCGATCCCGAAGATCTCGTCCTCGGCGGCGAACGTACCGGGTACCGGTTCGCCGTCCACGGCGCGGTGAACGATCGTCCGCGAGGTGGAGAATCCCAACGCCCCCGCCGCGATCCCCTCCTTGACGAGCGCGGCCATGGCGGCGATGTCCTCGGGCGTCGCCGGCTCATTGCGCGAGCCCCGCTCACCCATCACATAGGCGCGTACGGCGCCGTGGGGCACCTGAGTCCCGACATCGACCACCCGGCCCATTCCTTCCAGTGCGGTCAGGTACTCGGGGAAGCTCTCCCATCCCCAGGTGATCCCCTCCGTCAGCGCGGTGCCCGGGATGTCCTCGACACCCTCCATCAGCTGGACGAGCCACTCCTGTGAGCCGGGCCGCACCGGCGCGAAGCCGACACCGCAGTTCCCCATCACGATCGTCGTCACGCCGTGCCACGAACTCGGCGTCACCAGCGGGTCCCATGTCACCTGGCCGTCGTAGTGCGTGTGCACGTCGACCACGCCCGGCGTCACGAGGAGCCCGTCCGCGTCGATGGTCCGCTGCGCCGCCGCGCTTTCGAGGTCCCCGACGGCGGTGATGATGCCGTCGTCGACTGCGACGTCCGCCATCCTCGACGCTCCCCCCGTCCCATCGACCACAGTGCCACCGCGGATAACGAGGTCGTGCATTAGTCCCTCCCTCCCTCAGGCACGCATACTGCCACGATCTCCTGGTGCACCACAAGGGTTGCAATGTGCAACCATGGGAAGGTGGCCAGACCCTCACCGCAGACCACCCGTGTGGTCGCCCTCGTCGAGATCCTCTCCGCTCGGCCGAACGAGGCACTCACCCTGGCCGACGTCACGAGACGGCTTGGCGTGAACAAGTCCACCTGCTACTCGATGCTGCAGACCTTGACCGAGGTCGGCTGGCTGTTGCGCGACCCCTTTCACAAGACGTACCGGCTGGGCCCCGCGTTGGTGGCCGTGGGGCGGGCGGCATCGTCGGGGTTCCCGGCGCTGGACTTCGTGAGGCCGGCAATGATCGAGCTCAGCCGAGGGGTCGGGTCCCACTGTGTCGCCCTGGCGGTGGCGTCCGAACACGTGACGGTGGTGGACCAGGTGCGCGATGTGCGCGCCGTGGGGGCCCCGATCGGGCACGGGTACATTCCGTTGCGTCCCCCCTTTGGCGCGGCAGTCGCCGCCTGGTCCTTGCCCGAGGTGGCCCAGCGGTGGCTGAGCCTCGCCCCACCTGGTACCACGACGCGTTACACAGCCGCACTCGAGGTCGTGCGTCGCCGGGGGTTCGTCGTGGAGCTGGCCGAGCCGTCCTGGACCCCACCGACGCACGGGACCTCCCTATCCGAGGTGGTCGAGCAGCTGGCCCGGCTCCTCCCACCCGACGTCCTCCCGTTGGAGCTCGGTGCCACGCAGTCGTATGCCGTGAGCGCGATCAACGCCGCCGTCGTCGACCCTTCGGGGATGGTCGTCCTCGTCGTGTCGTTGATGGGCTTCCCCGGCCCGCTCACCGGGGCCGAGGTCGAGGCGGCGGGGAGCCGCCTCCAGTCGGCCACCGCCACGGTCACCGCGGCGCTCGCCGGGAATGGCGCCTGAACTGGCCGCGCTCGAGGGCGTGCGGACCCGTCCCAATAGCCGTGTCTATGATCGATCTCCCAGGGGAGAGAACCAGCCCAGGGGGTGCTCAAATGAATGAGCTAGTCGTCCGTGGCAGCACGGTCGTCGACGGGAGCGGGGCGGCCGGCGTGCGGGCCGACATCGGCATCGCCGACGGGCGCATTACCGAACTCGGCCACAACCTGAAGGCCGAACGCGAACTCGACGCGGGCGAGTGCATCGTCGCACCGGGGTTCATCGACATCCATACCCATTACGACGCCCAGGTCTTCTGGGACCCCGCACTCACCCCGTCGTGTTTCCACGGGGTCACGACGGTCGTGGCGGGGAACTGCGGCTTCTCCATCGCACCGACGCACGCCGCGCACCGCGACCTCATCGCCCGCACGCTGGAGAACGTCGAGGACATGGATGTCGCCACCCTGCAGGCGGGCATCCCCTGGGACTTCACGACGTTCCCCGAATACCTGGCGTCGGTCGAGCGCCGGGGTATCGGTCTCAACTTCGCTGCCTACATCGGGCACACCGCGATACGCCTCTTCGCCATGGGCGCCGACGCTTACGAGCGCACCGCCACTCCTGACGAGGTCAAAGAGATGCAGCAGGTCCTGGCCGGCGCGATGGCGGCGGGTGCCGCCGGCTTCGCCACGAGCTTCGCCATCCCCCACCGCGGCGTGGACGGCAAGCCGGTCCCGAGCCGCTTCGCCGATCTGGCCGAGTTCGAGGCCATGCTCGACGTGATGCACGAGGCCCGCCGCGGCGTCGTCGCCATCGCGCCGGGGACGCCATGCATGCCCCAGGACATGTACGCGTTGCAGCCACGTGCCGGCGTGCCCTTCACCTGGGGGGCACTCCTGACGTCGCCCACCGGCATGCATCAAAAGACGCTCGAGGGAAACCGCGAAGGCTGGGCCCGGGGCGCCGAAGTGTGGCCGCAGGTGACGCCGCGTCCGCTGAGCTTCCAGTTCACCCTGGACTCGCCCTACCCGCTGGCGGTGAACGAGCACTTTGCCGCCTTACAGAACGCATCGACCGACGAGCGGGCCCGTGCCTACACCGACCCCGAGTGGCGGGCCATGGTTGTCAAAGCCTGGGAGCAGGGTGTGGCGTTCGGGGTCCGGTGGGACACCTACACCATGGGCGAGAGCACGGCGCACCCGGAACTGGTCGACCGGCGCCTCACCGACCTGGCCGCGGAGTGTGCGAAGTCGCCGTTCGACACCCTGCTCGACCTGGCCCTCGAGGAGCCCGATCTCGCGCTCCGGGTCCGTACCGTCATCGCCAACGACGACGAGGCCGAGGTCGCCAAACTGCTCGTTGAGGAGCACTGCACGATCGGACTCTCTGACGCCGGGGCCCACGCCGGGCAGCTCTGCGACGCGCCGCAGGCCACCGACCTCCTCGGGGGCTGGGTGCGCGACCGCGGGGTCCTCTCGATCGAGCAGGCGGTGCGCAAGTTGTCCGGCCAACAAGCCGATATTTTCGGCTTCACCGATCGGGGCTACCTGCGCCGCGGGGCCTGGGCCGATGTGGCGGTGTTCGACCCGGCCACCGTGGCACCCGGCCCCACCCGCCGGGTGCGCGACTTCCCGGCAGATGCCGAACGCCTCACCGCCGATCAGCCGGTAGGCATGCGCCACATTCTGGTGAACGGCACACCCATGCAGATCGACGGGGAACGAACCGGCGCCACCGGGGCCGGTCAGCTCGTGAAGCCCGGCCAAAGAGAATGAGCATCCGCACCGAAGACGCCGTCATTATTGAGGTGGCGATCAACGGAGCCAACCAGAGCGCACCGCGCCTTCCCGAGGAGATTTCAGCATGCGCTACGGCATGTTTCGACAACGGCGCGGCGATCGTGCACAACCACATCGACTTCTTCGGCGCGGGTGAGGCCGCGGCGGCCCGGTACCTCGAGGGCTGGCAGCCGGTGCTGGCCGCGCAGCCCGATGCCCTGCTCTACCCGACGATCAACGGGATCGGTGCGGTCGAGGAGCGCTACTCGCACATCGCGGCGCTGGCACGGTCGGGTGCGTTGCGCATCGGCGTCAGCGATCCCGGTTCGGTCAACCTCGGACC
>Ga0181538_10005539_pt1 | contig 11299 bp, 5 predicted proteins | sample PEATcosm2014_Bin_40_FD_119773 | JGI IMG/M metagenome (GOLD analysis project Ga0181538, IMG submission 119773) | Peatland microbial communities from MTU Mesocosm Facility, Houghton, MI, USA - PEATcosm2014_Bin23_30_metaG | ecosystem: Environmental > Terrestrial > Soil > Wetlands > Peat | place...
CCTCACTCCGTTCGGGATGACTAAGTGGGAGTGAGAAGAGAAAACGGAGATTGTTGCTCGCATGATGCAATCTGCACTGCACCTGTTTCACGTGCTGTACAACGTGAAGGGCCTGATCGAATGGGGCGGGACGCTGCTGGTTTGCGTGATCGTGTTTGTCGAGACGGGATTTTTTGTGGGATTTTTTCTGCCGGGGGATTCCCTGCTGGTGACGGCGGGCGTCTTCGCGGCTACGGGGCAATTGCATGTGGGGACTTTGCTCGCGCTCGTGACGCTGTGCGCGATTTCGGGCGACCAGATTGGTTACTGGATTGGGCGGTCGGCGGGGCAGGCGCTGTATCGCCGCGAGAATTCGTTTTTCTTCCGGAAGAAACATCTCGTGCGGGCGCACAATTTCTACGAGACGTATGGCGGCAAGACCGTCATCATCGCGCGATTTGTGCCCATCGTGCGGACGTTTTCATCGCCCGTGGCGGGCGCGGCGCGCATGACCTACCGGCGTTTTCTCTCCTACGACATTGCGGGCGGAATCTCGTGGGTGGGCAGCATGGTGCTGGGCGGATATTTTCTGGGGAAAATTATTCCGAATATCGGCGACCGGATTCACTACGTGATTGGCGTGGTGGTGTTTCTCTCGATCTTGCCGGCGATTATCGGCGCTTGGCGCGCACGTGGGCACGCCGCTGAAAGCGATCCGCCTGCGGAGCTTGCAGCTGTTGAGCCCGAACGCGAACAGCCGTGAACGGCATTCCGGACGCTTCGTTTCTGTATGAGAACTGCCAAAGCACACAGGCAAGAGTGCCTGTGCTGCTAGACCCGCTTCCAAGTAGGACAGGCACTCCTGCCTGTCCAGGTTTTTCTCCCGAGCGCACAAAGCAAAAGAAGACAGGCAAGAGTGCCTGTCCTACTCAACCCGGCGCTGCATCGGCTTTTCGGCCTGCTTCGCGCATGGCTCGGACGCGATGACGGGGCTTCCACACACACCCTTGCGCGCGCCTCCTCTTCGCGCTGTGATTTTCGATATTGGGCGCGTGATTGTGCGCATCAATATTTCCCGCGCGTTCGGTTCGCTGGGCGCGCCGCTGGGATTATCTGCGCAAGACGTCTGGCGGAAACTTGAGAGCGATCCCTTGTGGCGCGATTGGCAGGAGGGTCGCATCGAGCCGCGCGTGTGGCACAAGCACATTTCGGCGCGTTTTCATTCGTTGCTGGATTTCGACGGCTTCTGCGACACGTGGAATCGCGCGCTCGATCCGGAGCTCATTTTGAAGGACGAGCTGTTCATGGCGCTGGCGCATCGCGTGCGGCTGGGGTTGCTCTCGAACACGGATCCCATTCACGTGGCGCACATGCAGAAGGAGTTCTCATTCTGGCGGCATTTTCCAGTGCGCGTATATTCCTGCGCGATCGGCGCGGTGAAACCTTCGCCGGCTATTTATCGCCACGCGCTAAGCGAGCTGAGCGTTGCGGCGCACGAAGCGGTGTACATCGATGACATCGCGGAGTTCGTCGAAGCGGCGCGGCAACTCGGGATGACGGGGATTCATTTCACCGGGCCGGGGCCGCTGGAGGCGGAATTGCGCGGGCTGGGCGTGCTCGCGGGGTAGGGCGAGGGCCGCGGAGCGGGCGGAGGCAAGCTCCGCCCCTACATGCGGAGAGAACCTGCGGAGAAGAGCTCCCCACACATAAGACCGAGGAGAGGGCTCCCGCCTTCGCGGCGGGGTATCATTCCAGGATTGCAAATCCGAATTGAACCAGACCACGTAATTAGGGCGCACAGTCTCCACGCATCACTACTGTAACTCACTGATTCCAGGACACATCCGACCGATGTATCGCGATGCGACTGGCCGCTTGAATGCTCGCAATTCTGGCGGGCCTTTGTGCGCGGCTGCGCGATTGGGACGGGCGCGCTTGGCGTAATTCTGAAGTGAAATATTCCTGATGACTTTGCCGTCGAAATTACGTTGGCAACTGACGTGGGTGCTGGCGACGTTGTTAGCGCTCGCGGCGAGCGGCGTGGCGTACCAGCATTGGCGCGCAGCGCAGCTATTAAAACAAACCTTCCGAATTGGATTTTACAACACCGCGAACGAGCACTTTCCAGATGCCAATGGCAAAGCTACGGGTAATACCGTCGATGTGCTGAACGAGGCGGCTCGGCGCAGCGGCGTGAAACTCGAATGGATTTATTCGCCCGAGGGCACCGATGCGGCGCTGGCGTCCGGCCAAGTGGACCTATGGCCGGTGGTGGGCGAACTGCCGGAACGAAAAGGGCATATGTATATTTCGGCGCCGTGGTATATGGCCGCGTTCGGATTGGTATCCCGCGAGGATGATCCGGTTACCAAAGCCACGCAATCCTCCGACGTAACGGTCGCGACCATTTCGACGCGGATCGAGGACAAGCTCATACGGCGAAACTTCCCCAATGCGAGGTATGTGGCGGCGGAAGACTCAACGGCACAACTCAGGCTGGTGTGTACAGGCAAAGCGCAAGCCGCCGTCGTGACGCAGAGCTTCAGCGAGTACGTCATGCCGGAGGAATGCCATGACGTTCGCCTGCAGATGGTGACGGCGCCCAATTTTTCGGTGGTGTTCGGCATCGGCGCCAGCTATCTGCGGCCGGGCGCGGTGCAAGCGGCGGACGCTCTCCGTGGAGAGATGGTAGCAATGGAGAGGGACGGAAGCATGGACAGCATCGGATTCCGGTGGTTTGACACCCACTTGGATCAAACGCGCGCGCAGTTCTTTCTGCTGGACGCAGAGCGCAGTGAGCGGCTGCTGGCGGCGGGGGGCCTCATCCTGGGACTCGTGCTGGTATTGCTGGCATGGTTCATCCGCCACGCGCGAGCGGCGAAGCTGGGCGCCGAAGTCGCGCGGACGGAGGCGGAGACTTTGCGGGAAGAAGCGGAGGCGGCGAGGAAGACGTCGGAGCAGGCGAACCGGGCTAAGAGCGAGTTTCTGGCTACGATGAGCCACGAGATACGGACTCCGATGAATGGAATCCTCGGGATGACAGAACTGGTGCTGGACTCGGAATTGAGCCAGGAGCAACGGGAACACCTGGGCCTGGTCCGCCTTTCGGCGGAATCTTTGCTATCGATCATCAACGACATTCTGGATTTCTCCAAGATCGAAGCGGGGAAATTCGACCTGGAACTCATCCCGTTCGATCTGCGCGAGAGCCTGGGTGAAACGATGAAGGCGCTGAGTTTCCGCGCGCACCAAAAAGGGCTCGAACTGATTTATGAGATTCAGCCGGATGTGCCCGAGGCGCTGGTCGGAGACCCAGGACGCATCCGGCAGATTCTGGTGAATCTTATCGGCAACGCGATCAAGTTCACCCAGAAAGGCGAGATTTATTTGAGCGTGGAGGAGGAGTCGCATGCGGAGGGGGCGACGGTGTTGCATTTTTCGGTGCGCGATACGGGTGTGGGCGTGCCGATCGAAAAACAGGATAAAATTTTCGAAGCCTTCTCGCAGGCCGATGGATCCATGACGAGAAAGTACGGCGGCACGGGACTGGGACTGACGATCTGCCGGCGGCTTGTGGAGCTGATGGGCGGGCGCATCTGGATGGAGAGCCCGCCGCACGCAGGGAGCACGTTTCACTTTTTAATCCGGCTGGCGATTCAAGAGACGCCCGCAGCGCGACTGGCACCGATCGAGCCGGAACAGCTCAATGGACTGCGGACACTCATCGTGGATGACAATGCGACGAACCGACGCGTCCTGATAGGGATGCTCACGCGCTGGGGAATGAAGCCCACGGCGGTGGAGAGCGGCGCAATCGCGCTGCAGGCGCTGGAAATTGCGAAGAGCGCCGGGAATCCGTTTCCGCTGATCCTGGTGGATGGGCAGATGCCGGACATGGACGGATTCACGCTGGCAGAGAAAATTCACTGCGACCCGACGCTGGTGGGAGCGTCGATCATGATGCTGACCTCGGCGGGTCACCTCGGCGACGCGGCCCGCTGCCGCGAATTAGGGATCGCGGCTTATTTGGTGAAACCGGTCCGACAGGGCGAGCTGCTGGAAGCGATCTGCGCCATCCTGCGAAAAGCGCCGGAGGAAGCCGCCGTGCCTCTGGTGACAAAACATCTATTGCGGGAGGAGCACCACAAGTACCGGGTCCTGCTGGCCGAAGACAACGAGGTCAACCAGAAACTGGCGTTGCGCCTGCTGGAGAAGCGCGGATTCTTGGTGACCGTTGTGGGAGACGGATTAGCCGCCGTCGCCGAACACGAGAAGAACCCCTTCGACGCGATTCTCATGGACATTCAAATGCCGGGGATGGATGGATTCGAGGCCACAGCGACGATTCGGCGGGATGAAAAATTTCGGGGCGCGCACGTTCCGATTATTGCCATGACCGCACATGCGCTGAAGGGCGACGAAAAACGCTGTCTCGACGCGGGGATGGACGCCTACGTTTCCAAGCCCATTCGAACGACGGAACTATTCGCGACACTGCAAAATTGTCTCGACACCTGGGGCAAGAAACAAGAATCGCAAACCTCGACAGATCCGGTGGTCGTGCCGTTGGATTAGCCGAGCCTAACGCGTCGCCGGGAGAAGAGGACAGGCCCTTTGGCCGCGCTCGGGACAAACAAGAATTTCTGTCCTATCCGACCTATTTTGCCGGCGCAAGATCGCGGCGGAGTTCGTCGGAGAAATTGAAGATGAAGTTGAGTTTGTTGATGGGGGCGTCCGCTGTGCCGGAAGCGGGTTTCAACACGACGGCTCGCTTGCCGTCCGGGGCCATGCTGTAATTTTGGCCTTGGCCGCGATAAGTGAAATCGCCGGGCGACCAAAGGCGCGGCTTATCCGCTTGGAAGGAACCGCCTGCGGCGGTGTAGCTCACCACCATGATTTTCTGTTCTGACGTGCGATAAAAAAGTTGCTTGCCGTCCCGAGACCATTCGGGCCAGCTTCCTCCGCCAGCCGAAATCTGCCACCTGCCACCAGGACCTGGGAACGGGCGGACGTAGACTTCGTACATCCCGGATTCGTTGGAGGCGTAAGCGAGCCAATGGCCGTCGGGTGAAAAAGTCGAGAGCACCTGAATAAAGGACCCCTCAACGAATAGCTTTGCAGGGCCGGGATTCCAACCGGACTTTTCATCGCCATCGATCGGCATGGTCCAGATGTTCCAATCCGCGCCCGCGTTCTGTTGGAAGAATGAAAGTGTCCTGCCATCCGGGCTGAAAGATCCGGGATCCTGATTATCGCTGCTCTGCGTTAAACGCTGGGCAGCACCTGCCCCGTCGGCCCGGACCCACCAGAGGTTAGTCACTCCATTGGCGAGAGAAGCGTAAGCGATGCGCTGGCCGTCGGGCGTCCAGACGGGACCGTAATTCTGATCGCCCACGAAGGTGAGGCGCGTAAGCGTATCGCGGCCCCAGTCGTACACCCAGATGTCGCTTCGGCTCCCGTTCGAGATGTCCATCGCCACCCGTTTGCCATCTGGGGAAAGTGAGATCCCGCCATATTGTGCAGGCGTCTCCCGCAGCTCCGTAAACTTGCCTGCGGCGTCCATCCACTCGAGCGAGAGATTCGAACTCTCGGCGGAGCCGGCGACGTAGATCAAGGTTCCCGCGTTGGAGAAGGAATACTGTGCTGCGCCAGTGTCAGGATTCGTGCCCACGCCCTCCAGCAAGGGCGTGGGCTGGCCGGTCGCTTCCAGCCTGTCGATGTTGAACGCAACGGCAAACAGAGTTCCCTTATGCACATAAACGATGTGGCCGCTGGGCAGATAACGGGCGTAGAAGCCGCCGTGAACAACAGTTTTCGGCTTTCCGGAGTCCATCGAGTAGACAACGATATCCGAATCCTCGAAGCTCTGTCCTGAAGTGCTGGACGTGTAGAGCACAGCCCTGCCCCCAGGAAGAATCTGCGGGTAGCGCTGCGTGACTTCACCCCGGGCATCGTCCAATTTGGTCAGCGGTTCGGGCGTGCCCCCCGTCGAGGGAACTTTGAAGAGGGCGGCCCTGGTTCCCGCGCCAAAGACGATTGTGCCGTCTTCGCTCCAACTACCACCGCGATCAAGCGGAGCATCGCAGAGCGTGATCTCCCCGCCTCCCTGAACTGAGATTCTTTTTAGTTTGCCTCCACCGAAGAAACCGATGGATTGGCCGTCCGGCGAGAAGAATGGATCGCGGACATCGAGGCTGGTGGAAATCGCGGTGGCCTGCAACTGGTTGAGCGGGCGAACGTAGAGGCGGTAACTCTGATCGGCGCTGCGGGCCTCGAATGCCAGCATCGTGCCGTCGGGGGACAGGACGGCATCGGAGCCAAAGGTGGTGGAGAGAACCACGTCGGCGCCGAGGTCCACGCTGAGGCGCATGGGCTGCGTGGGTTTCGGCGCGCGCAGATAGAAGCCAATCAACGCGGCAATTGCGACCAGCGCGAAGACTGCGGCAATAGACCAGGCGGCGCGTTCGCGCACTTTGCGATGCGTTACCACCGGCACGGGCACGCCCGCCTGCGAGCCTGCGCCGGCGATCCATTTCAATTCGAGGAGCAGATCGCGCGCCGTTTGCCAGCGATCCTCGGGATCTTTCTCGAGGCATTTGCGAATCGTGCGGTCGAGGGCCGGCGGCGTCATGGGCTGGAGCGTGCTGATCGGCTCCGGATCTTTTTCTAAGATTGCCGAGGCCACGCTTAACTGGCTGCGTCCTTGAAACGCCGGGCGGCCGGTCATCATTTCATAGAGCACGGAGCCGCAGGAGAAGAGATCGCTGCGCGCGTCGAGCTCTTTGCCTTCCACTTGCTCGGGCGACATGTATTGGAACGTGCCGAGGATCGTGCCTTGTTGCGTAATCGGGGCGGTTTGCGTCGCAAGGGCAGTGAGCGTTCCGCCGGCCGCGAGGGGCAACGCGGTCCTCGCGAGGCCGAAATCGAGCAGCTTCGCGCCCGACTTAGTGAGCATGATGTTCCCAGGCTTCAGATCGCGGTGAATGATTCCCTGCCGGTGCGCCTTGTCCAGCGCGTCGGCGAGTTCGATGCTGATTTTCAAGACTTGATCGAGCGGAAGCGGGCCCTTCTCGAGCTGCGCGGCCAGAGTTTTGCCCTCGATGTACTCCATGACGAGATATTCAGTGCCGTCTTGCGAGCCGACGTCATAGAGGGTGCAGATATTGGGATGATTCAGCGCGGAGACGGCGCGCGCCTCGCGCTCGAAACGTTGCCGGGCATCGGGCGTTCCAGCAAGATGCTGCGGCAGAACTTTGACGGCGACGATGCGATCGAGGCGCGTGTCCTGCGCGCGGTAGACCTCACCCATCCCGCCCGCGCCCAGCGGCGCGAGAATTTCGTACGGCCCGAGTCGAGTGCCCGAATTGAGCGCCATTAGAGCCAGGATTATACATGCGAGGCGCGAAACACTCCCAGCTAGTTCGACTGTCTGCTTGTAATCCGCGAAAAATACGGGAAAGCCCAATTGCGGCGTTCGGAGGTAAGATGCGCGGCTGAAACGTAGCGGCCGAGATCACAGGAGCGCACATGAGAGATGAAGATGGGTTTGTGAAAAAGTACGATAGCGGAGTTACGCGGCGCGGGTTCTTGCGCAATTCAACTTTGGCGGCGACGTACTTGTCGCAGGCGTCGCTGTGGGGAAACGCGCTGGCGTTGGCTCCGGCGGCGCACTCTTTGGCAGCCGACGCGCACGACGCAGAGACAGCGTCCGATAGCGAAGCGGCGGCGCGCATCGCCTGGTGGCGCGACGCCAAATTCGGCCTCTTTATGCATTGGGGCGTTTATTCCATTCTCGGCCGTGGCGAATGGGTGCAGTGGAAGGAACAGATTTCGGTCGGTGAGTACGCCAAGTTGGCCGCGCAATTCAATCCTGACCACTTCGATCCCGATTCGTGGACGGCCGTCGCCAAATCGGCGGGGATGAAATACTGCGTCCTTACGGCGCGGCATCACGATGGATTTGCTTTATTCGACGACCCAGCGAGCGATTTCACGGCGATGAAATCGGCCGCTCACCATGACTTCGTCGCCGATTACGTAAGAGCAGTGCGAAAGGCGGGACTAAAAGTTGGCCTTTATTATTCGCCCCTCGATTGGCGATACCCCGGCTTCTTCTTCCCGGATCTTTATCGGCCGAACGCGGAGGAATTGCGCGAGCAATACCACCGTCAACTCAACCAACTGGCCTCCAACTACGGCCCGCTCGACATTGTTTGGTTCGACGGCGGCGGGGAGGACTGGATGGGATTCGGCGGCGTGAACTTCACGAGCGGCAAGTGGCAGGGACGCCCGAGGCCGGAACATTACTCCGGCACTTTCAGTTGGCAGGACGAGCAAGCCATCGGCAATTTACGAAGGCTTCAGCCGACCGTGATCATCAACGATCGCACCGACGCGGTGCCAGATTTCCATTCGCGCGAGGGCGACCGCGCCATGGGCGCTTTCAATAACCAACAGCCGTGGGAGCTCTGCACGACATTGAGCGAAGGCGCCTGGGGCTATCAGGCCGGCGCCAAGGTGAAATCGTTGGACGCTTGCATCCGACTGCTGGTGGGCGCCGTCGGGCGCGATGGTAATTTGCTTCTCAACGTGGGCCCGCACCCGGACGGGCAAATTGATCCTGAACATGCAAAGCGACTCAGCGAGGTGGGCGATTGGTTGAAGCAGTTCGGAGTGAGCATTTACGGGACGCGCGGCGGCCCTTACCTGCCAGGCGATTTCGGCGTTTCGACATATCGCGACAAGACGATTTACTTGCACATTCTTAAACCCGCAGGGCCGGTCGTTTCGCTGCCTGCGCTTCCGGCCAAAATTCTAAATTGCTCTTGCCTCACGGGCGGAAGCGCGGCGTGCAAACAAACCAGCGATGGCGTGGCGATCAGGCTGAGTGGGAACCCGGACGTGACAGATACGGCGGTCGCGCTGACGCTGGAATCGCCCGCAGCGCAGATTACGCCTATTGCAACGCCGATTCAGGAAGTTAAACCGGGATAACCCTACCTTTCAGAGACAGCCCGTTTCGGAACGCTCGCCACCTCACGACGCGCATTTATTAGCGCCCTTCGGGGAGAGTTGCGCTAACATAGCTCCCCGCGAGTGGCTTCGGTCAAATCGGGTGGGGTGAACTCCTTATGAAACGAATCGGAATGTGGGTTGCAGCGTGCGTGCTGGCGTTTGCGCCTGCGGGGATGGCGCAGACGATGCCGGAAGGCCGTCTGATGCGGTTCCCCGACGTGCACGGGGACAAGGTTGTGTTCAGCTACGCGGGAGATTTGTGGCTGGTGTCGACGTCGGGCGGGGTCGCTCAGCGGCTGACGACTAGCCCGGGGCTCGAACTATTTGCGAAGTTTTCGCCGGATGGAAAATGGATCGCGTTCACGGGGCAGTACGACGGCAATACCAACGTGTACGTGATTCCGGCTACGGGCGGCGAGCCGCGCCAATTGACCTTTCTCCCCGACATTCAGCCGATGCCCGAACGCATGGGCTTCAACAATCAAGTGATTACGTGGACTCCGGACAGCCAGAAGATTGTGTTCCTGTCGCGGCAGAGCAGCTTCAACGATTGGTTCGGGAAATTGTACGAGGTGCCGGTGACGGGGGGCCTCGCGGAGCAACTGCCGGTGGACAAGGGCGGGCTGACGTCGTTTTCGGCGGACGGCAAACGCATCGTGTACAACCGCATCTTCCGCAATTTCCGGACATGGAAGCGCTATCACGGCGGGCTCGCGCAATCTTTGTGGATTTATGATTTCGCGGCGATGCACTCGGAAAAAATCAGCGACTACGACGGCACGAGCACCTACCCGATGTGGCACGGCAACACGATTTATTTCGGATCGGATCGCGGCGCCGACCAGCGCATCAATCTTTACGCCTACGATCTGGAGAGCAAGCAGACGCGCCAGCTTACTCATTACACTGATTACGATATCGGCTGGCCGAGTCTCGGCGGCGATACGATCGTGTACGAAAATTCCGGATATCTCTATCTCTTCGATACGGCAAAGGAAACTTCCACGAAGCTCACCGTTTACTTGCCCGGCGATTTGCCCGAGGCAGAACGGCATTGGGCGAACGTGAGCAAGCTCATCACCGATTTCGACATCGCGCCGGACGGCAGCCGCGCTGTATTCGCCGCGCGCGGGGACGTTTACACGGTGCCGGCGAAGCACGGGAGTATCCGCAATTTGACAATGTCGCCGGGGACGCGCGAGCATGGCGTGGCGTGGTCGCCCGACGGGAAGTGGATCGCGTATATCTCGGACGCGACGGGAGAAGAAGAGCTTTACGTTTCGCCGCAAGACGGCATGGGGCCGGCGGTGGAGATCACCAAGGGCGACAAGGGTTTTCTCATGCCGCCGGTGTGGTCGCCGGACAGCAAGAAGCTGGCGTACGCGGATCAGAAACTGCGACTGTGGTATGTGGACGTCGAGGCCAAGAAACCGGTGCTGGTGGATACGGCGATCTATTTCGAGATCACTTCGTATGCATGGTCGCCGGACAGCCAGTGGATCTCTTACGCCAAAGTCTACGAGAACACGAATCACGCAATCGAACTCTATTCACTGGCGAGCGGAAAAATTACCGACGCGACAGACAGCTTCACGGACAGCAATTTCCCCGCGTTCGATCCGGATGGCAAGTATCTCTACTTCGCCTCGAGCCGCGATTACAACGAGGTGGTCGGCGTCTTCGATACGGAGTTTTCCAATCCGAAGCCGATGCGCGTGTATGCGATCACGCTGCAGAATGATACGCCTTCACCGTTTGCGACGCAGAGCGATGAGGTCACTGTGAAACCTGCGGCGGCGCCCGACGTTTCTGCCGGCGGCGCTGGCGGCACTCCCGAGAAAACGAATCCGAAAGCCCCGGCTGAGAAACCGAAAACGCCGGAAGAGGCCCCGAAACCTCCGGCGTTCCGGATTGACCTCGACGGAATTCAGAATCGCATCGTGGCGTTTCCGATTCCACCCACACTTGTTACCGAAGTGGGCGCGGCCAAAGGATTGGTGTTCTATGCGACGCAACCCGCGACCGGGCTGTCCGGACCATTGCCGGGAGAAGATCCCGAAGTTCACGTATTCGATCTGAAATCGCGTGAAGCGCACGTGCTGGTTTCGCCGGCCGTGGCCTTCGCGTGGTCGGCGGACGGAACCAAGATTTTGTACGCGGCACCGGGCGGCGACGGACAAATCTTCGGGATCGTGGACGCAGCACCCGTGATGTCACATCATCCGGGCGAAGGCGCGCTCGATCTTTCCGGGATGCGTGCACAACTCGATCCGCGCGCGGAATGGAAACAGATGTTCGAGGAAGC
>Ga0181538_10005545_pt1 | contig 11294 bp, 17 predicted proteins | sample PEATcosm2014_Bin_40_FD_119773 | JGI IMG/M metagenome (GOLD analysis project Ga0181538, IMG submission 119773) | Peatland microbial communities from MTU Mesocosm Facility, Houghton, MI, USA - PEATcosm2014_Bin23_30_metaG | ecosystem: Environmental > Terrestrial > Soil > Wetlands > Peat | place...
CAGCGGAAAATATTGCGAGGGCGAATCCATTGTAAACCAGATCCGTCGCAAACCGTCCGGCGCAGCGAGCAGCGGGTTATTTGTGACATAAGCATCATCGTCCCAGATGAACCCGCCGTGCAGCGCCGGGAGATAGGCCAGGCAGACCAGGAGAACGATCAGGGCGCCGGGAATGGCCAGTCGCGCCCATGAATTCATTGATAATCGCCCTGAAAAGTTCTCAAGTGACACTTCCGGTATTGTAATCGGAGAGGCGTTGCCGAGACAAGTTTCGTGGAAGGGAAAGCCCTTTATCTACAGGAATGGTAGCGCGTACGGGAATCGAACCCGTCTCTCTATGCACTAATTTCCGTCGCTGAGTCGCAACGGCTTGCGAAAATTAATTTGGTATTTCTTGAACTTTTTATTCTCACTTTTATTCTCACCTGTATGGCGAGCATTGTGAAACGGAAAAAATCAAGATTCTGGACGGCCTGTTACACCAACCATGATGGCCGCCAATTGAAGAAATCTACAAAGACGACCGATAAGAATCAAGCCCTCGAAATCGCCATTCGATACGAACGGACTGAACGGCAGGCGGCGGCGGGCACGCTCATCTCCAATCAAATCAAAAAGGTTTCCAATGAATTATCAAAACAAGTTACGGGCGATTCGATAGATGCCCCCGCAACCGACGTTTATTTGAACGGATGGCTGGACGGCGTGCGCGCGCGCGCCAAGCCCGCAACGCTTGAGCGCTATCAATCGTCGGTGAAACTGTTTCTGGCCAGTCTCGGCGAAAAGGCGCAAAAACCTATCACGTCCATAACGCCCCGCGACGTGGAAAAGTTTTTGAACTCCCGTTTGGATGCTGGAGTGGCACCCAAAACGGCGATTGTGGATTTGAAAACCATCAATATCGCATTCCGGCAAGCGGATAAATACGGCGACATTGAAAAGAATCCGGTGGCGGCGGTTCGTCCACCAAAGGAAGTCAGTTCGGAACGGGAAATATTTACTCAGGATGAAGTCGAAGAACTGGTTCGCGCCGCGCCAACCCATGAATGGCAGACGCTCATTTTGCTTGGCTATTTTATCGGCGCGCGATTGACCGACTGTGTTCAAATGAAGTGGGAAAATATTCTGCCGGAAAAAAACCTCCTTGAGTATGAGCAGAAAAAAACCGGCAAAACGGTTGGGGTGCCGATGCACCTGAATCTGGTTGAGCACCTGAATTTCATATCCGCGTTTGGCACGACTGGATTTTTGTGCCCGAAGCTGGCCAGCAAAGTAACCGGCGGCCGACGCGGGCTTTCCGAAGGTTTCAAACGCATCACCGATTTTGGTGTATAGCTTTTGTGCGGGATTTCGCATTACCGCTGGACTTCTTGGCGGCAGGCTTGTAGCGAATTATCGCTTTGGGAGTGACTTTCAATTTTTCATTTTTGGAGACCATCCTTGGGGTATCGGCATCAATTTCTTTGCTGTGCTTGTTCTCATTTTATTGGCGAGGTATGGCCGGACGCCTAACCCCGCGCTGGAACCAACGGCCACTGCCCCGTCAGTTTCAACCAACAAATGAAATTTGATTGTCATTATCCCAAGCGTGAGCCAGCCGCCGGTGGCCGTGGTTCAGCTTTGGATCGTTAGGTGTCATGCCCAAGCTACGCATCAAACGATACCTTGCTTTCGTTAGTCTAGCAGTGGCCGTTTTCTTTGCAGCCCTGTGGATTCGCAGCTATTGGTATGACATGTATCTCGGTTACAAGGCGCCAGTAACTCAAGCACATGTCAATCATCTCTGGTGGACTTTCACGGACTCGGGAGCATTTGTTATCGGCATCCAGCGGAGTGTGGATCCGGACTATAAGCGTGAGCACGGTGCTTGGAGTTTTTACGACTACCGGAAAGAACCGTATGAGCAGCCGCCGGATTTTATACTTTTAGACGCACCGGTGAGTTCTTATTTTGAGTTTTTGGGTTTTCGGCATTGGGTTATTGAGTCACAAGGCTACCACATCAACAGTTATATTGGGCTTCCCTTCTGGTTCAGTTATACATGGATTCCATTTTGGTTTCTTGTGTTGCTGTTTGTGTTGCCCGCACTTAGGTGTTTTATTCATGTGAGGCGTAAAGACAAAGCGATGACGCCTAACAAGGCGCTGCAGCCAACAGCCACTGCCCCTTCAGCTTTGACCGAGCCATGAAATTTGAATATCATTTTGCATTGCTCAGTCCACCGCCGGTGGCTGTGGTTGAGCTTGGACGTTAGGCATCGTGAGCATGAACACAAAAATAACAGTAGGTCTCATCTGCATAATCGGAGCACTGATTCCACTTTCAGCATGGCTCAAGAGGACTGGTTCCGGTGATTCCATTTTTTGGGACAGCATTTCTTCGCTCGCAGTTTTGGTATTGCTATTTTATGGCTTATTTCGGGGGCAGACGAGTGATCACAAATCTTCGAGAGTGCCACCGAAAATCGCAGCGGTGATCTTGTGTGGGATTGGTCTCTGGACCATTTTCTGTTTTTATCGGGCGTTGGCACGCTGATGATTGATGTTGTGAGAAAGACGATGCCTAACAAATCGCTGCAGGCAACGCGGGATGGCGTTTCCAGTTCCGTTATCGCGGATTACGTCATCAACCCCGCGTGCCTGAGCTTTGGACGTTAGGCCGCCATTTCACGCCATGCGCCATTTTATTGCATTCATCGGGTTGATGCTGTTGACTTCTTGCGCGAGCACAGTCGGCACACATCCGTTCGCCTCGGACAAGCAGCGCGTTTACGTGCAGGGCACATATACTCCCGGAGCCAATTGGACCTTGCCACGTCCACGTCAGAGCAGGTTCTTCCGAGTGGATGACGCTGGCTTCCTCGTGCTGAAGAACAAGGGCGCGGCTTTTTATTTACGAGCGGGTGTTCCAGAACACCGTACCACGACATATTACGTCCGCATCGAATACGACAATCCACAAGACGCGAGCCATCCCTTTGCGAATGACCTCGACTTGGAGCCAGACATGGATAGAGTCGTATTCACGTCGCCCGATGTGGTGTGGGGCATCCAAAATTACCAGACATACACCATTCGAGTTAGCGTTTTCACTGACCGTGAAAGTAAGCAGCCCATTGATACGCTGATTCAGCCATTGCGGGCATACGTTGACACCACAACCGGAGAGGTGCGGGTTTACAATGAGATGCGTTAAGAGAGATTGGCGGCCTAACAAATCGCTGCAGGCAACGCGGGATGGCGTCTCCAGTTCCGCTTTCGCGGACTACGTCATCAGCCCGGCGTGCCTGAGCTTGGGTCGTTAGGCAGCATTCAACCCATGATATGAACATATTTTCATTCCTTGAATGGGCAGAGTTCGTAATCGGCATCACTGTGAGTTCTGTCATTCTTTACTTTGCATTCTTGGGTTATCGCCAAACCAAATTGCGGGCACTCGCATTGTGGATTTTCTCTACCATCGTTTATATCATCTTGTTTTTGGCTCGCTTTATATCTTCATTTTGGTATGTAACATCCCGAAGCGAGTTAATCATTTTTACTGTAGCTTGCGACATCCTTTGGACGATCGGTGCGGTTGGCAGTGCCACAGCGTTCGTCATGTTCATTCGTTATTTGCTGTCAGAACATGAGAGGAGGGGCAAGGATGCTGCCTCATAAGAAACTAGGCGGATAAGTTCATGAATTGCAGAGGAGTGTGTAGCCGAGTGCGGCGGCAGATTGTTGGAGGTATTTGAGTCTTTTGATTTTAAGTTTTTCCTCAGCTTGAGCCCAAACCGAAGGATCGTAAGGGGTACGATACTTGATGAGGTGCCAGAGGATGCGGGCGAGTTTGTGGGCCATGGCGGTGATGGCTTTGGGGGTGCCGAATCGGGCTTTCCAGCGGCGGAAACAGTCACCGAGATACTCTTTGCTATGCCAGAGGCTTTGGGCGGCCAGACGCAACGCTTGCGCGGCCCGGCTCTTGACGTCGCGAGTTTTGACGGAAATGATTTTGCCGCCGGTGATGCGGTTGTCGGGACAGAGGCCCAGCCAGGAGGCAAAGCATTTGGCGGAGGGAAAGCGCGTGACAAAATCCGGCCCCAATTCGGTAAAGAGCACCAGGGCGGAGTTGACTTGGAGGCGGGGCACCTGGGTGAGGTCCACGCCGCCGAGCCGGTAGAGTTCGGTGCGGGTATCAAAGTTGGGTTCGTTGCGTTGGGGCTTTTTGTGCTGAAGTCTGGTGGCGGAGAGCGGGCGCTGGCGCAAATCCACTCGACTGTCGAAACGGGCGAGCAGTAGCTGGATCTGCTGGTCGCACTGGGCGATGAGATTTTGATAATGCCGCCAGGTGTCCAAGGCTTGTTGGATGACGAAGAGGTGTTCGTCGCGCCAGTCACCGCACAGGCTGCGGGCCAGGGTGTCGCGGCTGGCTTTGATGCGATGGTCTTTGAGCGCGGCGAGCTTCTGCGGGTCACGCTCGCCGGCGAGGATGGCCAGACCGGTGACGCCGGTCAGGTCGCTGATGACGTTGTGGATTTGGAGGTTCATTTGGGTGAGGGCCTTTTGCAAATGTTGCACATGGCTGGAAGCGTAACGGATGAGATTGGCGCGATGGCGCAGGAGGGAGCGGACGGAAGCTGGCGCGCAAGAGGCCGACCGAGTGGAGGTATTGGAGCCACTGACAATCGCTCACGTCGGTCTTGCGGCCGGGGAGGTTTTTGGCGTGGCGGGCGTTGACCAGACAGACCTCCAGTCCGGCGGCTTCGAGGATTTGAAACAGTGGAATCCAATAGACGCTGGTGGATTCCATGGCCACCGTCTGCACCCCAGACTTTTTCAACCAGTCGCGCAAGGCGTGCAGGTCGTCGGTGAAAGTGCTGAAGGTGCGCACCGGTTTGGGGTCGGCGTCGGAGGGTACCGCCACTTGAATCTGGGTGGCCCCGATGTCGATCCCGGCGGCGTGGGGGTGAAGCGTGGGCAGTTGGACGTTGGCTTTGTTGGTGGATTTGATTTTGACTTTTTTGGGCGCGGACATACTGTGCCTTTCGTTCAGGTTGAACGGCGGGCGGACGGCCCGAAGCGTGTTAAGGCAAGTGAGACAGTCTCATAATCGGGATGACGTCGCTGCACCAACAACGGCGTCTCACCAGTGACTTGCACGGCGGCTTCGGAACCACGCTAACACACGGGCTTTAATGGAGCACCAGTGGCAGGCCGGTTTACTTGCCGCCGCCCGCCGAACCACCAAGAACGCAACGGATGCAGACCAACGCAAGCCAGTTTCTTGTGTCATTGCCCCGCCTTGGAGGCGGTTGGTGTGCTAACAATTCGCTGCAGGCAACGCGGGATGGCGGTTCCGATTCCGCTTCGCGGTTCACGCTGGTTGGTCCCGCGTGCCTGAGCTTTGGACGTTAGACCTCAGAAATGTATGACCGACAACATTATTATCCGACCATGGATGCTCACCTACACGATCATTTTCAGTCTTCTGTCCGTTTCATTCGTATATAACGACTTTGGGCAATACGCCATGGCTTTCACAGCGTTTCAAGGAGTTGTTTATTTCGTTATATTTACAGGCAATTTGCTTTTTTCAATGAGTTACATTTCTCCGTTCATTCGAGCTCTCTGGAAGTTCGTATTTCCTTTAGTTGTTTTGGACTTTATCGGCACCGGCATTATTGACATCTGCTACGGTAAGCACGCTCACCATAGCACTCCGGCTTTAATTGTTACTGCGTGTGTCATTGACTTTGTGCTGTTCTTTCCAACATTCAGAGCACATTTTTTGCTTGGGTATGGACACGACGAGGTCTAACAAATCGCTGCAGGCAACAGCCGCTGTCCCTGCCAGTGGCGATTGATTTATGAAATTGGTCTGTCATTATTACATTCAACGTCCCGCTCGGCGGCTGTGTCTGAGCTTGGGTCGTTAGGCAGCATTACGCACCATGCAAATTTAACGGAAGGACAAATTATGACACACCAACTTCTCGCGGTTATCCTCGCTGACGCCGGCGGTTTATTACTTTTGCCAGTCGGCTTATTGGTGTTAGCATTCTGGATTTGGATGATTGTAGATTGTGCCAAGTATGAAACCGAAGGGACTACCAAGATAATATGGCTGTTGATTATTCTATTGGCTGGAATCATTGGTGCGCCGTTGTATTTTTTCGTTCGCAAGGCACCACGCCAGAAGCGTGCGGCGTATCAGTCGCCGACGCCAGTTCATCAGCCGTGGCATAAAGACGAGAGGTTGAAATGACATCCACGCTGCCTCTTAAGTAGCTAGAAACGCGAAATGTTGATATTCAAAGAGTTATGACTTTCGAGCTACTTTTGTCATTGCCCCAACCGAAGGTTGGTTGGTGTGCTAACAAATCGCTGCAGGTAACGCGGGATGGCCGGTCCAGTTCCGCTTCGCGGTTCACGGTTTTTATCCCCGCGTGCCTGAGCTCTGGACGTTAGACGGCATCGCGTGTATGAGAAAAAAGATTTATGTTCCTCGTTGGGTTTGCTGTGTTGCTTCAGGCATGTGCGTTGGCTTTTTGTATTATGTCACAAACAACTGTTTGGCGTATTATATTTGGCATCATCGCATGAGTGGTTTGCCAGTTCCAAATTGGCTTGAGACATTCAGAGAGATGCTTGGGATTTTTCCGTTTGGTTCTTATATTTACAGTTGGGAGTTGAGCTGCCTCTGCAACGACTTGTTTTGGGCAATTTTGGGTTGTGGTTTATGTGCCCTCGCATTATGGAGGAGACATGCCGTCTAACAAATCGCTGCAGGCAACGCGGGATAGCCGCTTCCGCCGTCGCTGCGCTATGGTGCGACAGGCCAGTTCCGTTTTCGCGGACTTGCATTTTTGCCCCGCGTGCCTGAGCTTTTGTCGTTAGGCAGCATCGAGCGTTATGCGTATTCACACATTCATTTTTGCGCTGGCGATTGCGCTGGCTTGCGGTTGTGCTACCGAGCATTTCACCAAAAGCCACGGCGATGTCGGCCAGTTTATTTTGCAGCAGGCGATAAGCTATGGTGGCAGTCCGACTACGACCAACGGGCTTCCGGTCGTTGCGAGCCACTGGCGTTATTTGGAGGATGCACACGGTATGCAGATTCACTTGCCCTCGAAGGCTTATCCAGATGTGGAGGCGTTTTTGAATCAGGCGTTCGCTGGCGTTCGGCAGTTTGGCCCCACGGGTTCAGCAGAGGACAGGACTAGGTTTCACGAATATCGGATGTCTGCGAAAGGTGGCGGCATCCAGTTGGCCGAGCAGGATTCGGAGACGGTTGTTATTGTTCTCCGACCATTTGGAGCCTCAAAATGATGCTGCCTAACAAATCGCCGCAGGCAACGCGGGATGGCGGCTCCAGTTCCGCTTTCGCGGGCAACGTCATCAGCCCTGCGTGCCTGAGCTTGGGTCGTTAGGCAGCATCACAAATCGCAGTTATGACACAAGATGCCATCAACCAGAGCGAGTGGGACAATCCAGCAAACTGGTCAGTCCTGAAATATAGCAGCACAAGAGACAGCCGTCTCTTTGTTAGGACGCGCAGAGGCAATGGTTGGACTATCAATTTCGGACACGCAGGCGGGAAGTTTGTGTTCGGAGCTTTCCTCGCATTGCAAGTGTTAGTTATTGGTTTGGTATTGATTACATTATCCCATTATGACAAGAGATAGTTTTATGCTGCCTAACCAGTCGCCGGAGCCAACCGCCGTTGTCGCGGTCCGTTCCGCTGTCGCGGTTCACGTCGCGAGTCGGCGATGGCTCAGCTTTCTACGTTAGGCATCGTTTGGCTATGCGCACTCAAATCGCTATACTATTTGCAGCGATGCTTCTTTTGGGTTGCGAATCCTCGCCCAAGCAAGAGGCTGCCATTAGTCGGGATTTTAAGCCCGGGGGCGGTGGTCTTGCTTACGCGCAGGTTGTAAAGCGTTTTTACCTGCAAGCATGGCAGCCAGCCGATGTCACCACGACTAACGCGAACGTTCAGAGTTTCACGAGGGTTTCGGTCGTTATTGCGAAGGACGGGAGTGTGGTTTCTGCAAAGATTGTCAAACCATCGGAAGATGAGCAGATGGACAAATCCGTGCAGACGGTTTTAGATAAGATTAAATGCGTGCAACCATTTGAAAGTGGTGCGAAGGATGAGCGGCGAGTTTTCACTATCAACTTCGTCGAGAACGAAGAGATTGCCCCGATGCCTCTTAAGTAGCTAGAAACGCGAAACGTTGATATTCAAAGAGTTATGACTTTCGAGCTACTTTTGTCATTGCTCCAACCGAAGGTTGGTTGGTGTGCTAACAAATCGCTGCAGCCTACAGCCACTGTCCATTGAGTTTTGACTAGGAAATGAAATCCGATTATCCTTGTTCCATTGCTGGCCTTGCTGCCTGTGGCTGTGGCTGAGCTCTGGACGTTAGACCTTCTATGCGCGTCATTCTCCAGAATGCGACCAGAGAGCCTGAAAAAGGACGCATCCGAATGACGGTTCAGTTTGGAGACGAGCCGCCAAAGCAATTTCTTGGTGAATACGATGGGAGCGATAAGAAGTTCGCGTTTTGCAACGTCGAGCAGGAGCTTTTTATGCGCCTATCGGATTTGGCGGCCAAGCGATACTGTAATTGCGCCATTTACCAGCTTGAGTTGATGGGTATCATCAAGGCATTCCTCGCCGGGGAGAGTTTACCACCATTTCCGATAGAGCTTGGGACTACCGGCTTCGGCATGCGACGTCCCACGGCCACCAGGATTTTCTTCGACCGCCTCAGACGCCCATTCTACAGTGCATGGCTTTGGTGGAAGTATAGGCACATCAGGCGTGAGAATCTTTTGAAATATGGAAAGACGACGAAAGAGAAGGTCTAACAAATCGCTGCAGTCAACGCGGGGTGCCCGTTCCAGTTCCGCTATCGCGGAGGGTGTCATCAGCCCCGCGTGCCTGAGCTTTGTACGTTAGGTGTCTATGCGCGATGATTTGAAAGTGCCGATTTTAATCTTCGCAATTCTTGGCGCTCTTGCGGGCGTATGTGTTTTTAACGTTGCATGGGAAACTCGCTCAGCCGCTAAGAATATAAAGCCCTATGCCTCATACGTACATCTTGTGAATCTTGCGTCGGGTTTCGATGAATACAAAAAGCAAAATGGAGTATGGCCTGTAGATATAACCCAACTGGTAAAAGTTCGTCCAGATTTAGGTAATGAGAACGAACTTTTTCCAGTAACGGATTCTTATGGCCATGCTTTTATCCTCATACCATACAACGAAGCTCTTGGGTATGGTTCGCTCATCAGTTATGGACGAGATGGAAAGCCGGGAGGCGATAACAAGCTTGATCGGGACATAGAGATTCGCTTCCCAACGGAAACGGAAACGAATGCGGAATGGAACAAACAGGTCGGCGAACGGTTCAAGAGTAGGTCTTCACGAGGTCTGTGGTGAAATTGAGCAATGTGGACGACACCTAACAAATCGCTGGAGGCAACGCGGGATGGCGTCTCCAGTTCCGCTATCGCGGCGGACGTCATCCGTCCCGCGTGCCTGAGCTTGGGTCGTTAGGCGGCTATGACGTTGAGCCAATCCAAAGGGTTCAAATTCTTGCGGATCGCTACGTTGATTGTAGTCGGGATGTTGGCGGGTTACGTGTTGCTTTATTCGCTGCTGAGTATTTGTGGACGTTATCAGCGGGCCGACCTTGCCTCCTTGCACGGCGTTGTGATTGGATACACGTGGGCACCGGTTGGATTTTATGACGCGGCCACTGGTTGGCGCTCTGGATGGGTGCTGAGTTTTTACCCGCTGTGGTATTTGGATATAGGTTATGTTCACAAGAGTAAATCATCCGCCTAACAAAGCACTGCAGCCAACGCCGGTTGGCCGTCTGAGTACCGCGTTCGCGGTTGACATCACTGGCCCGGCGTGGCTGAGTTTGGTTCGTTAGGCGTCAAGTAGCACGTCATGCGACTTACCCAAAGCATAACAATCGAATCCTTGAATGAATCGGGGTGTGACGAGTTTTTCCTGTATCTCAACGATCATCGCTCTGACAATGGCACAGAAGACATGGGGTATTTCATGCCTTTATCAAAAAGCGAATCGCGTTTCCCATCCGATAAGGAGCAGTCCTTCCGAGTCGGCCTAGGTGTTTCCGTCGGCTCGTGCGGCTGGCGGCGGGCATGGGTCGCACGCACCGCAAATCATCAAATCGTTGGACATGTCGATCTTCGTTCCCATCCTGTGCGCTTTGCGGAGCACCGCTGCTTGCTTGGCATGGGGGTGGAACGCCATCACCGCAGGCTTGGTCTTGGCACATTGTTATTGGCGCACGCAACAGATTGGGCGATGGCGAATACTCGACTCGAATGGCTTGATCTACAAGTGTTGTCAACGAATGCTCCCGCAACGCGGCTGTATCTTCAGGCCGGATTTACGATGGTTGGCGAGATGGTTGACATGTTCAAGATAGACGGACGAAGTTTCGCCTTTACAACAATGACAAAGCGACTTCGCGCGGATCAACATGGAGACGCCTAACAAATCGCTGCAGGCAACGCGGGGTGGCGTCGCCAGTTCCGCTTCGCGGTTCACGCTGGTTGGCCCCGCATGCCTGAGCTTTTGTCGTTAGGCGACTTTGGCGCACCGAACACATGAAAAGGAGTATTATTATTGTATTCGCGATTTTTGGTGTGATCGTCATAACGGTTGCGCTAACGAGTTGGTATTATTTTAGCAGGGTTACTGCATCAGATGTGCAGGGGGGGTACTATATTTCTTATGATGACGAGCGCAAAGTTACAATCACCCCTGATGGCTATGTCACCAATGCAGTTGGTGAAGTATCGTCTATATTAGCAATTACAAACGCCGGCCCATTAACATTTTCTTATTGGGTTTGTATTGATACGGCAAGCGGCGAGAATGGCCGCGGCTGGGTCGATTATCCGGACAGAAATAAGGTCAATATTACTTGGGGTACTACGCTGCTTGCTCCCTTTAGTTCGGGCCGTATTATTGTTCCCATTCCTTCATCGCAAGTGCGATGGCGGGCTGATTTGCAGCTTCGCGATGTGCATGGAACTAATACCGTTGGAAAGCTAATTTGTCTTTGGGAGGATTATGTTAAAAAGGAGCCCAAATCAGGTGTAGTTTACTCACAAGAATAGGAAGGCCAAAATCCAAATGATGTCGCCTAACCAATCACGAGGCTGTGTGAAAACTCTCGGCAGGATTGACGGTTAAAAGCAGGGACGAGAAGTAATTTTCACAGTTCGAGATTTTTCTACACAGATGGAAAATTCCGGTCGGGC
>Ga0181538_10005546_pt1 | contig 11293 bp, 6 predicted proteins | sample PEATcosm2014_Bin_40_FD_119773 | JGI IMG/M metagenome (GOLD analysis project Ga0181538, IMG submission 119773) | Peatland microbial communities from MTU Mesocosm Facility, Houghton, MI, USA - PEATcosm2014_Bin23_30_metaG | ecosystem: Environmental > Terrestrial > Soil > Wetlands > Peat | place...
AGCGGGCTCATCTGCGCGCACAAGCCGGCGCCGGACACAGGCCCGGGGCGCAAAGCGCCGGAGACATAAGTGATGGGAGCAAGGAGCAGGTTCTGAACGGTGTCATCGATATGAGCTTGCGGATCAGGTCTGAATCCCTGGCCAATCTGCTTGGCCGTCTGTTGGGCTGTCATGGAAGGGGCCATGCACTGAGTCTTGGCGGCTTCTTTTTGCTCAGCAGGAGCGTTCGCGACCTGATCCAGGCAGGCCTGGATTCCGGCGAGATTGGAGACGTAGGTGGCGTTCGGTTGCCCTACGTACTGGTCCTGGCAATTGGGCGGAACAACGGCCTGAACGGGTTGAAACACCTTGGAGATATCAGGCTGGTCAACGGAAGTGTTCTGCGCGGCCACGCACAACAGTGCGAGCAGGGGAGACTGATTGCTCGAGGTCTTGCCCAGCTTTTGCGAGGCGTCCGCGAGGCTGTTGTAATGGACCACGCTCGCGCTCTTGAGGAAGGCGCGCCATTGATTGATGTAGTCCTGCTGGTATCGAGCCTGGAGGTCCTGTCCCGCCTTAGTGGTGTCCACATTCTGACTCGTCTTTGGACCCAGCACCCACTCCTCGCCGCTAAAATATTTGGGAAGGTTCTTGAAGGCGTCCTTCATGAAAGCGAAGCCGGCCTTCGTGAATGCCCCCTCGACTTCCTTCCCATCCACCACTACTTCCGCGGAGCCGGGGAACTTGCGGTTGAAGTTGATGGACGGGCTGCCTTTCGAAGCTTCCGCCAGCATGAAACGGTAAACGCGCTCGATGCCGGAGAACTGCGAAAGATAATTTCGGGCGCGGGACACAGCCAGCGTATCGTTCTCGGAGGAGTAGGGGTTCTCGTCCTTGAGCTGGTCGCTATAGAAATCGAACTGTTTCTGCGCCAACTGCATTCGCTCCGAGTCGATGTCCCGGCCAGCCTGCCAGGCTTTCATGAGGACCGGCGAGAGGAACAGGCGAGTGCTCTTGTCGTGATTGGAGGTGGTAATCAGATAAGCCTTCAGTGTGTCGTAGGCCGGGCCGTATTGATCGTTCGGCCCCGGCGCACCGGGCAGCGCAGAGAGCGTCTGAAGAAGTGCGCCCTGGGTTTGCGCGTAGAGCAAGGAACGGAAATGTTGAAAGTAGATCTTGCGCACATCCGGATAGAGGTCATTTCCCGCATACAATCCCCAGCGCATCGAGAACGGCGCTCCGTCCTGCTGGTATTGGGCCAGCGTCTCGACCGACTGGCGGAGCGTCTCGAGGCGGGTGAGCGCTTCGGCGGTGGGGAGCTGCTGGCCGGTGAGTTGAACGGTGGAAATCCCCTGGGCCGCGTTCACCACTTGCGACTCGAGGTCCTTGTTCTTAACGAAGGAGACAATGAAACCCATCATGACCACGACCAGCACGGCGATCGAGGCCGCCAGCAGCACTCTACGCCATAGGCTAGTTTTCGAGCTTGAAGCGCTCTCGGTGAGCGCGGACGAATCCCTCAGCAGCACGTCGTTGAAGAGGTGGGGAAGGAAGGTCCACTGCGGAACCCGGCGGGTCTCGCCGCCCTCCACCGACACGGGCGCGCGCTGGGCTTGAGCGGCCATAGCCCGGACATCGAAGATCCCCGTGGCGCGGATCGCGCCTTCGCCGGCCCCAGGAGTCATCGGCTCCTCTCTTATCAACGCGGGCCCGGGAGCGTTGATCACCACCGGGCGAACGCCGCTGAAGTAGAAGCCGCGCAGGAACGGTCCGGTCCTCAACTGGCTCGGCCGGCACAGGTCGACGAGCATCTGGACAAGCATCTGCCGGAGCTTGCGGAACTCACGCGGGAACTCGTACACGGAGGGACGCTTGGCCATGTCGAATTCGCGCGGAAGATAGGTGAGCCGCTTATCCGCCATCGAGTAACCGAGTTCATCAAAGGCGGCGGAAATGCGAGCCGTTTCCTGCTCGGCGTACACTTCTCCGGCGAACGACACCCTGGGGAGCGTCGCCCCCAGGACTTGCGTGGCTTCGTCGTTGCTCAGATTACGAACGAAGTCCTTGAAGAACTGCAGGCAATCGGCCCGAGTGAACAGCACGTACACCGGCAGGCTGATCCCCAGGATGTGTGAGACCTCGCGCAAGCGCGTGCGCAGCCGTTCGGCGCTCGAGCCCAGCGCCTCCGCCGCGCCCGGCTTCATGAAGGTCTCGCAGTCGACGCAAACCAGCACCGCGCGCGGGGCCTGGGTTCCCTTGCCGAACACGGAATGCAGGCGTCCCGGGGCCAGCCTCTTAACGAACCTGGCCCATACCGTGGGCTCGGAAACCAGAGGGCCGCCTGCCTCGGCGAGAATGAACTGGCGCGCGAACCAGAGGTTCGCAGCCCGGGTGGGAAGCGGGACTTTATCCTGCCCCGTATGCCCGGCCAGCAACTCCGGTTCGAGGCCGGAATGCTGCACCACGCTGGTTTTTGCCGAGCTGCTTTCGCCCAGCAGGAAGATCGCAGGAAGATTGCCGAGCTTGGCATGGCGCCCCAGAGACGAGGCCTGCAATCGCGATTCGGCCTCTCGCATCAGGGTGTCGATTTCAGCCAATCCGGAGGCGCCTTGCGCGGTTTCCGCGGCCCGCTCTTTGTCCCGGATCCTGAACCACCACACGATGGTAATGAACGCCGCAACGCCGATCAGGGCCAGGACGATGCGCAGGATCCAAAGTTTGTTCCCGGCCAAATGGATCCACGTGGGGACAAACCAGGATAGAACCAACCAGATGATGAGGCCCAAAGCTGCGAGCCAGTACTTCAAGGTGTTTTTCACGGCAAACCCTCTAGCGAGTAATGGTGGAGGCTGTGGAGTGCAAAACGGATGCCCCGGACATCAAGCTGAACTTGAACCCTGCAAACACGATCACAACCAGGAGAAGCAACCCGAGGGCCCCGTAGGCGAGCCGTCGCGCCCAAGGGTCGTAGGCTTTCGTACGCACCGCTTCCTGAGGAGGCGCCCAGTGTGGCGACAAGGGGCCGGGTCCGCCGCGAATGCGCTGCATCTTCTCCGCAATCGCCCCCAGCACGGGACGGACACCCTCTTGGCCGGTAAGGCTATAACGGCCACGGTATCCCAACTCCAGACACAGGGCGAATACCTCCAGCACATCCGCCACCTGTGCGGAATCGCCGCGGGCAAGCAGGCGATCGATGCAATGGAAGAAGATCTCTCCCGCCGTATGACCGCCGAACAATTCTTCCTGCAAAGGCAAGCGAGCCCAGTCGGCGAAAACCGGGTTGCCGGAGTTTAGAATAGACTCGTCCAGGAAGGCGACGACGGCGAAGGTGGCCAGACGAGTATCCTCCACAGGGTAGGCGCTCGCCATGGCCGTCGACTCGGCGGCGCGAATGGCGGCCTTCATCTGGTTACGGAATACGCCGGCATCCGTTGCCACCTGGCGGTTGGAGCGGAAGCGCGTGATGGCCGTCAGGACCTCCTGATAGATGAGGGCCAGATTGTCACGGCCTGGCGCCGGCGCCGGCCGGGCACCTTGCGGATTTACGGCCTGATTTCCACCCATGTTTTCAACCTCGCTGATTCGTACGGAGCGCCTGCGTTTAGACCCGCATCTGCATTCGTAGCGCTGGCCTTCAGGCCAGGACGTGGCGACCCTTCGCTTAACTCAGGGCAGGCTCTGAAGGACGGCGCCAGGCGATTATTCGGTTTCCAAAACGACCAGGAGTTCGACGTGCGGGTTGGGAATGTCTCCCGGAATATAAACCCCCACGCGGCGCGTTTGGGCGATGTGATCCCAGCAGGGGCCCGCCCGGCTGATGGCGAAGTATTGATTTTCAACTCGCGCCGAAACCGCGGAAGGCGGCACGGGCAAATGCGTGAGCTCCATACCCGGCAGAGCTCTCTTGACCAACTGCGGCACAAACTGGGCAGAGCAGACTTTGACCACCTGCGTCGTCCGGGTGATCAGTTCCGCGTCGCCCATCGCCGACTGAACGGCCAGAATCCAACGAGCGCGGTCCAGACACCGCTGATCGGTGACATCGCCTTCCCAGAAGTAGTTGGCCACGGCGTGAAGCGGAATCGGAATGCAGTTCGAAGGCGCCAGCAACTCGAGATGCGCCCGGATGTGCCGCTCGAGCTCGCCGAAGCACTGGTCAAGCGCCAGGTGATTGTAGAGCGGGAGATTCTCCGGATGGGAGTCCAGGGCGAAAGTGCACAGCGCTCCGCCCAGCCGCAGAAGCTCCGTGTAGAGCTCTGACGGGTGCGCGCTAGGCGCAGCGAACATGTGCCGCAGCGGTCCCAGGCTCGAATTGATGGCGTGCAGAAACCAGAAACGGCTGACCTCTTGAGCCGAAAGCCCGGTCCGGAATTTCCCGCGCCCCCGGCCGTCCAGGGAGACCGTGGCGCTCTTCTCCTGGAGAATCTCTATCAGTCGCCGGGTCATCATCATGAGCGTTGGGCTGGCGCCGATCTGAAGGCAGGGGGGGATGAAGTTCTCGTCGTAAACGTAGTTGCCCGACCCGTCTCTTTTGACGCGGCTGATCGGCAAGGTCTGCACTTCTCCCACATCTTCCGTGTCGAGGAGCAAGCGAAGGTTCTTTCGCCCCAGTTTCAGCGCCTTTTCATCGAGGCCAGTGTTTTCATCAGGCAGGGTCTTCTCTTCCGCGACGTATCTTGTGTGCCCCTTGTTTTGCTCAACGGTCAGAGCGCAATTCGCTGCCCCGAGCTTGTGGGGCGGGACCGTCAGTAGAACCCTCAGGCTCTCGCTGGTGGGTGGGAAAAGTTCGCTGATGTTGCGCGCCGCGGGAACCGGATCGCTCTCCGGAATGTTGAAAGAGAGCCCGTCCTGAAAAATGCCGCGTGCATGTACAAGCGCCACCGTGCCATTGCGCAGAGCCTCCGCATCGAGTTCGAGACCCACCAAACCGTAGGGCTCAAACCATAAGTTCGAGATTTGAAAATGCGTGACTTCTTCGAAAAAACGCCCCTGGACTTGAAAGTGATGTGGTCCGAGGTGCATGCCCTCCGACCAAACGACTTTGGACAATTGCTTCATGGGTTTGATCCGAAAGACCGGAGTAGTGCCAATCTATCATCTAACCCCTTACTCTTTCAACAGAATTCCGGCAGCGATTGTGTGATAGAATGCAACAAAACGGCGAATGGTGGATCATCCATGGAATTTCAGGGACGGTACCAGCTACTGGAACTGCTTAATGACGGTGAAGCGAAGACTTTCCGGGCGCGCCAGACTTCCTCCGGCCGCGCTGTGCTTCTTCACCAACTCTGGGCAGAGCGCACACCTCCCGATCAACCTGATCTAGCCTCGATGTTTTTCGGTTTTCTTCGCCGCGCCACTTCCGAGGAGATGAAAGTCTTGATCGACATGGGGGAAGAGTCCGGCCGGGTTTTTGTCGTGACCCAGGACCTGCCCACTTTTCTCGATCTTCGGAAATGGCTGCAATCGGCGCAATCGGCGTCAGGCGCTCCGGAAGCGGCTCCAAAGCCAAGCGCACCCAAACCCGCTCCGAGCGTTGCGCCCCCGGCTGCCCGGCCGGCCGTTCGGTTATCGCCAGAGGCTAGACCGCAAACGGCGACTTCGTTTGAAACGACCCAGGCCGTGATCCCGCCGAAAATAGTAGCGCCCCCAGCTCCGCCGCCTGCCGCCCCGAAAGCCAAGGAAGACGCCGGCGAATTTACAAGGGTGTTTTTCGGCAAGGAAATGCCCAAACCGTCGGCGCCTTCAGCACCAGCGGCGGAGAAGCCGGCCGCGCCGCCCATTGCGCCAGCGACGCCCCCAAAAGCCAAGGTAGAGGCGGGAGAGTTCACTCGAGTTTTCTTCGGCAAAGAAATGCCGGCGCCGTCTGCTGTCACAGCCGCGCCAGTCGAGCCGGCTGCGCCGCCCGTTGTACCGCCAACGCCCCCGAAAGCGAAAGAGGGTGGGGGCGAGTTCACCAGGGTCTTCTTCGGCAAGGACATGCCTGCGCCGCCCGCGCCTGCCGGACCAACGCCAGAGAAGTTGTCCGCACCTCCTGTCGCGCCACCTGCGGCGCCGAAAGCGAAGGAGGAGGGGGGCGAGTTCACCAGGGTCTTCTTCGGCAAGGACATGCCTCGGCCGCCTGCGCCTGCTGGCCCAACGCCAGAGAAGTTGTCCGCACCTCCTGTCGCGCCACCCGCGGCGCCGAAAGCGAAGCAAGAGGCAGGGGAATTCACCAGGGTTTTCTTTGGCAAAGACTTGCCTGCGCCGCCTGCACCTGGCTCACCAGCGCCGGAGAAGCTGACGGCGCCGCCGGTTCCGCCGCCACCGTCTCCGAAAGTAAAGGAGGAGGCGGGTGAGTTCACCCAGGTATTCTTCGCCAAAGAGATGCCCAAACCTCCTGTCGAGGCCAGACCTGTTGCCCGTGTGATACCCGACCAACCGCCTCCACCCGAGGGACCTGGAGAATTCACCAGGATCTATCGGCACGAGGCAGTAAAGGCGCCGTCTGCGCCTTCGGCGGGAGCCACGCCGGTGCCGCCTTCGCCGTCTCCGGTCCAGCCGGCTGCGCCGCCGGCGCCGGGTGAGTTTACGCGGCTGTTCCGCCCGAGCCCTGAGGCGGGACGATCGGCGGGAGGCTCGGTTCTGCCTGGTTCATCCCAATCGGCGGCGCCATTACCCGGTTCCTCGAGCCAGCAAGGACCCGGAGACTTTACGCGGTTAATTCAAGGATACCGGCCCGGAACAAGCGGGCAGGGAACTCCGATTATCGAGCGGCCGGCACCCCCCTCATGTCCTCCGCCGGCGAAGGCAGCGGGAACAGGTCCGGGCGAGTTTACAATGCTCTTCCGGCAACCGCAGGAACTGGCGCCTGCCACGGCAACCCCGCCTCCCGCCGAGCCGACTCAACTAGCCGCACCACAGCCAACCGAGCCGGATGAGTTTGAGCGCATGTTCGAGCTGCCCAGCGGGGGCTCTGCCGGAGCGCCGCAAGGTGTCCCTCCCGGACCGCTTCCGCCAGCGCCGCAGGCCGCCGGGCGTCCCGCGATGCCGATCCCAGTGCCGGCCGTCGCGCCACCTCCGGTTCCAGCCATGCCGCGCGTTCAAGCTCCGGTGGCGCCCGCGCCGAGGATGCCTCAGCCACAACCTTTCCAAGTTTCCCCGCCGGGGTTTCAACAGCCCGCGCCGCCACGGGCGCCTGGGTACGCGATGCCACAGATTCAGCCAGTGGCGATCCCGGCGCCGCCGCCGCCGCAGGCGGTTCCCCCTCAACCCGGCAAGCGCAAGTTGCTTGTGCCACTGCTGATTCTGGGCGGACTATTGGTGATTGCCGTGGTGGTTGTGGTTGTCTTCGCGCTCAAGCACTAGTCGAAAGTCAAGAGTCAAGAGTCGAAAGTCGACCCTAATCCGTCGATATCGGCGGCCGGCGTAGGGGGACCGCTTGCCGTCCCGGTGCGGCCAGCGGGTAGTGCTTGCCTTGTTGAAGCACTTCGAGTTGTCAACCCACGCAGTGTCGGGATGCCCGTTTTCGGCAGACAACATTTTGGTAGTGTCCTAATTTGGCGCGTAACGCCGGCTTCCAACCGGCATTCGAGCCGCCAAGATGGCGGCGCTACGACCAAATTAGGACAGCACCAACGTTTTCCGCGAGTGAAAAGAGGGCTTGAGGAGGGGTATACTAGTTATCGCTGGGTGACCGAATGCAGAATCCGGGGATCAGCAGGATCGTATCTAAAGACGGAAGCCGTAAGTATGCGTTCGAAGCGGGTCGAGGACTTCGGATGGAAGCGGCATTCTTCAGGGTGCCGGGTCGGGAACGTCCCAACATAGCCTGTGTTTCCACGCAACTCGGATGTGCGGTTGGCTGCCCGTTCTGCGCTGCGGCTCAGGCCCCGCTATTCAGGAATTTGACCGACGAAGAAATCTTCCTTCAGGTGTTCTCGATTCTTGAGGATCAGGTTTCCGGCAAGATTCTAGAGGAGGGATTCGAGGTTTCGTTCATGGGCACGGGCGAGCCCCTTGCGAACCTCCACAATCTTCTGGGCGCCATCCACAGGATTCATCTTGGGTTCCCGCAGATCACGCGCGTCTCTGTGTCCACTGCCGGTCCGGCCAGGAGGATTGACGCCCTCACCGATGCAATGCCGATCCTGCCGCCCGTCCATCTGCAGATCTCGTTGCATGCTACAACCAATGAGACACGGCACAGGCTTGTTCCGGGAGCGCCGGATTCGATCGCCAAGCTGCTTTGCGCCGGGCGGCGTTTTCATGAAAAGACCGGAGACCAAGTCTACTTGAATTACGTTTTGCTGAAAGGCGTCAATGACTCTGCCGAGGACGCGCGCTGGCTGGCGCAGCTTGACAGGGACGCCTTTTACGTAAAGATCGCTGCCTTGAATGAGGTTGATGGAATACCTTCGCATATAGTGGGCGCTTCCATGAAGGAGATTCGCGCCTTCTCGCGCCGGCTCGAAGATTATCAACTGCCACACAAGATATTCGTTGGAGATGGCTTAGACGTTCATGCCAGTTGCGGGCAACTGGCCTCCGTGCCACGCGAGATCGAGGTTCTTGGGCGATGGCAACCTCGGGATCCGAGGAAACAAAATCTCTCGGCACCGGAAACCGTTTCCAGAAGCGGAGCCGGGGGCCGGTAGGAGGCAGAAAGCAGCGGAAAAGGAGCCGCGCGTACCCATGTCGAGCGATGCCAAGGTTCATCGAAAGGAACCGCCGTCGGGTAACCCGGTAAACAACAGTTCGGCCGTCTGGGCGCTGGTCGTACTGATTACCTTTGCCATCATTCTCTACTTCCGGCACGACCTCGCGAAGCCGCTCTACCGCCTTGTATCTTTCCTAGTTCACCCTGACATGGCAAGGGGTGTATTTTGGGGTTCGCTGCTGGTGACATTTGTAGCCTCGGTGATGGGAAAAGATCAACAGCAGCGCTTGGACCAAGGTAAGTTTGGGTTAGCGGCGGGCACGACTCTCGGCGGACTCTCGGGTTTGATCAAAAATCAGCCGGACCTCGTGGTGGTCGGTTTTGTGGGCTCCGCGCTGGGAGGCCTGCTGGGCTGGTCGTTCTACCTGTTCCTGGCATTCATGGTGATGCGCTTTCAAAGACTGGAGAGCCTGGTGAGGTTTCAAACCGGAGGCCTCGAGGACCTGCAGAAACATCTGGATATTCAGTCGAAGACAAACCTCAGGGAAGGCTTTAAGGCGTGGACCGAAAAGTTCTCGCGAATGATGGCTGACCAAAACAGCGTTCTTGCCATGCCTGCCGGTGATTCTAGATGGGAAGATGGGGCCGTTATCGTCATGAGGGGCTGGGTGACGGCTGCGGTCGATACGCTTGCCCTGGTCTTCGGAACTCTCGCGGACAAACCGCTCTGCGAATCGCGGGTGACGATCATTGTTTACAGAGATTCGGAAGCGGATGGAAAGCCACAAGCCAAGGGGAGGCATTGGATCTCGTACTCTGGCCGGCTCAAACCTCACCTCAAGGATCATCTGTTTGACGAGACGTCTATCGGCTACAAAGTGCTGAAGCAACAGCTCGAGTCACCTCACTTCACGACGAAAGACATCGCTCAGAAAGACGGCCAGCCGCGCGCCGACGACCCCTCCTACCGCCCATTCATTACCTTTCGCCTGAACGACTCTGCGATTCTGGCCCTGGATTGGCCAGAAGAATTAGAAGAAAGTGATGATTACGTGCGGGAAGCGCAAAGCTTGTTCTACTCAGATGTGACGCCGGCGATCAGCGAAGTGCTCAGTCGTTGGCCACGGTCGATTGCAGACAGCGCTGATGTTCCTGGGTTGCGACCCGGTGGTCTGAAGATAAGTACCGCCGTAGAAGCCGGTCCGAAGGCACGACCCGTCGAGGCGGCCACAGCGGCCCCAGCGAAGCCTCCGGCGACCGCTTCCGTTTCGGCCTCTAAGCGGCTGACGGAGGGCGCGAAGTCAGACACTCCGGCGCTGCTGCCTCTCGAGTCACCTCGCGCTGATGGAACGTTGATCCATGCCAAGCCACCGGTGGCTGAACTCACGTCCACCGGTGCTCCGCCCAAGGCTAAATCGCCAGACGACAAACCCGCCCCATAGCGTGCTCTGTCTCGCGCCGGGATGATTTCCCCAGGTCACATTTCAGGATGGGAAGCTGGGAAGACAGCGATCGTCGCGGGCAGCGCAGACTACGTGGTCCTCGAAGTCTGTGATTCTTCTCGTTACTTCAGGATTGGAAGGGACGCATCAGACACCGCAGCAGGTTGGGCAATGATTTCTGCGGGCGCCGTATCAACCCCGGCGGCCTTGTCGGCGACGAAGCGCTCGATTTCTTCCAGCAAAGCGGGAACGATTTCTTCTTCACTTACTCGCCGGATTGCCTTGCCTTCCCGGTAGATCATGCCATTGCCACGTCCCGCTGCGACGCCGAGGTCAGCTTCGCGAGCTTCTCCGGGGCCGTTTACGGCGCAGCCCATCACGGCCAAGCTTACAGGCATCTTGATGTGCGCGGTGGCCTGCTCGATTTCGGCGGCGATTTTGAAGAGGTCAACTTCCAGGCGCCCACAGGTCGGGCAAGCGATCACCACCGGCCCGCGGCTGCGCAACTCGAGCGCCTTGAGCATCTCGTAGGCGACCCGAACTTCCTCAACGGGGTCGGTGGCCAGGGAAACGCGAATCGTATCCCCAATACCTTCCGCCAGTAGCATCCCCATGCCGACACACGATTTTACGGTCCCGGTGAACTGCGTTCCAGCCTCCGTAATCCCGAGGTGGAAAGGATAATCAACCTGTTTGGCAAGCAGGCGATAGGCTGCAACGCATAACCTCACGTTCGAGGCTTTCAAAGAAATGATCGTATCCTTGAATCCCAGTTCTTCTAGGATCCCGATATGGTATAGAGCGCTTTCGGCCATTGCCTCCGGCGTCGGATAACCATACTTCTCGAGCAGCCGGCGCTCCAGCGACCCTGCATTCACGCCGATGCGGATGGGGACCTTCTGTTCCTGCGCGCGCCGCACCACCAGGCGAACTTTGTCGGCCTCGCCGATGTTTCCGGGATTGATTCGCAGCTTGTCCACTCCGGCATCGAGCGCCATCAGAGCGAACTTATATTGAAAATGAATGTCTGAGACCAGGATCGAATCGGGGCAACGCTTACGGATCTCGGGCAGGGCCTGTGCCGCTTCCAGGTCGGGAACCGCCAGGCGCACGATCTCGCAGCCTGCCGCCTCCATCTGCTGTATCTGCTCGACGGTTTTTCCAACCTCGCGTGTGTCCGTCTTGGTCATCGACTGCACGACGATGGCCGCGTCGCCGCCGATGGTGAGAC
>Ga0181538_10005550_pt1 | contig 11282 bp, 10 predicted proteins | sample PEATcosm2014_Bin_40_FD_119773 | JGI IMG/M metagenome (GOLD analysis project Ga0181538, IMG submission 119773) | Peatland microbial communities from MTU Mesocosm Facility, Houghton, MI, USA - PEATcosm2014_Bin23_30_metaG | ecosystem: Environmental > Terrestrial > Soil > Wetlands > Peat | place...
AATCTTGATCTTCCCAGCTCCGATGTAGCGCTTGATGTCCACATCCGACAGAACCATACAGGACCTCCGGACAGGCCATCGTAGCGCAGTTTGCGAAAGTGGGGCAGAGGCCGAGGTGGACCTTTCTGCAAGACGGCCCGCAGGACTGGAGTCCCTGCCCCGCATAGCGGCAAGTCGCAAACGGAGGGCGGACGGGGCGGCCTGAGAGGCCGCCGCAGGCTGGGAGCCTGCCCCACAACTGGAACTACAGCTTACCGATCAGATCCTTGATCTTATTCTCTTCGTCCTTGCTGGGATTGCTTCGCAGCGCCTGCTGCAGCTCCCGGATCGCCCTCGGCTTGTCGCCTTTCTGCGCGAGCGCCATGCCCAAGTGATACCGGTATGTCGAGTTTTCCGGCTTCTGATTCACCAGTCCCTGGAAGATATCCATGGCGTTGTCGCTCATGTTCTTCTTCAAGTAAATCCAGCCCAGCGTGTCGGAGACCTCGGTCAAGTTCGGAAACACCTGCTTGGCTCGCTGCGCGTAGGTCAGGGCTTGGTCGAGGTCCCCCGAACCGCTCTCCGCGATCAGAAAGGCCAGGTTGTTCAGGGCCACTCCATCTTGCGGGTTCAGCTTAATGGCTTGCTCGTAAGCGTCCTTGGCATCCTGTTTCCGGCCGGCGGCCGCCAATGCCAGCGCCAGTTCGACGCCCACCGTCGAATTGGCGGGCATCGCCTCTCGGGCTTTGTAAAGAAACTGTATCGAGCCGTTGATGTCTCCCTTTTGGCGCAATGCGATGCCCATCCGGAAGTAAACGTCGCCGCGCGCTTTGGAATCCTTGTCCATCTCGTTGAGCACGGCTTGAAACTGGCTGATCGCCAGATCGTACTTTCCCGCGCGCAACGCTACATTGCCCAGCGGCATCTGCAGATCGACGCGCGTGGGGTTCTTCGCCAGCTCCGATTGCAGGAACTGAATCGCTTGGTCGTAATGGCTGCCGATGGCCAGCGTGTCCACCAGCCCTACCAGGCTCCGCGTATCCTTCGGATTCGCCGCGTAGGCTTTCCGGAAAACGGCCTCCGCCTCTTTCAGGTTGTTCTCTTTCACGGCCAGTATGCCCAGCGAGAAATCGACATCCGGCGCGTTGGGATTGGCTTGCTGGATGGCTTCCAGCAACCGCCGCGCGTCGGCGTATTTGCTCTGGCCCATCAAGGCCGCCGCTTGAATCATGCGCGCCGGACCGTTTCTCTTGTCGATCTGCAGAATGTCGTCGACCGATTTGAGAGCCAGATCGTATTGCGCCCGCGTCACCTGGAGTTGCGCCAGCGCCAGGCGCGCCGGCAGGTAATCGGGCCTCAGCCGGACGGCCTCCGCGAACTGCTGGCGGGCCTGCTCCCACTCTCCGCGCGCGACGTGCGCCCGCCCCAGGTTGTAGCGCGCCACGAAATTGTCCCCCGCCGCGTTCACCACCGACTGCAACTCGGAGATGGCCTTCTGCACTTCGCCGCGGTCGAGCAGCAGGGATGCCTGCAATCCCCGCGCATCGGTATCCTTGGGATTGTCCTTCAGAATAGCGGCCGCGACCTCGGCCGCCTCCGGGCGCTTGTTCTGGCGCATCAGCACTTCGATCATGCGCTTCTGATAGGTGGCCTTCTGCTTGGGGTCCGCGGCCACGCCCTCTTTGTACTGCCTGAGCGCCTCCGCCAGGTCCCCGTTGCGCAAATAGAAATCGCCCACGATCACGTACGCACGCTCGAAACTCTTGGCCCGGCCTTTAATCTGGTTGAGCGTCGCCACCATTTCGTCGTGACGTTGCAGTCTGGCGTAGAAGCTGGCCAGCGATACCAGAAAGCCGATTTGCTTGGGATTGTTGGCGGCGCCCGTCTTGAGGATCTGCTCCGCGTCGGACGCTTTGTTCTGTATCAGGTAAATGCGGAACAACTCGTTATAGGCCCCGATGTTGGTCTTATCGGAATCGAGAATCTGCTTATAGATCTGCTCGGCTTCCGCGAACTGGCGGCTGGCGGCCAGCGCCCGCGCCAATTGCAGTTTGAGGGCGGGCTCCGGCGTCTTGATGGAGATGGCTTTGCGGTACTCCGCGATGGCGGCGGTCAGCAGCGCTTCCGTCTGCTCCGGCCGCCCCCCGCGAAAACTGCTTTGCGCCTTCACAAAATCCAGGTCGGCGGTGAGCCGGTGGCCGTCGAATGAGTTGGGGTCGCGCTCGAAAAGCTCTTTGGTAATGCCTTCCACTTCCGTCAGGAACTGGGGGTCGCGGGTGAACGCGAGGTAGATCTCGGCCAACCGCACTTCCGAGTCGATGTGCTCCGGCTGGTCCTTGGGGATCAGCTCGATGGCACGCCGCAATTCGCTTAGGGCATTCGAGATGCGGCCAAGCTTCAGATCGGTCTGCGCCAGGTGGTAATAGGCGGAGCCGTATCGCTGGTCCTTCTGCAGGGCGTTGCGATACATGATGGAAGCTTCTTTGAATTTACCTTTTGCGAAGTATTTATTTCCGTTTTCCAAGTAACGCTTCTTGGCGACGTTAGGGTCCCGGCTACAGGAAACCAAGGTCAGCGCAGCCAGGATGACTACAAGGGATCTCATGCAAGTCCTCACGCTGATTCTAATATATATTGCGCCGTGCGGGGACGGGTTTTTGGGAACCTGGACGGCCGCGCCGCCTGCCGGCCAGAAATCCCGAGATTTTCGCGCATCCCGGCCACTATCACTCCTGAAAACGAAAATGGCGTCACCCGCTCTATCGGAAGAAACTACGATGGACTGGCATTCCCAAGTGGCGGCGCCTGCCGAAGGCGCCATCTCCATCCTGCTGATCGGCCCCGTGGATTCCCGCCGTAGCACGCTGCGTAACATTCTCACGCTTCCGCAATGGGAAATCTGCGAGGCGGCCAGCTATAGCGAAGCCGTGAGAATTCTCGACAATCGGTGCATCGCGGTCACCATCTGCGACACCGAAATCGAGGACGGCAACTGGCAGGTGTTGCTCGCCGATCTGCAAGGCCGCGCCAATCCGCCAAACATCATCGTTTCTTCCCGATTGGCCGACGAGCGGCTCTGGGCCGAGGTCCTGAACCTGGGCGGCTACGACGTTCTGGTGCAGCCCTTTGACCGCGGCGAGGTCCTGCGGGTGGCCCGCATGGCCTGGATAGCCTGGCGCGGAAAATGCCAGAGCCGGACTTCGGAAGCGTATGGCAGCCTCCGCGCGCGGGCGGCGTCCGGCTAGCACCGGCCAGCACGATGTTGGCGCACGCTTTTAGCGCAATGCCGCGTAACCTATTGAAAGCGCGGTCAGGCGGCCTGGGAGGCCGCCGCAGGCCACGGGCCTGCCCCACAAAATCCGACTTTAACCTTGATAACACAGCGGCTGGAACAGACGAAAGTTGCGCCGGTCGATCACCGTCAAATCGACGGGCGCGCGCGGCAGCGGTTGGGCGCATACAAGCTGCCGAATCCCGCGCCCACCGGCACCACAAGTGATGCGGCGGCCGTCACCGCGATTGCGCCCTGGCCTGTTGCTGCATGGCCACCTGGCGGAGCAGGAGGAAGGACGAAACGTTTTCCGACGTGAGCAGGCCCACCAGCTTGTCCGCATCCACCACCAACGAGCAGGCCCGCGTGCTTAATAAATCCTGCAGCACGTCGGAGAGCGGCGTGTCGGGCGAGACGCGGCGCGGATTTCTGTCCATGGCGGACGCCACGTAGGCATCCGGGCCGTCGGTCAGCATGGCGCGCACCAGCGCCGCACGCGTAAGCAGGCCCAGCACCTGATCGCCATGCATCACCGGAAAATCGTGCTGCGAAGTGGCCAGCAGCAGATTGCCGGCGTCGCGGATGCTTTCTCCGTGCGAGAGCGTGCGAAAGTCCGTGATCATGGCGGCGCGCACCGGAACGCCTGTGGTCAGCAGACGGCCGCGCACCGCGGCGCCCTCCTGCGAAGCGCCGATGTAGATGAACATGGCCACGAAGACCACGATGAAATTCGAATACAGCAGGCCATACAAACCCAACATCGCCGCCAAAGCCTGTCCGGCGCTGGCCGCGATGCGCGTAGCTTCCTCCTCCGGCTTGAACAGCATCAGCGCCGACCGCAGCACGCGGCCGCCATCCATCGGATAGGCCGGCAGCAGATTGAAAACGAACAGCAGAAAATTGCCGGTGGCGATGCGTTGCGCCAGGTTGGCGTCGGTTGGATCCCGCAGCAGCTCAAGAGGCACGAATTGATGCTGCGTGGCCAGCCAGGCGAACAAGCCGGCCGCGATCAGTCCGTTCACCAGCGGTCCGCTGATGGCGATCCAGAATTCTTCCCGCCCTTTGGGCATGCGCTCCGGGCGCGAAATGCCGCCGATCGGGTACATGACGATCTCCGTGGTGCGGATGCCATAGTGCTGCGCCACCAGGGTGTGACCCAACTCGTGCAGCAAAACCGAGGCGAACAGCGCCAGCACGTACAGCGCGGTCATGGCCCCCGACTGCCGCTCACCGACGCCGATGAAGAGCAGAAAGATCAGCAGCAGGACAAACGTGAAGTGGAACCGCACCGGCACGCCAAGAATGCGCAAGACGCCCAGCGTGCCTGAACTGGCCGCTGGCTTGGACTTTTCTTCGGATGGCGTCGCGTCGGGCATGCGGTAGCGGAGAACTCCGTACCATTGTCGCGCGAAGCGCGCGCACAACGAAACCCCGGCGCGCAGGCCTGCTCATGGCTTGGCAAGCGAAACTCGCCGAAGAGCGGGGCTCAAGCCCCGCGCGGGCTGAAGCCCGCCCTCCATTGTTATCGCCAGCGGAACAGCTTCAGCGCCAGCGGAAAACACACCACCAGCCAGGCGGCCAGCACCAGCAGTTGCGACGACAACTGCGCCAGGCCGGCGCCCTGCAGCATGTTGGCGCGCAAAGCGTCGATGGCGGCCGTCAGCGGCAACGCCTTGATTACCGGCTGCAACATGTCCGGAAACCGCTGCGCCGAAAAGAACACGCCGGAGACGATCCACATCGGCATCATCACCAGGTTCATCAGTCCCGACGCGGCTTCGATGGTCCGCGCGCGCGAAGCGATCAACAGTCCCAGCGCTCCGAACGAGAGCGAGGTGATGACGCACAACAGCGCCAGATCCGGCAGCGAGCCGCGCATCGGCACTTTGAAGACGAAAACGCCGAAGCCGAGCAGGAAGCCCACTTCGACCACCAGCATGACCAGCCGCGACAACAGGAACGACAGCAGATAGTCATGCCGCGGCATGGGCGTGGCGATCAGGCGCTTCATCAGCTTTCTGCGCCGCGCATCCACGATCGCGAATCCCATTCCCCAGATGGCGCTGCCCATCAGGTTCATCCCCAACAAGCCGGGAATCAGGAAGTCGATGTAGCGGGAGCCCGGCTCGCGCATCAGGCGATCGCTCGCCGCCACCGGATCCACGCGGCCAGCGGCGCGCTCGACCGCGCGATCGGCCAGCATGCGCGCGGTGCGCCCTTCGGGATTGGTGTCGTCGTAACGGTACACCACCGATCCGCCCGGTCCCGGCTCGGCCAGCAGCGCGACCTTGCCCGTGCGCAGCGCTTCGTCGGCGGCCGGCGCGGACAACTGCTGCACGTCGAGCAGCTGGTCCTGCCGCAGCGAGCGCGCCAGCTCCGGCGTGACCGCGGCAATCTTGAGCACGTCCGCCGGCCGGTTGCGAAACGCCAGGCCCAGGCCCGCCGCCAGCAGGATCGGGAAGACGAAGACCCAGAAAAGAGCTTCGGGTTCGCGCACAAACTCGCGAAACCGCGTCAGGGTCAACTGCACCAGCGCATTGTCCGCCAGCGATCTCTCGCGGGGCTCCGGGCCCAGACGGCGTCCCGCCGCTTCTCGCGGCCGTATTTCGGGAATCGCAGTTATGTTACTCATCGCGCAAATGCCGTCCCGTCAAGGTGACGAAGACGTCCTCCAAAGTAGCGGAATGCGTGCGCAGCTCGGTGAGGGGAACGCCCTGGCGTTCCAGCTCGTCGAGCAGAGCGGGCACCGCGCGATGCAGCTCGGTCACCTGCATTTGTACCGTCCCATTCTCCGCGCGCACATCGCGCACGCCCTCCATCCGCCGCAGCGGCTGAATCTCCAGCGCCTTCGCCGCGCCGCCCGCCGAGAATTCCACCATGTGCTCCACTCCGAGCGAGGTGATCAGCTCGCGCGGCGTGCCCTGCGCGATCACCTTCCCATGATCCATGATAGCCACCCGCTCGCAGAGCTGCTCCGCCTCGTCCATGTAATGCGTGGTTAATAGAATGGTGCGGCCCTGCAGTTTGAATCGTTCGATCAACTCCCAAAGCTGGCGGCGCGCTTGCGGATCGAGGCCGGTAGTGGGCTCGTCCAGAAACAGAAAGTCCGGATCGCCCACCAGCGCGCAAGCCAGCGCCAGGCGCTGCTTCTGCCCCCCGGAGAGGCCGCCCACGCGCGAGTTCACCTTCTCTTCAAGCTGCACCAGCGCGATCACCTCGGCTGGCGGCGGGCCGTGGCGGAAGAAGCTGCGGAACAGCCGGATGGTCTCCATCACCGTGACCTTGTCGGCAAGCTGCGTCTCCTGGAGCTGAATCCCCAGCCGCTCGCGCAGCTCCGCCGCGTGCGAATCCCAGCGCATCCCCAGCAGCTCCACGTCGCCCGAATCGGGTTCGGTCAAACCTTCGCAAATCTCGATGGTGGTGGTTTTGCCGGCGCCATTGGGCCCCAACAGGCCGAAGCACTCGCCCGTGCGCACTTCCAGTTCGAGACCGTCAACCGCCACCACGTCTTTGAACGTCTTGCGCAGGTTGCGGACACGCAGGGCGGCTGTCGGCGTGGAGGCGAGCATTTTCTTAGTATCGCGTCCAAAGGGCGTACGGTCAAACGCGCAGGCGAGACCGGGGGCGCGATATGGAAATCGGGTTGGCGGTTTTTTTTTGCGCCATCCCGCGTCCTCCATCTTCGGCGAGGGGTTAACCAACAGCAGGTGGTGTTATCCGGTTCTGCTTTTTGTTACACTCATAAGCACCCGATTCAGGGGAATTCCGATGCGACGACGCCTTGTCCTATTCGTGCTGCTAGGCGCCGTAGCTTGCGCGCAAGAGCCGGCCAAACTCGCGCCCTATTATCCGACTCCCGAGACAATCGTCGTGAAAATGCTGGAACTGGGGGGACTCAAACCGGGTGAAAAGATGTTCGATCTGGGCAGCGGCGACGGTCGCATTGTCATCGCGGCCGCCCAGAAGTTTCGCGCGGATGCCATCGGCGTGGAGTTGGACAAGGACCTCTGCCGGCAAAGCCTGGAACGCATCCGCAGGCTCGGTTTGGGGAAAAACGCGCAGATCGTAGAGGGAGATATTCTGAAGCAGGATTACAGTTCCGCGGATTTAATTACGGTATACTTATTGCCAAATTCGAACGACAAAGTGCAGCCGCTGCTGAAGCGGCAATTGAAAAAAGGAGCGCGCGTGGTCGCGCACGATTTTGAATTCAGGGGCTGGACGCCAGCAAAGGTGGAAGATATCGAAAATGATGGCGAGGGCCGCAGTCACACACTATTTCTATACCGGCGTTAGCTGCATGATGAGCGCAAGTGCCAGGTGATATGGTTCCCTTGCCGGCCGCCTGGAGGCGCGCTTTAGAGTGGGCCCGGCTGCTGTTCGCGGCCGCCGGATTGGCCAGCGGGTTACTGCTTCCGCCCCGGGCGACTCCTTGGGCGGTGGCGACAGTGGGCGTGTACCTGGTCTTCAGCCTGTTGGTGCCGCTCAGAAAGCGAAGCGGCGGCGCTTTCGCCTTGCTGGTGCTCTTTGCGGATTTAGTTTTTTTTCTGGCGTTAGTCAGAACCGGGATCGGGGCCGTCATTTGGCTTCCCGCCTTCTACTATCTCTTCCTGCTTGCGGAGGCCGTATTTGCATATCGCCCGCCCGAGGTCTTGATTGCGGTGGTGGTGAGCGCGATCTTTTGTATCGCCGTGCAATCGGAGAATGTATTCCCGCTCAGGCGCACCACGGTGGTCGCGGGCACGCTGGCATACGCGTTTGCGGTCTATAAGAAGCGGTTGGAATCGCGCATGGAAGAATTGGCGCAGGAAGCCCGCGAGACCAACGAGGCGGCCCGGCGCGCGCGGGAGGCGGAACGGCAGCGGATCGCCTCCGATTTCCATGACGGTCCGCTGCAAAGCTTCATCAGCCTGCAGATGCGGTTGGAAATCCTGCGCAAAATCCTGGAGCGGGATTTCGGCGCTGGCATGGACGACCTGAAAGACCTGCGGGACCTGGCGCAGCAACAAGTGAAGGAGTTGCGGGCGTTCGTCCGGAGCATGCGGCCGCCGGATGTGCAGGGCGCTAACTTGTACGCCTCGGCGCGGCGGATTTGTGAGAGCTTTCAGAAGGAGAGCGGCATTCCGGTGTCTTTCGTGGGCGGCGAGGGGCCTCTGAAGTTCCCCGAGGAGATGGCTGCCGAGGTGGTTCAGATGCTGCGGGAGGCGCTGCACAACGTGCTGAAACACGCCGGCGCCACGCGCGTGGCGGTCTCTTTGGAGCGGGTGGCCAAGACGCTGGAGTTGACGGTGGACGACAATGGCGGCGGCTTCCACTTCAGCGGTATTTATACGTTGGACGAGTTAGAGTTGCTGCGCCTGGGGCCGGCCAGTTTTAAGCGGCGCGCGCGCGCGCTGAATGCGGAGATGACGCTGGAGTCGCGGCCTGGGCACGGCGCCGGCCTCAAGCTGCGCGTACCGATTCCATGAACGGCATTCTGCCGATGCGCGCCATCGGCGGCGGCGCGCTATGCCTTCTCGCATTCGCATGTGGCGGATGCGGCTACTCGGATTTCCGGCTCCCGGAGCTGGCGCCAGCCGAACCCCAGGTGCGGTACGAATGGGAACCTCGCGACACCCCCGTTTTGCCGCATGGCGGCCCCGGCGATTGGGACTCGCACGATGCCTTGAACCCCTCCGTCGTCCGGCGTGGCGCCGCCTATTACAACTTCTATTCGGGCTTCGATGGGAAGACGTGGCGGACGATCCTGGCGACTTCCGCCGACGGCCTTTCCTGGAAAAAAGAAGGCGTAGTGTTGGCTCCCGAGCCGCTTGCCGGGGAAGCTGACTACATCGCAGCCAACGGTTCCGCCCTCTTCGATGAAGGCGAGTTCCGTTATTGGTACCAGGCCGGACCCAAAGAAACTCCCCGGCTGGGATTGGCGCGCTCGAGCGACGGCCAGCATTGGCGCAAGGCGCGCTTTCCGGTGATGGATTACGGTCCGCGCGGGAGTTGGGACGAGCGCGGGCTGGCCGATCCCTACGTCCTCAAAGTGGGCCGGTATTTCTACATGTTTTACCTGGGAGAGGATCGTGCGCGGCGGCAGCGGTTGGGGGTGGCCCGGTCGCTGGACGGCGTCGATTGGCAGAAGCTGAGGTCCAACCCGATTCTGGAGCTCGGCAAGTACGGCAGCTTCGACGAGATGGGGCTGGGCGAGCCGGCCGTGTGGATCGCGCACGGCTTCTACTGGATGCTGTATACGGGCCGCGACGCGCAGCAGAATCGACGGTTGGGCATGGCGCGATCCGTCGATGGCGTGCACTGGGAAAAGCTGCCGGCGGTCTTTGAAGGGCGCGAGGGGTGGGACAACCATGTGATTTGCGATCCAACCATCGATCTGCTGCAGGATGGCCGCTTGACCGTGTGGTTCGGCGGCGGCGATGCGCCATCGCCGGACGAGAACCTCGACGGGCAGATCGGCGTGGCGGCCTTGCATGCCGTCCCTGCCGGCGGCAAGCTGGCAAAATAGAATGGTGGGCGGAAAACAGATTCCGGAAGATGTGGCCGCCGCTATCGAGGAGTGTTGGCCGGATGGCGTGATTGAAGAATTCGATACGGATGAGTCGTACTTTCACGACATCCACGCGAAACTGGAACGGGATTTGCGCAAGATCCCCGGCGCCTCGCTGCTGTGGCAGACCGAAGCGGAGGACGACAGCGGCCATTGGGACCTCGGCGATGACGACGACGAGTACGCCTCGCCGCCTTTCAGTCCGGACTTTCAGTCCTATCACGTTTTCTTCCTGGCGCCCCAGAGCAGCGAATTCGAATTCGAAACCGAGACCGAGAGCCTGGAAGAGCCGGAAGACTTCGAAGACCCGGACGCCGAACTGGCCACTGTTACGTATCCGGGCAAGGGCTGGCACGGATGGGGCGTAACAGTCTCTTTGGCCACCCCGTTCGCGGCCATCCGGTTTGCCGACTACGCCCAATTCGAAGACGGCAGCAACTGGACGCCCGACCCGGACAGTGCCGCATACTCCAACGAGACCGGTGAACCGACCGATCTTGCTGCGTCATTCCGCAAGGCGGTAGGCGAAAGCGCGTTTCGAAAACTGGAGAACCTGCGCGCGCGAATCGTCAAGGTGCTGGCCAAGCACGGCGTGGTCGTTCTGGATCCGGCCATTCTGGATCTGCCCGCTCCGGATCTGAAATCATGTAGCGATGTGTTTCTGGAGGGGAAGAAGCTAACAGTGGGGGATGCGTTTTTCTTTCGCGGGGTGTGAATGGGCGAATCTGTCCGGCTGCTCCGTCGGCTGCTGCCATTGTTAAGCATCGCCATCCTCGCCGCCGTTATCTACGACGGCTGGATCTTCTACTCGCGTTGGAGCAGCGCGCGGGAGGCCGAGCAGGCGCGCCAGGCCGAGGAAGCGCGCCGGGCCCGCCAGACGATCGATCTGATGGGTGGAACGGATTTCAGAATTATCAATTTCTATGCCGTTCCGCAGACTGTCCGGCGCGGCAGCCAGGCCAGAATCTGCTATGGAGTTTACGGAGCCAAGCGAGTCCGCATCGAGCCCGCGGTAGAAGACTTACATCCTGCGATAACTTACTGTTTCGATGTCGCGCCCCGGGAAGACACCGCATACAAGCTTGTCGCCGAAGACGGCGCGGGCCACACTGCCACTGCCAGCCTCGTAATCAAGGTCCTTCGTAAACGACACTAGGTTTTCGCGCAAAACGATCCCGAGCTACGTGAATGGCCATGGCCTGCGGCTACAACGGGGTATGAAAAAGGACGCGCTCGCGCGTTGGCGGCCTCCGACGGCCACATCGTTATTTGGAGTGTGCCGAAAACGTTCCTTGACTGCGAACCCGCGATGCTTCAACCCCACGAAACGTCAAGTTTGGGAAGTACATCGGGGCTGGTCAAGATGTATTCATGACGGTCGAGCCTCGTGCCGTCGAGGCACCGTGTCGCCGCTTGACGGGCGACGCGGAGCTTGTGGAATCCCAGTTTCTCCACGATGCGGCGGCTAGCGTCGTTGCCGTC
>Ga0181538_10005555_pt1 | contig 11271 bp, 10 predicted proteins | sample PEATcosm2014_Bin_40_FD_119773 | JGI IMG/M metagenome (GOLD analysis project Ga0181538, IMG submission 119773) | Peatland microbial communities from MTU Mesocosm Facility, Houghton, MI, USA - PEATcosm2014_Bin23_30_metaG | ecosystem: Environmental > Terrestrial > Soil > Wetlands > Peat | place...
GTTTATAAAGAACACGGCACGCAGGCGGAACTCAGTACCGAAGCTCACCGGAAACCAAACGCCTGCGTCGAATTGCTTGTACTCCACGTTGAAGCCGATTCCGGGCACATCGGTGCCCAGCAAGGTCCTCACGAAGAACGGCATCCTCCGTGACAACTTCGTATACACCCTCAGCGGTTCGAACTCCTCGGCGTCGATCATCGCTTCCCCTGCCCAGGCCAATTCACCCTTGTCACGCGGACGAAACCTTACGCGATACACTCTTCGACCTTTAGCCGTATCCTCACCCACCAAATCGAAGTGATACTGCTTCTGCTCCTCTGAGGTCAGTGGAAAGAGATCGCTGGCCAGGCCGTCTTTCGACTTGTCGTTGGAAAGGTCATCTCGGAAACCTTGAACAAGACCGCTATCCACCCATCCGTCCCCAGGCACAGGCTCACCTTGAAATGTCAGGTACTTCCCTTTGTGCCAGTAACGGCCCTCGATGTGTTTCAGTTCCTTCTTTGTACCGTCCGGCGTGGGGGCAACCAGGTAATCCGCTGTTTCCTCGCGCGCCAGCTTGCCATTGGTCCGCAAGGTCGCGACATGAATGCGCTGCTGGTAAACATATTCAGCGCGTGCCTGTTCCGCCCGGTCCTGATTCGCCGCCACGCGAGCCATGATCGCGTCCACGGATGGCGACGGTTGGTCGGCGTTCGCAAGTGTCCCCAGCGAGGCCAGCAGCAGAACCCATGTCAGGCTGAACATTGAGAATCCCCCACTGGAATATACGCAACGAACCCCTTCCCGGGTGCAAGAAAATGGCAGGTCGGCAGTCGGGAATTGATGGTAGGCAGCGGGCGACAGGCACGGTGGGCATATTTCGGACATGCGGCCACTGGTTATCCTCTGCGTATCGCCACCTGCCGATCCGCCCACCTGCCCATCTGCCGACTGGAAATCGGCCCCAATAATCGGGCATAATGGTTCCCCGGCTGCAGTGACATGGCACTTTTTCTCGGAATCGATGGAGGCGGCAGCGGCACCCAAGCATTGCTAGGTGACGAAGAGGGGCGGATTCTTGCCAGAGCGATCGCTGGACCCTCGAACCCAACGAAGGTGGGGATTGAAAGGGCCAAGAAAGAGCTCTTGCGGGCCGCGCGTGGAGCCATTCGGAAGGCGCTCAGCGCGGCGGAGCGCGGCAAATTGACGGCCAAGCGTGGAGTTCAGAGCCGCCGTCAGCCATTGCTCGCTGCAGTTTGTGCCGGGGTCGCGGGCGTTGACCGTGCGGCTTTGAGCCGTCCGCTCCTGGCGTGGCTTCGCAGGGCCATTCCCGCTCGCCGTCATCTCCTGGTGACGGATATGGCAATTACTCTGCGCGCAGCCCTCGGAACTGCCGCCGGAATGATCGTCGAATCCGGGACCGGCTCCTTCGCCTACGCGCGCAGCCTGCGAGGAGAAACCCTGCGCGCCGGCGGCTGGGGCGCTACGTTTGACGATCCCGGGTCCGGTTACGACTTAGGACGCAAAGCCATCATGGCAGGCCTGCGCGACTTCGACGGGCGGGGGGAGCACACCGTGCTTACTTCGAGGATCTGCCAGGCCCTGAAGCTTTCGAACATTACACAAATCGTGATGAAGAAGCTCAGCCCGCAGCAAGTGGCCGCGTTGTTCCCGCTAGTTTTGGGAGCGGCCCGCGAAGGCGATCGAGTGGCACGCCGCCTCTGCTCCCAGGCCGCGTTTGATCTCGCCGAAATGGCTCTGGCGCTGGGCCGCCGTCTGGGGCAGCGAGGGCCGGTCCCCGTTGTCTGTGCGGGCGGCATTTTCCGTTCCAGCCCAGCGCTGCGGCGGCGTTTTGCGCGCTTCGTGCATCGGCACATGCCCTTGGCGCGCGTGCGGCTTTTGCAACGCGAACCTGTTGAAGGCGCGCTGGCTATGGCGCGCGAGTTGGGTCGATGATTCCCCTCCTTAGTAAGGAGGGGCCAGGGGTGGTTGCTTGGCGGGGTCACCTTCGGCTCACCACCCCCTACCCCTCTTCAACTGAGGAGGGGAGTTATTTTCATGGCAGCATCGTGTCTTAGCAGTTGCTTGTCAACGATTTTGTGGGGTGACTTATGTCTCAAATGATGAAAGAAATTCTGGAGCAGCCCCTGGCGCTCCAGCGTACTCTGGCCGCCGAGCGAGACCACGCCCTGGCGTTCGCTGACTTCGCGCGCAAGCAGAATTTCCGGCTGATAGTTTTGGTTGCACGCGGGACATCTGACAACGCCGCGCTTTTCGGACGTTACTTGCTCGAGTTAACCACCGGAATCCCCGTTTCGATGAGCGCCGCATCGATTCATACCCTTTATCGTGCACGCTTGGATTTTCGCCAGACTCTGGTGGTGGGCATCTCGCAATCGGGCGAAGGAACGGACATCAATCTGGTACTCAAGTCAGCGAAGCGCTTGGGTGCCTACACGCTGGGCATCAGCAACGAAGCGCGCTCCACGATGGCCGGTTTGGTCGACGATGTGTTCCTCGTGCATGCGGGGAGACAGTGCTCCGTGGCGGCCACGAAGACCTACACGGGGCAACTCCTGATCCTCTACCTTCTGGCTTCCAGCCTGAGTCCTCAAATTGTTCTCAGCGATGTCAGCGAAATCCCGCACCGCGTCGAACTTGCCCTCAAGCTGGCTCCGGAAATCGAGCACGTCGTCGAGCGTTACCGTTACATGCGGCGGTGCGTGGTGGTGGGGCGCGGCATCAACCTGGCGAACGCCTACGAACTGGCTTTGAAGCTGATGGAAACCTGCTACGTGGTGGCGGAAAGATTCTCCTCCGCTGATTTCCTTCACGGGCCGATTGCAATGATTGAACGCGACTTCCCGGCGCTGGTCTTCATGCCGCCCGGCAAAACTTTTCGAGAACTCCTGAAACTGACCGCACATCTGCACGCCTTGAAAGCCGATACCCTGGTCTTTTCCGCCTCGGACGCGCGTATTCCGGGCGCGGGGCGCGTGATTCGAATTCCAGATCCCGTCCCGGAGATCTACACGCCCATCCCCTACATTGTGCCGGGGCAGATCTTTGCGGCTTTGCTTGCGGAAGCGAAGGGGCTGAATCCCGATAAGCCTCGGGAACTCCAGATTGTGACGCAGACAATCTGAGCGCTACCAATTCGTGATGGACCCATCGGGTCGATGGAACATGGGGATCGGCCGTAAGCGCTCGGTAATCTCGGCCGCGAGTTGCAGAGGCTTGGTATCCAGAGTCACGCCGAGTCCCGGACGCCGGTTGGGCCACATCCTGCCATTGCGGAAGTCGTAGCACTCCGGCAAATGCGGGTAGGAAGCTTTCCCCTCACCCGTCATTTCCATCAGCACCGGCCCCGAGAAAACCCCACAGGCGTGCACTAGTGCGGCTTCCGACAGCGGGCCTGTGAAGTGCGGGATCAAGCCCACGTAATGCGTTTCGCAGAGGGCGAGAATTTTCATGTACTCGGTGATGCCACCGACGTTCGGCAGGGTGACACGGGCATAATCAATGAGCTGCTGCTCAATTAACTGGTTAACATCCCAGCGGCTGCCGAACTGTTCGCCGACTGCAATGGGAACTTTGACGTGGCTGCGCAGTTCCTTGTACACCTCGGGATTCTCAGACCGGATGAGATCCTCGGCGAAGTACGGCTCGAGAGGCTCAATCAGGGTGCTGAGCCGCACGGCGTCGGGGAAGTCGAGGCGGGTGTGGTAATCGAGCGCCCAATCGCCGTCCTTTCCCACGCCCTCGCGGATCTCGACGCAGTCCTCATAGGTCTTGCGCACCATCTGATGGGAGTTGAACGGTTGGCCGTCCGGCGGGTCGGCTGTGGCGTAACGAAACGCGCGGAAGCCCGCCTCGAGGCAAGCGTGGGCGGTTTCCTTCAGGCTGCCGCGGCTCGGAAAACCCGTCGAGTAGCACTCCACATGGTCGCGCGCCAGGCCGCCAAGAAGCTCATAGACGGGCACGCCCAGCGCTTTACCTTTGAGGTCCCAGAGAGCAAGGTCAATCGCGCCCAGGGCGTCGAGCTTTTCGCGCCCAGCAGGATAAAAGTAGCCGCGGAAAATCATCTGCCACAAATGATCGATGCGGAAGGGATCTTCGCCGATAATCATAGCAGCGCACTGCGAGACGGTGTCATGCGAACCGCCTTCGCCGATGCCCGTGATGCCCTGGTCTGTCTCAACTGTTACGATGTTGAAGCTCTGGTTGAAATGCTCGGGAGATTTCGGATTGTGGTAGAAACGAATGCGAGTAATCTTCATGGGAGGAGGCGCGGCAGCCGCCCCCGCCTTCGAAGCCGCCAGCGCCGCAGCTCCCCCGAAACCAACCGATTGCAAGAAAGAACGCCGTTGCATGTGACCTCCTGTTGTAGCGGTGAGTTTACATCGCCAAGTGGCGGCGTAAAGCCGGCGCTACTTCCCAGCACCAAGTTATTCCCACACGAGGAAGTTTGCAACCGGATGATACGTTCGTGCGAAATTGTGACGAGAAAAAGATCACAGCGACGGTGCTCAATGATCCGTTGCACCGGCCGTTTGACAGGCTTTCTATAGGGACATAGAATGGTGTTTGCGGTTTCCGCCGGCGCGAATTCCTCAACTGGACGCAAACTACCCCGACGGAAACTTCATCCTTTACAGGAGGTGTTTATGGTCAGTATTCCCAAGCACGTGCAGGAGTTTCTTCCCGGCAAGATGGGGTGGGTCGCTACATCCACACCGGATGGGACTCCCAATGTCACTCCGAAGGGGTCGCTACGGCAGTTGGACGACCAGCACGTGATGTTTGCCGATCTGTTTTCCCTTAAGACCCGGCAGAACCTGGAGAAAAATCCCAACGTCGCTGTAACCGTAATCGACTCCGCCAGTGCCAAAGGGTACCAACTCAAAGGGAAGGCCGAGCTGGTCTCGTCCGGGCCGTTGTTCGAGCAATTCGCCTCGCAGTTGAAACAGGCCAACCCTTCGCTGCCACCGCCGAAGTATGTGGTGAAAATTGCGGTCGAGTCCGTTTTCGATCAGTCCGTTGGACCGGATGCGGGCAAACAAATCGCCTGAGCTGCGGATCGGTATGAATTCAAAACTCCCGACTCTTGGCTACGCGCTTTGGTTGATGCCCAGCGGCGAAGTTCGCCAGCGGTTGGCGGGAACAATTCTCGAATTGAGCAGGCAATATGGCACACCGGCCTTTCAGCCTCACGTGACTCTGGCCGGCAGCATCGTGGGTCCGGCAAGGGAGGTTACGTCAAAGATGAAGGACCTGGCCGGGCGGATTTCGCCTTTCACGGTTCGCCTGACCACGGCCGACGGCCTGGAAGAGTACTTTCGCTGCCTCTTCGTGAGAGTGGCCCAAACTCACCCCCTCTTGTCGGGGAATGAGGCCGCCCGCGCGATTTTCCGCCTCCCGAAGCGGCCCGCTTTCATGCCGCACCTCAGCCTTCTTTACGGCAGCTTGCCGTCCAAAGAAAAAGAAACGATCGTCGCTTCCCTCGGTCGCCAGTTCGAACTGGAGTTCAAGGCAACAAGTCTTCACGTTTATCTCATCAAGGGCGAGCCCGCAGCTTGGCGCCGTGTGGCGACTTGCGGCCTGCGGTTGTAGGGCATGGGAGAAAAGACCTATTGGGGCTTTTCGGGCCGCGGAAAAACGCTTGAATGCTGACCGGCTCTATTTCCCGGTGGGATTAAACGAAGTCAGGACGGTAGCGAAAACCTTCTTGTACGTCTCGTACTTGTCCTCGACGCTCCAAGCTGTGGCAATAAAGAGGATGTCGCCGCGGCGGAAGGCCATTACACGATTCAAAATTGCTCCGAGAGAATCGTCGGTGGTCTTCATCAGTACGTCCTGAACCTTGCGACCTTGCAAGTCCAACTCCTGTCGCGCCGCTATTGTGCCATTGTTGTTCTTTGCGTACTCATCCAGAAAGGAACTCACCGTCTTGTCGCCCGGCACGCGCATATACTGGACGTTGACGCCCAGGTCGTCCGCGCCATTGGGATAAAACTCGATCATCGGAACCGGGCTCTCCTTGTCGTGGCTGAGTTGCCCGGGGTCATAGTCACTTAAGTGCGACTCCCAGCCGGTCGGAACGAGAATTTCCAAGCTGAAATTAGGGTCGCCAAAGGGCGTGAACTGGTGGCTGCCGAAACCCTTCGCCAATTCCTCCGCGGAAAAAAGCGACCCGGTAGGGAGCTGGTCCTGGGTCGACTGCTGAGGAGAGCCGCCGAAGAGACAACAGGAGGCAGAAAGCATGCACGTTAGAACGACGCCAGGCAGTTTGATCTTCATATAGTTGCTCCTTGCGATCGTGGAGAATCCTACCACAAAACCCCGTTCTGGGCCGGGTTTGTGCGACGCGTACGGCACGGGCAGGCGTCCCACCGAGTAAAGACAAAAGACGTTTCATTCCGAGCGCAGCGAGGAATCTCGCTCTGCTTAAGTGCCGTGCGCGAACAAACGTTCCGGGCGAGATTCCTCGCGGAGTTTACCCTGAGCGCCCAGAGCGAGATCGTTCGCTACGCTCAGGATGACAGCGAAGCGCTCGGAATGAGAGTGACTTTTCAAGGCAGCCGCTCAGGCCACTCGAAGCCTTTCCACCTCTTGCTCGTCCAAGTCAATTCCCAGGCCTGGAGCGTCCGGGATCTGGAGATAGCCGTCCTGGGCATGCAGTTTCTGGCGCGTGATCTTGTCGCGCAGCGTGGTTTCCTCCTCCGCAACAAACTCCACAATTAAGGCGTTAGGAATTGAATTCAGGAAATGCAGCGCCGCCGTGACGTTGATATACGTCGTGAAGCCATGATTGGCCACAACCAGCCCCCGGTCATGCGCCAGGCTGGCGATCTTGAGCGCTTCCGTAAGTCCTCCGCAGCGCGTCAAGTCCACTTGCACCACATCGATCTTCCCCTTGTCCATCAGCTCCAGAAACGACAAGCGATTGCTTTCTTCTTCGCCGGCGGCGATTCGAATCGAAGTGGAGTGGGCGAGCTTCGCATAGCCCTCGTAGTCGTCAGGGCGAAGCGGCTCTTCGAGCCAGAAAATGTCGAACTCCTCGAAGGCGCGGGCACGTTGCTGTGCGGTCTTGGAATCCCACACAAGACCGGCGTCGATCAGCAAATCGGGGCCGTCTCCCAACCCCTTGCGCCCTTGCCTCACCAGGTCCACATCGGTCTTGGCATCGCGGCCCATGGGATCCCATCCGAATTTCACGGCCTGGAAGCCCCGGTCGCGAAAACGCCTGGCCAGATCGTGCGTGGCTTGGGGCGTATCGCCGAAGAGAGAACTGGCATAGCAGCGCAGCTTCTTGTGGAACCCGCCACCCAGCAATTTCCACACCGGCAACCCCAGGGCCTTGCCTTTAATATCCCAAAGCGCCATATCGATCCCACTCATGGCGTGAATGCCCACACCTCTTCTTCCCCCGTAGATGTTGGCGCGGTACATCTTGTGCCACAGGTACTCAGTCTCAAACGGGTCTTCGCCCAGAACGGCTTCCCTCAACCCGGTGGCAGTGGTGTGGCTGAAGGGACCTTCAATCGCTCCCTTAACCGCCATCGGCGATGAATCGACCTCACCGATTCCGGTGATCCCGGCGTCCGTCGTCACTTTGACGATGAGCGCATCCTGGCCGCTGTCACACTGCGTTTTCACCTCCGGCTGCCGAAGGTAAAGAGCCTCTACACCTGTTATTTTCATGATGGCAACCTTGTCAGAGACTGAATTTCGACTGCATGTTTACAAGATAACCCAGATTGACGTACAGTGTCGCCTTGGTTTTCCGGCGGCGACAGAGTCTGTGTGAGAACGTCGTCTGGACTGTAATAGTCCTTTGCTGTCATCCTGAGTCCTTCGCTTGTCATTCTGAGCGGAGCGAAGAATCTCGCTCTCACTGCTTTCAAGGGCAGGGCGAGATTCCTCGTCGCCCGCGGCTCCTCGGAATGACAGCACAATGAGATCTCACACAGACTCGACGGCCCATGAAAGGACCTCTTATGAATCCCCTATCGAGACGTGAAATGCTGGCTTCTTTGTTGGTTATGCCCGCTGCGCTTCGTGCTGACGAGGAGTGGACCCCGCTCTATGACGGCCGTACCCTGCACGGATGGAAGGCCGGCGAGAATAAGAGCTCCTTCCGAGTCGTGGACGGGCAGATAGCCGCCAGTGGAGCGCGCTCACATCTCTTTTACGCAGGAAGAGTGGCGAATCCGGCCTTTAAGAACTTCGAGCTCAAGGCGGAGGTCATGCCTTCCCCGGGAGCGGAGTCCGGCATTTACTTCCACACCGCATTCCAGGCTAGCGGTTGGCCAGAGAAGGGGCTCAAGATCCAGATCAACAACACTTACAGTGGCGACGGCGACCGCCACGAGCGCAACAAAACCGGGTCTCTTTATGGTGTGCGCAACGTTTACAAGGCATTGGCGAAAGACAATGAATGGTCCGAGTTGCACATTCTGGTCCACGGCAAGCGGGTACAAGTGCAATTGAACGGAACGCCGCTCGTGGATTACCTCGAGCCCGACCCGCCTGTGGTGGATTCCGATCATCCCGGACGGATTCTGGGGAGCGGAACCTTCGCCCTCGAATGCCACGGCCCGGACTCGAAGGTTCTGTTTCGCAATATCCTCGTGAAGACGCTACCCGACACGCTTGTCGCAGACATGGCTGATCCGCCTGAAACGGATCCCGTCTATCGCGACCTGCTGTGGCTGCAAAGTCAAAACATCCCTGCCCTGGACTGCCACATTCATCTGAAGGGAGGGCTGACGCTGGAGGAAGCGCTCGCGAACTCGCGGCGAGTCGGCATCCAGTATGGAATTGCCATCAACGGTGGGCTCGGTTTTCCCACCACCAATGACGCGGCTGCTGAGGAATATCTCAAGAGCATGCAGGGCCAACCCTGCTTCGTGGCGCTGCAAGGGGAAGGCCGCGAGTGGGTGAAGTTGTTCTCAAGGGAAACGGCAGCCAAATTCGATTACATATTTACAGATGCTATGACCTGGAGCGACGACAACGGCAAGCGAAGGCGTCTTTGGATCAAGGAGGAAGCCGGAGAGATCACGGACAAGCAGCAGTTCATGGAAATGCTTGTCTCGCGCGCGGTTGGAATCCTCGATCACGAGCCGATCGACATTCACGCCAATCCCACGTTTCTGCCGGATGTCATCGCGGCCGAGTACGATCAACTATGGACTCCCGACCGCATGCAGAGGGTCGTCGAGGCCGCGAAAAGGAACGACATAGCCATCGAAATCAGCAACCGCTACCGGCTGCCCAGCCCGGCGTTTATCAAGCTGGGGAAGAAGGCAGGCGTGAAGTTTTCGTTTGGAACCAATAACGGTGATAAAAACCTGGGCCGCGACGAGTATGGTATAGAAATGGTGAAGGAGTGCGGGCTCACCTGGCAGGACATGTTTCTTCCCAAACCTGAAGGCGAAAAGGCGGCGCAACGGAAGGGAATGCCGTAAGTACAGTGACGAGCGGCAAGTGACGAGTGACGAGCAAGAAAATCGAGCAGAATACACCCACACGCCGCTCGCTTAGTCGCTCGCGTCTTGCTTCTTACTTCTGCTCGTCACTTGTCACTCGTCACTTCTTCGCCGGTTCCCACAACTCGATGCGGTTGCCTTCCGGATCCATGATCCACGCGAAGCGGCCATATTCGTAGTCCTCGCGATGAGGGTCGACTTCGACTCCTTCTTCGCGGAGCGCCGCCAGCAGCCCATCCAAATCCTCCACAATGAAGTTCATCATGAAGCTGGATCGGCTGGGATTGAAATACTCTGTGTCCTTCCGGAAGATCGCCCAGACGGTCATGCCGGATTTTTGGGGTTCATCGGCGTACCGCCAATTGAAAGCAACCGCCTCTTGGCCCTGTTTCTCTAAGCCGAGATGCTTCTCATACCACTTGCATAGTTCCTCGGGGTTTTCAGCTTTAAAGAACAGTCCTCCAAGACCCGTAACTCTTTTCATAATACTCTCCATTGAGGAAGCAACTAAGCTGCGGCTCCTATCCGGAATCGATAAGGAGATTCCTGGCCAGAGGGCCGCCTGCAATACTCTAGCACGTACGGAACGAGAGACACGTCGCAGCCTTCACGACGCAACTTGAATGCAGCTAGTCCGCCTTGCGTATTCCATTTCCAAACCTCAAGACCTGACTGGGCATTGCACGTCGAAGCAAGTAGGGGTATATTGGCGATATCTCACGGGACCACAGTTGAAAACCGAGTTGAGTCCCACTTTTGTGGGCGTGGAGGCGTAGTGATCTGGAACCATAAACGAATCCCTGCGTTCGTCGCGCTTTGGTGTATCGTGGTCGCTGGGACATGTCTCGACCCGCCAGCGCTCTGGACACAGACGGCGGACGAAGTAGATAAGCACACAGCAAATCTTCCGCCCGATCAGCGCGCCTACGAACGCTTCCGCTTTTGGGTAACCCAACTCCCGCCGGAACAGCAGCGCGATCCTAACTTGATGACGCGTTATCGCGCTTACCTCAAGTCACGAGGCCGCTCCGATGCCGAAGCCGATGCTGAAGTCAAGCTGGTTGCGGAGCGGGGCTCACGGTCTGAAGTCGAACGCTGGAACCGTATCCTCACCGCGGAGAAGCCACACTTTAACACCAAGCCCAATGCGTTCCTGGTCGAAATCGCCAGTACCCGCAAGCCGGGAACAGCGCTTGATGTCGGTATGGGACAGGGTCGCAACAGCATCTGGCTTGCGCAGCAGGGCTGGGACGTTACGGGGTTCGACCCTGCTGAGAAGGCGGTCGCACTGGCGCTCGAGAACGCCCGGAAATCGGGAGTGCATATCAAGACCGAGGTCAAGGGGATGGAAGACTTCGACTTTGGCGAGAGCCGCTGGGATCTGATTGTCTTAAGTTATGTGGGAGCGCGTGAGATGCCCGGCGTAATTCAGCGCGCTCTCAAGCCGGGCGGAGTTGTCGTCGTTGAGGCCTTCCACCGCGATGCCACCAAGGGCAGTTCGATTGGCGGGGCAGTGGTTTTCGACACCGGCGAGTTGCCAGCCCTTTTCCCTCGATTGCGTGTCGTACGCTACGAAGAACCCATAGCAACGGCGGATTTCGGACTGGACAAAGTGCGACTGGTGAGATATTGCGGCGAACGTCCGGAATGACCCGCCGTAGCGCCGACCTTTAGGTCGGCAGGTGCTGACCTGAAGGTCAGCGCTACATCACTACCGTGCCTGCTGTTGAACCTGGGCTTGCCAACTTGACGGAACAGGCGTCCACTGACGGGTAAACTCGTCGCTGAGGGTCAA
>Ga0181538_10005557_pt1 | contig 11264 bp, 8 predicted proteins | sample PEATcosm2014_Bin_40_FD_119773 | JGI IMG/M metagenome (GOLD analysis project Ga0181538, IMG submission 119773) | Peatland microbial communities from MTU Mesocosm Facility, Houghton, MI, USA - PEATcosm2014_Bin23_30_metaG | ecosystem: Environmental > Terrestrial > Soil > Wetlands > Peat | place...
ACCGCGCCGGGCCGCTCGGTGCCATTGAATCCCCAGACCGCTTTGGGGATGAGCGGATCCATATCCATGGTCTCCGAGCCGTAGCACCAACAGGGCGAAACCGTAAGGGAAAGGCCTACGCCCTGGCGCGCAAACTTGTCCGCGGCCTCCGCGGCCTCCGCCACGCCGCCGATGCAGGTGTCGGAAATCACACATTCCACCGGCAGCCCATTGGGGTGGCGCAAATGCTCCGCGAAAAACTTGGCGGCCGTCTTGGCCATTTCCATGGTCTGGTTTTCCAACGATTCCCGGACCCCTTTGCGCCGCCCGTCGATGGCCGGCCTGATCCCGATCTTCGGCAAGGTGCCGCGCAAGCGTTGCGCCGGTTCGTTCACCTTCAGATCTTTGACGTTTGCCATGATTCCTCTCCTTTTGGTAGTGTCTCAGTTTGAAGTAGAGGCGGCTTTACGCCGCCATTTGGCGAGGTAAACTCGCCGCTACTAATTCAAACTGAGACACTACCCTCCTTTTAGCACGATTGATTAATATTCCATCGTTCTTCGAACGTATTCACGGCTCATCTTCAAGCTCTCGCGCAGGGGGCGCGTTCGCGCGAATTTTCTCTCGTGGGCAAGCTCAATGGCCATATCACCAGAATAACCCATTTTGTGAAGCTCGTTTCCGACGGCGGCGAAGTCTGTCACGCCCTCACCCATAGCCTCAGACCAGGTGCCGTCCGCTTTCTGGTCGCGAAGATGCATGAAAACGATGTGCGCTGAATGACGGCGGATAAAATCCACCGGGTCGACTCCGGCTCGAACAAGCCAATTAAGATCCGGGCCCAGCTTGGCGTCAGGAATCCGGGCCAGCGTTCCATTGAGGTCGTACTCGTTGTCCCTGACTTCATACGTGTGATTGTGAAGGTTCAGCACTACGCCGTGCTCGTTTCCGAAGGCGATGATTTTGCGCAGAAGCTCCGCCTGAGCGTCGAGCTGATCCGGCGTTTTCTTCTGCGGCGCCTCGCCCACCGATGTGCCCAAAGTTCGTCCGCCAAGTTTTTGAATGCGGGTGACGATCGTCGCCGCGTAATCCATAATCGCGGCGTGCTTCGAGCGGTCCCACATGTCAGCGCCAAACGACGCGCCGAGTACCGGCAGGTGGTACTTGTGCGACAGCGCGCTGATGCGTTCCACCGAATCCGGAAGGCGCAGGGCTTCGTGCATCAGTTCGATCGCGTCGATCCCAGCATAGCTCATGTCGGAGAAGACCTGCTCCAGCACTGGTGTGATGTCGTACCCCGGGAGCGGCGCCGCATACACCCAGGGATGCCCCGCCACGACTACTTTTTTCTTTCTGCCCGCGCCGAGTTGCCCTGGCCGGAGCGCCGCCAGCGATCCGACGCCGCCTCCAACCGCGATGGCCGCGGTCGTCAACTTCAGGAAATCCCTCCGCGATGTGCAATCCGGAGACATGCTCTCGTGTGCCTTTACCATGGGTACTCCTTTCGTCGCCGCGAAAGTATAGCTCCGGAGCGCGCCTACGACAACAACCTCCTCTTGAAAAGACAAGCAGCCACTAAGTTGAGGTGCGAGAAGATTCTGAATCTGTCATCCCGAAGCTGCGGCGATACTTCGCTTCGCTCAGAATGACAGGTGGTTGATTGTTTCACAACTTCTCAGGGAGATGGCCATATTCCCGGCCGCACGTACCGTCTTTGCTCTGATTGGTATTTACGCCTGCGGGCTCAGTGGTGTAAGTTGTAAGTAGGAGCAGCGCGAGGCCACGCCGTTTGGTGTCTTCCCACATTGACTGACGAGGGAGACTGAGCAGGTTGGCCATCAGCGGCAGGTTCGCTGAAGGAGACCTTGCGCCGTCAACGCCGGGCCGGTAGCTCAATGGTGGAGCACTGCCCTTTTAAGGCAGGGGTTCTGGGTTCGAGTCCCAGCCGGCTCACCAGGCAGGAAGGCAGAAAGCACTCCCTACTCCCCGCTGCTCGCCGCCTGCGATTAGCTGACTCTTCTGCGCCCACTTCCCGAACACAATCGCTCTGCGACGGAAACGCTCTTCTCCTGACTCCTGACTTCTGACTTCTGACTCCCGTACTTACGGCAGGTCCGCAAAGGGCATCATGACCGGCGGGCGGGCCATGAAGGGCAGGCGGGCGATTTCGGCGACAGCTTGCGACACATCTTTCTCGCGGCGGGGTTCGAGGGTCATAACAAAGGGCAGTTGGTTCTTGGGCATGGAAGGCTCTTGCAGCACGGAGTCGATATTGATGCGGTGCCGCGCCAGCAGGGCGCAGACGCGCGCCAGGATGCCGGGGCGGTCGCGCACCACGAGGCGCAGGTATGCAGAGATGATGTTGTCGGAAGCGGGAGCGATTCTGGAGGGGTGCCATGTCTCGTAGCCCAGCGGAGTCGCGCCCTTGCCGCCCGCCGCCATAGCGCGGGCGATTTGAACCACGTCGGAGAGCACCGCCACTCCGGTGGGCTCGCCGCCTGCCCCGCGTCCTGTGAGGGTGGTGTTTCCGCCTTTGTTCCCGATCAGAAGGATGCCATTGAGCGAGCCCAGCACGTTGGCCAGTTGGCTGCTGGCAGGGATCATCATGGGCCGCACGAAAATCTCCAGGCGGCCTCGGGAACGGCGGCGCGCGGAGGCGATCAAACGAATGGTGCGGTGCAAGCGCCGGGCGTAGGCAAAATCCACCTGCTCGACGGCGGTGATGCCTTCTGCGGGAATCTCCTCCACCCGCACGGCCTGGCCAAAGCAGAGCATGGTGAGGATAGCGATTTTGTAGCGCGCGTCGTAGCCTTGCACATCGAATGTGGGGTCGGGCTCGGCATAGCCTTTTTGCTGCGCTTCGGCCAGCGCTTCGGCGAAGCTGCAGCCGCGGCCCTCCATTTCCGTGAGGATGTAATTCGTGGTGCCGTTCAGAATGCCGTACACGCCCACAAACTGCTCGCCTGCCAGCCCCTCGCGGATGGCGTGCAGGATGGGCGTGCCACCCGCCACACAGGCTTCGATGCCCAGGTTCACACCCGCAGCGCGGGCGCGCTCGGCAAGTTCCACGCCGTATTCCGCAATGAGTTGTTTATTTGCCGTCACCAGGTGCTTGCCGGCGTCGACGGCTGCAAAGGCGATGGCGCGGGCTGCGGAGAGAACTCCAACCATTTCCACCACGATGTCAATTTCAGGATCGCGCACGACGTCATGCCAGTCCACCGTGGTCTTTACTTGCCCGCCCAGCCAGGCCACATCTTTCTTGCGAATTCCGAGCGAGCAGATGGTCTTCAGTTCCAGCTTGCAGCCGAGCCTTCGCTGGACCTCACTTTGGTGCTCAACCAAAACCTTGACCGTGCCCATCCCCACCGTGCCGAGCCCAATTACGGCCAGCCGGGCGGACCTGCGCGACCCTCGCGGAGCGGTTTCGTGGCTCACGAACTGGATTCTGGGTCGGCTCATACTGGATGCTGCGGGCTTCATGGCTCGCACCCTATTCAATTAACATGTTGCGCGCCCGGCTGGCAAGAATTTTGTGCGGCCACGGGTAGTGTCTCGGTTTGACAACAGCTGAATTGAGCTTGGTACGGAGATTGTCCGGAAGTTGCTGTCTTTTAGGTTTTATCGTTCTTTGGCGTTTCCAGTTGGTGGAACAATCTGTTGTTTGAAGGGTTTGCTTTGAGACCGGAGTTGCTGCTCTTGCTTTTCTTTTCCGTAAATAAAGATCCCTACTAGCAAACCTAGAGCTGAAAGTATTGATACAAGACCAGCGGTGTTTTTCCCTTCGTAGACCAGAAATATACCGCCGATGATCGCGGTCATCGTAATCACGAATCCATAGGTTAATCCCCGCCTCTGACTCTTACAGTTTTCTTGGATTACTGCAGACTCGATTTTAGTCCTGTGGGATTGCTGGTTTTCGGCCATCGCGATGATCCGCTGTGCCGCTCCGGGAAGAACCTCTTCATACCCACGCAAGATGTCCGGAGGAGGTAGAGGGCCAGCAAAACTTGCACTCCACCTCGCCCTTATTCGCGTTTGTACCGAACCAGAAGCTTCTGGTGTGCTGGAGTCATCAGACGGCGGGATAGGTTCAGATGATCTTGGCTCAACAGGCTCATCATCTGGCTTGGGAGTTATCGGTCCATTGCTCATAATATCGCAAGGCAGCCGAGATGTCGTTTCCTACCATTAACCAATCAGAGTAAATAGCTTTCGCGTCCGCTTCTTGCTCGCTTGCGCTGTAGTTGTAAACATCAAAAGTACACCCCATGTCCAAAAGCCTTCCGGCTCCTGACCAGACAGACGGGCCTGCGAAGAGAAACCCAGTTTTCATGTTGCCCGTTTGCTCTTCTCGGTCGGCCAGCAGTTCGTAAGTATATGATCCCATAATCCTCGTCCGTTTCGCTCCGCCATCCGGTTAGATGCTCTTCCTTTAAGCGCGGATGCTATCTTCGTATATAATATCGGCCAGGAATGGTAGTCCCTTGACATACCACCGTCAATACCATCTTGGTACTATGTCTGCCGATATTGTCTAAGGATCTGCACCAAACTGCTACTCTATAACACCCACAGATATTTGTCAATGGTTGGATTAATATGTAAATAGGCTACGTAATAATTATCCTGAGCTTCGCCAGTTGCAATATCCACGATCATTTTGGCTAATTGGTTCTATTCGCGCGGTCTCTCTGCCATTTGCCATTACGGCATCCTTGGGTTTTAGGTCGAGAGCCAGGGAATTCAAACTGAGACACTATCCGTCCACCACACTCCTTGTAAGTTAGCTGCACTGAGTTTAGACTATTGGGTAGAAGCCAACAGGCTTGACTTTAATTCAGGACAAGGGGGACGGCTTAAAGAGCGGGACGAGGGGCAAGAATCCCTCGGCCTCCAACCCCTTTCAGCCCATTCCTATGAACGAGACCCAAGCCGACATTTCTCACAATCATACCCACCACGTCCACAGCCCAGCCACAAGCAGCGGGGCAGTTCCGCCGGCAGATGAATGGAATAAAGTCAGGAAGCTGGCGCTGCGGCACCTCAATCGCTTCATATCCCTGGAGGCGAAGGTGTTGAAAGGCGAAGACCCGGACGCGATTCACGACATGCGTGTAGCAAGCCGGCGTCTGCAGCAAATACTCGACCTGATTTTCCCCGCTCCACTGCCGCGTGAGGCGCGCCGGCTGCGGCGCAAGATCCGGCGATGCCGGAGGGCTCTCGGAGACGTACGGAATTGCGACGTGCTGCTCGAGCACGCGGAGCGGCGGCTGGCAAGGCGTCGCAACTCAAACCGGGAAGCCTTGACGGCCGTGAAACAGTACATCCAAGAGCGCCGGAGCGAGAGTTTCGCAAGGGCCATTCGGAAGCTCAGCAAGTTGAACTTAGCTGTCTTTTACATGCGCACCAAAGCGATTCTGGATCGCCTCGGGCCCAAAGCTGACCAGGGGCACATCGCACTGCCTTCGGCTCACACAAATGGTGTGGTTCTTGAGCCCTTCCCGGCGCGTTTGGCCCAGGCGCTGGTGCGGGTGTGGAACGAATTCGAGAAGCAGGTTGCCGTCTCCCAGAGTGATCCCCGCGCCACCTCCATTCATGCCGCGCGCATTGGCGCAAAACGACTCCGTTACCTGCTCGAGGTGGTGAGCCAGTTCGGGATGCCGGGCAGTACACAGGCGCTCGCCTGGCTGCGGGGAATCCAACAGCATCTCGGCGATTGGCACGATATGGAAGTTCTGGAAGAGATGATTGTCGAGATGATGGCCAGGCCGCAGTTTTTGCGCGATCATTTGCCGCTCGCATTAGTAACCGGCAAACTGATTTTGCGCAATCGCGCTACCAAGCAGGGATTTCGGGATAAGTACTTTCGGATGACGCTTAATCCTCCCAGCCATTTGGAGATCAAAGCTTGGATGGAGGGTCTCCAGGCAGCGCCCGCCTTGGCCAAGGTTTGAAATGTTTAAATGAGAGTCTTCAAGCGGATTCTCGCAGGTCACCTGTCTGCTTTTCTGCCTCGGAGCGTTTCGCCTTCCCTGCACTCGTCGCCTCAGCAGGGCCGGAATTCGCGGCGGGCGGCGCCGCGGCAGGCACTTCGAAGAGCGGTTCGCGCGGTTCACCCTTAAGAACGCGTGAAATACCCGCCCGTAGCCGCTCAAAAACCGTTTGGATACCCGGCGAAGCGTCAATCACGGTGAAGTCGTATTCCTGCGCCATGGCGTCAAACTGCGCCAGCAGAGCCGTCTGGTACCTGCGGAAACTCTCGTACATGTCCTCGCTGGGATAGAGATCCATGCCGGATTCCCAATAGTCAAATCCGGTGGAAAAGACCACGCGAGGAATCAGGTCGTCGACGCCGATGCGTAAATAGAACGTGGCGTCGGGTTTCAGCGCGAAGCTGTGCACATTATGGATCCAGGGCGGGTCGAGGCCGCGCACAATCGCTCGAGCCATCAGGGAGTAAATGTATCGGTCGGTGAGGACCACAAATCCCGCGCGCAGGGCGGGAATAATCTCGTGCTCGAGCCGGTCGGCGAAATCCGTGGCGTAAAAGAGGCTCAAGGTAATGCGCCCCAGAGTGTGCCCCTCTTTGGCTTGCTGGATTCCCCTCGACGCCAATTGTGACCGCTTGATGCCGGTATCCAGGACCGCGTGTCCCTGCTGCTCCAGCCACGGCCTCAGCAGCTTGATCTGAGTGGAGCGGCCGACGCCGTCGGTGCCCTCAATCACAATCAACCGGCCTGTGAGTTCCGCCAGGCCCATATTGGGCAATGTCACCGAATAGGTTTCTCTCATGGGGCCACCCTCAGTCGTTTGGCCTGCGCCAGCTTGGCCTTGACGATCTGGCGCATGTGGGCCTGTTGTTCTTCAATCGGAAGCGTCGCGTCTACGGTGGTGAGGTCGAATTCCGTGATCATGCTTTCGTACTCTTCCAGAATCTTCCCCTGAAACATCTGAAAGCTCTCCTCTGGGTCTTCGTGCAAACCCAGGTCCATGCCCGCCTCATAGAACTTCACACCGCTCCGCCCCACCAGGATGCGCTTCATGGCAGTTTGGAGGGGGACGCGGAAATAGAAAGCCGCCGTGGGCTTGACGGCGAAGCTGTAGAGTTCCCGAACCCACTTGCGATCCATGCCACGCACCACGTCCCGGGCGAAGGCTGTGTATATGTACCGGTCGCAGAGCACCACTGCTCCCGCCTTCAGCAATGGAACAATGTTGTGCTCGATTCGGTCCGCAAAATCCGTAGCGTGAAGCAAGGAAAACGTGGCGGGGGTGAGCATCTGCTTCTTCTTTCCCCGCCGCGTGGTGTCGCGGACGAGCGGCGAGGAATTCCATTCGCTGAAGATGACCCCATAGCCTTCCGCTTGCAGCCACTCGTGCAACAGCATCACCTGCGTGGACTTGCCCGAACCGTCGATGCCCTCAACCACAAAGAGCTTTCCCGGGAAACGATGCTCGCCATATCGCTTCATTCTGCTATCCCTCGCACTTCAGGGCGGTGAAAAACCTTGCGTCCTGTCATTCTGAGCGGAGCGAAGAATCTCGGCTTTTGAAGTTTGAACGAACTACCGAGATCCTTCCTCGCCCGTCGGCTGACGGACTCCTCAGGATGACAGGTTGATGGATATTCCACCATCCCGTTAAATTGCGGCGCCCGCGTTACTTCATGCTCACGAGTTTCCACGGCTTTTCCTGCTTGTCCAGCTTTTCGGCTTTTATAATTCCGGAGCCTTCTTTAATGGTGAGAATCTGATTGGCTTCTACTTTGGTGAACTTCTCGGTCTTCTGAGTCGTAGGCCATTTGATCGCTATCTCATCGATCACTTTCGTGTCGCCGACGCCGAAATGCAAGCGCAAATCGCTCTGGGACATTACGGAAGTTCCGCAGTGGACCTCGTCGATCTGCGTGTGTTTTCCGGTTCGCACAAAGGCCCGCGCGCCAACCGCAGTCCGGTTGCACTGCGTGCCAATTAACTTGAGTTTGACCCAATTGTTCTTGTTTCCTCCGTCATTGCGAAGGAGGGAAAAACGATCGTTCATATTGAGGACCAGGACATCGATGTCACCATCGTTGTCGTAATCCCCGAAGGCGCAGCCGCGGCTGGAGAATTGTTCCGTGACCCCCGGTCCCATCTGTTTCGACACGTCTTTGAACTTGCCGTTGCCAAGATTCTTGTAGACCAGGCGCGGCGACTTGAAGGTCGCATCGAGATGGTATTTCTCTATCTCGGGATAAACATGGCCCGTGACATGGAAAATATCCGTCCAACCGTCGTTGTCGTAGTCCATGAACCCCGCGCCCCAGCAGACGTACTGGGTATTCACGCCCAGGCCGGCGACGAACGTGACATCGGTAAAAGTGCCGTCGCCATTGTTGTGGTAAAGGTCCGGTGTATCGTCCGTGAAATTGGTCTTGAAGATATCCAGCCAGCCGTCGCAATCGTAGTCTCCGACACCCACGCCCATGCCGGCCTGTTCCTGCCCATCCTCGTTATAGGCGCAGCCGGCCATGACCGAGATATCCGTGAACGTTCCATCGTGATTATTATGAAACAAGATGCTAGGTTCAGAATCAACTGCCACGTAGATGTCCGGCCAGCCATCGTTATCAAAATCATATGCGACGGAGGTGATGGAATAACGTTGACCCGGCTTCAGGACGCCGGCTTTTTCCGAAACATCGCTGAAGGTGCCATCCTTGTTGTTGTGGTAAAGGATGTTCGTTCCGCCCGGCAGGCCGCGCGGCCCGCACATCACGGGGACGCCTTTCCACTGGCAATAACCGGTCGCGCCGGGCACCGGCACCGTCTTGATATCCAGCTCAATGTAGTTGCAGACAAACAGGTCGAGGGATCCGTCGCGGTCGTAATCGACCCAGGTGCAGCCTGAACCCCAGCGCACGCGCTCTTCCCAGAGCCCCGCTTTCTTTGTCACATCCGTAAAAGTCCCGTCCCCGTTGTTGTGCCAGAGAATGTTATGGCCCCAGAAGCAACAGAACAGATCGTCCCATCCGTCGTTGTCGTAATCGCCGACGCAAATCCCGGTCCCCCAACCGGTCACGCCCAGACCGGACTTATCCGTGACGTCGGTGAAGGTTCCGTCGCGATTGTTCTTGAAGAGGTGTTGGATGGGGCCCTTGCCGGGCGGGTACGGTAACTCTTCAAATCGCACGCCGTTCGTCAAGTAGATGTCCAGCCATCCGTCGTTGTCGTAATCGAAAAAGGCCAGGCCGCTGCCCTTGGCTTCAACGATGTACTTCTTGCTCGCCACTCCGCCCCACACGTTGGGCACGCTCAGGCCTGCCTCCTCCCCTACGTCCACAAAAGTGACGGGCGAGTTTTCCTGAGGATTGGGAACCGTGGCGGCCTCGAGTGCCGGTGTGCCGTTCCAGCGCCAGAGAGGAGTTGCAAGAGCGTCGAGCAGCTTGGAGCCCAGCACGACCGTGGAAGACCCGAGGATTTGGCGACGAGAGAACTTCATTGCTTGGTCTTATTGTTCTGCGGCCCGTTCGCATGCCGAGGGGCATGTAGCCTGGGCACTCGCTGCATAGAATCTCAGCGCACAGAAGTTGATGAGCCATTATACTACAGAGACAGCGCCTCCGGCTGACTTGGCAGTGGGCAGGTGGGCAGATCGGGAGTAGGCGGAAGGCAGTCGCTCATGTTCGTCAGCGGGCGAACCCCCGGAACCCGTGAAACGTCATTCCGAGCCCTTCTCTGTCATCCTGAGCCCTTCGCTTGTCATTCTGAGCGGAGCGAAGAATCCCGCTCTGCCGCTCAGGGTAAACTCCGCGAAGAGCCTGTCCTGAACGAAGTGAAGGAATCTCGCTCTGCGTCGAGTGGTTCACTGAACAACGACCAGAGCGAGATTCCTCGCTCCGCTCGGAATGACAGGCAATTTCAAAGCGGAAGGCAGAGAAGCTTGGGGATGCAATGACGTAATGTTTCGGCTGAGATGGACTGGACAGATTGTCGTTGGCAGGACCGTTCCGAAACCACAAACCCATCATTCCCCTTACCTGCCATCCTTTGTTTTCATAGACATTCTCGCTTTGTTCCGCCGTTTTCAATGCCTCCAACCGGTTTCACGCCAAGGCGCAAAGAACGCGGACGACGCAAAGTCGCACCACCCCCAACCCCTCCTCGTCCGAGGAGGGGAGTTCGCGATTCCCCTCCTTGGATAAGGAGAGGTTGGGGGTGGTTGAATTCTTGTCCGACCCTTTGTTTTCATAGAAATTCTCGCTTTGTTCCCTCGATTCTGCGCGGCTGATCTTGTCGGCGCCACCGTTTTTCGTTCCTGGCCGGCGTAGGGGCGGTTCGCGAACCGCCCCTACATTTCATCCCGTCGCGATCCCTTGTTTTCCTAGACATCCCCGGTTCGTTCGTCGAATTTCTTCATTGGGGCCCCCGTGACGGGTTCGGGATCGTCTTGCCTCGCATCCGCCCGCCCCAAGCACGGTGCCACGCCATGCCGTCTCTCGGCCGAAGGTCGGGCGAGTCCGGCGCTGCAGTCCACTGAGCCCGCCGGCCGCCAGATCCCAGCCTAGACTCTCAGGGGTAGCTTGCCAAGGGAATTCCATGTACTGGGGGAGTTTGATACCCGGACGGCGAGTTTGGCAGTCCGGCGCAGACTCCGGCATTTGGGAGAGGGAAACGGCGTCAAAGCCTTCGTGTGACAGAATCGGTTCTTTCAGGGAACAACCCCGGCATCCATCGGGAAGCCAACGCGGCCGGGAAAACCAGCCGCAGCGGGGCCCGCGAGCTATCGGAAACCAGTACGCCCCGCTCCACGAGCGCCGAAACAACGCGGCGAGCATGTCGCTCCTGCGTCCCGACAATCCCAGCTACATCGCCGCGAGGCAGCTCTCCGCGGTACAAGACCGCTTCCAGCACCTTCCCCGCTCTTGGCGGCAGATTTTTGAGTCTGATTTCTTCTTCCGCCCACAGCAGGATGCGTGTCCGCAAGCGATCCGGCGCCATCAGATTCTCCATGAAGCTCACCTGATCGATGCACACTCCCAAAAAGAATTCGGCGAAAGCCGCGAGTGCTTCCTCGCTTAAGTGCCCCCGCCCGTCAAGGTCGTTGCGCCGGGTCGCGTCGCACGCCGCAAGATGTCCCTTGTATGACACCACGTTGCGCGCGAGCCCTCTTGCCACTGACCACACTGCTCCGGTATCCAGCGTCTCCAGCAGCATTGCGTGTGATATCAGACGCGCCACACGCCCATTGCCATCGAGGAACGGGTGAATCCACACCAGCCGGTGATGTGCCGGCGCGGCAGA
>Ga0181538_10005558_pt1 | contig 11264 bp, 10 predicted proteins | sample PEATcosm2014_Bin_40_FD_119773 | JGI IMG/M metagenome (GOLD analysis project Ga0181538, IMG submission 119773) | Peatland microbial communities from MTU Mesocosm Facility, Houghton, MI, USA - PEATcosm2014_Bin23_30_metaG | ecosystem: Environmental > Terrestrial > Soil > Wetlands > Peat | place...
GAGCCGCAGCCGCCCGCACTTCGTCAGATCAGCCCGCTTGTGCTCCACAAGCTTCGGCGCGGCAGCCTTCGTCCTCGCATCGCTGCGGCGAAAGTTGGTGCGCATAGCAGGACTTGAACCTGCGAATCACCATTTCCAGAGTTGCCGATTAGGGGTGTTTCGTTGCCATTCATTGCCCGTAGAATAGCACACATAAACCAGTGTTGTCAATAGTATTTGTGTTAATATGTGCAACTATCGGCAGAATTATTTGTGCAAAAACCGTGCAAGCCTGCATCGTGTGCAAAAAGTGTGCAAACGAAAACTCTGGCCGGGTTTTGTGCAAATTCTGTGCAAGGATTTCCGCCCCTTTGGGCAGCGCCCCCCTTCACGGAACGAGCCAAATGCCCGCTACAGGGTAAATGCGGCGCATGGCGACGGCACGGTGAGGGGCTTGTCACGGTGAAAAACATATATGCCCCACCCCCATTTGAATTTACATTGCCACTCGTGCATTTTTGCCCGCCTATTGGCCAAAACCACAAAGCCGATCCAAAAAATATCAAACCCTGTAAAAAGGAGAGCAGGCAATCAAGCGTTGACCCGGCCAGCAGTTTTTCTGACACCTAATTCTACGGCAGCATGAATCAAAACCTGAATCGAGGGATTGCACCCTTTGAAAACAAGTTTCTTCAAAACTTTCACGCTGTGTTGCTCAATCAAGCCAGCAACCATCGCATTGATAAACGAACTGTTGGCGTTGCGAACACCCGTAAAGTCCAAAATTATTTGTGGGCAAATCTCCACATAGGGTTCAATACGCCCCATGCGAAACTCGGCTGCTTTGGCGCCGTCGGCCAAATGGCTGCCGAAAAGCTCGCGGATGGACAGTTCCAAGTTCACGGCAAGAATCTAATATCTTCCCCTGCTCTTGGCAAGAGGCCAGCGTCTATTTTCGCGGCGTGCAACAGTGCCGCATAATCGAGCACATTTTGCTGTCGAAAAGTCATAACGACCAATGTTCCTTGATACCGTGCGTTTTCTGGCAAATTCATCGTTTTCAATCTCGGCTCATCACTGATTTGCAAAATGCCTTGGCCGCTTACGATCATCAGCCAGCCTTTGGTTTGCCGCACCAATCCCGCCACCAGCGTCAACCCGACGCCTTCGTTCGTGGGGCTTCCTTTAGATGAAACCGTTGGCTCCAAAGCTTTGCGAATCGCCTCTGCATCGGTCATTCTCTTGCTCCACTTAAATCCAACATCTTGAAAACTTTTGAGGATTCCGCAGCCATTGTCCGCCATTGCCAGCCGCACAAATCCTTCCGTGCGGTTGACCTGTGCCGACACATAGCCAAGCCCGCGACTGTGTTGGCGAACATTGTTTGCTGTTTCTGTCAGGACATACCACGACAGGTCATACAGGTGGCTCATGGGGTGGCCGTAGTCCTCGCCACCGGGAGCCAGACAACCCGCCAAATCGTTTCCCATTGTGTCAACCTGGTGGTCAATAAAACGCACTGGCACGAAACGCCCTTTCGCTTCATGCCGTTGGAATGGTTCCCGAAGTTCAACTCCACAGGTTTTGAATAAATCCATTCGCTGCAAATAGCCGAGGATCGAACACGCCTTTAATCCTTCAAATGTCACCGAATGATGTTCGCGCCGCCAACGGACGACTGTTGCCACCAACGCAGCCAACCCTGCGGGCGTCACGCGGCGCAGTTCGGAAAAATCCAGCACGACTTCTTCATCCGCTGCCAATGGTTTGCCCAACAGTGCCAGAAATGGCAGCAACCCACTGGCGTTGATCTGTGCAGGCAATAAAATGTTCACGCACAAATTTTCATGTGGTTCGCGGCATGTCCGCAAGGTTTTAACTTGTCAAAAGTGAGAACACACGAACTTTTAAGGATTCCTTAATGGCAGCCTCCTTGCTGGTAACGCAGCAGCGCGGCCTCGACAGACGGCCAGTGAAACAGGACGCGCCGCCCGCCCAACCGCACATAGGGGATTTTGCCGGTCGTGCGCCAGTTGAACAATGTGCGGCGGCTGATTGGCAATTTCGCCAGCAGTTGCTTTTCGTCAATGAAACTTGATTCGCCCCGCACACCGTTTTCCTTTGCGCCCAAACTGGATGGCGGCATGACGCTCAAAAAATCTTTCCGTTCACCATTCATACACCGCAGACTTTGAGCTAACCAGCGACCGGGCGGGCGTGTCACACACACGGGATTCCAAGAGCGGGTGACACGTTGCCAAGATGCAAAGTGTCCTCTCAATCTGTCCAATCGCATCCGCGAAGCAGGCAAATCGGCTCACACTTGATCCGCGATGGACTGGCATCCGCCCGATTGCAACCTACCGGTTTTGGACGAGACACGCCTTACTCCTCGTCAAAACGAGGTTTTTGCGTCCGCGCAATGACCGCAGTGAATCCGCAATCTGTCCGGCCAAATGGCCGCGCCGATGTCCGTAGCCACGGGCAGTCCGTGTCCGATCCGGGGACGTGTCCAGTCCGCAACCGGGCGGTGTCCGTGTTCAGTCCGTGACCGCATCCGCGTCCGTAACCTGTCCGTGGGCAGTCCGGGGATGCCATCGCGCCAAGGTTGGAACAGTCCACGAACTGTCCGCAGCCTGTCCGCAGTCGCGGGGTATCGTGTGCGCGAATCGGAGTTTTAATTGTAGGTCGCCGGTCGTCGCGTCAATGTATTGCTCGCCTCATCCGGCTGCGCTCCACATTGCACCCGCCGCCCGGCTCCGGGAATTTTGCCTTTATGATTCCGCGCCCGGAGAATTGCTTTGCGAAGATGCTGGCGACTTGCGCTTGGCGCGACGGCAAAATCGCCACTGAAAATCCGTAACATCCTCGTGAGCGCAAATTCAAATTGGCAATTGACTCTGGCTGACTTCACGCGAGAGAAGCCACGGCAGGGTGCGGCGCACGATGTTGGTGATCATCGGTTCGATCAATTCAAACTTGCGTTGCATTTCCTCGTCAATCTCCACCGTTGGTTCAGGACCGATACGGGCGACGAAACCAAGGCGGCCAAAGGCATCGAAGCGGGCAAGGCCGATGCTGATCCCGGTGAACATATTCCGAACGAGTCTGGCGACGCGCTCAACCGATTCCGGGTTGCTGCGACCGGCGGCAAGACGGCGGACTTCTTTTTCCTGATCAAGCATTACGGCCACAGCGAGCTTTTCGATTTGCGGCTGCGTGAGTTCGAGGAAGGCTTGGTAATAGTCCTCGTCCACCGGCTCGAAGTGACCGTTCTCGGCGGCGAGGGCTTCGATGTAGTCAATGATGTCTTTGGGGCGGTTCATGGTGGCGGCTAGAACACCAACGCGCCTTCGGCTTTGGCGATGAGCGAGTCGCGGATTGGCCGGGCAAATTCAGCCAGAGTTGAAAATGTGGCCTGTTCGTGTTGGCGGTAAAAACTTTCAGGAATGATGAGGTATTCCCATTGTTGCGGCTGACTAATCCCGTCGGGCGGTTTTGTGTTTGATGCTGACTCGCACCATGTATTTGCCGCTCGCGTTTTGAGCGCGACTTGGGCGAGTTCCAAATCCCTGTCCGCTTTCGTTTCGACTTGGAACATTTTTTCGGCGGTCTTTACGAGAAAATCCACCCCGTAACTTCGCGCTATGCCGTCGGCGTCACGATACAGAATCTCCATTTTGTGCGGTCTTTCCGCGCGTCCAAATGCCAGCACGTCTGATTGAGTGTCGAGTGTGTGCTGAATGAAATCGCGTTCCAAGTTTCCGCCGGAATCGGCAAACCGCTGGCGCGGGTAGATGCAACGCTGCGTCGGCACGGATTTGCTTTCACGCATGACGAGCAAACGCGCTTCTGAAAGCCGCTGCCAGTTTCCTTTCTGGTGATCGTAACGGGTTTCTCCAATCTGTTTCACAATCGCCCGGCGCAGGGTTTCAACCACATGGTCAGTGACCATTGGAAAAGCGAGCGCGACCACGTTCTCGGCTTTCGAGAAATCAATTTGCCGCCCAAAAAGCCGGTTCGTGGCGAAATGTTCCACCAATGCCGCGATAGCGGCCTTGTGCGCGGTGAGCAAGGCGGTTCGCCCTTCTTTGGCAATGGCGTTCGTGGTGGTTCTGATGAAATGGTTGAAATCGTAATAATCCTTTTCCAGCCGCCAAGTTTTCGCCTTTGTGCCCGTGTCCAAGTGCGTATCGGCAATTTTTGTCCGGGCGAGATTCAACGAATACTCAAAAGTCAATTTGCACGGCGGGAGTTGCGACAAATCAATTTGAGACAAATCCGGCTTGGTGCTTGCCTCGAAAATTTGCACCGGCCAAGCGATGTCAAATTCAGGCACGCGGGCGGGTAACAATTCCACTTTAATCAAATCGCCCGCGATGGAACGCGGCTGCGTTTTGCCGCTGCCGATGAAATAACCATCCTGCCGCAACGAATCGTAAAAGGCGCGGAAGCGGGGATGCTCGACGATGAATAGACAGTCCAGCGAGTTCGACGGTTGCCGATGATGCACCAATGCCTCCCGCGCCTCCTCTTTCATGTTCCAAAGTTCCGGGTATCGGTGTTGCGGAAACATGAGCCGCAAGCCGCGCCCGACGATTTGTTCCAAGAGCAAATCGGCCTCCGTCGCCCGTAACACAACCACGATGCAAATGTTGGTCTTGTCGAAACCTTCCCGCAGCATCAAGACGCTCGCAATGACGCGCAACGGGTCGTCGTTTTCGTCAACCATATCCAGCCGCAAGCGCGCCTTCTCCAACTCGGCGTCCGGCATTTCCGAATGAATCGCCATGACGAGCTTTTCGTCATAAGCGCGCCCGCGCTCGTCGGTTTGCGCCGCCAAATGTTTCGTCACCAAGTTGGCGACTTCCGTTTCTTCGCACAAAACCAGCATCACCGGCTTGCGGTCGAGGCCGCGCTTGGAAAACTCCTGCGCGATTTGCTCCAACTTTTCACGCCCGATTTGCAGCATCATTTTCTGGCCGTCGGACAACGCAACAATTTCGCCGCGCCGCTTGCCTTCTGCTTCCTCGCGGACGGCGCGAAAATCCAGTTCTTCCAGAGTTTGCCCAAAAGCCGCTTCGCGCTCCTCGACAAAAATCTGTTTCACCAGCATATCCGCAAGCCCCTGTTTCAAGTCGTAATCGTAAATGATATGCGGGAAATACTCGCGCTTGACACCGCTGCCATAAAACGGCGTGGCCGAAAAATCCACCTGCATCAAAAAATTCTGTGCGTTGCCGTGCCGCTCAATTTGCCGCTCATGCAGCACACGCACGAAACGCCGCCAGACCAATTCCTCGTTGCCTTGCGTCGTTTTGCTGTGAACGTGATGCGCTTCGTCATTCATCACCACCAGGTCGGGAAATTCACCCAAAAAATCCGCGATGATTTCCCCGCGTGGCTGCTCCGCCATATCTTCGCCCACCATTTGATCCCACAAATTCGCCTTGTCGTTTTTCAGCCGAAACTGCTGCCAGTTCGTCAGGTAAATGAACGCGCCGTCAACGGCGGGCATATTCGCCCGCACGTCATCGCGCACGAGCAATTCCCGGTGCAAATGAAACAATCCCCGCCACTGCGCGCCGCTGGGGATGAATAGTTCCTTTTCGTAATCGCTCGCTTTTGGGTCGCGGTTGCCGTGCCGGTCGCGCTTGCCTTTGAATGAATCCAATAGGCGGTTCAAAACTTCATGCCCCGGCGCGACCACCAGAAACCGCGCCGAGTATTGTCCCGGACGTTCGTTGCGAATCGCGTTGAAATACTGCCAGACAATCAGCGCCGCCAGCACCCACGTCTTGCCGCTGCCTGTCGCCATTTTCAGGCAGTATTTTGGAAACGCAATCGAGTCGAGTTCTTCCGTCAGCGCGCCGCCATACGCCAAAATTTCAGGACATAATTGCTCGAACAATCTTTTCGACGTTAGCAAACGCGGCTCGCCCACGCCGCGCTCGTCGCGTCCTAAAATTTCATGGCAATAAATGACCGTCTCAATCGCCCGCTGCTGGCACGGATGGAATTTCTCGTTTGCCGTTTCATCGCGCCGAAACCAATGGCTCAACAGCGTGGCCGTGGTTTGCGCGACGCCCGGCCAGCCTTGCTGACTCCACGCCTCTACTTCTGGCGCAAGCTCCTTGTCCAACCACGTTTTGGACATCACATTTTGCTCTTTGCTTCTGCGCGCCATGATTATTTGCCCTCTACTTCCAACGTGGCCGACGCATCATTTCCAAATACGTCCACCACGCGCACGGCGATAGTGCGTTTGCCTTTGGGCAACGTCTGCGTCGCCTCAACCGGCACGATGGAGATTCGTTTCCCATTGCCGCGAATCGCCTGCCACTCGCTTTTGAACGTCGCGCCGTCGTAATCCCAATCCACCGCCCAATAATCAATCAGCGCGGCGAAATTCTCTTTGACCAGCCGCAGCAATTCTTCGCGCTGCTCGTCTTTCTCGACTGGAAAATCAAACAGCACATAGCGTTCGATGCCGATGGTGATTTGCGCGCCGTTTTCGACCGTCAGAATTTTCGGCGGACTCAATTTTAGATACGGCTTTTCGTGGAACCGGATTTTCGACGCGAGTTTTTCCACGTCCGCTTCGTCTTTCGCCTTTTTCAGATAATCGTAAATCTCCGGCGGGATCGTGCGGCTTTCAATCTTGGTTTTGATCGGCGGCTGGGCGTGCTTGAGCCGGTTGTCCAGCTCCGTTGAATAATTGTAATCGTAATCCCAGCCGAGAATCACAAGCCGCCGGTATCCCGCGCCGTCCAGCTTTTCCGCGAGCCGCGCCAGTTCTTCGATTTTGCGCGCCGTCACCGGGCGGTCGGGATAGCCGACAAAAATCAATTCTTGCTGTGCATCCTCGCCTTGCTTCGTGCCTAAATCGCGGTGTTGCGGATGCGGTGTTGCGCCGAATAGTTTCAAAACAATCCGCTGCATCTCGCCGATTTTGCCGCCAGACAAATAAATCATCTCGCGCTGATAATTGCCGATGTTCTCAATCAGAAACGGTTTTGCGCCGAGTTCGACGAGACGAGCACGGATGACTTGAATAGCCACCTTGCCAAAGTCACACGCAATCCAACGACGACCTAGCTTTTCAGCTACCGCTGCGGTTGTTCCACTGCCCCCAAAAAAGTCTGCTACAAGATCGTCTGGATTTGACGAGGTTTTGATGATGCGTTCCAGCAAGGCTTCCGGCTTTTGCGTGGGGTAGTCAACACGCTCGCCGGATGATGAGGAAATAATCCCGATCTGCCAAACGTCCGAAACCGCTTTACCTTCCGCGAGAATCTCATCAACCCGACGGAGTTTATTCTTGGAATGACCTTTACCGCCAGGCATCCAAATCCATTCTACGCCCTCCTTGTCAACATGAATCGCCTGTTTGCGTGACGCCATTAGGTCTTCGCGTGTCCACTCCGTTTTTGGCATGTTGAATGTTGAACAATCTGATCGTGCGTAAAACAAGATGGTGTCATGCTTGCGGTTAAAGAAACTTGGCAAATCCATCATGCGGAACGAGTAGTCCCAGATTATCTCATTACGAAAACCACTCCGCCCAAAAATTTCGTCCAAGAGCAGGCGCAAATAACTATTCACCCGCCAATCACAATGGAGATAGAGGCTTCCATTTTCTGCCAGCAACCTTTTCATCAATTGCAAACGCGGATAAAGCATGTCCAAGTAAGAGTCGAGGCCGCCCGCCCAAATGTCTGTGTAGGCCAAGCGTTCAATGACAGACGGCTCTTTGGTGAACTCCTCGCCGCCTATCGTAATGGGAAAATGGTAGTCCTCGGATGAAGCGAACGGCGGGTCGTCGTAGATGAGATTGATTTTGCCTTCGTAGCCGTTGGCCAGCAACGCTTGCATGGCCAGCAAATTGTCGCCCCAAATCAGGCGGTTCATCTGGTGCTTGTCCAACTCCGCTTCGCCCAGCACGCCGTCGCGGAATGACAGCGGCAACGCGCCCGCCGCCGCCAGATTCGGAATCACCACTTCGGCGGTTTGAAATTCAATGTCCTTTGGATTCGGCGCACGTCGCGGCTTGGAATCCCAAACCAATTTTGCAGAATCCTTCCGACGCCGGACGGGTTTGGCCGGTGCTTCGGAAGATTCGGGCGAAGCGGCGGGCGTTTCCTTTTTCGGCGCGAAGGCGCGCTCCTGTTTCAACCGAAAATCGGTTTCAATCGGAAGCTCACTGCCTTTTGTTTTTTTGGATTCAGGAGATTTTTCCATGCGCCGGGGCGCAGCACGGAAACGGAATGAAATGGGCGCGAACTCAACGCCCACTCGTCCGAGGCACTGCGAAGCGCCTGTGCGAAATGAACGCCAAGCCGCGCCCGGTCGGGCGCGTGCTCGGTCGGTCTTCGCACAAGGAAAATTCGCAGTTTTCGGACGAAACCGTAGCCGTAGCTACGCGAAATTAGTTTGTAAAAAGTTTCTGGTCGTTTTGTTTTTTGACTGTCGCTGACGATTGAAACAAACGGCGTCCGGCAAGGCAAGATTTGCCGCTGCAAATAAAAACGGGTGGCGTGAGCGAAGCGAATCAGGCAGAGCATGGGTGATGCCCAATCTGAAATTTTGGAATCCGGTAAAACGCAAGTTGGAAACCCCCGTAGTGGTTCGCGTCTTGACATCGCAGTCCCGGCATGGCTCAGTTCAAGTCGTGATTATTGGATTGATTGGTATAGGTTCAGATTCTTTGTTGCGAGCCTTTGACGCAGCCGGCATTGAGTATGAAACGAGACCTCCACAGCCCGGCGTGATTATGAACTCCGGCGATGCTGTCAAGATTGCCGAAGTTGCGATTCCCGCCGTTGCTCTGGTTGTTTCCGCGTGGCTGCATGAGCGAAGTTCTAGGAAGGCCATGCTCACCATGAAGGACAACAAGATTGAGCATTTGGAAGGCAGGACGGTTGAGGATATAGAGCGGCTATTTAAGATCGCCAAGAAGATTATGATAATGGAGACCAAGAAGCCTGGCTCAAACCCTAAGTGACGCACCTAGTTGATTCCACGCTGGTTTAGGAGATTGAATAATTCGTCAGCAGCCGCTTTGAGTGCTTGGTCGCATTCCTGCATTCTTGTGACTTGAGAAAGCATTAGACCCTCAATGTCTTTATATTGTCCGATAATTGAGGCTTCCATAGGTCTACGTTGTAATTCAGCGGTGGCTTCTTTTAACCATTTAAGATATTCGCCGTTGATTCTAAACTCCTCGATCAACTGCTTCATCCTTATGTAAACAGTTATAATCTGCCGTGAAAGTTCTCCTTCGATTTTTCCAAGATTGACGGCATTTGAGTCAAACACGGTAAACCAATTTTGAGTCATACCCAACCAAAATGGGAATCGCTGTCCCTTTGGACACTCCCTCAAACGACCGCCAATACCTTTATTGTAAATCTCTTGGATGGCTTCGATTTCACGACGGATTGCACGGATTACATTTTCTGAAAACTCAGCGTCCTCACGCCGTTTGCGCCGGGCTTGAAGATTGTCCGCCCACAAAGTTGCCGCCAAACCACCAGCGATGGCTAACACACCACCCAGGACGGTGCTGGCAAAGTTCTCCTTCTTAAACCATTTGTCCTCTTCCGCGCTTCTCAAAAATGTTCGAGTCTCTTGATCGAGGGTTAATGTAATGGAGTTGGTTTGTGCGCTTACCGCAACAGTGCTGGACACGAGGGCAAAAGCAACTATTAACTTACTGAATGTCTGTCTCATACCTTCAATACTAAACGAAACAGTTCGGCAATACCATTTCAAATTGAAGGCAAACTTTACGCCTTGGCTGGTAGCCCCATAGTTCTTTCAGCAGCCAAACGCTTCTGATTTTCGTTTTCTCGCTGCTCTCGCTCTTGCGACCTTTGCCGCACCCGCAGAAGAAATGTCTTTGCTCTGGACTCTGGCAGCTTATCAATACTGCTGGTTCCCGCCTCGTCTTGCACCAACGCACGGGCAATTTCAATACCCAAATCAGGGTGAGAGTCAATACACTCGCCGGGTCGTGCGCGAGCGCGGGCAATTTCAATGGCTAGAATCTCCTCTGGAGACCGCCATCTAATCAATGCGCGCCGCCGGAGATGTTCAGGTTCAACTTCCGCTTTTATTGCGGCTTCCATGAAGCGGCAAAACAGGGCTGGATTTCGATCAATCATGGCGTCGTAAAGCTGCCGAAGCCGCTTTTTCCCCAACACAGGCTCGCCGAAATAGTCGTCCAAGCTGTCCGGGTGTTCTATTATGTAATTTCCAATTTCATGCAACAGTTCGCGCTTCCGTGGCCGCCCCGGACTTATCGGAATGTCCGGGTCGCCTTTTTTGAAAGGACGCAAGTGCCGGTTTTGTGGTCGTTGGTTGTTATCTCGTGGGTTCACAGCTTTTTACTGCTTTGCATAGCACGTCGGGAGGGAGAGAAATGGGGGTTTTAGGGGTTCGGCTGATTTTTGGTTTTTTGGTCATCGGCACGTCCCGCTTCATGCAATGCCGATTGCGTGAACCGTTCCAAGTTGCTCGCCACGCCCCGCGTTGAATAGCCGGTGGCCTTTGCTACGCGGTCAAACGACCATCCTTTTTGCCGGAGGGCGTGGAAAATTCGGTTCACTTTTCGGGCGCGGTGGTCGCTGGCGTCACGCCGGTCTAGCTCTTTGATGGTAATGCCGGTGGCTTGGCACATGCGGACTACTTCCATCCGGTCGGAATCTTGCATCGGCGCGAGCGCGGCCAGCTTGGTTTCGACGGCTTCAATGCGCTTCCGCATTTCATCGAACGTGAAGGCGACATCACGGCGCAAGACATCAATTGGGTTCCACGTTGCGTTATTCAGGCTCATGGGTTGCCGTTGTCACTGTCCGGCGACTTTCGGTGTTTTCACAGATGTTTTTAGCTCTGGTAGCCACTTAAAACGCGCTGCGAATTTGTTCGGAACGTAGTCGGCGGTTTTCAGAATCGCGCCCAGCCGTGCGAGCTTGTCCCGAATCCCCGCCGCGCCATTGCCGGTGACGCCCAGCCGCGCCGCCAGGTTGTCCCGCCCAATCGGAAAATCCGCCGCGCCGTCTTGATCCGCTTTCCGTGCATAGCTCCGCACAATACGAAACGCATCGCGCTCGTTTTCGGTTTCCAGCCGCCTGAAGATTTCCCGCTCCGTTGTTGAAAGTGTTGACGCCCATTTTTCCGCCAGTCCTGCCCAAAGTTTTTCAAAACTCGCCATGTGTTCCATTTCAACCGCGTTCGTCGTTGCCGTCTTGGTTCGGAATTGTGCCACGGCCAGACGACGCGCC
>Ga0181538_10005565_pt1 | contig 11250 bp, 13 predicted proteins | sample PEATcosm2014_Bin_40_FD_119773 | JGI IMG/M metagenome (GOLD analysis project Ga0181538, IMG submission 119773) | Peatland microbial communities from MTU Mesocosm Facility, Houghton, MI, USA - PEATcosm2014_Bin23_30_metaG | ecosystem: Environmental > Terrestrial > Soil > Wetlands > Peat | place...
ATGAATCGCACCATTTATGTTTGTAACTTCGGTTATCCTGCCTAAATGTACACCCTCGCTGACAATCGGCGCATAATAATTTTAATCCCTATATTGATAAAAATGTGTATCACGGCATCCTTTTAGAGGTGGCAAAGCTCGAAGGGGAAAGGTAATATGAATAGATACCAAATAGGCATAATAGTTTTAGGGTTAGGTTGTACGGTCATTATAGTCTGTCTCCAAATAGCACTAACAAAAACCCGCCGACAGCTACGAGAATGGTTTCAGTTTTGGAGCGAGATACGGAATTCGAACCCATGATAATCTGCTTGGAAATTACAGGGCTTCACTCAATCCGATCTCACATTAGCCTCTTATTTTCTTTTCCAGTTCGGCATCGGTAGGCTCTACCAGAATAGAGCCATCGGGTAGTACTATGGTCGGGACACTTCTTTTCCCTTGGTTAACACTTTCCACAAATGCACATGCCTTTTTATCCCTGTCAATATCATACCAATCATATGCAATGCCAAGTCTTTTTAGGCATTGTCTGGATCGCGCTGTGTCTGGACACCAATTAGTGCCATATACGCAGATTTTCTTGGGCATAACCTCACCTCCACTAGTTCAGCTGCTTCTGTTTTTAATTGTATACCTTATGCGTACCATCTTTCCTTACGATCTGGACAGTATCAACAGTTTGTCAAACTTCCCACTTACAGAGGAAGAAGAATAAGGAAACTTGTCCTTGTAGCCGTTACGCAAGCGGTGATGGAGTTCGCTACAATCTGGATAATGGGTTAAGGTGCAGCAAGCAACGAAAGAAAATCCAGTAGATGTTGAGTTTGATTTTCCATAAAAAGCAGAGCCTCAAAACAAATACAGTTCTGAGGCTCACTTAATTTTAATGCCTAATACTAATTTGCTATTTCACAGGATGTTTTGACGCATAATTTGCCGGAATGTACTGCGGCGGTATCGGCGGAAGTGGATGCTCTGCAGTTGGTACATATTGTGCAAGCACCATTTTGTAGTATTCATCAGCTGCGTTAGCATAAGGATCTTTTGAATTGTAGTCTGGTCTAAAATCTGAACCCATTTTTACCCCCCTTAATATTCATTTATTAAACATACTAAAATAACATGCGAGTCTTGTCAAGATGTTGGATACAACGTGATTTATTAAGGAAAATAATGCTTTTTTCATATGTTCGTCATCATCCATCAGCCACGTCTGGAAATTTGAGATGATTTGGTGATGGTTTCTTGCTGATTACTAAACGGAGATGATAGTCTTTTTTATCTGTTGCTTTGCTCACTTCAGGGTAGGGTTGCAGATCAAATGTAATTTTATAATTTGCGAAACTGGTTTTCGATGTTTTGGAAGTACCGGGTTGAGATAACACCTTGAGATATATGGGCTCTGGGCGGGTAGTAATTTCAGTCAAGCAGTTTGCTTCTCCCGGCCAGATGCAAATGGCCCCCTTTGGACAGCGACCATCTGAGATTACCTCGATAAACTTGATTACAAAGTGCTCTCCTGCAATCGTAGCACTTTGCCCCGGGGACAAAGAAAAATCCTGGTCCAAGTTAACTTCATTTGCTAAAGATTCCCTATGGTTGTTGATTATTCATCACCTTTTATCTGCTTAAATATAATGAATAGAACCCTTGTGGTTACACATATCGACTTGCACCTGAAACTTGGAGGGCAGGTAGATTCTGCAGGCAAATAGAGTCGTTAAGTCAATTCCAACCCTAAAACAATCTTCACTCTGGCTTAGTTTCAAGGTCGATAGTGACAGGTTTACCCACTATGCCTGCCTGGGCTGCGATAATAGCCGCATGTGTACGGCTACGTGCCTGTAATTTGTCGATAACGTTTCTCACATGTTTTTTAACTGTATCCAGAGTTATACCCAATGTTTCCGCCATCAGCTTATTCGAGTCTCCATTACCCATGAGTCTAAGTATATCGATTTCCCTCTCAGTCAGATGAGCTGCCTCTGTAGTACGTTCGGCCAGTGTTTTCCTTCCATTTTGAATCAGATTCTCCACCGCTTTATGTAACAGCTCTGTCTTAATTTGCGTGCCACCTTTAACTACTTGATGGATATCCTGTAGTAATTCATCCGGTGTCATATCCTTGAGGAAGATATATCCGCCCGCACCAGCGTGGATGGCATCAATTACGTATGAATCATTTGAGTTATCTGTCAATACCAAGATGGCGATTTCTGGGAATTCATCCTTGATTATTCTCGTGGCCTGAACGCCACCCACTCCATTATTCCGAATTTCCGTAAGTATCACATTAACGGCCTGTCCACGGTCATGTAATCGTTTAATATAGAGAAGAGCGTCATAACCATCTGGAGCGTCGCCAATCACTTCAAGTCTTTCATCTTTGATCAAGATAGCCTGCAGACCCGCTCGAACAACTGGACTAAAACCAATCATCAAGACTCCCAGTTTACCAGATTTAGCTGTGATCGACATGGTTTGACACCTCCTGTGGTACACCTATCGCATTAATATTTGCACTTTGGTGCACCACTAGGTTCATTATTGTCCCCTGTTATGGTACTGTCAAGCACCTCAAGGTACCATCCATTAGATTAGTCGAACGGCACTACCAAACCCACAAATACCCTTTAAGCGGTTTGTGGTGACGGGACGCAAGGCACATACTGACATTAACCGCTGTAATTCTACATTATTCACGGGTATTTAGCCCAAGGGAATTATATGAATACGGCAAACTCGAATAAGGGAATAAGGACGGAATAACATGGAACAAAAGAATGGGATCTACAATGACAATGAGGGAGTGGTTTTGGGGGAGAATGAGAAAGAAGCACCTATGGATGACAATAAAATAGTAAGGAAAGATGCGGATGTTGTTATGGAGAAGACAAATGCGGACGTTGTCCAAGAAATGAAGAATCCCACCCTGAAGTTGTCTTCCATTGCTGTAACACCCAACGCGCCTGCTCATTTAGCTGTAGGCGCTACCCAGCAATTTAAAGCCACGGGGGCATACTCGGATAAATCAACGGCAGACATTACATCGAAAGTACAGTGGAATAGTTCCAATAATTCGGTTGATAGCATATCTTCATCGGGTTTGGCTACCGGAATAGGAAGTGGTAATGCTAACATCTCAGCTTCAATGTCCGGGATAACCAGTCCAATTATAAATTTCCGAAGGTAATGTAATATCACAGGAAAATAAATTGGCCCCGGTTATCAAGCCGGAGCCAATTTATTTTCTATACTTGTTACCAATCATCGGCAAGCACTTGAAAATTGGGATGGTATTCATTTGTCAGCAGTTACTCATGATATTTGACAATAATCTGCCAAACATGTTATAATAATAACTGTCAAGTTTAAAAATTGAATAAGTAATTAGCTATCGAGAGTGGTGGTTAGGGAATTGGCCCAACGACCCACCCGGCAACCTTTAAGACCTTTCTCAAAGGTGCCAAAGCCAGCCCAAAAGGGGAACGATGAGCACGAACAATGCGTGAAAAGGAAGGCATTAAGACCTCCGAAACATGGAGGTTTTTTGTTATCTAAGCCGCTTTCTTGACAGCTACTGCTTAAAAGGAGGTGGCTTTTTTATTTTCAAAAGCATCGCTCATCGAATCATTTAAATAGGAAAATAACCGCAGGGGGATAAGCCAATGGAAAATATAGTTACTATAGAATGGCTCAACCAATTTAATGGTCCCGGTGCATACAAAGACTACGAAAGAGCTAAGGGAGTTAATGTAACCTTACAATTTTGCCTTGGAACTTCAAACATTATGAAAAGGTACGGTATCACATTTTCTGAAGCTTGCTGGCTGTTGATGAAAGAAGGTTACCTAATTTGGGTCGTCGAAACCCCTCTTTATAATATGGCAGGAGATAAGCTATGGATGACAAAGAAACTAACACGTACGAAGAATGAGGCACAATCATTAAGGATTGCATATCCCACAAGGATGCAATTCTCCTCCAATTTCTTCCTTAGCCCACGATTCAAGTTCAGCTCTGCTTAATGAACAGACTTTTATATAGTCTTTAACCCATGTGTTGCCACGAGCGGGATGACCATTAATCATTTGACATCGAGCGGTATGAAGAATGAGATATGTTGGAGTTGGATTGCGATAACAGTTTACTACATAGGCTGTCGGATTATCTCTTATCCACTGAAGATAGTAAGCATCGTTACCTGGCTTCACAATCATTCTTTTACCCCACTGAAGTTTTAATTAATTTCTCAACAAGAGCGCAGTCTTTACAGCCTACACACACAATCGGTACACTATCTAATTCAGAACAGAATAGCTGAACAATCAGGCAGTTAATGGATAAATGTTCAATATAATGTCATAGATGTCCGAGTTAAAGCAAAATAATAACTAATATTGCTTTAACTTGTACAACCTGAATAGCATACAATGATGTCCTATAGCTTCACCGTTATCTCGATTTCACCGCTCTTATGCGTCGGATCGATAGTAGCAGGTTTAGACTCCAGTTTTCTTTCCTCAGAATATTTCATAGCTTCGGCGACACTTTTAAATGGATTCTTCAATGTTCCTAGCGGAAGGCTTGGATCGTAGTATTTCTGATGCTCTGGCTTATCCTTATCGATATCAACAAAAATACCGATTTCAAACTCCTTGACAGATTTAAAAGGAGGCACGGAAGGTGCTGGTGGATTTAATGATCCGTTTTTCTTCCTCTTCATGTTGTATCTCCAAAACTAATGACGTAGAACAATTGCACAACAAATTATGCTGTGTCCGTTTGGCAGCATATTCGAACGCATGATAACTACAATTACTGGACCTGCGAGCTTATTTATGCAGTTTTTTAATCCCTTTATCAGTTTCCTCGGCGATTTTTTTCACACCTTTGTCGATATCCTTGCCAATTTTCTTGAGTCCATCGTCGGCGTCCTTACCTAGTTTTTTGAGTCCCTTGTCGGCCTTTTCACTCAATTTTTCAGCCACGTTCAAACCTCCAATCTTATTCAAATAGAGAAAGTGTAGTCTCTCACATAAATCACATAGACTAACCTGAGTGAATTCTTATTTTTTACTTAGTGGTTTTCTTTGCTTCTTTTTTCGTTTTACTCTGCTTTGGTTTCTTTTCATTATGTCTGCCTTTGGTTCCCATTATCATCTCCTGCACCGTTAGTGCTTGAACTTATTTACCAAAGTATAGATTAAAACAATGCATGAAACAAGCAGGTTCACATTGTGAAATAAGACGGGTTTATAACGAAAAATAACTGTTTACTGTGTAATCATTTCTCCATCCATCGTTGATTACAATAATTTCATCCGCGTTATTGTATAATGAAAAATAACTATATAGTGGAATCGGGATGATTTTAACGTACAAAAGGGGATAATATGAAAGGCAAATTATATCTGTTGGCCATCTGTGTTCTCATTCTGCCGTCCTTGGTTTTAGCATCCTGTGGTAAGAGTTCCTCGACCACATCATCAAACTTGACTAATACGTCCTCCTCTGTAGGCACCACAACTAGCAGTTCACCTAGCGTTGCCACGACAATTACAGTGGGAAACAATCCCACCAGTATCGCTTATGACTCCGGTAAGGGCGAAATATTCGTGGTCGATGGTGATTCCGGCTCCGTCGCGATTATATCAGACAGCACAAATGAGGTGCTTTCAACTCTAACGGTTGACCCCGCCCCTGCCTGCCTAGTCTATGATCCCGCTAAAAGCGAGATATTCGTAGCCGATAATAATGATGGTTCGGTTATGGTTATATCTGACGTTACCAACGCTGTTGTAGCAACTGTAACAGGATTGAATTCTCCCCCTAACACTATGGTTTATGATTCGGGCAAGGGTGAGATTTTTGTTTCCGAAAGTGGGGCAGTGGATGTGATATCTGATAGCAGCAACACCGTCGTTGCAAGTATACCTATAACTGCGACAAGCATAGCTTATGATTCCGCTAAAGGGGAGATATTTGCACCCGATGGGTATAATAGCAATGTGGCTGTAATATCTGACAGCACCAACGCGGTCGTCACCACATTAACCGTAAGTCCTTATCCGGGCACAATTGCCTACAATGCGGCTAAGGGAGAGATTTTTGTATCTGTTTCCAACGCAGCGGAAGGGCTTAATGTGATATTGGATAGCGATAACAGCATCAAAGTTGTAAAAGGTGGTATACCCGGATATTACTCCTATAATTCCGGCAAAAACGAGCTATATGCGGAGACTGCCAACTATACAGTCTCAATATTAACGGACAGCAGCAGCAAAGTTGTTGCAACTTTAAGCAGCAAAATCGGACCGATGGCTTATGATGCCGGAAAGAACGAGTTATTCATAGTTAGTGGATACAGCACTATTTCTGTGGTTACACCGACGAACTAGGCCGTGCATTTGGCGCGATTGATTTTTCTGAAATTTTTAATGGGCACTCAGAGATGGGTGCCCACTATTTTTTTATCATGAGAACTTACCCTGCCATCGTCGATTGCAATAGTTTCATTTGAATTATTGAGTAGCCAGAGAGATAATATCGGCAGTAAGCCGCTGCTCCTCAGGGAGAAAAGATACTTCACGCTGTTGGGTGGCCCTGGCTTGACCTAACACCTTGCAAGCCCGTCTTTCCGAGACCGCTAATTTTCTGGCACACTTGTTGGATCGACTTACGTCTACGGGACGGGCTTAGGAGTTTCCCAGTGCAGCTTCTTTAAGAATAGAATTATCCAGAGAGAGATCAGCAACCAGCCGTTTTAAACGGGAATTTTCTTGTTCCAATTCTTTAAGGTAGTGTGCCTGTTCAATCCTCATCCCGCCGTATTCTTTTCGCCAGCGGTAATAAGTGTAATCGCTGACTCCAATCTTTTTACAGACGATCGAGATGGCGCTACCTTGAGCGATCAGAACTTCAGCTTCCCTGAGTTTGTTCAAGACGTGGACGCAATAGCAACATTTGTCTTCCCTTCAAAATACTGGTGAGTACGCCCACGTAATCTTCTGCATCACTGTTAAGTCCTGCGTAAACCTGAAAGACGACTCTTGGAAAGACTTTATATCTTTAATTCAAGCATAACGGTGACCATTGAAAGTGTTGACATCGCTGTTCCGCTGTAGATATAGCTATACTGAGGCAAATGAGTATTCGCTTTCAAAAGTGTGACCGCCTGTTTCAATCGCAGTTATGCCAATTATTGTCCAAAATTTATGCTAATCATATTCGTTGTATCCGACCAATCCGGTACTATTGTTGAGGTATCGTTTCCGCTTGTGTTTTGGTATTCGAAACTTGTTACATAGGAATCTAAACCGGCCGCATTAATGTCATAAACACCAAACGTACTAGTCCATTTAATTGGTAGGTTACTGATAGTGTAGGTCCATTTGCTCACCGCACTCGTGTTAGTGGGGTCTGTCTCCACGGCATTTACGTTTAAACTAATCAATGTATTTCCATCAGATGACATTGTGCCAGTAACAGTTCCAGTTGTTCCGTAACTATCAATTGCGCCAGTGAATGTTGCCCCATTCCATTGTATGCCGGTTGCCTGAGCCGGTGTTTGAACACTACCCGCGAAAGACGTTGAGCCGTTATTGATATCCGACCCTGACATTGTTATGGTACCGTTTATAGATACATTCGAACCAAAAACCGTTTGGTTTTGCAGCATGGCAAGCATACCGGTAGCCGAGGTGGTAGAAGTAGCACCATAAAAGACATCGATGTACTTGAAATCCATGTATTCATCGGAACCGTGGATTTCTCCTACAATCTCAACACCCAGTTTATTATCGCCTGGCAGAAGTTGATAGTCACCATTATCATCACTCTGTAACTCAACTCCCTCGCGATATATCTTGACCTCCGCAGCCGCCGGGGAAGCAACACCAATATGGATTAATTCATTGGAAGAAACATAACCGTCCTGCAGTGCATCCTCATTGCCTTCACTGTCTTCGTAATAGATATTATATGTCGGGAATTGATTGGTGCCGATGGTCCCTATCGTCCCATTTTTGAATTGCGTCCAAAGTTGGGTGATTTGGTCCCAGGGTAACACTGTAGATTCGGCGTAATATTGAATATTATCGTAGGCCTCACCATTTCCTTTTGCAATCTCAGTTGCATTGGCACCTGAATTGTATTGTTGGAACGTGCCATTGGAATAGATGATTCTTCTATCTGTGTTACCTGGATAGTTAGGATCGGCAATATAGAGATTCCCTCCATTAATGCGATAAACTATCATAGCGTGCCCGCCACCATCTGCGCTCCAGATTACAACCAACTGCGGTTCATGCGTGGCTTGAATTGAATATGCAAACAAATCCCATGTTGCCTCATTGCTGATACCCGCAATATTTACCATATTCCATTTGTTATTTTCAAATACCCAATTTTTCCCACCCAAGTTCAGCCAGAAGTTATTGGCGAAGGTTCCGGTATCAATATCTGCTTGAGCAACAGAAACAAAACGATATCCCAGAGAATCATCCTGCCAAAAATCTGGGGTTGCCGGCTGGTTGCCGTTATTGTCGTAGCGGCCATAGAGGCATAAATCTTGACCATCGGGCTGGGTATCGTAATACCATAAAGCAGTGAGAGACTGTCCTTCACATTCTCCATCTGGAGTAATATACGAACCATAGTTAGTAAATTCCCAATCATCAATACCTGGCCGGAAACCTGAGTCAATATCTTTACTGAGCAATGTCTTGGGAATCATGCTGATGAAGAAGTCAGAGAAATGCATGGCTCCAACGGTGATAGAATCTGTATCGGTTGAAAGTAGTGGCATCCCCTCAAGTTGTTTAGTTGTGGCGTCATAATAAAAACCCATAGCAAAATCACCAGTGGGCACATTTACCGGTACTCTGATAAACATCAATTCGCTAGAATATGTACCGCCGTTGTCCACAGAGATCATCGGAGAAATGGGATCAATATCACTCCCGAAGGTCTGACTTGTAATCGTTGCGTAAGAGACATCGAATGTGTTAATACCGGAATACGAACCAGGCGGCACATCGATAACGAAACCATCCAATGGGCCGCCCGTATTAGAGACAGCCACCATTCCGCCGGATGAATCTATCGATTGGGTAGCAACCTCCACTTCAGGACCCGTATTAATATCACCAGTTCTAATGGTCGGGTGCGGCCTGCTCAGGACTGCAGCCGGTTGTGTAACCGTTGTTGAATTATTTTTAGTACCACATCCCGATAAAACCAACATGACGGCAATCAAAACCGACAAAGATAAAAGAAGCCACTTTTTACTGAATAAAGCCCTCATCTGCCTCTCCTTGCTTAGTGTTTTTCTTAACGCGGCACAGAAACGCCATGATGTTCCAAATATACTGTTAAGCCAACCCAACTTTTTGGATTAATTGTCTTGCTATATCGTAATAGTTATTTCTTAACATGAAAGGGAACTTATCTCCAACGGTTTCGATAATAAGTTTACCTTCATCTTGTTTACGACCGTCCAAGTACAACGTACCTTTTTCAATTTTGACTTTCCGAATACTCGAGAGATCAACGCCAAAATTTTCAGGACTTTCGTGCATAGCCTGCTCGGGTGCCATATTTAGATACCGTTGGGTAAAATCATTTCCTGCCAAGGCTGTTTTTAGATAACTGCCCATTCCTTTTCCCGATGATTTTTGTGCCTCATCCTTCATTATTTCGTTGGTTACAGCAGCAAAAATCAACCGCTTTGGGGTTACAATTATATGGTAGGATTCGTAATTAAACATGCCTTTCTTACGAGATATCCCCGGAATTACTCCCACTATTTGTTCAGCGGATGGCGTGAAATCAACTTTAGCAGCGGGACCGTTTGTATTAGCCGCTATCCCGGGTTGGGGCGTAATCGAAGTCGATGAAGTAGTAGCTTCAATCTGATTGGCAGGCGCTGCATTAGAATGTATCTGGTTTAAAGGCTGCCCGCAATAAGCGCAGAATCTAGCCCCGGTATCAATAGGATTACCACAATTCGCACAAAATTTCTTTTCCGCAACCATTTTCTCCCCTTATTCTCTGAATCTGTATTCGCATTATGTGGCAGGATGCGGGGTCTTTCGCAATTATTCAACCAAATATTTTTTAGTAAAGATATTCTACACTAGTATTTAACTCTAGGACAAGATTGACCTCGCTTTGATTCAGCTTACTTTGCGGTCGATATTGTGGGATGAAGTGAGGCCGAATCACGAAAAACAATAGGTTCGATGATTCAATGAAGAAGACTTGGACTTTTTATGACCAATAGGGGTAAACTACCAGCAGAGGTGGTTATACCGTTTGGCCTTCGTTTCCGCTGGTATTTGTCAAATTTAAGTCGGGATTAAATTTCGTTCTGCATATCTTTTAACTGATGCTGATCACACATGTAAATAACGGCATCAATGTTAAGTCCTGCGTAAATATAAAAGACGGGGTTTGTGAAGAGTTTATACCTTTAATTCCAATATAACGGTGACCGTTGATTCCGCTGTAGATATAGCTAGATATGACCACCAGATAATATCAAAAATCCTAATTCTGCTTAAAATAAGGCCCCTCTTTGACAGAATATCATCGAGTTGGCAGATATTTATCCAATTCGTTTCTGTCCTCTAAATTGTAATCTCGCACTATTGTGCTGTCGACATTGAAATATGTTGAGTAAATGTCATTTAACTGAACCGGTGATCTGGTTTTAAGGTTTGCGATTCATAATACGATCGGCTAATGCCTTCTGATCGTCGGGAGATAAACCTAAAAATGCCTGCCAGAAAATTTCTACCTGCGGGTTTGCATCACCCGTGTTAGTTGCGATCCGAATATTAGGTGAATGGGATGCTTTATCTTCACCTATTAAACTCCAGCCAGTAGGCGCGCTGAATTTACTGCTGCTATTGACCGTCTTACCATATTGTCCCAACAACCTGTCTACTCTTTGTCTGACCCAGATCGACTCCGCTGATTTTTCTTCAAGCCGTTTGAACCATTTGCTTAAAACTGGTTCGGCCACACGGCTATCCAACTCGGAATGGTCTCTAATATATTCCAGCCAAGTCATGTCCTTATAACGGATGAATTTACTTGGTCCAACGGAGTCTAATTCGGGTACGTAATACCATGATTGGAAAAAGGGAATTTGTTCTCTAAACCTTTTACTTTGTTCCAAACCATTATTAAAAGTGCGAATTGAATCCAGTACATCATCATAGGTTATTACTGTTTCTCTTG
>Ga0181538_10005567_pt1 | contig 11246 bp, 7 predicted proteins | sample PEATcosm2014_Bin_40_FD_119773 | JGI IMG/M metagenome (GOLD analysis project Ga0181538, IMG submission 119773) | Peatland microbial communities from MTU Mesocosm Facility, Houghton, MI, USA - PEATcosm2014_Bin23_30_metaG | ecosystem: Environmental > Terrestrial > Soil > Wetlands > Peat | place...
CGGCGAAGATCCCACCACCGAGAATCTGAACCACTTGACCAAACCCGCGCCGGCGCTTTGCGTGGATTGCCACGATCCAAAGGACGCCGACCTGCAGAAGGCGCACCAAAATCAACCGTTCGGCACAGCGGATTGTTTGCAGTGCCACGACCCCCACCAGTCGGCGGCACCGAAGCTGATGGCCAAGTTCATGCATCCGCCCTTTGCGGACAAGCAGTGCGAGGTATGCCACGCGCCGGCGAAGGACGGAAAAGTGGTGCTGACGCAGACGGACGCCAAAACATTGTGCGTGACGTGCCATGACGAGCAGGCCAAGCAGATTGCTGCAGCGAAAGTGCAACATCCCGGAGCTGCGGGTGATTGCACCGATTGCCATTCGCCGCATGCCAGCAGGACGCCCGGGCTGCCCAAGACCGACGCGGTTAACATCTGCCTGCAATGCCACGCCGACATCGCGGAACTGGCCAAGAAGAAAGTCCGCCACCAGCCAGCGTTCGTGGACGGATGCGGCACCTGCCACAACGCGCATGGCAACGATAATGAACATTTATTGCGAGTTAAGGACGTCAACACACTTTGCCTGGAATGCCACGGACCGGACACCGTACCGGAGCGGCTGGAAAGCCAACATCTGATCGCCATCTTCGATGGGAAAGTAAAGCTGCCGGAAAAATATCACGTACCGATTCTTCCACTGAAGTACAACACAGGGCACCCGGTGGAGTTCCATCCGATCTCGGGGCCGATTGATCCAAAGAATCCGGCTGCCGGGCAGATGAACTGTCTGACCTGCCACCAGGCGCACTCTGGAAATCAGCCGGGAATGTTAGTGAAGGATCAGAAGGCGGGGATGGATTTCTGCAATACCTGCCACAAGGGCAAGTTGAAATAGGAGTTAGGAGAGACGTAGGTATGTTCGCTCATCGCTCAAATACGAATCGCAGCTCGAAAGTCCTGGTAACCCTCGCTGGATTGCTAGCGCTCACGCTGATCCTGCCTGTAGTTACGGATGCGGCCCAGAAAAAGAACAAGAATGCGGACCCCAACGCGCAACTTCCGAAGCGCGTGAACTTTGATATCAGCAAGATCGTGTGGCCGAGTCCGCCAGAAATCGCGCGGGTCAAGTTCGTGGAACAACTCACCGGTCAAAAAATCGATTTCAACCGGCCAATCAACAAACCGCAGAAGCAAAAGCAGAGTTGGATGGACCGCCTGGCGGGCACCAAGCCCCAGGTTGACATGGTGCAAGATCTGCCTTTCCAACTGGTGCGCACCTACGGCCTCGCCTTTGATTCCAAGGGAAACATCTACGCGGCGGACCAGGCCGTCGGAGCGATCTTTGTCTTTAGCCCGGACGCTGACAAGAAATTTGACGTGCAGATGATTCGCAACGGCAAGGAAGCCCATTTTGGGTTAATCAACGGACTGGCAATCGACGACACCGACCGGCTTTTCGTAAGTGACGACCAATCCCACAAGGTGCATGTCATCAACCCGCAGCACCAGGAGGAAGCCGCCTTTGGCGCCGATGTGCTGGTGCGGCCTGGCGGAATGGCCATCGATGAGGAGAACCGCTTTTTATATGTAGTGGATACGGGTAGCGATGTGGTGGATGTGTTCGATGCGGACAATTACAAGCTGTTGCGGAAGATCGGAACGCCCGGGAAGAAACACCTGTTGAGCGATCCGGGTGATTTCTCGTTGCCCACAAACGTTGCCGTGGATAAAGAGGGCAACGTCTACGTCACGGACACGCTCAACAATCGCGTGGAAATCTTCGATGCGGACGGAAAATTCGTCAGCATGTTTGGCAAGAACGGCGACGGCCCCGGGCACTTTGCGCGGCCCAAAGGGATTGCCATTGATAGGGATGGACACATCTGGGTGGTGGACGCAGTGCAACAGCGGGTACAGGTATTTGATACCGAAGGGCGCCTGCTGATTTATTTTGGCGAACCCGGAAATTGGCCGGGGCAGTTTTCCGCCCCCTATGACATCGCCATCGATCCCAAGAGCAACCGCGTGGTTACCTCGGAGCAGTTTCCCGGACGCGTGCAGATGTTCCGCTACGTGACGGACGCGGAAGCGGCCACGGAAAAGGCCAGCCGCGAACAGCAGCCCAGCAACACAACGTCCCAGCCGGTAACGCAACCGGCACAAAAGTCGCCGGAGGCCGCGCCATCGAAGAGTGGCGCCGCGGAAAAGGCGCAAGGATTGGTGACTCCATGAGCCGCCAAGAGCTGTGGTTGTCTCCGGACAGCCAAGACAGGAAGGGATGGGTCCGGCCGGCCCGTCCCTTACTGATTCGGAGAAGTCTTCGTTCGAACGAAAAAGCAGTGCAGTGTTGCAACACAAATCAGGAGGTTCTTTCAATTATGAAGAGAATCATGTTGGTACTAATAGGGGTTCTGGCGGCGGCGACGTTTGCTTCCGCTCAAGTGAACTCGAATTGGTCGTCGCCGACGGACGTATTGGGTGCGCACCTCGTTTATGGACGGGGTTGCGTTGCCTGCCACGCACCGCACAGCGGCGCCCGGGGCAATGGCATCACGACGGCGGATCCCACGAGCGGGGATGCGGCGTTGTGGGGCGCGAATGTTTCCCCGTACTACAGCCAAACCTTTGCGTTTGGCGATGCAGGCGCTTATCCAGTTACGACCCCGGCGAACATGGCTGCCGGCGTGCATGATCCGACGGTCGGCATCATGCTTTGCCTAAGCTGTCATGACGGCAATATAGCGGTGAACGGAATGATGACGGGCCAGACCGTCGAAGTGATCCCGAATGCTATCGGCGGTCACGCTCCGACGTGGCTCGGCAACGACGGGGGAACTAAAGGCGACTATAAAAACGACCACCCGGTGGGACCCCTGGCCACAATCGGCTGCGGCGGCGCCTACAACTGGGATTGCACGATTGCGGCCGGCAAGCTGGTAGCCCCAGCAGGCAGCCATTTCGCGCAGTTCCAACTCGACTATGGCTTCACCGTGAGCACCGTGTCCTTTGACGGCGTCAACCCCGCGGTGAACTGCACCACTTGCCATGACCAGCACAGCATGACGGCCTATGCCGGCACGATCGGCAACGTCAAGGGCGTGTTCCAGACCATGTTCTTCGTCCGCGGTTACTACAACCCTGGCAGCGCGACCAGCAACTCGGTGGCGCAATTCTGCCGTCAGTGCCATGGTGGCGAATCGAACGAAATGCACAACACGAACCTCCCAACGACCTAAGTTGGAATGTTCGTCAGCGGGGGGAGGAAGTTTCTCCCCCCACTTTTCGGGCCGTCGATTTTCGAGGGCCAGCAAAGCAAAAGCAAAGATGCAAAGCAGGTAGAGGGAACAATGAAGAGGGCGCTGATAACAATGATGCTGGTGCTGGCGGGGATGTGGTCGTCCGCGAAGGCGCAGATGGCGGTTTCTCATGAGCCGACAGCCACGGCGGCAGCGCCGAGTCCGGATGCAACGACAGTTGCGCCGGAGAAACCGGTTGCCCGGGTAAACGGCACGGTGCTGACGGATCGCGATCTGCTTCGCGAGATGTTCACGATTTTTCCCTATGCGCGGCAACACAACGGCGGATTCCCCAAGGCGATGGAAGAGGACATCCGCAAGGGCGCGCTGCAAATGATTGTTTTTGAGGAGTTGGTGTATCAGGAAGCCAAGCGGCGCGGCATGACGGTGACGCCGGCGAAATTGGACCACGCCGTGGTGGAGTTCCGGAAGCAGTTCAAGAGCCCCGACGACTACAAAGGTTTTATCGATTGGGAGTGCCAGGGGTCGGAGCAGGTGCTGCGTCAGAAGGTGCGACGCTCATTGCTGATCGACGAACTCTTGAACGCGGAAGTGAAAGAAAAATCCACTGTTTCCGTGGCCGAAGCAAAGGCGTACTACGAAAAGAATCCCGCCATGTTCCGGCTGGCCGAATCTTTTTCCTTCCAGACGATTTCGATCCTGCCTGCGGAAAAATCCACGGAGGCACAGTTGAAGGACGCGCGGAAACGCGCGGAGGATGCACTGAAGCAGGCCCAGGCAACCAAGAATTACGAAGAGTTCGGCTTGCTGGCGGAAAAGATTTCCGAGGATGACTACCGCGTAATGATGGGCGAACACAAGAACGTAGATCGTGACAAATTGCCGGCGCAAGTCGTGAGCGCGGCGCTGGCCCTGCAACCGGGCCAGATGAGTGGCTTGATCCAGGTGGATCAAGCCTTAACCATCGTCCGGCTGATCGCTCACAATCCGGGGGGCATGCAGAAGTTTGAGGACGTCACAGATTCGCTGACCGGTCAACTGCAGAAATTAAAGACCGAGCAACTTCGCTCTGCGCTGGACAAAAAACTCCGGGCAACGGCAAAGGTGGAAGTGCTGTAGGGGGAAGGGCGGGGGTTCTGTGAAGTGGCGCGCAACATGTTTCTGGTGCTTCATGGTGCTGGCAGCGGCCACCCGCATGCCCGCGCAGGTAACCGTCGGAAACGATGTCAGCATGAACTTGAACGGCCAGATTTCCGCCGGGTATACAGGGGACTACGGAAATCAAATCGTCTCCGACCACGGCTTTACTGCTGGTGGCAACGCCACACTGACCGGGTCCTATTACACCCCCAGTTTTCTTTCCTTTCAGGTAAGCCCTTATTACAATCAGTCCCGTGACAACTCTACTTCACAGTCGATTTCCGATAGCAGCGGCGTGCTTGCCAGCGTTTCTCTTTTCAGCGGCAGCAATTACCCGGGATCGGTCAGCGTCTCGAAAACTTACGATAGCCTGGGCACGTTTGGTGTCCCCGGCTTGCCCAATTACACCACCCACGGAAACTCGGATGGGTTCAATGTAGGCTGGGGCGTGAATGTGCCGGATTTGCCGCAACTTTCGCTGAACTACTCGCAAGGCACTAATGATTATTCGATTTACGGGACCGACACGAATGGCACGTCGGACTACCATAACTTTAATGCCCATGCATTTTATCGCGTCGATGGCTTCACCCTGAACGGCGGCTACGTCTACAACCAGACGCACGCCGAATATCCCTTGATTTTGCAAACCCAGCAACTCGAAAGCCTGGACAATGATGGGAGTTCATACTCTTTCGGGGCCAGCCACGATTTGCCATTTCATGGGACATTTGGCGCCAACTTCAACCGCTCGGATTTCACCTCTGATTTTTCCGATGGCCGCTACACCGGCACGGTGGACACGTTCAACTCGAGTGCCAGTTTCCATCCCGCTGCGGAATTGACGCTCGGCGCCGATTTCAACTACACGGACAATCTACTCGGTACGTTGTACCAGAACATCATTTCGGCCGGCGGCATTCTGCAGCAGAGCACCCCGGGACAATCTTCCGATTCGTGGGACGCCAGTGCCCTGGCGAGCTACAACCTGACAAAACATTGGATCTTCTATGGGACGTTTGAGCACCGCGATCAGAGCTATTTTGGAAGCTCATTCGGATCGAATTCGCTTACCGGGTCGGTGAACTACTGGAATCGCTTCCTTGGGGGTGCGCTGAGCACGGTATTGAGTGTCACGCGAACGACAGAGGACACGGCCAATCAGAGCACCGTGGGGTTGCTCACGGTCGTGAACTACTCCCGCAGGATCATGCTTTGGGATGTCAGCGGTTCGGGAAATTACTTTCAAAACACGCAGACCTTATTGGTGGGGTATACCACCTCCGGTTGGGGCTACTCCGGGCAGTTAGGCCGCAAATTTGGGGCCGTGCACTGGAATGCGAACGCCGGTGGATCACACAGCCTGTTGAACACGTCCGTGGGGTATGGCTACAACTCGCAGAATTACGGCACTGGATTCAACGTGAGGTGGTTGGGGTTCACTGGCACGTATGCAAAGTCCAGCGGCACTGGGCTGCTCGGAGTGAATGGCGTGGTCACATCACCGCTGGCCGGAGATTCGCCGCTGCCGACCGACCTGATCCTATATGGGGGCCATGCCTACGGGGGAGGACTCGGGATCAACCCTTACAAGCGCCTGACGATTACCTTCAGCTATGCCCGGGCCTTCAGCGATACGGTGAGCAACAGTGTGGGTTCGCACAACAATTCCGAAAATGTGTTTGGCCGCGTACAATATCAGTTCCGGCAGATGTTCTTCAATGCGGGATACAGCAGGTTCGTTCAGGGATTCAGCGCTTCCGGTCTCGCGCCTGCTCAGTTAAACTCGTTTTACGTTGGTGTGCAACGATGGTTCAATTTCTTCTAAATCGGGCAGCAAGAAGTTGGCGTTGCCCGATTTTAGAAGTGTGCGGCGCTGTTCTCCTGATTGCCTCCCCGGCCTGGGCTGCACAGAAAAACAAGAAAGCGGACAAAAAGGCTGCGGTGCAGGCGAGCGTCCCGGACTTGCTGCTGGAGGGCGGGCGCAAGCTGGTGTACGAAAGGAATTTCGGCTGGGAACGCGACGTGAAGCCGAAAAAAGGGTTCTGGGCGCGCGTCGTGGACGTTGTGGCGGGGCCGCCGGAGTACCACTCGCTCATGAGGCCGTACAGCGTGGTGACGGACTCCCGCGGACGGATTATCGTGACGGACCCGGATGCGGCGGGAATCCACATCTTTGATTTTGCGCAGCAGAAGTACAAGTTTATTTCGCGGCAGGAAAAAGGGAAGAACTCTCTGTTTGCGCCGCAATGCGTCGCTGTGGACGCAAAGGACAACATTTACGTGACCGATTCGGAGTCGGGCAAGATCTTCGTGTTCGATGCCAATGGCAAGTACGACCGCATGATCGGCGCGCTGAAGTTTGGCGAGGGAATCTTCAAGCGGCCGACGGGAATTGCCATCGACTCCGTGGCCAGCCGTATCTACGTGACGGATACCCTGCGCAACAAAATTTACGTGATGGACATGCAGGGCAGCGTGCTGCAGACAATCGGCAAGCCCGGCGCCGGCGACGGCGAGTTTAACTTTCCCACGGAATTGCGCCTGGACGGCAACGACTTGATCGTCGTGGATGCCATGAATTTCCGCGTGCAGGTGCTGGACAAGTCGGGAAACTTCCAGTACGCCATCGGTAAAATCGGCGACACTTCCGGCGCCATGTTCCGGCCAAAGGGAATTGCCGTGGATTCGGAAGGCGACCTGTACGTGGTGGACGGGTTGTGGGGCGCCATACAGGTTTTCAATCGCAAGGGCGAATTGCTGTATTACTTCGGGGGGCGCGGGACGGCCGCGGGTCAATTTCAATTGCCGACAGGGCTATTTATTGACCACAGCGACCGGATTTATGTGGCGGACTCGCTCAACCGGCGTGTCCAGATTTATCACTATTGGGGATTGCCGAAGCAAGCCGCTGGAGGAGCGCAGTGAAAAAGACATTGTGGATCTGCGCCGTTTTGCTGGTGGCGAGCGGGCTGGCACGAGGCCAGCAGGTCACAGGAGATGTTTTGGGCGCGCATGATCTGTCGCCCGGTGGGATTTCGCCCACCAAGGGAGGGCTCTCTGCCTCTTGCCTTTATTGCCATGCGCCACATTCGGGCATCGGCGGAAACACGCCGTTGTGGAACCAGCAACTCTCGACAAGCGTGTACACGACTTATACGAGCACGACGGCGGTGGAGAAATCAACGCAGCCCCTGCTGGGTGGGGACAGTAGTTTGTGCTTGAGCTGCCACGATGGGACGGTGGCGCCGGGCCAGACAGTGGCTTACAAGACCATCCCAATGACCGGGCAGATGAACGCAGCTGATAAATTCTCCACGAATTTGGAGGGCTCGCATCCCTTCAGCATGGTGCTGCCACTAGTGGACGCGGCTGACCTGGCAGCGTCGCTGGTTGCGCAGGGCAAGACGTTGGATTCCACGGGCACGATCAAGCTCATTAATGGCAACGTCGAGTGCACTTCCTGTCACAATCCCCATATGCAATCCACGGATCTGCTTTCGCCGAATTTTCTCCTGATTAACAGCGCGAACGGCCAGCTCTGTCTGGATTGCCACGACCCGACGCGCGTAATGACGGGCAAACAGAACCCCTTGACGGGTTGGGCCGTCAGCATTCATGCCATTGCCACGAACAAGGTATCTTCGCAGGCAAGTGTGGGCAGTTATCCATCGGTGACGCAAAATGCCTGCATCTCCTGCCATGCGCCACACAATGCACAAGGCGGCTCGCGGCTGCTGCGTCAACCGAATGAAACGGATTGCGTGGCGTGCCATAGCGGCGGCACGAACATGGCGCCGGCGGCGACGAATATATTCGTGGAATTTACGACTCCGAAGGTGGGACATCCTTTTTCCACGGGAACGAGTATTCACGACGCGGCCGAGTCCAATATTTTAAACAACAATCGCCACTCCACCTGCGCCGATTGCCACAATGGACACGCCGCGGGCCAAGTGACGGCCTTTCCCGTGCCCCCTCTCACGCGCGCTTCCCAGAACGGTGTCAATGGTGTGAGTGCGACGGACGGAATTACCGAAGTGAGTCCGACGGTCAATCAATACGAGAATTGTTTGCGTTGCCATGGAACAAGTGTGGGGAAAATGGTTAATCCCATATTTGGGTACCTGCCTTTGCGTGTGGTCTCGGCGGGCGACGCGTTAAACGTGATTCCGCAATTTGCGATGTCCAGCACGTCGAGCCATCCGGTAACCCACGTGCGAATGAGCGCGCTGCCGCAGCCTAGTTTGCTGGCAAACATGCTCAATCTGGATGGGGCGACGCAGGGACGCAGCATGGGAGTGCAGATTCTGTGCACGGATTGCCACAACAGCGACGACAATCGCGAGTTCGGCGGGCTCGGACCCAACGGCCCGCACGGATCGAAGTGGACGCACATTCTGGAACGCCGTTACGAATTCTCGCAGACGAGTTCGCCGGGACAACTAATTACAAACCTTTTCCCAACGCCCGACTTGTCGATCGACGGTCCCTATGCGATGTGCGGCAAGTGCCACAACCTGAGCGTGATCCTAGCGAACTCCAGCTTTAGCGAACACGCGCGGCATATCAATGACGGATTCTCCTGCTCCGCGTGCCACACGGCGCACGGCATGGGCTCTGTGTACGGGAGCATTTCCGGCGAACGGCTGGTGAATTTTGATATGAACGTGGTCGCCCCTAACGGCGGGATTCCGATTACCTACAGCCGAGCGACAAATTCCTGCAATCTCACATGCCATCTGCACCCGCACACAGCGGTGGGAGCCGGCCCCGCACTGGCAAGGCCGCATTCCTAGACGCGTCGCCGGACTGTACGAGAAGTTGCCAGCTTATGTATAATTACGAAGTTCGAGAAACGAGCGGGCGTCGTACAATGGCAGTATAGAAGCTTCCCAAGCTTCGGACGTGGGTTCGATTCCCATCGCCCGCTCCAGAAAACCGCAAAATTCACGTTGATTCGGCTGCCCTTACTCACCAGCCATCCCTCGATTTGCGCCCTAAAAGGCGGGGTTTTGCGCCCATTTTGCGCCCAAGTTTCCTTTCCGCTCCAGCTCTGTTTACAGCGAGCAAACATCAGCGAGAAAGAGCTGCAAGGAGTCTGTGAGACCGGCAATTGGGAGTTAGCGGACGCGAAGCGGCCCAAACCACCCGTGCCATCAAGTCTTGCGGAAGGCGGTCACTTATGGAGCAAGGTGAATTAGCAATTCGGGCGCACCTAAAAGCCACACGAGCAGCGGCCAAGAAACCCAGCTCTTTGAATGAAGCAGTTTCGAACCGGATGGACGAGGTGCTCGCCCGAAAAGATGCAGAGACCTTGCTGAAGCCGCCGGAAGACATGGTGCGATCCTGCGGCGAGGCAATTCGACCCCAATTCCGGTTAGATCAGATCGTAGACACCCTCCAGAGTCCCAATATGATCGGCATCGTTGCATCCGAGCACCGCCTCGACCTAGCCGCGTGTGTGGGCAGTCGGGTGGCGGAGTCGGCTGTCGATGCGGCTCAGTCCGCCCAAGCAGGAAACTCATTGGAGAAGATGCTCTGCCATCAAATGGCAGCGATTCATCGTGCCGCGATGAAGTTGATTGCCAGGAGCCTCGATAAGTCCGAAGTACCCGTTGAGATGGCACGGCTTTCAAATGCAGCAGCACGTGCGATGCAGGTATACCAAGAGGGCCTTCTGACTTTGCAAAAAATTCGAACCGGGGGGAAGCAGACGGTAATCGTTCAGCACGTTCAGGTATCGGAGGGCGGGAAAGCGGTGATTGCGGGGAGTTTGGCCCCGGGGAAGGACAAAAGCTAGGCAGGGAGGTGCCTCTTAGCGTCCTGTACGGCACTTGTCCGGTAAAGTTGTATCAAACAGCATAAATAGAATATCTTTGACCATAATGAATTCTCGATTATCTCCGCGTGGCCTGCCCCAAGTTCTCACTTTATACGACGGTTGCTCCGTACCGCTGACCTATGTCGAACCGATAAAAGCATGTGCGGATTTCACGGATTCGAAATTGTCGAGACCTTCGTAGTTTTCCAAAAAAGCGATAAAGTATCCGACGCTAACATCTAGATCAAAGCCGTTCAGTGGCTTCTTGCCATTTTCTCGTCGGTCGGCACAGTAATCCTAATCGCCATTGAAACCTTTGCAGGCGTATACCGAAACCTTTCCCATACTCCGACAATGATCTTCTTTCGGAGCCGCAAGATAGCATCGTCATGGGGTAACGGTTCTCCGGAACTGCTAAGCGCAAGTCGCGGATTGGCTTTCAGCATTTCCTCGGCCCTGTGCTCATCAATTTCTTCTAAATCAATGGTCAAGTCGTTGCCCTGGGCATCTGACCAATATTGTTGCCACATGCCGAGATTTCCAATTGGAACGCAAATCCCACACGGTTCATAGCCAGGTCCCATTCCCCAAATTTCAATGATTGGGACTCCCCGATACTTCGCTCTGATATTCAGCGGGGACAGTGTTGGATCGTCTTGCGATTGCCTCACGGGCTGATAGTGCTCGGATTCATGTAGTTTTGCTAAGAAGTCGAACCCCTTGTGACAGAGCAGCACATATCCACTAATCTGTTCTGTTGAAATCCGTCCCAGGAAATCGTCCAGAACAGTCTTGGCATGCAGTGGATTACCGGCAGGGACGCTATTTACATTCGCGGCGACGGCTTCAAATGCGTACCGCGTCTCCACCTCACCCAGATTGCGGCCCAGATTCTCTGCGATGGGTGTAGCCGCGAATCTGTGTTCCGTTACGAACCACATTTTGTCTTGGAAATGACGTGGCAGCCCCCAGGGTTGAATGTGAGGGGGGACAAAGGAGTCGCTAGTGTGGTCTTCAAAAAAACCATA
>Ga0181538_10005569_pt1 | contig 11243 bp, 12 predicted proteins | sample PEATcosm2014_Bin_40_FD_119773 | JGI IMG/M metagenome (GOLD analysis project Ga0181538, IMG submission 119773) | Peatland microbial communities from MTU Mesocosm Facility, Houghton, MI, USA - PEATcosm2014_Bin23_30_metaG | ecosystem: Environmental > Terrestrial > Soil > Wetlands > Peat | place...
CTGGAGCCGTTGGTCAAGCGCGGCCTGTTGCGATTTCACTCGGCGCGGCCCACGCTCTACGGTCTGGAAATGCACCTGGCCACGATGTTCAAGGAGATTGCTGCGTTTCAACCCCACGTCGTCATCGTGGACCCGATTACCAGCCTGATGGTCGCCGGCACCGACTTCGAAACCAAGGGGATGGTGACGCGGCTGATTGATTATCTGAAGGGTGGGCAAGTCACTTCGCTTTTCACCAGTCTGACGCATGGCGGGCACGCGCTGCAGCAAAGTGAAATCGCCATGTCTTCGCTCATGGATTCCTGGCTGTTGTTGCAGGACTTTGAAGGCAACGGCGAACGCAATCGGTTGCTCTACGTGATCAAAGCCCGTGGCATGGCGCACTCGAACCAGGTCCGCGAGTTCCTGATTTCCAACCGGGGCATTGACCTCGTGGATGCTTACATCGGTCCCAGCGGCGTGTTGACCGGCGCGTCCCGGGTGGCACAAGCCGCGCGCGAAAAAGCCGAAGCGCTGGCCAGCCAGCAGGAGGCGGCCCGACGCAAGCGCGAATTGGTACGTAAACGCGCGACGCTCGAACGGCAGATCGCCGGGCTGCGCTCCGAATACGAAACCGAAGAAGTGGAACTGCGGCGCATGGACGAACAGGTAGGTACGCGCACGCGCGTGCTGACCGCCGAGCGGACAGAATTGGCCCGTTTGCGCCAGGCGGATGACATCGGGGTGGCGGCCCGCGTGCCGGGCAAACCCAAACCAATGAATGGAAAATGAAAACCGGAACAGCTAAACGATGCGCATTCGCCGCTGCTGGCGCACCCGCCAAAGTCTGGCAACTGCGCCTTTACGTGGCCGGGCAGACGCCCAAATCGCTGACGGCGTTTTCGAACCTGAAGCAGATTTGCGAAAACCACCTCGCTGGTCGCTACCGCATCGAGGTGATTGATTTGTTGGAGAAGCCTGGACTCTCCAAAGGCGACCAGATCCTGGCCATTCCCACGCTGGTGCGCAAATTGCCGCAGCCGGTGCGAAAAATCATTGGCGACCTGTCCAACACCGAGCGCGTGCTCGTCGGGTTGGATTTGCGCGACGCCGGTTAACCGAGACGAATGCCCATGAAAAGGAGCAAAACCAGCCGCGCGACCAAGGCTTTTGAAAAGGCCTTGGCTATCCTGCCCACATGCAAATACGTCCTGCGACTGTACGTGGCGGGGGCCACTGAGCGATCGCGCCGCGCCATCCTGCGCGCCCGTCAACTGTGCGAAACCGAACTCAAAGGCAACTGCGAACTGGAAGTAATTGACGTCTATCAACAGCCCATCCTGGCGCGCGCCGGCCAGATCGTCGCGACCCCGACGCTCGTCAGGGAATTCCCGCGGCCGGTCCGCCGGCTCATCGGCAACCTGTCGAACACCACCGGCCTGTTTGTCGGATTGGATTTGGACACGAAAGGCAAGACCAGCCTGTGAAATCTGCCCGCCGCCAACGCTTCTCCCGCCCCGCGCCGTCCTGCGAGCTCGCCGAACTCCGCGCCCGCCTGGCCGAAGCGGAGGAAACGCTCCGCGCCATTCGCACCGGCGAAGCGGATGCAGTGGTGGTCGCGGGCAAACAAGGCCCGCAAGTGTTCACGCTGGAAGGCGCCGACCACGCCTACCGCGTGCTCATCGAATCCATGAACGAAGGGGCGGTGACGCTTACGGCTGACAAGATGATTCTTTACGCCAACCAATGCTTTGCTCGAATGGTCAAATGCCCGCTGAGGCAGGTGATAGGCAGTTCCTTTCGCCGTTTTCTCTCCGCCGAAGACCGGGCAATGCTCCGACGACTCCTGAAACAGGCCGACAAATCCAGCTCTAAAATCCAGGTGCTGCTCAAGGCCGGCAACGGTTCGCAAATACCGGCGCAAATCTCCGTTTGTCCCATGGCCAGGAGCGGTTTGAGACGCGCGACCATCGGCATGGTGGTGACGGACATGACGGAGGCCCGGCGCAACGAGGAGTTGCTGCGGGCATTGTCCTACCGCCTGGTCGAAGTGCAGGAAGCGGAGCGCGGACGCGTGGCCATCGAATTGCACGACAACATTACCCAGTTGCTCTGCGCCGTTCTCGTTCGCTCCCAGACGCTGGCGGATAGACTTTCGTCGAACGACGGGTCATCAAAGGGAGAGGCGATTAAACTCCGCGAGCTGCTTGGCAAGACGGCCGAAGAAGTGGAGCGCATCTCGCGTAATCTGCGGCCCAGCGTATTGGACGAGCTGGGTCTGGTCGCGGTCCTGCGCGACACCAGCACGGAGTTCGCGGAGCGGACGGGCGTGTCCCTCAAGCTGGCCTGCGTGCAGTTGACCGCGCGACTGCCCGCCGACACCGAGCTGACGCTCTACCGCATTCTCCAGGAAGCCTTAAAAAACGTGGAGCAGCACGCCTGCGCCCGCCACGTTACCGTGTGCCTGAGGCAGCAGAACGGCTTCGTTCATTTGGCAATTAATGACGACGGGATTGGCTTCGACCCGGACCATCATCCGGCCAGACGAAAAGGAAAGGACGGCCTTGGTCTGCTCAGCATGCGGGAACGGGCGACTTATGTGGGCGGCACCCTTAAAGTCAAATCCGTTCGCCGCGCCGGCACGGAAATCGAGGTGCACATTCCCCTGCCGCCATGTGCCACGACGGCTAACTTAACTGACTTATGAAACGAATCACTGTATTACTGGCTGAAGACCACATGATCGTGCGCGAGGGATTTCGCAAGATGCTGGAACTGGAGGATGACATCGAAGTGGTCGGCGAAGCGCAAGACGGTCGCCAGGCGGTCGCCATGGTTAAAAAACTTTGCCCGGCCGTGGTGTTGATGGATATTGCAATGCCTCTGCTCAATGGTTTGGAAGCCACCCGTCAGATTCTTAAAGCCATCCCCGGCACCAAAATACTCATTCTCTCGGCGCACAGTGATGACGCGTATGTCAAAAACGCAGTCGAGTCGGGTGCCGTGGGATTTCTGCTCAAACAGACCTCCTCCCATGTCGTGTGCGAGGCAATCCGCGAGGTCCAAAAGGGGAAAACTTTTTTCTGTCCCGCCATTTCCAGGCGTCGCGATCGTCTCCATCTGCAATCGTCTGGCCGCACGGGAATGAGCAACAAGAAAGCGGTCCAGTTGACTTCGCGCGAGATGGAAGTGCTCCAACTGATCGCCGAAGGCAAGGCCAACAAGGAAACGGCGGCGGAACTCGGCATCGGCATGAAGACCGTCGAAAAGCATCGCGAGCATCTCATGCAGAAGCTCGACATCCACGACACCGCCGGTCTCACCCGTTACGCCATCAGCGCGGGCATCATCGAGAGCAGTGTCCAGTTGACCATCATTTAGAAATGACTAAGGACGAAGCCCTAATTACTAAAGAATGACCAAGCCTAAATGACTAAATGATTTCCAGCGTCCGTTCGGGCATTCGGGATTCGCGCTTTGGGCTTCTTTCGTCATTAGGGTTTAGAAATTAGTCATTTCGCGGAGCGGCATGGTTCAGGGCTTGGGGGTTTATTCCGTTCTTGAGGTTTCCATCATCAACCGAATGATTAACAATGAATCGCGACAACCTTTCTTTCTGGATGACCCTGGCCGGGACCATTTGCTGGGGTGTTTGTTTTTGGTGGATGCGCCGGCTTTCCATCAAACAGAATTTCCTTTTGGACCAGCTTCGCGAGCAGGGCAAGCGAATCGAAAAATTGTCCCGGGTCGAGCATAATCTCATCAAGGAAGTGCATCCCCAGGTCAACGAGATCAAGGAAGGGATGGAGGAAATGATCGCGGTGGTGAAGGAAAATTCAGAAAGCAATCCAGGGGCATCCAAAAGGAAGGGGCACTAGTCCGCCAGTCAGGTTTCGTCCTCGTCGTCCTCATTCTCGTAATCGAAGCCAAAGCTGGATTCATCAAGTCTGACCTGGGGTAAACACCCCATAGCGCCCGCAAAGTTTTCCAGCTTATTATTCATCCTGCTATGAAAGATAACACAAACCTGCAAGCGGGAGAGCCGGACAGTGCATCGCTTCAATGCCCGGCGCGTCCGCTTCATCGCATTCTCGTGGTGGAGGACGAACCGGACATCCGGCTGCTCAGCACCGAAGTGTTGATTCACTCCGGCTACGCGGTGGACACCGCCGCTGATGGCGCAGTCGCCTGGCAGGCCCTCTGTGCCGAGAGCTACGATCTGATGATCACCGACAACAACATGCCCAGGCTGACCGGCGTTGAGCTGCTCAAGAAGCTGCGTTCCGCCCGCATGGCGCTGCCGGTCATCCTGGCCACCGGCACATTGCCCAAGGAGGAATTCATCCGCTACCCCTGGCTCCAACCCGACGCCACGCTGCTCAAGCCCTATACCGTCGAGGAGTTGTTGGGAACCGTGAGAACCGTCTTGCGTGCGACCGTCAGCGCCCCCGGGCAGCTCGAGCCACCGCCAGACCGGCAAAGCCAGCCAGCGGCTGATGTTTTAAGGCTGTGATGATACCGTATTCCGGTCAAGGTGTCCGGTTGGCCAGCAGCCACCCCGATATGGGGTAAACACCCCATGGCGCCCGCAAGCGTTTCCACCTTATTATTTACATTGCTATGAAAGATAAGGAGCTATCGCAAGCGGGCTCATTGTCACCGTACTTTAAACGGCGGCAACGGCTTATTACGATGAAAGCCATTGAACTCCTGCAGTCGGGAGAGCCGGCGAGCACATCAGTTCAATACCAGGCGAATCTGCGCCACCGGATTCTCGTGGTGGATCACGACCGGGACATTCGCTTGTTGTACGCCGATGCGTTGTCTCGCCCCGGCTATTACGTTGACGCCGCCGAGGATGGCGCCGCCGGCTGGGAAGCGCTTCAGGTCAACCGTTATAATCTTCTGATCACCGAGAACGACATTCCCAAGCTGACTGGCGTTGAACTGGTCAGGAAGCTGCATTCCGCCCGTATAGGCCTGCCGGTTATCATGGCGGCAGAAAGATTGCCGACGGACGAACTGGCCCGAAACCCGTTGCTGCAACTGGTGACCACGTTGCCAAAGCCTTTCTACATCAGCCAATTGTTGGAAACGGTGAGAGTAGTCCTGCGCGCGACCGACAGTTCCCGCGAGCAGATCGCGCCGCTGCCAGACTGGCGAAGCCAGCCGTCAGCAGATGGTTTGCGGCTGTGATGATTCCACTTTGCGCCCGCATGGCCCTGCCGGTCGTCATGGCCGCAGTAAGGTAGCCCGCGCAGGAACTGGCCCGAAACCCGTCGCTCCAACTGGCAGCCATGCTCCCCAAGCCTTTCTACGTCAGCCAATTGTTGGAAACGGTGAGAGTAGTTCTGCGCGCAAACGACAGTTCCCGCGAGCAGATCGCGCCGCCGCCAGACTGGCGAAGCCAGCCGTAAGCAGATTGTTTGCGGCTGTGATGATTCCACTTTGCGGTTCAATGTTCAGTTGAACCTCAATTGCTCCGGCGTTCCGCCGGTTTTTCTTTTCCACCATTGCTCAAACCTGCGGGTCAAGGTTGGCTCTCTGAAATTCCTGACAGGGAAACACCCCATCGGGAAACACCCCATAGCACCCGCAAGGTTGCCTGCCCTATTCTCACGCCATGAAGATTTATCAAAAGCAGAAACCAACAACGTTTGGTGATTTAATCGCGGCCGTTTACGCCGCCTATGGCAGACAAAAGGCCAAACGGATTATGCGGCTCGCCGTCAATACGCACCTGGTTGAGTTTCAAGGCGACGAGCGCTTTGAGATTCTTGAGCCGGGTCCCCAAAAAAGATTTTCATTCCAATGAATAAACTTCTTGAAGCTCCCTGCGACCAGGCCGCGGCGAAGCCGGATGGAGATCAGGCGAACCCACCGCATCGCATCCTCGTGGTTGAGGACGACCGGGAACTCCGTCAGATCAACGCCATGGTGCTGACTCATGCCGGCTACACAGTGGACATGGCCGAAGACGGCGCCGCCGCTTGGGAAGCGCTTCAGGCCAACCAGTACGGGCTTATGATCACCGACAACCACATGCCCAGACTGACCGGCGTTGAACTGCTCAAGAAGCTGCGTTCCGCCCGCATGGGACTGCCGGTCATCATGGCCACCGGAACGTTGCCCACGCAGGAGCTGGCCGAAAACCCGGGGCTTGAACCCGTCGCCATGCTGGCAAAACCTTATGCTCCCGACCAATTGTTGGATACGGTGAAAGATGTGCTGCACGCGGCGTTCTCAAAAGGCATCCATCCCAGAGTGGCGCCACAACAAGACGACGCTGGAGCATTCTCGGTGGAGCGATATACCATCAGTCGCAAGCTGGAGTGGGACACCTTCGTAAGCGCAGCTAAGAACGCGACCTTTCTTTTCTCCCGCGACTACATGGACTATCACAGCGACCGGTTCGTCGACCATTCACTGATGATTTTCCATGACGGGGAGTTGGTGGCCGTGTTGCCGGCGAATCTCAACGCCAACGGCACACTCATCAGCCATGAAGGGCTGACGTTTGGCGGACTCGTGGTCTCCCGCGCAGCGAAGCTGGGTGATGTGCTGGCATGTTTCCATGTGGTTTTGCATTACCTGAGTCAAAGACAGATTTCCAAACTGCTCTACAAACGGATTCCGGGTTTTTACAACGCGCTCCCCGATGACGATGTGGCGTATGCCTTGTTCCTTCTCGACGCCCGGCTTTATCGCCGGGATTGCGCGACGGCGGTCCCGCAAGCGGACCGGCTTCCCTTCCGAAGGGGCCACAAGCGGCTGATCAAGAAAGCGACCAGCCTGGGGGTCCGTATCGTCCAGGAAACATCTTTTCAGCCATTTTGGGAACGGGTGTTGGTACCACAACTGGCCGCCCGATACGGTGTCAAACCCGTGCATACCCTTGAGGAAATCACCCTGCTCGCGTCACGCTTTCCCGAACAGATCAAACAATTCTCGGCTTATTGCGGCGATGAAATTCTCGCGGGTACAACCATTTACGAAACTCCGATCGTGGCGCACGCGCAGTACGGCTCGGTCACGGAAGAAGGGCGACGGATTGGCGCGGAGGCTTACCTGTTCAGCTCGCTGATCGAGCAATACAAGGACAAGCGTTTTTTTGATTTCGGCATCTCCAACGAGAAGGAAGGCCGGGCCTTGAATCATGGCTTGCTGGAGTGGAAGGAAGGTTTTGGCGCACGCTGCTACTCCCATGATTTTTATGAGATTGATACCGGGAATTACTCAAAGTTGGAACCCGTGCTGCAAATCCGGCCCGAAACAACATTGACGCCGCCAGGAACGGGTCAGGCATTGCCTGCTGCCCCCGGCGATCGGCCGGCCGTGGCATATTTCGCGCATCCAAAGGCGCTGATTGATGAAGGGGTCTCGATCGGCCAGCGGACGCGGGTATGGGCCTTTGCCCATGTGGCGGGTGGGGCGATTCTGGGAGAAGACTGTAATATTTGCGACCACACTTTCATTGAGGGCGGAGTGCGAATCGGCAATCGCGTGACCGTCAAATGCGGCGTCTTTCTCTGGGATGGTCTGACCATCGAGGATGACGTCTTCATCGGACCCAACGCAGTTTTTACGAATGATACCCGGCCGCGCAGCAAAAAGTATTTGGAAAGGCCTGTCCCCACCGTGCTGAAGGAGGGGTGCACGCTGGGAGCCGGCAGCACAACACTGCCTGGCATTACCATCGGGCGTTGGGCAATGGTGGGCGCCGGATCCATTGTCACCCATGATGTCCCGGATTACGCCCTGGTGGTGGGCAGCCCGGCCCGGTGGCGCGCCTGGGTTTGCCGCTGTGGAGAAAAACTTTTTCCCGCTTCCGACCGGTTTCTGAGCTGCACGTGCGGGCGATCTTATGAGCAGATCGCTGAAAACGAAGTGAAGGAGTTTGCCGGAAACGGCAGCCGTCGGAGTTTGACGGGGAATGGCGTTGCGACCGACTTCAGTGATTCAATCATCAAAAGCAATGGACACCTTGCGGCCAATGGCCGGTGAAGCCGGGTAGAGCTGAACAGTTTATTAACCGTGGATACCAGGAATATGGATTTATCAATCGAATTAGATCAATCGAAGTGTTCTCCTTCACTCAAGGCCATTCAGGGCTTGCGCTGGAAGCGCGCACTGGATGCCTTTCTCATCCTGCTGACCCTGCCATTCCTGATTCCGTTGGCGCTATTTATAGCTCTGTTGATTCGCAGCGGTTCTCGCGGGCCGGTTCTGTTCAGGCAGGAGCGCGTTGGCTATCAGGGCCGGCGCTTCAAGTGTTTCAAGTTTCGGACCATGTCGGTGGATGCCGACACGACCGCGCACGAAGGACACCTGCATCAACTGATGAATTCGAACACTCCCATGATGAAAATGGACTCACGAGGGGACCCGCGAATCATTCCTTTCGGCCTGTTGCTCCGCGCGTCGGGCCTGGATGAGTTGCCTCAATTGATCAACGTGCTGCGGGGTGAAATGAGCCTGGTGGGGCCGCGCCCCTGTCTGCCTTACGAGTACGACAAATATCTGCCGTGGCAGAAGGAACGGTTTGGCACCGTGCCGGGTTTGACCGGGCTCTGGCAGGTGAGCGGAAAAAACAAGACCACCTTCGTGGAAATGATTCAGTTGGATATCAAGTATGCGAAAAATAAAACCCTCCGGCGGGATTTGAAAATCATTCTGCTGACAGTTCCGGCCTTGATCATTCAAATGTTGGAGACGCGGAAGGCCAGGAAATCATCCGCTTCGCCAGTTCGCCCGGGAATCAGCTGTTCCAATTTTACCATGCAGTCGCATTCCTTTGAGAAAGCAGCGCTGGTTAGTGCGGTTCAAGCGAGAGATGGCGAAGATGTTTGGAGCAAGAAAGAATCGAAATTGAATTTATAATATGGCAAAACAAATCAAAGTAGGTGTTGTCGGATGCGGCTACTGGGGACCCAATCTGGTTCGCAATTTCAGATCACTTCCCGATTGCAGCATGAAAATGATGTGTGATGTCAGCGCAAGCCGCCTGACTCATCTTAAATCGCTGTACCCCGAGGTCGAAGGCGAGATGGATTACAATCACATGCTTAACGGTGTTGGCCTCGACGCGGTCGTCATCGCCACGTCGGTCAAATCACATTACCCCATGGCCAAGGCGAGTCTCTTGTGCGGCAAGCACACCTTTATCGAAAAGCCGATGGCGGCTTCCTCCGGGGAATGCGAGGAGTTGATTGAGATTGCCAGGGAAAAGGGATTGGTGCTGATGGTGGGGCATACCTTCCTTTATTCGCCTGCGGTCAGGAAAATCAGAGAAATCGTGCAGCGCGGCGACATTGGAGACATTCGATACATTTGCGCCCGGCGGTTGAATCTGGGACTTTTCCAGAAAGACATCAACGTTGCCTGGGACCTGGCACCCCATGATATTGCCATTATTTTGCACATCATGGAGACGGAAGTGGTCACCATCAGCTGTAAGGGGAGCGCGCATATCACGCCCGGAGTGGAGGATGTAACGGCCATGTGGCTCAATTTTTCGGGAAATCGCTCAGCCATCATTCACAGCAGCTGGCTCGACCCGAAAAAAATCAGGGAAATGACCATCGTCGGCAGCAAACAAATGATCTTCTACGACGACGTTTCCCAGCTTGAGAAAATCCGGGTCTTCGATATGCGGGTTGAAAGGCCGCCGCACTATGACACCTTTGCTGAATTCAATTATGCCTATCATTATGGAGACGTCCACGTTCCTTACATCAAGCACGAGGAGCCGTTAAAAACCGAATGCCAGCATTTTCTGGATTGCATCAACCAGGGGACAACTCCTTTGACCGATGGCAAACAAGGTCTTGAACTGGTCCGCATATTGGAGGCGTCTTCCGAATCGCTGAAACGAGGCGGTGCTTCGGTCAATCTTGCCGGCCGGGAAAATGGCAATGGTTGGATGCCGCCGATCCCGGAACGGCCATGCGCATATCAACTGTCGGATTCGCAAACAAATGGATTTCGCGCCAGGCCGGGAGGAAGCTGCGATTGAAGCTTCAGGTGCGTACCTGACGAACTCAGGCATGGGGTGAACACCCCATTGCGCCCGTAGAGTATCGCTGTGCATTATTGTGCAGCTATGCTTAAAATCGTGAATGGTGATGGCGGGGAAATTAAGAAGGACAATCAAGGCGCGGGCGTGACCGGCAACAAGACACGGGCTGAACAGGCCGAAGCGCGAACTGCCCAGGCCGAGACACGGATTGAGCAGGCGGAAGCCCGGACTGAGCAGGCGGAGACGCGAACCGAGCAGGCCAAGACACGGACAGAATCGGCGGAGACACGAACCGAACAGGCCGAAACCCGGACAGAATTGGCGAAGACGCGCGCAGAACAAGCCGAAATCCGAACCGAACAGGCCGAGACGCGAAGCGAACAGGCCGAGACGACCCTCCAACGTGTGGTCAACAAAGAAGTTCACCTGAGCCAGGAAAATTCCGCCCGGTTCCTGAAAAACATTCCCCGGCGAGCGATTGCCGACCGGAAAGGCCCGCTCGAACAATTGACGAGCCGGCAACGCGAAATTCTCCAACTCATCGCCGAAGGCCAGAATACCAAACAGATCGGCGAGATCCTGAAGGTCAGCCCTAAAACCGTCGAATACCATCGCATGAAGCTGATGGACTGCTTGAAGATTCATGATATCCCGGGCCTGGTACGTTTTGCCATGCAGGCCGGATTGCTTCCGCAGGAAAAGCTGGCTACGGGCTAGCGGCTTCCGGGAAAATTCCGCGGTTCAATTCGAGCTTGATTGGCTTCGGCCGTCCCGCCATGGCCCACTCGCGCAACGAAACCCGGAGGTTCGGCGACCACTGCACTCGGGATCGGGCGATGCGCCAGATGGGCTGGTCAAAGCGGGCTTCCCGGCCAAACTGCAATTTGAGCTTCATCATTTTCCGTTCCGTTTTCAACCGCCGCCGGCTGGACGGCTTTTTTATAATCGACCGCTCACCGTGACCTTGCGGGTCAGTGGCCTCGTGAAATGAATCTCCCGTCCGATGCCGGCGAAATGCCAGCGCCAGTGGCCGGCGCGCATTACCGCCGCCAAGTGCAGGCACGTTCGGCCCCAACATCTTTGGCTGAGATAGAGTGACATATCTTTAACAACCGTTGATTCTTGACAGGGAGCAGCCGGATCGTTTTCGCGTTCTGGCCTTGCTATCGCAGCAATAAGCTCCCTGCTTTGGAGATCGTTTCATGGTCATCCGCGTGTGCAATACAAGCGCATCGGGAAACTCGCC
>Ga0181538_10005571_pt1 | contig 11240 bp, 5 predicted proteins | sample PEATcosm2014_Bin_40_FD_119773 | JGI IMG/M metagenome (GOLD analysis project Ga0181538, IMG submission 119773) | Peatland microbial communities from MTU Mesocosm Facility, Houghton, MI, USA - PEATcosm2014_Bin23_30_metaG | ecosystem: Environmental > Terrestrial > Soil > Wetlands > Peat | place...
TATGTATATGTGCCCGAAGATGTAAAACGGGCTTTAAAGGATCTTGCTCAATTATACCCAGAGGCTCTGCATCCTGATGTATTGCTCACCGATGATGTGCACGTTGCTCCCGAATTGAGGATGAATGTCTGTTTAGATACACTTCTGGATGTCCTTGATGCATCTGGAAAGCATGAAGAAGCAGTTGCGCTATTACGCGTATATCACCAAGATCTTCAAACAGGGCGCGCCTTTATTTTTATTGAAGAAGATGAAGATGATAGTGATATGGCGTCACATGATGGAGGACATAGAAAAAAGAAATGCGAAGCTTATTGTAGCTTATTGGTTTGTAATGGTTTGCGTGCAGGCGCAATGTTAGTAACGGGCAATGCGGCGATTGGGGGTTCAATCACCGTAGATGGTGCAATACATACAACCTACAGCGGCTATCCAGTTGAATTACCCGAAGGCTTGAATGGACAATTACTTATAGGCAATACTGGAGGGCCTGCACAATTTAATACGGTAACTTCACCAAATAATTCAGTAATTTTCACGCCGGGGCCAGGCACATTAGATTTGAAAGTGGTACCATCATTTGGAAATATTGCACGCGTGGATCAAATCTTTGGCAATGATAGTACGGGCGCAGTAAGCGGGCCGCCATTTGCAACGATTGGCGCAGCACTTGCAGCAGCGGGCACCTATGCCACTGCAACTACGCCAGTAGTTGTATGGGTATTTCCGGGTGTGTATAGTGATACAGCTTATTATCCTGAAACATTTCCGCTCACCATTCCGAATAATGTCAGTTTAGTTGGCATTTCACCAGGTGGAGCGATAGATGAAGGCGGGGTGACTATAGAAAAAGTCAATGCAAATGCTGCCTTAACCCTCATCAACATGGAAGCAAATACAATGCTCGAAAATGTGACTGTACATTTAACGGGCGGCACTAACCAGAATCTCGTTGGCATTAATGTTGCAACGGGTCCTGCGACCATAGATCGCGTTAATGTAATCGTTGATAATCAAGTAACAACTGGTATACAGGTTGTTGGTACTGATGGCGCCACTATCACCATAGATACTGTTACCGTGGTGGCACCAGGAGCGAGCAACTTTTCTACCGGCCTATTATTGACGGGAGGTGCGAGTGTACAGGTGCTGACGAGCAACAGTAACATAACAGTCCACTCCTCTAATGGCTTTGGCGCTTTTTTCGAAAATTTCAATGGATCTTTCCGGTTCCAGGATCTGGGATCAACGTTCCAAGGCATCCCGGGGATTGCCTTGTCAAGCCACGGTCCTCCTAACGTAGACGCAAGCAAGATTATTTTATTGGGTACCACGCTTATTACTAATCCCCTTCCAACAACAGCGACCAATCTACCAGTTGGTGTATGTACCCCTGGTTGTTCACCAACTATTCTGGTATGGAATATCTATCAGCCGAGTATTATTTTTCCTACTAGCTTCTTTACTGGAATCTTGCCAGGATCTAATGCGAGTTCAACGTCACCGGTAAAGGACACATTTACTGGATATGCTATGCCTCAGCAGACACGGGCTGTAAGACTATATTTTGCAGCGACGGCGGGCAGTGGCGTGGATGGGCATATGAATTTGTTACAGAATAACGATACTTCTTCGTTGAGTGTTGTACAGGTAGATGCGAGCGGTACAGGCGGTAGTAACACTACTGCTGGATTGGAAGTCGCCGCTGACAATGTTTTGCGAGTAATATTCAGTTGGACCCCTCCTCCTAATGCAGCGCGAACTCTCCATTATCCAATGGTATCATGCGTGGTGTATTGATCAGCTAATAAGAATATCAAACAAGAAAGCCCTTCGGTGAAAATTGAAGGGCTTTCTCTTTACGCACATTATAATACGTATCAATTATATGAGGTTCCTGCCTTTAACCAGAGGCCCCATTGGGTAATTGCGCAGCTCGTGCAGCATCCATTATCACATCCGCTTAGAAAGCCGGTAGGAATATTGGCATTCGGGAAACAATTTTTACTAATGTTGCCAAATTCAACTTCAGCACCGAAGCCAAAATAAGGAGTCCAGTTAGTTTCATCACGATCATTCCAGCCCCAATTTAAATGAGTAAAGAATTTATTGGAGATGCCGCGAGATCCGGTGAGATTAAAGTTACATTCTTGAATGAGGATTGGATCGCTTGAGGTATATAATTGATTTGCATAATATCCTGTTTCGGTTTGATCGATATAGAGCGTTACGATGCCATTGGTAACGGCACCATTATTGGCGGTTGCCGTTGCAGCAATTGCGCTATCGGCATAGAGATTATTCGGAGCTTGTGGGGCAACCGGTGTGTAATCGACGCCATTGCGCAAGTTAGATCCTTGATGAATAGTTGCGGTGCTATCGGTTGCTGCGATAGCCACTGGAAGGCCGATGCCGTTAAACTCATTAGGATATTCTTGACTATTTACAAAGCCATAGACGCGGTTATCACCTTTGAGCGCCCAAGTTCCTGCTGGTTTTGTGCAATTTTGCGCGAAGCAAATTTTCTCACAGCTTCTGCCCCAGAAATTGTAACCAACATCCCATGAAAAATTATTTTTTTGATATTGGAAGGTGAATGACATATCGGCTTGTGCCCCAATGCTTACGTTCACCACGCGTTGGGTAAGATTGGCAACCGGTGCAAACTCATTGGCAAATTGCAGGCCTGCATCTGAGGCGCCATCAAGGCGAGGATCATAATTAGCATTTGGAGTGAGACGTTGTGCAATCATGTATCTGCTGCTTGGGCCATTACAAAGAAGATCGAAGCAGCGTATTTGATTGGTGTTGAACAGGTGCATAATATCGATTTCAGCATAGAATCCAAAACGAGATTCATCAGTATCAGAACGCCACCAGATATGATGTGCGGTTATTTGTCCACCGAGTTCCCAGAATTTACCGTTACCAATGATTGGTTCAAAAAGGTAGGGGGCATTGCTACATCCATATCCTGGTCGGGTGCCGGTCGGGGCAGCGGTGTAAATGCCAAGGCCGAGGTGGTAGTTTCCTTCTTCATTGTTTAAAAAATTCCAGCCAAATACAAAGCGCACGTCAGCCATTCCGTTTAACGTAGCTTGACTTTGTACGCATTCAGAGAAAATCGTGCTGCATTCGAGCGCTTGCCAACAAACATTATCGGGAAGAGCAGGAGTACATCCATTGGTATAATTCAAGAATGCGGTATTAAGAAGATCAACGGTTGCAGAACTTGCCTCATTGGTATAGCCGATAGAATCAGGACCGAAATAGCCTTGGAAATACCCTACGCTTCCTGGCGATAAGATTTTTTCTTGAGCGCCCAATTTCCAACCGGTGTGTACAAATGGTGCATGAAGTCTGAAGTATAAACCTTCATACCATTGATCGAGGCCAACATAGAAGCTGAATTCGAGTAGGTAGTTGGTAATATGAGGACTAAAACTGACGACACTTTTAAAATCGCGCGGTAATCCGAAATAATCAGCAAGCCAATCGACGGGTGTGCGATCATTGCGTTGTGAACCACTGATGATCAGAGATTCGCCGCAATCATTGCATACTAAATCGCTGCCAAATAATGAACGAGCAATGCGATTATTATGGAATGTGCGTGTATATTCAAAGGTAAGATTCGTGCTTGCATAAAATTCATCGCCGGTTTTACGATTAATGCCCCAATCGGGATTGTTCCATCCAACCATCTGGCGTGCCGAATTCAAACTTTGTGAGCGGGGGATTATTTTCGTGACCGTGCTTGCATGCGCATGATGCGCGATGATGAATAGCGTGATAAAGGCCAACACGGGGTTTTTGAGATTCTTCATACAGATCTCTCCTTATTTAGTTGTAGGAAGTGCCTATTTTGAACCAGATTCCCCATTGAGTGAGGGCAAAATTGATGCAACATTCTGCGCAGGTATTAATCGGACTTGAGCAGGTTCCGCTATTATTGCAAAGTTGGGTACCAGCGCAATTGTTTTTACAGCACTTTTGTTGTGCGGATCCAAATTCAACTTCAGCACCCATACCAAGATAAGGCACCCACATGCGCCCCTCATGTTCAGTCCATGCCCAGTTAAAATGGGTAAATAATTTATGCGAATAGCCGCGGGTTTGGGCCAGATTGAAATCAGAAGGTGTAATGATTATCGGATTTTGTGAGGTGTATATTTGGATATCATTTTCAGGTAACGTCGTAATGTTGGGTCCGGCAAATACAATGTTATCAGCATAGAAGTTGTTAGCTTTTGGTTCTAATGGGGTGTAATCAACGGCATGCTGTTGATTGGATCCAGCATGAATATTTGCTTGGCTATCGGTGACTGCAAGGGCTACTGCAAGCGATTGCGCCGGGCTATTATTTATAAATCCGTAGACGCGTTCATCACCTTTGATGGCCCAGATCTGCATACTTGCGATACTCGAATTCTTTTGGACACACAATTTTTCGCAACTTCTTGCCCAAAAGTTGTAGCCCATATCCCATCTGAAATCATGCACCTGATAGGCGAGTGCGAATGCGATATCCCCTTGCGCCGCAATATTAGACGTTACGGTGCTGCGTGTAATATTTGCAATGGGTGCATATTCATTGGCGAATGCAAGGCCCTGCGGATCTGCAGTGGGGCTGAGGGCAGGATTCATCATGCTGTTTGAAGCGAGGCGTTGCGCAATGATGTAACGGCTATTATTGCCTGCCGAAAGAAGATCGAAGCAGCGTGTTTGGCATGCGCTAAAAAGATGGGTGATGTTTGCTTCAAGGTAGATTCCAAAACTACTTTCATCATCTGCACTGCGCCACCAAATATGATGTGCGGTAATTTGAGTGCCCAATTCCCAATGTTTACCATTACCAATAATCGGTTCGACCAGATACGTACCATTATTACCAGAACCGACTCGAGTTCCTGTTGGCGCCGCCGCATAAATACCAGCACCTAGATGATAATTGCCATCTCTATTATTGAGAAAGTTGTATCCAAGTGCAAAACGTAAATCTGCAAATCCGTTACGTGAAAGAAAACCGCAATCTAGAAACTTCGTGCAACACAAAGGCTGCCAAATAATATCTCCTGATGGGGTACACGGACCATATGTTTGGCAATATGGTTCACCATACGCACTATAATTATTATTAATGGTGGGAGTGCTGCCGGTGGTGTAGTCTAAAAAGCCACGATTAAGATTTTCAGGGGGGACCTCATTATTTGAGAAGTAGCCTTGAAAATAGCCTACTACTCCCGGTACTGCGCTATAAGGATTAGAGGCAATAGTTTCTGTTGCATGCATTCCGCTTTTAACAAAGACGTAAGGCCCATTGATTCTGAAATATAATCCATTGAGCCAGGCATCAAGGCCTACGTAAAGACTGCAATCTAATATGAAATTTTCAAAACGGGGTTGAATTGTTATAAAGCTTTGAAAATCGCGCGGAAGCCCAAAATAATCAGCCAACCAATCGGTAGGTGATCTATTGGGCACAGCCGATCCTGTTATATTAAATCCTTCAACACCAATTTGGGGATTAGTAGGCTGACATACGCATTGCAGATCATCGCCGATAAAGAAATATGAGATATTGCTACTTTTGAATGTCCGTGTGTACTCAAAGGCAAGATTAAAACTGGTATAGCATCGATCTTGCGGCAACCGATTGATACCCCAAAACGGATTATCCCAACCAACCAGTTGGCGGGCTGCGTTCACACTTTGGGATCGTGGAATAATTTTTGATCCCGTTATCGCATTACTCATATGAGTTGTGCTCATTAGGATAATAAACGGCAAGAAATAGTGTATGCGATGAGTCACGAGAATAACTCCTTATTCACCTCGATCAAGTGATATTCTGTCATTGAGTTATCTTAGAAAGTTTTTGATTTTTTTTTCTAGAGTTTGTTCATTTTCATATGGGAAAAGCTCTGGAGACCAAAAAAGAACCCCCGACTTTCGTCGGAGGTTCTTTTTTTATCAAGATTAAGATAGGCGAATTAATTGTATGATGAACCAACCTTAAGCCAGATGCCCCATTGGCTGATCGCGCAATTTATGCAGTTCGCAGGAGACGGTGCGCGGCGAGGAAGTGAAGAGCATGGAGTATTATCAAAAGTAGAATAAGAGTAAGAAGTACCACAAGGGTTGCAAGTGCTGCTGCAAGGGTTATTGCAGCTATTATTGCAAGAATTATTGCAAGAGTTATTGCAACTGTTACCACAAGGGTTGCTATTTGCACACTGATTTGCACTGCATTCACTTTCTGTACGGCCCCATTCAATTTCACCACCAATGCTGAGATATGGAGTCCATTTAGATTCAGCGTTGTTGTTCCATTTCCAGTTGAAGTTGGTGAACACTTTGTTTGAGATACCTTTAGTACCAGTCAAATCAAAATCACTTTGAGTGATGAAGATAGGCGGATTAGAAGTGAAGATCTGCGCTGTACCTAATGGGTAGTCATATACTATGTTTCCATCAGAAGATATTGCTGGCGTAGCATTATCAGCTTCTTGGTTAAACGGCTGTGTTGGTATTGCAGGTGTGTAATCAAAGCCAGCTACCAAATTAGAACCAGTGTTAATCGTTGCGAAGCTATCGCTCACTGCAAGTTTTACAGGAACGTCACTGGTAGGAAGAGCTGCTGCGGTGAAGCCGTATACGCGTTGGTCACCTTTGAGAGTCCAGTTACCAAGGATGGCTGTATCAGGGCAGCAATTTTCTATGCAAAGATCTTCACAAGTTCTACCCCAGAAGTCATAACCAATATCCCATTGGAAGTTGTTTGATTGATATGCAAGGCTTAATGCGATATCAGCTTGTACCGCGATGACCGATTTTACATTGCAAGCGGTGATGTTTGCAACTGGTGAGTATACGTTACCAAATTCGAGCGCTACGTTATCAACAGAACCCATCACGTTACCAGATAGAAGTTTTGGATAGCTGTTGCGGTTTGAAGCAAGTTGTTGTGCTAACATATAGCGGCTGTTGCTGCCAGCAGATAAGAGGTCAAAGCTGCGCATTTGACTTGCGCCGAAAAGGTGCGTGATGTTTGATTCTAGATAGACACCACAGCTCTTTGTATCATCTGCGCTTCTCCACCAGATATGATGACCAGTAACTTGCGCACCAAGTTCCCAGTGCTTACCGTTACCAACGATAGGCTCAAAGAGATAGCGGCCTTTACCGCCAGCACAGTCAACATCGCCGACGCTGGTGCCAGTTGGTGCTGCTGCATAGATGCCAATACCTACATGGTAGTCTTCTTCTTCATCGTCGAGGAAGTTCCAACCTAATACTGCGCGAATTTCAGCGAGACCATTGCGGGTTAGAGCACCGCCATCGCATGAACAATCGTTGCTAATTTTGGTCCAGCAGAGTGATTGCCAGGTAATATCACCGACATTTGTACATTGACCAGTATAAAAATCGCAGTATAGTTCGCCGGTAGAAATGTAATCATTATTGATTTTGGATGGTACGCAGCCATTGGTGTAGTTCAAGAAACCATCATTAAGATTAGCAGTTGGCACTATATTGTCTGAGAAGTAACCTTGGAAGTAGTTACCATTAGCAGCGGTGCCTGGAGCTGTTACGCTTTCTTTTGCATTAAGATTCCATTTAGTGTGTACGAATGGTGCATGTACTCTGAAATACAGACCTTCCGTCCAGTTATCAAGACCAGCATAGAAACTGAAATCGAGCAGGAAGTTGCTGATCATAGGTTTGAAAGTAATGGTACTTTGGAAGTCACGCGGTAATCCGAAGTAGTCTGCTAACCAGTCAGTTGACGATCTGTTTTCTACAGCAGAACCGCTGATGTTGATCCCTAGATCATCACAAGGGCCGCATATTACGTCATCACCAAAGAGTGCGCGCGTTAAGCTGTTAGCTTTGAAGGTGCGAGTATAGGCAAAGGTTAGATTGAAGCTTGAATAGTATTTATCTTGTGGGTAACGGTTGATACCCCAGTCAGGGTTATTCCACGCAATCATTTGGCGAGCAGCATTGAAGCTTTGTGAGCGAGGAATAACTTTAGACACCGTGCCGGCAATCGCAAAGACTTGCCCTGCGCTTAAGAGCGCAGTAAGACACAATAATTGTTTTGTTAGTTGATTCATAAGTAAAACTCCTTTTTATATGAATATATGTTAAGGGAAATGGGTAACCGCATTAACCGTGGCGATATAATTTCCGCTTTTAAATCGATACAATATCTCCTTTCCATTCGATGTGGCGCCCCGGCCTTCGTTACCTCCGGCGTGGCTTTTGGTGCCGATTGCCGTCGAAGGGTGGCAACGTTTTTAACTTTTTTTTCACTGTATATTTTCTTACCAAGTTATAAATTTTTTTTCTAGAGTTTTTTTATTCTAGTGTGCGAAGAGCCGTATGTATTGGCTTGTTGCTCGGTTAGAAACTGAATAATTTTTTCATAATTTACCGAACTGGAGGGCTTGGCCATGATATATAATCGTCGAATGAAAAAAAGAAAGAGCCCTCGGTGAAATCCGAGGGCTCTTTGGTACTAATTAGGTTTGCTTAATTCGCAGCCTTGAAGGGCTTGCCCTACGAAGCTTTATGCGAAGTAGGTTTAGTTATATGATGAACCAACTTTGAACCATACACCCCATTGAGTGAGTGCAACGTTTGAGCAGCATGTTTTGAGAGTATCGCACGTTTGAGTAGTGGTTGGATAGTTGCAGCCAGTAGTGCATGGATTGCAGCTATTATCGCAAGAATTATTGCAAGAACTGCTGCAGCTATTATTGCACGAGTTATTGCACGAGTTATTGCACGAGTTATTGCATGAGTTATTGCATGAATTATTACAAGAATTATTGCAGTTACCATACGCAGTAGTGCTGCAATTAATCTTATGGCCACCACCAAATTCAACTTCAGCACCGACGCCAACGTATGGAGACCATTTGCTATCCTTGCAATGATCCCACGCCCAGTTGACGTGAGTGAAGAGTTTGTTTGAGATGCCACGAGTACCAGTCAAATTGAAGTCAGCTTCACTGATGATAACCGGAGGGTTCGAAGTGTATACAAGAGTGCCTCCTGAAGGTGCTGAGCGAAGAAAGCCGCCAAGGGTATCTACAGCCGCCACGCTGTTATCAGCGTTGAGGTTCACAGTGCCAGTAGTAGTGAGATTGTTATAGCTATCGCCGTGAATGGTTGCAGTGCTTACCGATGCTGCCAGAGGTACTGGCAGATTGCCGTACACGGTGTCAAAGCCATATACGTATGCGGTACCTTTGAGTGCCCATGTTCCCATAATTACCGGGCAGCAATCATTGCTGATGCGAATCTCTTCGCAGCTTCTGCCCCAGAAGTTATAACCAAGTTCCCATTGGAAGCTTTTGCATTGATATGCAAAGCTGATTGCTAAATCGCCTTGTGCGCCGATAGTAGACGTGATTTGGCGACGAGTAAGGTTTGCAACTGGTGCAAATTGATTATCAAATTGCAAGCTTGCGCTGTCGCATGCTACAGCATTGAGGGTCACCGGTGCTAAAGTACTGCCTAATGTAGCATCAGGCCCGAAGTATTCTAAGTTTTGTGCGAGCATGTAACGGCTGCTGCTACCTGCAGAGCACAGATCGAAGCATCGTGTTTGTTGTGCGCCAAAGAGGTGAGTGATATTAGCTAAAAAGTAGACGCCGAAGCTTCTATTTTCATCTTCGCTTCTCCACCAGATACTGTGCCCACTGATTTGGCCACCAAGTTCCCAGTGTTTGCCGTTACCAATGATTGGCTCAAAGAGATAGCGGCTATGGCCAACGCGAGTACCAGTTGGAGCAGCGGCATACACGCCAACGCCAAGATGTGAATCATTTTCTTTTTCATCGCCAAAGAAGTTGATACCAAGTGCCATACGAATTTCGCCAAAACCATTGCGTATGAATCCATCATCACATGCACAGTCGCAGCTATTGATCATTCTGCCGCAGCAGAGCGGTTGCCAGGTAGCGTTTTCGTCTTCACCGTACGCAGGGTTTATTGAAGGCGTAGCTCCATTTGCATAATCTAAGAAACTAGGAAGCATATTTGTTGCGGGCACTGCTACGCTCGTGAAGTATCCTGCTGGATACGGAGTTCCTGTATACGTGGAACCGACACATTCAGTTGCATTGAGATTCCATTTGGTATGTACGAAAGGTGCATGAATCCAGAAGTAAAGACCTTCGCGCCATGCATCAAGTCCAGTATACATGCTGAAATCTAAGAGGAAATTGCTGATTTTTGGATTGAAGGTTACGGTACTTTGGAAGTTTGCAGGTAATCCGAAATAATCTGCTAACCAATCATTAGCTCCTCGGTTTGGAACGAGTGAACCGCTGACATTGATCGCGAGATCATTGTCGCAGCCGGCGCATACTAGGTCATCGCCAAAGAGCGCGGCTGTTAAACGATTGTTTCTGAATGTTTGATTATATGCGAAGGTAAGATTGAAGCTGGTAAAGTAACGGTCGTCGTCTGCTTTACGGAAGATACCCCAGGTTGAATTGTCCCAACCAACCAGTTGGCGTGCAGCGTTAAAGCTTTGGGATCGGGGAACTATGTTGGTCGTCGTGTTGAGTGCGCCGTGAAGTGGCACTGCGCTTACTAATGCCGCAAGGCACAGTAACTGTTTTTTTAGTTGATTCATAAGAATAACTCCTTTTTATAAAACATTATGTTCAGGAAAATAATCGCGTTGAAGTATGCGATATAATATCCACTTTTAAAACAATACAATCTCCTTTCCATTCGATGTGGTGCCACACTTCATTCGATGGTGTTTTCAAGTTACCTGCTCGAGAGGGGGCAAATGTTCTATTTTTTTTTCACTCTATACTTTCTTATCAAGTAATTATTTTTTTTTCTAGAGTTTTTTTAATTTTATTGATTGGGTCATGTAATTGAAGAAAAAAATGGTTCTGTTTTTTTGTGTGCAAACCCTTAAAAAGAAGAGCCTCCTTTTAATCGGAGGCTCTTTAGTACTAATTATATTTGCTTTGTGCAAACCTTAGTTATATGAAGTGCCCACTTTGAACCAGATACCCCATTGGCTGAGAGCCACATTCGGGCAGCATGGTCTGAGTGCATTGCAAAGCGTTGCATTAGTATCGGCATTATACCCATAGTTACAAGCAGGAGTGCAAACAGAGGAACTGCAAGGATTATCGCAGCTCGTATCGCAGCTATTGCAGCCCTTATCATTTGAACCAAATTCGGCTTCAAAACCAAGGCCA
>Ga0181538_10005572_pt1 | contig 11239 bp, 6 predicted proteins | sample PEATcosm2014_Bin_40_FD_119773 | JGI IMG/M metagenome (GOLD analysis project Ga0181538, IMG submission 119773) | Peatland microbial communities from MTU Mesocosm Facility, Houghton, MI, USA - PEATcosm2014_Bin23_30_metaG | ecosystem: Environmental > Terrestrial > Soil > Wetlands > Peat | place...
AATGTGCTCGCGGTGGATTACAGGGGCTATGGGAGGAGCGAGGGTTCACCGGGCGAGGCCGGTGTCTATCGCGACGCCGACGCCGCTTATGACTACCTGATCCGAGTACGTCACATCCAACCCAAGCACATTATCATCTATGGGCATTCGCTCGGTGGCGCCGTGGCCATCGACCTCGCCTCGCGACGCGAGTGCGGTGGGTTGATCGTGCAGAGTTCATTCACCTCGATCCGGGACATGGCGCGACGCACGTTCCGCATTCCGCTATTCGAATACATCCCGAAGAGCCGATTCAACTCGCTGGCCAAGATTCAGCGGGTTCGGGCCGCTATCTTGATGGTCCATGGGACGCTCGACGAAACCATCCCGTTCACCATGGGTCAACGACTCTTCGCCGCAGCCCCCGAACCCAAGTTCTTCTCCCCGATCGAGGGCGCCGGGCACAATGATGTCATCGAGATTGGGGGCGATGTACTTCTCGAACGCTTCAAGTCCTTTTTGGAACGGCCCGCGGCGCAGGATGTGCTTGACGCAAACACCAGGAATGATCTACTTCGCCCATAACCCCGAGGTAGCAATGGCCACGCCGATTAGCCCCGCCAGGCATCCGAGTTGCCAGAACAGCTTTCGACGTGTCAGTAAGGTAAGTGAGACCAGGACAATTCCCACTTCCAGGCAAACCTCGCCGAGGTCAAAACGGTTGGCCTGGTGCCTTTGAGTCGCCACTTCCCTTTCGAACTGCTGAGCCTCGGCCTGGATATCGTTCAAATCGCCCATGTAGCGCTTGATTTCGTCGCTGTACTTCTCTTTGAGCTTATCTGCGGCCCCCACGTCCTTCGCATTCGTTACGGAAAGGAAATCCAGAAACAGTTCGTAGGTGTGGCGGCGAATATTTTTGGCCTGGAAATAGGCCCACTGGTCAGTCGCTTTGCTTTGCAGGAGCAGTTCTTCGGTGTGGGCGCGATGGCTGAGGAGCGTGATGGCAGCCAGTACCACGGCAAGGATCGCCATTGATAGCGTAACCGGAACAAGACTCGGATCGCGTTGAGCCTCTTCCGCGTGTTCGTGCATCTCTTGAATCTCTTCGGTCATTGGCACCCTCGGTACTCTGGTTGTGTTGAGGTAGAAAAGAGCCTACTACAGGGAAGAATAACAGAAGGGCAGCCTGTGTGTCCTTATCAGAGTTGGCCACAGACCCTACGGAGGATTGCAGAATTAAGTGACATCACCCCCTCATTCCCCGACCCCTCTCCCCCGAGGGGACGAGACTGTCAGTCAGCCGACGGACAGGTGAGGGGTGTGGTCCGTCACGATATTATGTAACCCTCCGTAGGTCCTACGCGCTGGGGCGAGGGCCAGCGGAGTTGCCGGAACCTGATGGCTTTTGCCCGCCGGCGGGAGGGGTATTGGGAGCGCCGTGGCATTTCTTATATTTCTTGCCGCTCCCGCACGGGCAGGGGTCGTTGCGCCCAATCTTCTCGCGGCGAATCACTTGCTGCGGCTTCTCTGCGCCTCCGCCGCCGACCATCTGCATCTCGGCCTGCTCGCGGCGTTTGCGGCGCTGGTACAGGCGGATCATTTCCTCCTGCTCTTCCGGAGTCTTCATCAGGAAGAGGAAGCGCAGCGTTTCGTCCTCGATTCTGTCCATCAAACTCTCGAAGATGTCGTAGGACTCGCGCTTATACTCAACCAGCGGGTCACGCTGCCCATAGCCACGCAGGCCGATGCCTTCCTTCAAGTGGTCCATGGTCAGCAGGTGGTCTTTCCACTGCGCGTCCACAATCTGAAGCATGATCATGCGCTCGTGGAAGCGCATGCGTTCCGCGCCCCAGACCGCTTCCCGCTCATCGTACCGCTGGTGGGCCAGGTGCTTCAGCTCGTCAGCGAGCTGGTCGAGAGTCTTGGGGTCATACTTCTTCAGATCGTGTTGGCGCAGGTCGATTCCCAAGCGGGTCCAGAACTCGGTGCGCAGGCCGTTTAGATTCCACTGGTCGGGGTTCTGCGACTTGGGGCAAAACTCGCCAACCAGCCAGTCGACCATGCGGTCGCAGATTCCCTGAATGTATTCCTTCTGGTCTTGCCCCTCGAGTTGCTTTCCTTCCAGCAGTTGCCGGCGCAGGCCGTAGATGGTCTCGCGCTGCTTGTTCATCACGTCGTCGTACTCGAGCAGGTGCTTGCGCGATTCGAAGTTCTGCGCCTCGACGGCTTTTTGTGCGGCCTGGATGCGCTTCGAGATCATTCTCGACTCGATGGCGACGCCTTCTTCCATGCCCAGGCGCTCCATGAACTTTGAGACCCAATCCTTCGCAAAGATGCGCATCAGGTCGTCTTCGAGCGAGAGATAAAAACGCGACGAGCCCGGGTCTCCCTGGCGCCCGGCGCGGCCACGCAACTGATTGTCGATGCGCCGCGCCTCGTGCCGCTCCGTGCCCAGGATATGTAGCCCACCTAACTCGACTACGCGTTCGTGCTCGACGTCGGTCACGGTCTTGAAGCGGCTCACAAAGGCGTTCCACTTCTCCCGCCACTTCGAATACTCCTCGACGTAGGCCTTATAGATCTCGTCCGCGGAGCCTTCCGGCGGGCGCTCGGGCGGCTCGGGATTGACGCCCTGTTCGCGATATTTCTCCGGCGACTTGCGGAATTCCTCCCGCGCCATGGATTCCGGATTGCCGCCCAGCAGGATATCCGTGCCGCGCCCGGCCATATTGGTCGAGACCGTTACCGCTCCCTCACGGCCGGCCTGCGCCACGATGTGCGCTTCGCGCTCGTGCTGCTTGGCGTTCAGGATGTTGTGCCGCACCTCCTTCAAGCCCAGCACTTCCACCAGGCGCGCGAGAGGACAACGAATTTCGATCAAGTAATCCAGCACCGGCAGGTGTTTCTCATCCGTATGCTGGAAGAGTGTCGCAATGCGTTCCGCGGAAGCATCGTCGATCGAGGGAAGTTGATGAGCGTGGTAATCCTTGGGAGCCCGTTTCAGGACGGCTTGGAGAAAAGCGGTGCGCGTTCCGTTGCCGCCCGCCACCATTGGCTTGTAGCGGTCCTCGCTGAGCATCTTCTGAATGGCGGTGGCCGGAACTCCCGCACGCACCATCCATTCCACGGCCGGTCCATGGTGCGACCCGGCCAGTTGCTCCACCCAGATGCGCAGCTTGGGCCCGTCCAGGCCCGCTTGCCGCGCCAACTCCTGAAGCCGCTGCGGGGCCACACCGGCCTTCTTAAGCGCCGCGCTCAGCCGCTCCGACTTTTCGATGGCGATGCTGCCCACCAGTACGGGCTGCCCACGCAGGTGATACTCCTTGATCTCCTCGATCGAGGCATTGAATTTCTCGCGCTCGGTGCGGTACACCACGTCCGGAAACTCGTGCCGGATAAGCAGCTTGTTGGTGGGGACAACCACGATTTCGAGTTCATAAATCTTCTCGAACTCAGCAGCTTCAGTCTCCGCCGTTCCGGTCATGCCGGCAAGCTTATCGTACATGCGGAAGTAGTTCTGGAAAGTGATGGTGGCCAGCGTCTGGTTTTCCTTCTCGATCTTGACGCCTTCCTTCGCCTCGATGGCCTGGTGAAGCCCGTCGCTCCAACGGCGCCCCGGCATCAAGCGGCCGGTGAATTCGTCCACGATAATGACTTCACCCTCTTTAACCACGTAGTCGCGATCCAGCTTGAAAAGGGTGTGAGCCTTGAGGCCCTGCTGTAAATGGTGGACGTACTCCATGTTGGCCGGGTCGTAGAGGTTCTCGAGGCCCAGCAGTTTTTCCGCTTTGGCGTTGCCGGAATCTGTAAAGGTGGCTTGCTTCATCTTCTCATCCACCTCAAAATCGACGCCTTCCTGGAGGTGGGGAATAACCTTGCCGATCTTGTAGTACTTGTCCGTGGACTCGTCGGAGGAGCCGGAAATAATGAGCGGGGTGCGCGCCTCGTCAATCAGGATGGAGTCGACCTCGTCGACAATCGCGTAGTGATGCTCGCGCTGCACGTAATCCACGAGATCGAACTTCATGTTGTCGCGCAGGTAGTCGAAACCAAATTCGTTATTGGTGCCGTAGGTCACGTCGGAACCGTAGGCGGCGCGGCGCTCTTCGTCCTCGAGGTCGTGGACAATCACGCCCACGCTCAGGCCCAAGAGCCGATAAATGGGGCCCATCCAGCCTGCGTCGCGCCTGGCCAGGTAATCGTTAACCGTCACCACGTGGACGCCCTTGCCCCCGAGCGCGTTCAGGTAAACGGGGAGAGTCGCCACCAACGTTTTGCCCTCGCCGGTCTTCATCTCGGCGATCTTCCCCTCGTGCAGAACCATGCCGCCGATCAGTTGCACGTCGAAATGGCGCATGTTGAGGGTGCGGCGCCCCGCCTCGCGGCAGACCGCAAAGGCTTCCGGCAACAGGTTGTCCAGCGGTTCGCCGTTCGCAATCCGCTCCTTGAACCGTGCCGTCCGGATCGGAAAATCGGCGTCCGTTAAGCCCTGCATCTCGGCTTCGAGCGCGTTGATTTCAACCACACGCTCGCTGAGGCGCTTCAATTCGCGCTCGTTCTTGGTGCCGATGACCTTGCCTAGAGCGAGTTGTAAATAGCTTCCCATAAGTTAGTACGACCGCTACGCAGTGCGCGCACTACCTATCGTTTCCATTTTAAGGCCCCGGCGCGCTATTGACAAGAACGGTTCGCGCGCTGCCGGCGTTACCAGCGGCGTAGGGGTAGGGCTTGCCCTACCCCTGATCGCGCAATACCACTCCCGCCAGGGGACGTGGGTGGCGCGACATTTACCAGTTATAACTTGTCAACAATTCTCCTTTATCGCTGACCAGCAATAACGCCGCGCGGCCGGGCTCGAGCTTGCCGGCGAAGACCTTCCCGCTCCGGTTATCGCGGAAGGAAATTTCCGGCGAAGTGGACTCGGAGGTCAGCACGTAGAGCGTGGCGTGTTCGAACTGAGTGGGGCAGATCAACATGCCCGGATCGCTGGTCTGGGTTGAATAAGCCTCCGTCACGTGGGCACATTGCAAAGCGTAGCGGTAAACATCGCCGATGACTTTGAGATTGTCGTTGAGTTCGAGCGGCAAAGTCACAACCAGAATTCGACCGTTGCCCAGCGACTTCTCGAGAAAGGTCTGATCGTGAGGGAGGAGCGTCTGTTCCAGGAACGTCGTCTTCTCACCTGAATAACTCAGCAAACCTTTTCCGCCCGGCCAGGAGATGGGGTTCTCGCGCCGCGTAAGGAAAGCGTGGTGAAGATCGAGTCCCAGTTGGCCTGCGCGCTCCGTCGCGTGGAAATGTTCGTCATTATCGAAGCTCCCTGTGACCAGCAGCGTGGCGCCGTCACGAACTTTTGCCAGAATGGCCTGCCATGCCGGTTCGCTGAGAGTCCACGGAGAAGGAAGCAAAATGAGCTTGGGATTGCCCAGCGATTGAATCTGATATTCGCCCACGGCATAGGCGGACGAGCGCGCGTATTGGTAAAGCGCCCGGACCGAGTTTTGCTGGGCTTCGAGAGCCGTAGAGTTGAACACCGAAAGCTGCAGGGATTGCGGCAGCACCAGGGCGACTTGCGGGAGCTTCAACCCGATGGCATGTGGCGCAGCCGCTGCGGCGAACCTGCCCATGTTACGCATGACGTCTTCCCAAATCTTGTCTGAACCATCACTGCGCTTCATGCCGAAGTCGGCACCCAATCCCCACTCCCATTGCAGCGATCCGCTGCTGGCGGCGGCGAAGCCCAGCGCCCACTTGCGCTCGACGAGGCCCAAGGCCGTCAGCTCGTCGTATCGCTCGTCCCCGTCCGGCCGCCACACCGGCTGGTAGCCCGTCTCGCCCACGAAGTTCGGAACGCCCACGCGCTTCGCAACCACGGAATCCCAAAGCAAAGCGTCATCCCGCCAGTAGGTGTGGTTGACCGTGAAGTCAACGCCGGCGTCTGCGAAGAACTGGTTGAGCACGCGATCCGCAACGCCGCCCTCGTCCTGGCCCACGTCCACTAGTTGCGCGCTGCCCGTGGAGCGGATAGCGGCGACCATCTTGCCCACCCAGCGGCGAAACATCTCCTGCGCGAACAGGTTGTAATCGACCGCGCGGACCAAGCGAGGATTGCCGTAGCGCTCTTGCGCGAGGTCTTCCTGCCCGGGCAGAGGAATAGCCTGGAAGCTGCCCAGTTCTTCGGGCGTCACGTTCCAGGCGCGCGCCAGCACGTCAAGCTTCCCGTACTTCTCCGCCAGCCACGCGCGCCATGCGGCAAGCTCCGTCGGATCGTTATTGGGAGTGTTGCCGCGCCACAACCGCTTAGGGTTCGAATAACTCGGCTCATTGATCAAGTCCCAGCTCAGGTGCGGCACGTCGTTGAATCGCCGGACGATCGAGAGCGTGTAGTTCTGCTGGGCGCGAATGGCGATGGGATCCGTGTAGGGGTTAGAGCCTGGGCCGGTGAGGAGCGATTCTTCGCCGGGATGGCGCATGACGGTCTGCGGGTCGAAGGCACAGAAAGTGAAGTTGACATGAATATGATGACGCGCCGCTGAAAGAAGAAAGGCCTCGAGGTTCCGCAGGAAGCGCTCTTTCACTTGGCCGGACTCCCCGTCGAAGATTTCCAGATGATCGAGCCACACGCCGGTGCGAATGAAGCTGACGCCGTGCCGTTCCATGTCGGCAAAGTCGCGCTCCCACACCCAGGCGTTGCCCGCGCCATGAAATCCCCAGCCGTACCCCTCGGTCGTGAAGTAGTTGGTGCCGAAGGGGAAAAAGGGAGCGCCGTCTCGAGTCAAGAAATCACCCTTTACGCCGTAATGCGGCGCGGAGTGCAAGAGCGCCTCATCCCTGACCCAGAAGCCGGTTTGGTAGTACTCCTGCGGCTTGCCGCTGTCTTCATAAGTGGCGTGGACTTCATAAAATCCCGGCGAAAGCGATTTCTGATCCTCAAAGGCGACCGCCTCATCCACCGCATCTCCCCCGCATTCCACGCGACGCGTGGCGAGAACCCGGCCATCAGCCTGCAACTCGAGGAGCACTCTTCCCGATTGCTCCTGCCCCAGACGCTGCTTGCGAAGGTTCGTCATGCGCACCACAATCTGCGGGATCTCGCCTGCCAGCACTGTGGCGTTTTGCATTTCGACGCGAAAGGCGGTTGCACCCCGGCGGGCGTACTCAGCGGCTTCTTGGAGCAATGCAACGGCTTCCGGCGAGGTCCAGTATGCGGGCTCAGGTTCGAAGTTCAGCATCACGACACGCGCGCCCAAAAGTCTCGTTTCTCCTTCCAGGCTCGTGAAATCCGTGGCCACGACGGGCGCCGCCACTCGTTCGCCGGCGGAGTCCTGGAGATAACCCAGGCCGCGGCCGACGCGCTCAACGACAAAGACCCGCTTCGCTCGAACGTCACCGCCCGAAAGCGTGGCGTCTTTCCATGCGAATTCGAGGCCGGTCGCGAGCGGCGCCTCGTACGTGTGCTCGATGCCGATCTCGCGCGAATATGCGGTTTCGGACGGCCCCGCCACGAACCGGCCCCCCTCGCTCCATACGGGGATCGTAAGAGCGCGGCCCCCTATTACCAGCAGGCTCCCGCCGGTTTCGAGATACCTCCGGATGGCAGCCCAGTCGTCCCTTGGAATCGCAGAGCCGTAAGGCAGAACTAGCAACTCGACTTCACGCCAGTTTTCTATCTGGTTCAGCTCATTGAGATCCACGAACTCCGGCTGCATGCCGTCCAAAGCTTTGCGCAAGGTTTCCTGAGGCACAGGCAGGCTTTCAAGGGCAGGAAATCCGTTTTGCCATAACACCACGACCTTACCGGATGCAGAACTCGCTGAAACGCATAATGCCAAGGCAATAATTATCTTTACGATGCTTCGCATATTTCGAATCCTCGGAACGCTCGACTCGCTCGGCACGTGATACGCACCGATCAGCGCAGTTTCGAGCCCTCGAAGATACGCCTTTCCGTGCCACGGGGCAACCCTTACCCCAATCGGTCCGTAACCCTCCCGCTGTAGGGGGGACGGCTTGCCGCCCCCCGCATTTACGCTGACCCCGACGAGGGTAAGGCAAGCCCTACCCCTACGGCGCAGATAGTTAGAGGCCCAAGGCCGCGCGCGTCTCCGGGCCCACGACGCCGTCAACGTACAGATTCTTTTGCTGTTGAAACTGCCGGACGGCCGCATCGGTCTCCGGACCGAAGCTCCCGTCGACATCGACTTGAATTCCCGCCTGGACCAGTGCTCGCTGAAGCGCTGTTACGCCATCACCCTGCAGGGGAGGCGTCTGGAGCTGGAGCGTCACCGGGTTGGGGGGTTGGGGAGAGGCTTGTGTCAGCGCAGTGCCCGACAGAATGTCCTCTGTGATCGAGACTCCCCGCACAGTGAGCGACAACGGCAGGTCCCACAGGCTGCCGCTGATGAGTTCGAGATATGCATCCATCCTGTACACCGTTGGCGGCAAGGAAGCATCGGAACTGTTTGCCAGCCAGTTCCTTCTTTCGGTAACGTAGGCGCTGATCCAAGCTTGCTCCCCAATCTGGCTTACCGTGCCGTGATTGGCATTGGTTCGGTCTCGAATGGCTGGCCAGGAACCCTGAATATGGCTGTCGTAAACTACGCTTGTTCCCAACGCGGAATTCAACCCCACGTTGGCCGCGGCCTGCACGCTGGTATTCCAGAAATTCTGGTCGAAGAACGAGTCCTGAACGTCGTGCATCACCGGGTCGTCGCCTGCTGACTGCAGCAGACCGCGAAAAGTCATATCCGTGTCGAGGGTGAGGTCGGGAACGGCAAGGCGCGGGAGGTACGGATTGAGCGCGCTGGCGAACTGCGCCTCCGGCGCCGCGCAATAGGCCTTGATCAGGAGGTTCAAATTGCCGCTGGCCAGAGTCGTCTGAGAACGGCCATAGGTCAAGTGTCCCGTGTCACCTGCGGCCAGTGTGACACTTCCATATTGTCCCAGCGCGGTGCCAGTTTCGAAGATGTTCACTACTGCTTGCGCAGCCTTCTTCTGCAAGTCAGTAAGCATTTCGGGCCTCCTTTTGGATTTAAGGATGGTGAGTAGCGCCAGAGTCAAGTGCTATAGGCTAGCACGTCCGGCGGGTGATGTCAACAAAAAAGTGAACGCCGGATCGAGGGGATGTCCTTGTGACCTCACCCTTACATGGCCGGCCGAACCCGCCGCTACTTCAGGTCTTCGGGCTTGTCGGCCAAGCGGCCCAGCATATCGTAAATCCGTATCACTGCCTGGTCGAGCATGCGCTCGCCCGCCCCGACGGCAATGTAGGTATCGGAATCACCGCCGCCGTAGCCGCCTTCCGCGGCGGCCCGAATCGTGGGGAAATAATCCAGGTAGCCATTTGCGTAGCCCACAAAGAACGCGTCACGAACCGGGCAGCGGTCGCGCCAATTGATTTGGAAGTCAACAAAAGGCTCTCCCGGGAGGCCCACCAAGGCGATCGTCCGGTTGATCAGGACTGTGGTCACCGGCACGGAGAGTTCGCGCCGCGGGTTGTCGCTGTCCAAAAGGTCGGCATGATCCTCATAAATTCTCGCTCCGTAGGTTGCCAGCATCCCTTGGCGGAATTTTTGGGCATCCCAGCGGACGGGAAAAGTCATAACGTCCTCGGTGAATTGCAGGCTGGGTTGGGCGGCAGGGACTGTGTTGATCGTCTTCGCCACGCGCGCGGCCTCCAGGCCCAGTTGCTCGCCGGTCCAATCCCGCTTCTTCACCGCTCCCTCGGCCAAGGGTATTGTGGCGTAATAGGGATTGATGTCGCCGTCCCCGCCTTGTAGGAAGAGGCACAGCGGAGAGCCGCCGTTCGCGCTGCGCACCGCGTCCTCGACGGTCCGCGCCATCACGCCCACGTAATCGGCGGAATACTCGAGATTGTCAGGGCCAAAGACGACCGGATGGCAGGCGTAGTTCACCAGGATCGCGAGCGGTTTGCCCGCAGCCGTATCGACGCGCAGCACCGAAACCGTGGGATCGACCGGAGAGGTCGGTACTTTGTCGGGATTCGTCCAGAACATGCTCACCGAGCCGTCGGGAAACACGCGGCGGCGGTTGTAACCGATGTAGGCGCGCCCATACCCCGTCCCTAACCGCGCTTGCGTAAGGTGTGCGCAGGCCTCCGCAACGGCGCCCGCGATTCTGTCGAGGTCGGCGGCCTCCCAGGAAGGCGGGCGGCTAGAGGGATACTCGTCCACGATATTCGGCCCTGAATGCGTGTGCGAGGCCGTAATAAGTAGCAGCGAAATCCCGTTGGTTTTGGCCAGTCGCTCACGCAAGCCAGCGAGAGAAGAGGGTCCGAACACGCGGCCCAGGTCGAGCGTAACCAACGCCAGCCGTTTTCCCTCTGCTTCCAGCACCAGAACCCGCGCATAAAGAGGATCCAGCGTTCCCTTGGAAGGTTGCGTGCGATCGAAGTAACCGTACATGGGCAGGCCCGGTGGAGGCGTAATATCCACTCGCGCCACGCCTGCTTTGAAGTCCGAGCCTCGGATTGGGCATATCGCGAATAGGATCAAAAGAACCGTATCCCGTGCAATGCTCGCGATGCGTGATATGTTTTGTGCCAAGTGACCCCTCACCCGTTCCGCTCCGGCTGATGAAACCGCCGGACCGGGACACCCTCTCCCCTCGGGAGAGGGTTTTCGATTCGACTAACGATTGCGGAGTACGCCCACATTGTATATGCTGGCGACGAATCGGAGGAAAGGAAAACGGCTCGACAAGGCGGTGCGGTAATGGTAACCAATGAGCAGGTTTATGAAGTTTTGCGAAACTGCTACGACCCCGAAATCCCGGTCAATCTGGTGGACCTGGGATTAATTTACGGCGTGAAGGTTGACGACGACAAGGTGAACGTGGTGATGACCCTGACGGCAAGGGGTTGCCCAGCACACAGCTTCATTAGCGAACAGGTGAAGCAGGAGGTGGCGAAGATTGCCGCGGTTAAGTCTGCCAGCGTGCAGGTGGTCTGGGATCCGCCTTGGGATATCAGCCGGCTGAGCGAAGCGGCGAGGAAACAGCTTGGCATGGGGTAGGTGTCAGGTGCCGCTGGCTGGCGCATCAGGGTTGTTGACGGATTGCGGACGGGAGCTTGTTCCAGGTTTCAAGGTGAGGCATCAGTCGCCAAACACCATGCGGCCCAGATCGTCGCCGAGGCGAGCAACGTCTTTAGGATCGGTTGCCGCGCGGTAACGCTCGGCGAGCTCGAAGAACTCTTTTTGTTTGCGCTTCTGGGCCTCGATCCCCTCTTCCACGAGCTCAA
>Ga0181538_10005573_pt1 | contig 11238 bp, 7 predicted proteins | sample PEATcosm2014_Bin_40_FD_119773 | JGI IMG/M metagenome (GOLD analysis project Ga0181538, IMG submission 119773) | Peatland microbial communities from MTU Mesocosm Facility, Houghton, MI, USA - PEATcosm2014_Bin23_30_metaG | ecosystem: Environmental > Terrestrial > Soil > Wetlands > Peat | place...
GCCTGCCACGCCAACGCGGCAACGTCGGCATGACCAATTTGCATCTGCTCAACGCGTTGCTGTATGTGGTTGAGCATGGCTGCAAATGGCGCGGTTTACCGAAGTATTTTGGCAATTGGCATAATTATGTCGAAGCTATGAAGTGGACACGCATGACCGGGGCAACGTCATCGGCATCGTGTCAGCCAAGCTGAATGCGTCGGCGGCGCTGGCGGCGAGCGGGTCGTTGCCGGAGAATGTCAATTACGCGGTCAAGAGCAGTTTGCTGTTGAGCTTCCTTGAATCCGTCCCCGCCGTTTCGGCCAGGCTTAAACCGCCGGTCACGGCTGACCGTAAGTTTGAGGATGTGGTCAAGTCGGCTCAAGACGCCGCCGTCCTCGTCCTCGTTTATTGATGTAGCAGCGGACGTGAGTCCGCTCATTATTTCAGCCGGAGAAGTTTGAGCCGACTCACGTCGGCTGCTACAATCCTCGATCTGGATTGGCACTCACAATCACACTCGCGCAGCGGACGAGTTTCGTTTAACTTTGAGGTACAAAGATTGTGAGCAGCCATCTGGGAGCCAATGAAATGCTCGCGCTTTTGGACCGGTTCCAAAGCGCCCTCCAGGATTTTGCCGGCCGGGAGGAAAAATTAAACGGCGAGTCTCGCGCCCGCACCTCCGCCGAAACGAAGGCTTTTGAAGCCGCAACCCAGCAGCAGGCGGCGCGGTTGTCCGAACGCATTACCGACGCGGAAACCGGCCTGGATGCGGAAAAGAAAAATTGCCGGGCCAAGTTTGAAAAGCGAAAAGCCCGCATCACCCAGGCCCATCTCACGTGCAACCGGCAGGTCATGGAGGGAACCGACCGCGAAGGACGCCAAAAGCACTGGTTGCAGAAGAGCACCGTGGATGCGGAACGCAACCGGGACGCCGACCTGGACAATGCCGCCGCCACCCTGGACAATTTCAACCTCAAGCTGGCCGAAAGCCGGGAAACTTTCGCGCTTCTTGAAAAAACGGCCCGCAGCGCTTTTCGCGGTTACGGCTTTTTTTTCAGATTTTTCTCCTCGGCCAAGCCCTGTCCCGAATTTGACCTTGCCTTGGATGAAAATCAGTTGTTTGAAAAACTTCGCCTTCTGGAAAGCGGAACACGGGATAATTTGCAGCGCTTCAAAGAAACCATCAGGCGCGGGTGGTTCGGATTTCTTCCCATCTGGCTCTTAAACATTCTAGTGCCGACATTTGTCATTATCTCATGGGCATTTCATCTTCTTGGACATTATTCGATCCCATTCAGTTCTGGCATACTTGTTATTTTTATAACTCTGATCGGGAAACGAGGACGCCAATCCACGCCAGCAGCCACCGTGATTGCCGGCAATCTGGCGATGGCGCGCCGGTTGCATGATGTCTGCCTCGAAAAGGCGGAATCGCGGTACCGGCAGGAACAGGAACGAATCACAAAACAGTTTGAAGACACCAACCGCACCCTCAATCAACAATGGAAGCAAACCTTGAAGGAGGGTTATGACACGCGCGGCATCCGTGGCAAGATAGTTGATGAAAAAGGGGCGCATGCACTGCTGGCGAACGAGCTGACCTTCCGTGCCAAACTCAAACAGGCTGAAAGCAATCACGCGGACAACGTTAAGCGCCTGCGGCAGGAGGCGGACGCACAGGCCGCACAGTTCGCGGATGCTCACGCGGCGAAAATGGCGAAACTGAACGCGGACAGCCAGGTCCGCTGGCAGGCGCTGGAAATGGAATGGAACGATTGCCTCCAGCCAATTTATGAATCCATCCGCGCAGCCAACGCCGCCGCGGAGGAACTTTTCCCCGACTGGCAGTCGCCCGCGTGGAAAAAATGGACGCCGCCGCAGGATTTCAAAAACGCGGCGAAATTCGGGCGCCTGAAAGTGGACGTGGCGAAATTTGCCGAGATGATGCCGAAAGACCGGCGACTGGCGCTGCCGGGTCCGTCCACGTTTTCCGTTCCGCTGGCGCTCGCCTACCCGCTCGCCGGCTCGATCCTGTTTGAAGCGGCCAAAACCGGTGGCGACGAAGCGATCGAGACGATCAACAATGTCATTTTCCGGCTCCTTTCCACCACCCCGCCGGGGAAATTGAGCTTCACCATTTTTGACCCGGTCGGTCTCGGACAAAACTTCGCCGCGCTGATGCATCTCGCCGATTACGAGGAGAGCTACATCAACAGCCGCATCTGGACGCAGACGAATCAGATCGAGGAAAAGCTCGCGGAATTGAACGAGCACATGGAAAAAGTCATCCAGATGTATCTCCGCAACGAATACGAGACGATTACGGAATACAACGCGCAGGCGGGCAGCATTGCCGAGAAATATCATTTCCTCGTCATCGCCTCGTTTCCGGTGAACTTCAGCGACACGGCGGCGCGGCGGCTGCGGAACATCGCCGCCAGCGGCGCCCGGTGCGGAGTATATACGCTCATTCATTGGGACCAGCGGCATGCCCTGCCCCCGGAATTCGTTCCCGATGAACTCCGGAAAAACAGCATTGGCCTTGTCCGAACGGAAAAGGGTTTTGAATTGTCCGGCTGGCGCAAGGCCGGAACGCGATTGGTCCTCGACAAAGCTCCGTCACCGGAATTCGCGACGCAATTTCTTAATGAAGTCGGCCAGAGCAGCAAGGATTCCAACCGCGTCGAGGTGCCTTTCGATCAGGTCGCTCCCCCGGACGCCAAACTCTGGACGGAGGACACCACCGAGGAACTCACCGTGCCTATCGGGCGTTCTGGCGCGACCAAATTGCAACAGCTTGCCATCGGCAAAGGCACCCGCCAGCACGCGCTGGTGGCCGGCAAAACCGGTTCCGGCAAGTCCACCCTATTTCACGTCGTCATCACCAACCTGGCGCTGTGGTGCAGCCCGGAACAGGTCGAGTTTTATCTGGTGGACTTCAAGAAGGGCGTGGAATTCAAGTGCTACGGCACCCGCCGGCTGCCGCACGCGAAAGTGGTGGCCATCGAAAGCGACCGCGAATTCGGATTGAGCGTGCTGCAGCGCGTGGACGAGGAACTGCGCCGGCGCGGCGACCTGTTCCGCAAACTGGGCGTGCAGGACGTCGCCGGTTACAAACGCGCGGGCGGCGCCGAACCGATGCCCCGTTCGCTGCTGATCATTGACGAATTTCAAGAATTTTTCACGGAGGAGGACCGCGTTTCGCAATCCGCCGCCGTCCTGCTCGATCGCATTGTCCGGCAGGGCCGCGCCTTCGGCATCCACGTGCTGCTCGGCTCGCAAACTTTGGGCGGCGCCTACACGCTGGCCCGCGCCACCATCGGCCAGATGGTCATCCGCATCGCGCTCATGTGCAACGAGGCCGACGCCTATTTGATCATGGACCAGGACAACCCGGCCCCGCGCCTGCTCACGCGTCCGGGCGAAGGCATTTACAACGATTCTGCCGGTTCCATCGAAGGCAACAGTCCGTTCCAGACCGTGTGGCTGCCAGAAGAAGTGCGCGACAGTTATCTGGCAAAAATCCGGGCGCGGGCCGATAAAAATCTGAGTCAATATCCGGGGCCATTTGTGTTTGAAGGCAACGCGCCGGCGGACGTGAAGGAAAACCCGTTGTTGAATGAGTTGTTAAATGCTCCTGGCTTTGGTAGGGCCGACCTGCTCGGCCAGGACGCGCGGCAGCGCGTCCCTACCGGAACAAAAGTCCCAGCGACAGCACGCATCTGGCTGGGCGCACCCAATTCCATCAAAGGACCGACCGAAGCCGTTTTCCAAAGGCAAAGCGGCAGCAACCTGCTGATTGTCGGGCAAAGCGAAGAGCGCGCCCTGACACTCCTGTCCGTCGCGCTAGTGTCGCTGGCGGCCCAATATCCAAAAAAATCCGCGCGTTTCATCCTGCTCGACAGCTCGCCTCCGGGATTTCCCCAGCGTGAATTCCTGCAACGGGTCATCCAGGCGGTTCCGCACGAAATCATTCAGGCCAACAACAGCAATCTTGCGGAAATCATGAACGGCGTGGCCGGGGATTTGAAAAGCCGCACCACTGCTGACGCGGCCGGGGCGCCGGAAACATTTATTTTGATTCACGGCCTGCAAAATTACAAGAAGCTCCGGCAGGAGGATGAATTTAGCTTTTCCAGCAGCGACGCCGGAAGCGCCGCCAACCCCGCCGCCGTGCTCATGGGTCTCATCAACGAAGGTCCCGGCCAGGGATTTCACGTCATCGCCACCTGCGACACCTACAACAACGTGAATCGTTTTCTTGGCCGGAAAACGCTGACCGAATTCGAGATGCGCGTGCTTTTCCAAATGAGCGCCAGCGACTCCGCCAGCCTGATTGATGCTCCGGATGCTAGCACGCTCGGCCTGCACCGGGCGCTCTATTACAACGACCGGGAAGGATACATCGAGACATTCCGTCCGTACGCGCTTCCCGGCAACGATTGGATTGAGGAAGTGGCGCAGCACCTCAAGCGGCTGCTGGGGTAACCGTCTGTTAAAAAAGCAGCTGACGTGAAGCTTTGGCTGAATTCCGAAGGCCGAAGGAATTCTGAATATCTAAATCCATAACAACACCTGCGTCTGAGTGAGCACGTCTAGCCTTCCGCTTTCAACTTCTGAGCCGGATCGATATGCGTATTCCTCCAAGCCGGCAACATAACAGTAGCGTGCAGCGATAGTGTAAAATATAAAGGTCGGATTAATCAAAGTATCCGTTACCACTGCCAATCAGACGCATCGCCATGTTCCAAGCGTTTTGATAACGTATAATTGCAGACACATATTGCTGTCTGGTTTCGGCTATATCCCCTTGAATTATTTCTTTCGATGCATTGGATAGTAGTTGGGATGTGGCCTTGGCTTTTGTGGCCGACGCAATTTCCGCCGCCGCCAGCAACCGGTCCGTTTTGACCAGACGATTGATCCAACCTTGCAAAACCGCTTTGGTAACTGGACTCTGCTTGTGCTCCATCATAATATTCAACGCGAGCACTGTGCCTGAGTCTTCAAGAAAAACATTCTGGTCTCTTCTAGCCTTCAAATGTACTTCATCTGCCCACATATTTGCCGCGAGTGAGTGCGCTAAACTCGTAATCGCCATGTCCAGCAGCGGAAGGTGACCAACTTGCGCCGCTTGTAATGTCTCCATCTCCGCTAGCACGTGCCTTTTGACTCCGCGCGCGCCCATCACAATCACCAAAAAGTTGGTTTGGGCTATATTCCCGGAATCGTCTATCGCGGTGCAAGTCACAGAATTGGTGCCGATCGGGAAAGTGCTGCCTGATGGTGGAGCACAATTCACAGTTAATGTTCCTGAGTAAAGATCTGTAGCTTGAGCGGTGAAATATACTTGGGCGCCCACGGCGCTGGTAAATTCAATCGTTATATTCGTTGGACAAAATATTGTCGGTGGTGTGGTATCTTGCAACCGGAAAAGAATATTTGTCCCATAAGCCAAACCAAGGTCATTGGTAGCTGCCATTCGATAGTAATACACGGTTCCAGGAATCAATCCTGACAAATCAACATTCAGAAATATATTCGTCTCTCCACCGCTCAAAGCGATGGGCGTTGTTGTATTGCCATAGGTCAGACTCGATCCCCATTCAAACCAAGCAATTGTATCTATTCCGTTCGGATTCACGACACCATTCAGCACAGCAACGCCATTGGTATCGCTGGTCGGCAAAGTTGCATCGAAGGGCGGTGCCGGGGTCGGTTGCATGGTGTAAATGTCACCATTCAAGACTCCTGCTGCCAATTTGTTACCATCTGCTGAACAAGTAATAGTCTGCCATTTTTCACCCGGCGCACTAGTCGCTGTCCAAGTTGTTCCCGAATCAGAGGAGACAAAAATCAACCCACCAAAAGCCGCTACAGCCAATTTGCTTCCGTCTGCCGAGACAGCAACAGAATTCCATCCTGTGTTAGGTAAATTGGCCGTAATCCAAGTGGATCCGGAATTTGTTGAGATATAAACTCGGTATCCATCCACTGCGACCAATTCCGATCCATTTGCCGAGGAGGCAATGGCCCACCAAAAGGAACTTGGCGAGCCACTTGCCATCCAAGTGGCTCCTGAATCTGTCGAGATATAAACTGGATCATATTCCGCAACCGCCGCCAGATGCGTTCCATCGGCCGAAGCAGCAACAGAGTACCAATTTTTGCTAGGGGCAGTTGTTATAGTCCAATCAATCCCCGCGTCAGTCGAAACATAAATCGAACCACCATAGACCGCTGCGACTAGTTCGTTTCCGTCAGCAGAAGATGCGACAGCTTGCCAGTTTGCATCGGGCGCACTTGTTACGCGCCAACTCGCTCCAGAATTGGTCGAAATGTAAACTAAGCCGTTGGTATAATATGTCGCTGTAGATGCCACTAATTTGGCTCCATCTGCCGAAGAAGCCACGGAAGACCAAATCTGATTGGGCACACTAGACGTCTCCCAAGTCGCTCCTGAATTTACGGAAGTATAAATCAAGCCGTAGAACTGGACGACAGCTAATTTGTTCCCGTCTGCCGATGAAGCAATCGAAGCCCATGCGGAGCTTGGGGCACTGGTTAATGTCCAAGTTGGCACTGAATTGAACCAAGTGTAAATTGATCCACCAAATGCTGCCTCCACAAACCTGCTGCCATCCGCAGAAATAGCAACGGAACTTAAAGGATTTACTTCTGGCAAGCTAGTTTGTGACCATGTTGCCCCAGAGTTCATTGAAATGTAAGTCTGCGCATCCCCAATTGCCACTAATTTGGTCCCATCTGGAGATGCGCTGAATGAAGTCCACCCTTTACTGGGTGTATTGACTTGAACCCAGGAAGAACCAAAATTTGTCGAAGTGTATATAAAGCCGTAACCCGGACCATTTCTTCCACCAGCCACATACATTATACTGCCATCTGCTGAAACACTGACGTTCCACACATAAGAATCGATGCCATTGTAAGTCGGAGCACTTGTCAGCGTCCAAGTCGCCCCCGAATCAATTGAGGCATAGATCAATCCAAGATCCATCCAAGATCCATCGATGCCAGAACAACACTACAATCCGCCGAAGCGGCAACATATCTCCAATACCCGTTCGGTGCACTTGATTGTGCTCATGAAGTTCCGAAATTAGTAGAAATGTAAATTTCGCCAGCTAATGCATTTCCGGCAATAGCTACAAGAGTATTGCCGTCGTTTGAACAAGCTATGCCGTTCCAAGTATTGTTTGGCGCACCGGTCTCCGTCCATGTTTCGCCCGAATCAGCGGAAATGTAAATTGACCCGTGATTGGCTACAGCAGCCAGTTTAGTTCCATCTGTTGAAGAAGCAACGGAAGACCAATACGAAGGCCAGCTTAAAATGGGTACGTTTCCTAACACCCAAGTTGTTCCTGAATTCGTTGAACAATAAATTGAGCCAACGTCATTATTATCGCCAGACACCGCTACTAATTTAGTTCCATCGGCTGAACTTGCAACAGACGACCAATTCGCTATCGGCGCACTGGTCAACGTCCAGCTTTGGGCGAATGAGGAACACGATCCGAAACAGGCGACCGCAACAACCAGCGAGATTTTTCCGAATTTCATTTGCCAACAGTGCTACTAACAAAACAAATATGAGATATTTAGTCAAGTTGATTTTCGTTAGCAGACATGAGTCTACTTATTATGAGCGTCGAAACAGCTTTCACAAACTGACACCGGAAACCAAACACGGGCCATCTGAAGACGAATTAATTGGTGATCTGCCCTTCTGAAGTCAACCTTCAAGTTTCAGTTTTCTCGGAATTCTGATTTCGGCTTTACCCCCCTCACACATAAAGCGCGCTCTGCAAATCGCGCACGAGCACGCTCATGAACGGGTAGCGCTTGTCCGGGTCGCGCGCGAGGCACTTTAAAATGACTTTTTCGAGCACGGCGGGAATGTCCGCGTTGTGCTCGCGGGGTGACAATGGCCCGGAAGCGTCCATCTGCGCAGCCAGGATTTCCGAGGGGGTCTCGCCGGGAAATGGTTTCTGGTTGGTCAGCAGTTCGTAGGCGGCGACGCCGTAGGAAAAAATGTCCGCGCGCGGGTCAATGGGTTTTTGCTGCAACTGCTCGGGCGCCATGTAACCGGGCGTGCCCGGGTTCTTCGACATTTTCTTCGGTTTCTCGGGGATCGGCTGCGCGAGGTCAAAATCAATCAGCCGCACATTGCCGTTGCGCGTCACCAGCACGTTTTCCGGCTTGAAATCGAGGTGCATGAAGCCGCTCTCATGCACGTGGCTCAGGCCGAGCGCCATATCAATCAGGATTTGGGCGACGTTTTCGGTCAGGAGGGGGTCGTGCTGCGCGAACAGTTCCTTCAAATTCGCCGCCTCGATGTAATCCATGACCAGGTAAAGTGTTCCGCCCTGCCGGCCATGCTCCACATAACCGACGACATAATCGCTATCATTGATTTTGGAAAGCACCTCGCACCCGCGCAAGAACCGGCGGCGGGCCAGCAAATTGAACCGCAACCGGTCATTCAATTTCCGTAGCGCGTAAGGTTTGCCGCGGCTGTCCGTCACCAGCCAGATCTCAGCCATGCCGCCGCGGTTGATGAGCTCCTGTGTATAAAAACGTCCGAACCGCTCCTGCTTCACCGGTCCGGCCGCCACCGCTTCCTGAGATTCACGCGCCATTCTGTTTATTCCTTAACACGTCGCGCCTGCCAACGCGAACTAAACTTTTTCAATGCTCAAATTCTCAGACGAAACGGGCCTGCCATCGGTGACGGAAAATTTCACGCGCTGGCCTTGAACTTCAGGACCAAGATTCGCGAAGAGAACGGAGCCCCTGATCGCGCCGGCGGGTTGGATGACAAAAGGACACCGCCTGGTTTCCATGAAGTTTATTCGTGGCCGCCGTGCTGGCGCAGCAATTCCGCGACTTCCTTGATTCCCTTCAACACCGCATATTTCAAAGGCGTTCGGCCGTCTTTATCCCTGGCATTGACCGCAGCCTTGTTGGCCAGCAGCAATTCCACCACGTCCTTGTGGCTCCCAATTGCTGCATAATGCAAAGGCGTCGCGCCGTTGTTGTCCCTGGCATTGACCTCGGCCTTGTTGGCCAGCAGCAATTCCGCCACGTCCTTTTGGTTTTGGGCCCCAAACGCCGCACAATGCAAAGGCGTCCTGCCGTTGTTGTCCTTGGCATTGATCTCGGCCTGATTGGCCAGCAGCAATTCCGCCACGTCCTTGTGGCCCATGATCGCCGCATCCTGCAATGGCATCATACCAACGTTGTCCCTGGCATTGACCTCGGCCTTGTTGGCCAGCAGCAATTCCGCCACGTCCTTGAAGCCGCCAGATGCCGCCTCGTGCAATGGCGTACCGTTGCGGTTATCCCGGGCATTGACCTCGGCCTTGTTGGCCAGCAGCAATTCCGCCACGTCCTTGAAGCCGCCAGCCGCCGCCTCGTGCAAAGGCGTGCCGCTGCGGTTGTCCCTGGCATTGACCTCGGCCTTGTTGGCCAGCAGCAATTCCGCCACGTCCTTGTGCCCCCCCAACGCCGCCAGGTGCAAAGGCGTCATGCTGTCGTTGTCCCTGGCATTGACCTCGGCCTTGTTGGTCAGCAGCAATTCCGCCACGTCCTTAAACCCCCTGGCCGCCGCCAGGTGCAAAGGCGTCTTGCCGTTGTTATCGCTGGCATTGACGTCGGCTTTGTTGGCCAGCAGCAATTCCACCACGTCCTTGTGGTCCCCGGACACCGCATCATGCAAAGGCGTCTTGCCGTTGTTGTCCCGGGCATTGACCTCGGCCTTTTTGTCCAGCAACAATTCCGCCACGTCCTTGCGGCCATTCAACGCCGCCTCGTGCAAAGGCATCCCGCCGTTGTTGTCTTTGCTGAAAACCAGGGCCGGATCGTGTTTAAGCAGCGCCTTGACCTTTTTCAAGTTGCCATCCCGGGCCGAGTCATGAATCTCGCCGCAAAAGGCGAGGCCGCCCCAAGCCAGCGCGGCCAGCAGGACGGCGGCGAGGCGGAGACTTGGAGGGTGGCAGAGCCGGCTATAAATAGATGGCATGTTATTCATGATTGTTACGATTGTCGCGGAACGTCAACCTGAAAGATTCACCGGTTATCCGCAATTCCCAAGCCAGGTCCGGCCAGTATGGGCAGAATTTACGGCAGGACCCAACCGCCGAATTCGCGCTTGGCTTGAATTGCGCGAAAACGTATTGTCCGGCCATGCGACCGCTCCGGGCGCTGGTCATTTATCTGGTGGTGGTGTTTATCGGCGGCGCTTTGCTCGCGCCGTTGCTTTACCGGCTCGCGCAAACCGCCGGGCATGCGTTTCCCCAAATCGCCAGCGCGCCGTTTCACCGCTTTGTGAATCGCTCGCTGCTGATTTTCGCGCTGGCCGGACTCTGGACGTTGCTGTGCGCGCTCGGCGCGACCTCGTGGCGTGAAACCGGCCTGGTCCAAATTCACGGCCAGTGGAATAAGTTTTACGGCGGCCTCCTGCTGGGTTTCGTTTCGCTGGCCGTTGTCGCCGGAACCGCCATCGGCGGCGGTGACCGCGTTTTTATCCCGGGCCTGACCGCCCACAAAATCGTGGGCATCATTTTCGATGCCATCGCCACGGCTGCCGTCGTTGGCACCATCGAGGAAATTTTATTTCGCGGCGGCATTTTTGGCGGATTGCGGAGGATTCTGCACTGGCAACTCGCGCTGATTGTCAGCAGCGTGATTTTCGCGCTCGTCCATTTCCTGCAACGCGCGGAATTTACCGGTCCGGTCGCCTGGAATTCAGGACTGATCCTGCTCCCGCGGATGCTGGGCGGCTTTGCGGATTTCCATGTGCTCGTTCCCGGTTTTATCAATCTCACGCTCGCCGGCTTCCTGCTCGGCCTCGCGTATCAGCGCACCGGCAACCTTTATTTTTCCATCGGCCTGCACGTGGGCTGGATTTTCTGGCTGAAAACTTACGACGCATTCACCACCGGCGCGCCGCGCGCCGCGACCTGGTTTTACGGCACGGGTAAATTGATTGACGGCTGGCTCGCCTTGATGGTGCTCGTGGTCTCGCTCGTGGTGGTCGGATTTCTGCCCCTCAAACCGCCGCGCGAACCGTTTGCAATATCGCGATGACCGCACTCGTTGAACCAGTTCAAAAGTGGCTCGGCGCCGGCCTCGGTTTTTTCTATCCCGAAATCTGCCAGCTTTGCGAAACCGAACGCGCGACCGCCCGGGACGGCTTCGTTTGCGCGCGCTGCTGGCGGCAGGTGCGCTTCATCA
>Ga0181538_10005575_pt1 | contig 11238 bp, 10 predicted proteins | sample PEATcosm2014_Bin_40_FD_119773 | JGI IMG/M metagenome (GOLD analysis project Ga0181538, IMG submission 119773) | Peatland microbial communities from MTU Mesocosm Facility, Houghton, MI, USA - PEATcosm2014_Bin23_30_metaG | ecosystem: Environmental > Terrestrial > Soil > Wetlands > Peat | place...
CGATTTTTTCCTTCACGGCCTTGATGACGGCCATGGCATTTTCGCCGGTGCGCATCACGACCACGCCGCCGACCACTTCCCGGCCGTCCACGTCCAGCGCGCCGCGCCGGAAATCGCCGCCCAGCTGGATGCGCGCCACGTCCTTCAAGTAAACCGGCGTGCCGTGGTTCAGTTTCAACACGATGTTTTCCAGGTCCGCGTTGGAATTCACCAGCCCGATGCCGCGCACGACGAATTCCATGCCGTTTTCCTCGATGATTTTGCCGCCGACGTTGAGGTTGCTCTGGCGCACGGCGTCCATGACCATTTGCAGCGTCACGCCGAGCTGGCGCATCCGCAGCGACGAGACTTCGATTTGATATTGCCGCGGGAAACCGCCGACGCTGGCGACTTCCGCCACGCCCGGCACGGCGTTGAGCTGGTAACGCACGAACCAGTCCTGGATGGCGCGCAACTGGCCGAGGTCGTAGCCGCCCTGCGGCGACTGCGTGGGATCCACGGCCAGGTAATATTCATAAACCCAGCCTAGGCCGGTGGCGTCCGGACCGAGTTTCGGTTCCACGCCCGCCGGCATGACGTCGCCGAGATAATTCAACCGCTCCAAAACGCGCGACCGCGCAAAATAATTGTCAATCCGGTCGTCGAAAATGACCGTGATGAGCGAAAACCCGAACATCGAGCTGGCGCGAACGGTTTTCACGCCGGCCAGGCCCTGCAAATTCACGGACAACGGACAGGTGACCTGGTCCTCGACCTCCTGCGGGCTGCGTCCGGGCCAGTCGGCATAGACGATGACCTGGTTTTCGCTGAGATCGGGAATGGCATCCACCGGCGTCTGGTAAAGGGCGCGGACGCCGAATCCGGTGAGCAGCACCGCGCCGCACACAACGAGGAACCGGTTGCGCAACGACCATTCGATGATGCGGTTGATCATAAAAATCCCGGTTAATGGCCGTTGGCGAGCTGCGCTTCGGAATCAATCAGCAGATTGCCGGCGGTGACAACCTGTTCGCCTGCCTGCAAACCGCCGAGCACCTCCCAGAATTCGTCGCCCGCCCGCCCGAGCTTCACTGGGCGCGATTCGTAATGGCCGCCGGCGTCCACATAGACAATGGGTTGTCCGCCCGGCCAAATGACAGCGCTGCGCGGCACGGTCAAAACCTCCGGCACGTCGGCAAGCACGCGGCCTTCGGCATAAAAATTGTTGAATAATTTGTCCGCCCCAAAATCACCGGTCCCGATTCCGGGATTGGTAAGTTCCGCGCGCACCTTGGTGCTGTCCGTAGCCGCGTCGAATTCTGTGTCCGCATACGGCTGCGTGCCATGCCGTTTGACCTGCGCGGTGAAGATTTTGCCCGGCAGGGACGGCACGGTGACTTCAACGATCTGGCCGACCTTGAACCACGGCAGGTCGCGCTGATAGGCATCAAAGGTGAACCAGGCCGTCGTCCAGGAATTCACGCTGATGGTGCCGGTGACGCGCAACGTGTGGCGCAACGCGCGGCGTTCCACCGCATCGGTCTGGACGTGGATGGCGCTGACACTGCCCGGATTGAGGGTGATTCCACCGGTGGCATTCGTGCCGGCGGCATCGGCGTAAATCGGCACCAAATCCATCCCGCAAATCGGGCATTTGCCCGGCTTGTCCGACTTGATCCACGGATGCATCGCACTCTGGTAATAAAGGATTTTTCGTCCGGCGGGCGCCGTGGCGCCAGGCGGGGATGGCGCCGGATGGGAAATCATCCACCACGCGCCGGTGCCGGCCATTGCCGCGACCAGGGCGATGAGCAAAATTATTTTCGTTTTCATAAATTTTCAGTTGTCTTCAGTTTCAGTTGCCATTGTTTGTACTCAGACGGATAAAAAATCAGTTGATTCACGGGCACAAAAATTCCGTGGAACAGGGGAGAAACGCCGTCGTGTCCGATCCGGGACACACTACGGGCGTTCAGCGGGCAGGAGTCAGATGAGCCGGGCGCAATCCCGCGCGTAGAGCGGCGCGCCAGACGGCATCAAGGAAAAATGGGAGGCCGAACAAATCAAATCTGCCCGGTTTTCAGGCAGGGCCACGGCCACGATGGCCGGGGCGGAAATCGAAAGCTGTTTTTGCGGGCCGGCGTTGGCCGGAATCGCCGGCATCGGCTGCGAGCCGGATGACGGCGAGGAGCAGCAACTCATTTTGCCGCCGCAATGGCAACAGGCATGAGCCGGTTGCCGGGAGCACGCCGGCGCTGGCACAGCCAGCAACTGCGCCCACACCAGCAACAGACCGAACAAAATGGCGCTGAATCGTTTCACAAATTCATCCGCGCGCAAGGCGGCGGTTCAAATCACTTCTTGGGAGCTGCGGCGTCCTGGATTTTCTTGATGTATTTGGCCGGGTCCTTGTCGAAATCCTTTTTGCAGCCCGAGCAGCAGAGTTTGACCTCCTGGCCCTGATAGACAAAAACGTACGGCTTGCCCATGTCACCACCCAGTTTTTCACCGGACACGGGGCAGGTGGCCAGTTTGTCCGGTTTCACCGGAGCATTTGTTGAGGTGTCGGCCTGGGCCGTGAACGCCAACGCAGTGACACCCAGTGCGATGGCCATGAGCATTTTCAATGTTTTCATAGTTAATGTTGGTATAACGACATCTATTATACACCAGCTCTCAAAAAACCCCTCAAAAAAAGTTTTCGCGGGATTTTCGGTCTGCCGGGGTAAGCCGGATACAACCAATCGGCGGCACAATGAAGTGCCCCAAAAAATTGAAAAACAAAATATGAAAACTCGAATCCTCCTTATGACCATCGGTGCGGCCGCCCTGGCTGCGATCACCTTCAACCTCAATGCCGGCACCACCCTGCTTTCCCCGCGCGCCGCGGGGAATCAAATCCAGGCCGCTTCCGGTGTCACGGCAGCCCAGCCGGTGCCCGCGGCTCAAACCGTCTCGCCGCGCGCGCTCGGCAACCAGACCACTACTGTGGCCAGCGTGGCGAATGACGTGAATCCCGTCATGGAATGCCACAAGATGACCGCCAGTCCCAAGGCCATTCAAGCCTGTGCCGCGAATCCCACGGGCATGTCGGGATGCTGCAAGGCCGCCGTGGCCAGCAACACGTCACGCTAATCATCAACCGGATTGTCCCGGCCTAAACAAAAGCGTAAACTACGGGCGGCGGACAAAATCTCCGCCGCCCCTGAAACCGATGAACCAAGATAATTTAAATCCGAGTGATACCAAACTTGGCGCGCTGCTGCGCGAGTCGCGAGTCTCACCCGCCTTGCCGCCGCGTTTCCAGGAAGGTGTCTGGCGGCGCATCGAGGAAGCTGCGGCCCCGGTCAAAGTCACCGGCGGCATCACCTGGCTGGATGCGCTCGCGGCGCTGGTGTTGCGTCCGCGATTGGCACTGGCAACGGCAGCCGTGCTGATGGTTGCGGGGGCGCTGTTCGGTGTGCGCGATGGCAGCCAGTCCGCGCACCAGGACGCGCAGGCGCGTTATCTCGCGGCGGTGGCTCCCCAATCGCTGCGTTGATGGCATGAACCGCTCGCTCGTCATCCTGCTGGGCGCGCTGGGCCTGTGTGTCGCACTGTTCGGCGGTTCTTATGCCGTCAGCCGGCGCGTTTGCCAGAACTGCATGGCCAAATCCGTCAGCGATCTGGACTGGCTGCAAAAGGAATTTCATCTAAACGACGCCGAGATGGCGCGCATCCAGAAACTGCACGAAGGCTATCTGCCGAAGTGCGCCGAGATGTGCGCCAAAATCGCCACCAAAAAATTGGAGCTTGAAACAGCGTTGGGCGGCACAACCAACGTCAATCCGGTGGCCCAACAAAAACTGGCCGAATTGGCCGCGCTCCGCGCCCAATGCCAGGCGCAAATGCTCCAGCATTTCACCGAAGTCAGCCAGACCATGCCGCCGGAGCAGGGCCGCCGTTACTTCGCCGAAATGCAGCGCCTTACGCTCGGCCTGCATGAACAAACCATCGAACCATCCATGTCCGGAGCCGCAGGCCATGAGCATCACCAACATTGATGCCCAGGCCTCGGCGCAACCAGCCGACGCCCGCGACCGGGCGGACATGGAGCGATTGGCCGCTGGCCACGACGCGGCGCTCAACGATTTGATGGAGCGTCACGCGACGCCGGTGTTCCATTTTCTCTGCCGCATGGTCGGCAACGAGGATGATGCGAATGACCTGGCGCAGGAAACATTCGTCCGCGTCTTCCGCGCCCGCGCCAGCTTCCGGCCCGGTGAAAATTTTTCCACCTGGCTTTTCACCATCGCCGCGAATCTGGCGCGAAACCATTTCCGCTGGCGGTCACGGCATCCGAATGTTTCGCTGGAAGCCGAAACCGGTGAATCGAAACAAACCCTCGGCAGCACGCTGCCCGCAGGTGATCCCGCACCCAACGAACAGATCCTCGCCACCGAACGCGCCGAAGCGGCGCGGTCAGCCGTCGCGAAACTGCCGGAGGATTTGCGGGAGGCAATTGTGCTGTGCGAATGGCAGGAACTCAGCGTGGTTGAGGCTGCGGCAATTTTGGAAACGACGCCGAAGGCCGTCGAATCGCGGTTGTATCGTGCCCGACAGATTTTGCGCGAACGGCTGAAATCGTGGCTGTGAGTGGAGCACCGGAGACCGGTGTTCCGCTCATTTTGCCTCCACCGGTGGAAATAGAAAGGTCAGCGCGCGCCAGGAACGCAGCCGCCAGTAAAATTCATTATGCTGGCTCGTTTGCGCCTCGGCCCACTTGTCGCGGCGCAGGCCGGACCTTTCCAGTTCCGCCGGCGTCAGCGGTTTTTCGTCCACGAACCGCTGCACGTCATTCGTCCAGCCGATGCGCCGGAGTTCGGCGGCGACCTGTTTGGTCAGCGAGCCGCCATCGTCGCCGCCCGTGAAGTCCACCACGCCGGAATCGAGATAGGCGCGGAACAGTTTGGGTGGTCCGTGATAATCCTTCAGCACGTCGTTCAAAAAATTCGTCTGCTCAACCATGAAGGCGCCGGACAGGCTGGCCGCGCCGCCAAAAATTTCCGGGTGATCCCACGCCAGCGCCAGGCTGCAAAGGCCGCCCATCGAGGACCCCATCACGGCGGTGTGGGCCGCCCCGGGCAACGTGCGATATTCGCGATCGATCTGCGGTTTCAGTTCCGTGATGAGAAAGGCCTCGTAATTTTCAAAGGCCGTATTCGTTGCCGGCCCGCCGGAGGCGTTATGGCGGCCGCTGTATTCCGCGAGGCGCGCGGGACTGTTGTCCACCGCGACCATGATGATCTCCTGCATTTTCCCGGCGCGGCAAAGCGCGTCCACGGTCCGGTCGAGTTCCCAACTGCCCCAGCCAAACGCGCAGTTCGTCCCGGCGGAACTGAAGACGTTCTGGCCGTCATGCAAATACAACACCGGATAATGGCGCTGCGGTTGTGTTGGGTAGGAAGGCGGGAGATAAACGTGGACCCCGCGGTTCCGGCCAAAAAAATGCGATGGCAGGTTCGTATCCAGCAAGGAACCGTTTTGGCCAAAAGCCCCGGGCAAGGCCGCCAGCGACAGAAGCAATACAAACAGACGGTTCATTTCGGCTTCAACCTAGATGAAAAGGTCGCTGGTCAAAAGTCATTTGGCTTCAACTGCGGGAACAGGATCATGGCGCGGATGCTCTCCTGAACGTAGGGCGGGCTTCCAGCCTGCCCATCCTCCGCTCAAGCGGTTTCTTGCCGACGGCTTGCGCCGTCGGTGGGCAGGCAAGATGCCTGCCCTACTTTATTTCGGCTTCAGTTGCGGGAACAGGATGACGTCGCGGATGCTTTCCTGGCCGAGCAGCATCATGCACAGGCGGTCAATGCCCATGCCCATGCCGCCCGCCGGGGGCATGCCGTGTTCGAGCGCAACCAGAAAGTCCTCGTCCAGCTTCTGCTGCTCGCCGCCGGCCTGATGTTCGAGGCGTTCGCGCTGCGCAATCGGGTCGTTCTGCTCGGTGTAGGCCGGCGCGATTTCCTGGCCGTTGATGCAACACTCGAAAACTTCGACGGTATCTTTCAGGTCTTCGTAATCTGAATCGCCGGGCTTCACATTGGTAAGCTTGGCCAGCGGCACCAGTTCCTTCGGCAGGTGCGTGACGAATGTCGGTTGAATCAATGTCGGCTCGATCAATTTCTCGAACACGGCACCGGTGACTTCAAAGTCCTCGTATTCCTTCCCGATTTCCGCGCCGCGGTCGTGGGCGCGCTGGCGGCGTTCGGCGGGCGAAATTTCAAACCAGTCCGCGCCTGCCTTTTCGCGCACGAGGTCCTTGTATTTCACCTGCCGCCACGGCGGGGTGAGGTTGATGGTTTTTGTGACCACATTTTCCGGCGCGACAGATTGAGTGTTGGTCGTTGAATGTTGAATGTTCGGTGTTTTCCCGGCTTCGGAACATTCAACATTCAACATCGAACGCTGAACATTGAACGAGCGGTGTTCGACGACGAGCGTCCCCAAAACTTTCTGCGCCACGTGACAGACCAGGCCCTGCACCAGTTCCATCATGCTTTCGTAATCGCCGTAGGCTTCATACGCCTCGAGCATGGTGAATTCGGGGTTGTGTTTGCGCGAGAGGCCCTCGTTGCGGAAGTTGCGGCCGATCTCGAACACTTTGTCCACGCCGCCGACCAGCAGGCGCTTGAGATAAAGTTCCAAGGCAATGCGCAGATAAAAATTGCACCCCAGCGCATTGTGCTTGGTGACGAACGGCTGCGCCGCCGCGCCGCCGGGTATCGCCTGCATCATCGGCGTCTCGACCTCCACGTAGCCGCGGGCGTGCATGAAATTCCGGATTTCGCGGATGATTTCGCTGCGCAGCAACAGCACGTCGCCGGGAGAACCTTTTTCAAACCCGGTCGTGGAGGTTCCCGGCGCGGCGGCTTTGCTCGCCATCAAATCGAGATAGCGCTGGCGGTAGCGGATTTCGGTGTCTTCAAGCCCGTGCCACTTGGCCGGCGGCGGACGCAGCGCCTTGGCCAAGATGGTGAAGCCGGTTATCTTGACGGAAATCTCGTTCGTCTTGGTGGTGAACTGTGTGCCCTTCACACCGATGAAATCCGCGAGGTCGAGATGCTGGAAAATGGCAAACTGCTCGTCGCCGAGGACGTTTTTCTGCGCGTAAATCTGCATCCGCCCGCTCTGGTCGCGGATGTCGAGGAACATGGATTTGCCCATGTCGCGATGCGCGGTGATGCGGCCGGCGAGCGCGACTTCACGGCCTTCGGCATACTGTTCGCGCGCGTGCCGGCAGGATTCCCCGGGCGTGAACTTGTTTTTGAACGGGTCAATGCCCTTCGCGCGCAACGCGGCGAGCTTGGCCTTGCGCTGTTCGATCAATGAATTCGTGTCGTCCATAAAACTGGCGGCGGGGAAGTTAAACACGAATTGGGGCTGGAATCCAAGAAGCAAAGTGGGCTGGCATTGCCGTGCGGAATTTACCAGTACTTAATCGCTGCATTCCGCATCCATGTCAGCCCACTAAAACAAGCTACGCCCGGTTTGGGAAAACGCAAGGGCAGGAAATGACATTCCGGTTCACAGCACAAGACCGGGGAAAATATCCCGGAGGCCGGGCGCGAAACGATTCAGAATTTTTCATTCCGTTTGTTGCTTTCTGCGCAGAGGATTTTATAGTTCGTTCGGTTTGAATTCACTGAGATGAGCAATCCAAATCACGCGGCGCAGCCGTGGGACATCGAAGCGGCGCGCACGCTTTATAACATTCATCGCTGGGGCGCGAAGTATTTCGACATCAACGACGCCGGGCATGTCGTGGCGCGTCCCTTGCAGGAAGCGGGCGTGGCGGTGGATTTGACGGATGTAGCCGAGGAGGCCAGGGCGCGCGGGCTCAAATTTCCGCTGCTCATCCGGTTTCAGGACATTTTGCGCCACCGCGTCGAAGCGATCAACCAGTGCTTCCGCGATGCCATCACGGAATACAATTACCAGGGCCGTTATCGCGGCGTGTTTCCCATCAAGGTCAACCAGCTTCGCGAGGTTGTGGAGGAAATTCTCGACGCGGGCAAGCCGTTCGAGTTCGGCCTGGAAGTCGGCAGCAAGCCGGAATTGTTCGCCGGGCTGGCCATGCAAAATCAGATGGGCAGCCTCATCATCTGCAACGGATACAAGGACGCGGATTTCATCAAGATGGCCATGCTCGGCATCAAGCTCGGCAAAACGGTCATCCTGGTTGTCGAAAAACTGGAGGAGTTGCGGCAAATCATTTCAATTTCCAAATCGGTCGGCGCCGAACCGCTCATCGGCATCCGCACGCGGTTGTTGAGCAAGGGCACGGGGCGCTGGGCGGGGAGCGGCGGTGAAAATGCGAAGTTCGGCCTGAGCACGGCGGAACTTTTGGAAGCCACGGAGATGTTGAAGGCGGAAAATCTCGGCCACTGTTTCAAACTGCTGCATTTTCACATCGGCTCGCAGGTGCCGGACATCCTCACGGTGAAAAAAGCGGTGCAGGAGGCCGCGCGGCTTTACGCCAAGCTGCACAAGATGGGCTTCCCGATTTCCTATCTCGACGTCGGCGGGGGGCTGGGCGTGGATTACGACGGCAGCCGGTCGGCGTTTGACAGCTCGACGAATTACACGCTTCAGGAATACACGAACGACGTGGTCTATTACATCGCCGACGTTTGCAACGCCGAAAACGTGCCGCACCCGGACATCGTCAGCGAAAGCGGACGTGCCATCGTCGCGCATCACAGCGTGTTGATCGTCGAGGTGTTCGGCGCGATTGAAAAAATCCGGCCCGGCGAATTTTTAAAATTCGGCGACCACGAGCACGCGCTCGTCCGGGAGCTGCTCGACATCAAAAAAAATCTTTCCCAGCTGAACAAACTCGAAGCCTACCACGATGCGCTCGAACGCCGCGAAGACGCGCAAAACATGTTCACGCTCGGCGTGCTGGATTTGCCCGACAAGGCGAAGATTGAAGACCTCTACTGGCAGATCGGTCGCGCCGTGGTCGAACACTACAAGGATCACGCCTACGCGCCGGAGGAAATCCGCAAGCTCGAAGACAGCCTGGGCGACCAGTATCTCTGCAATTTTTCCGTTTTTCAGTCGCTGCTCGACCACTGGGCGCTCGACCAGTTGTTTCCCATCATGCCGATTGCCCGTCTGACTGAACGCCCCACGCGTGAAGTCACGCTCGTGGACATCACGTGCGATTCCGACGGGCAGGTGAGCAAGTTCATTGACCTGCGTGACGTGCGCGACACGCTGCCGCTGCACAAGCTCAACCCCAACGGCAACGGCTTGCCCGAACCGTACTACATCGGCTTTTTCCTGATGGGCGCGTACCAGGACATCATGGGCGACCTGCACAACTTGTTCGGTCGCGTCAATGAGGTCCACGTTTTTCTGGAACCCGACGAGCCGACCGGTTATTACATCGAGGAAATCATCGAAGGCAACACCATCATCCAATCGCTCGCGGCGGTGCAATACGATGAAAACGAACTCAAGCGGCAGATGAAGGCGCAAATGGACGAAGCCATCAAATCCGACCGCATGAAACCGTCCGAAGCCATGCGCCTGCTCGACGATTACGAACGCGGCTTGAAGGCTTACACCTATTTGTCATTTTAAGACGGCAGAGAATATTGCTGGCATGCCAAATCCGGAACCCATTTGACCGAAACCCAACATCCAGGAACCGAGACCCGAAACGAAGCCGAACTGCTTCGTTCGCTCGGACGGCTGGCGCGCGGACTTTCCGCCTTGTTTTGGGGATTGCCGGCGTCGCTGGTCATTTGCGCCGAAACGATGCGCGCCGACTGGCTCCAGCCGCCGGGCTTCGTTCCCGTGCTGGCCGGCACCGGGTTGCTGCTCTATGGCCTCTGGCAAATGAGCGATTTCCAAAAACAGGAACGCCCCTGGCGCAACGCCCTCGACCGCGCGAAACTCCCCGGGCTCGTCAATCTTGGCCTGTGCCCGTTTCTTTACTGGCAGAATAAAATGCCGGGACAACCTCTTTTCAACGCGGCGGTTGTCGTGCTGGTTGTGTCGGCACTGCTTTTTTTGTTCAATCTAAACATTGCCCTCAAACAACTCGGCGCGATGCTGCCGGACGAGACGCTCCGCCACGAAACGCGCCTGTTCACCGCGCTCAATTGCTGGCTGCTCGTGGGCCTGGTGTTTCTCGGCACGGGCTACGCCGTTTTCCTGTACTCCCCGCAATTGCAATTGACGCTCGGCGACTCTTCCTACTGGCTGGATCGTCTCAGCTTTTGGGCGCTGACGTTTTTCGCGCTGCTGCCGCTGGCCATGACCATGGCGCTGCTCTGGAAAACCAAGCAGGTCATACTCGACAGCGTTTTCAGCATGCGCCATTGAACCGCCGCATTCCTTTCACATGAATTTGCATGCTCTGTCCCAAATGGGCCAGCGGTCCACCGAGCCGCCCATCTCGTGGCTCATGCATGCGGCGTTGTCGCGGCCCAAACTGATTTCGCTCGCCGCCGGCTTCACCGACAACGCCTCATTGCCCGTGGCCGAGGCGCGCGCCGCGTTGAATCAGGTTTTGCGCTCGCCCAAAACCGGCCAGCCCGCGTTGCAATACGGCATCACGGCCGGCGATCCGGCACTGCGCAAATTGACGGCGGAGCATTTGCGGAAACTGGATTGGGAAGGGACCCCGTGTCGGCGTCCCCAAAATCAGGGACGGCGGCACACCGTCCCTCCCGAAACATACTCTCCCGAACGCCTGCTCATCACCGGCGGTTCGCAGCAATTGCTTTACCTGGCCGCCGAGGCGTTGTGCAACGAAGGCGACATCGTGCTGGTGGAAGACCCGACGTATTTTGTTTTTCTGGGCATCCTGCAAAGCCGCGGCCTGCGCGCGCGCGGCGTGCGACTCGAACGCGACGGCCTGGACCTCGCGCACCTGGAACGCGTTTTGCAATCGCTCCGGCGCACCGGCGAATTGCGCCGTGTCAAATTGTTTTACCTGGTCAGCTATTTCCAAAATCCGACCGGGGTCACGACCAGCTTCGAGAAAAAGCGCGGCCTCGTGAAGCTGTTGAAAAAGTTCGAGCGCGCGGCGGGACACCCGATTTACCTGCTCGAAGACGCGGCCTATCGGGAGTTGTCCTTTTCCGGTAGGGCGGTGTTGCCGAGACTGTCTCAAAACTCTGTAACCCCCATGAGCTGGCTGGCGTCGAACAAGCGATGGCACAACCAATCGCTCCCGACTACGGCCAACAATTTCTTTTTCCACCG
>Ga0181538_10005578_pt1 | contig 11235 bp, 8 predicted proteins | sample PEATcosm2014_Bin_40_FD_119773 | JGI IMG/M metagenome (GOLD analysis project Ga0181538, IMG submission 119773) | Peatland microbial communities from MTU Mesocosm Facility, Houghton, MI, USA - PEATcosm2014_Bin23_30_metaG | ecosystem: Environmental > Terrestrial > Soil > Wetlands > Peat | place...
CCACACGCCGGGCGCGGGTTTCCTGCACCTCTTCGAGATGCCGCTGTTGGGCTACGCCGGCTACGTGCCGTTCGCTCTGGAACTGTTCGGGTTGATGAATTTTCTGTGGCGCCGCGCGCCGCAATTGCGGATTTGAAGCAGGCGGGCTGATCTTTCAAATTCGCGCAATTCAGTGTTAAAACATGGAAATTTGACGCTTTCCCATTTAAACTGGGACAGGCTTTGCTAGGAGTTGCAGTAACAAGTTCTGACATAGCCATTAATCTAAATACGACATCACGTTCCGAACCCGCAAGAACTGAGACTTCGGCTGCTTCGGATGACCAGCAGTTATCTGGCTTTTTGTTCGGGTTGCGTGCCCGGCGAATCCAGCTCCTGCCTCACGAGTATGCATTCAGCCTGTTTCTTGCGCTCACTTGGGGGCGTCTGGTGGCCCGCGTGGGGTTGATCAGTCTACTATCGCTGGCCTTCCTCGGTTTTCTGCTCGCCAGCGCCGCCGTGATCCTGTGGTCCGGGCGTGAGCCGGCACCCTGGCGTTGGCGGATTCGGCTGCTGCTTTACCCCGCTCTCATGGGACTGACTTTCTACATGATGCCGTCGGTTGTCGTGGCGCTCGATGTACCGCGGGCCGATGCGCTGCTGGTCAAATGGGACGGCGCCTGGCTGGGCCAAAACATCAACTTGGCAATCCAAGGATGGGAGCCTCCGCTGTTCACCGACGTGATGATGCTGGCGTACGTCTTTTTCTTTTATTACCTGATCGCCGGGCCGGCGTACTATTGCATCCATGACCTGCCCCGCTTCCGCCAGTGCTTCGCCGGCCTTTTCGTGGTTTATGCGTTGGGGTTCATCGGATACACGTTTTTGCCCGCCGGCGGACCGCATCGCTTCCTTGTATTTGACCAGCCGTTGACGGGAGGTTGGATCACTTGGGTGGCAAAGCCGATCCTGGACTATGCAAGCAACGGTGTGGATGCATTTCCCAGCATACACGTGGCAGTCTCGCTGTACCTGCTGGTCTTCGATCGATGGTATTATCGCCGCCGTTTCTGGTGCCTGCTCATTCCTTGTATGGCCTTGTGGGTTTCAACTGTTTACCTGCGTTATCATTATTGCGTGGACGTGATTGCGGGGTTTGCCGTCGCTGCCATCGGTCTTTGGGTGGCTACCCTCTACGGAAGATCGAGTCTCAAAACCTGTGTCCCCGTCAGATCGACGGACGCGGCAGCGATTGCTCAGGCAGATCCAAATTAAGTTGCACCGCGCCCGAAAGCCTCCCATCCTCGCAACATCACTCTACTCTTCCCGAAACCCGCGTCTGACACTTTGATTAACCCGGTGCGGACACAAACCGGTAGGTTCCAGGCGTGCGAATGCCAGTTTGCTGCGGATTGATTAAGAACCGATTTGCCCGCTTCGCGGATGCGATTGGACGGATTGAATGGACAGTTGCCGCTTCGGGTGTTCGCGTCGAGCGGGAACTTCCCCTCCTTTTTGGCGCGTGTCACCCGTCACTGATTCCCCAGTCTCGGCTGCACCCACCTGATGGCCTTCAGGTTGACCCGGAATGCCGCGTCGCCAAGGACGCTGACCGGGCTGGTAATCGTAGGGTTTCCACCTTCGCTTGACGGAGTGTCTGCCGGAATTGTTCCGGAACCGAATGAACACTGGTTGAACCAGGTGGCCACGGGGGACACGAAATTTAAACGATTTGGCTATTTGTATTTGAAATGAGATTATTCTGAAAACTCGTATATCAGTCAGGACGCTCAATGCCTCGGCAGCAGTTCTCCGACTGAAATAATGAGCTCAACTACGACAGAGAATTAATTATGGGGTCAGCTATGACAACTCTTGGATCGCGCGGTCTCCTTCTTGTGACCGTTCTGTCCTCAGTCGCTGCTCCATCCAATGATACTATGCCCCTCGCTCCGCCGAGGGAACTGAGAGTCCTCTCACGGCAGCTTCGCGTGGATCTCGCTTGGGGTGCGACTGAAACGCCGGTGAACTTTGAGGTTCAGCGTTCCCGGAATCCAAAGGGTCCCTTTGAGACGCTCCCGGTGGAATTCCCAAGCCTGGCCATTTACACCGATTTCATCGGGCAGTCCGGGGGGGATTACTACTATCGGGTGCGGGCGAGCCGCCTTGGAGAAACGAACCAGCCTTCCGCGGTCTCGACGTGGTCCGAGGTTCGCAGTGGTAGCCCACAGCCTCTGGATGTCGAACAACTGCTCACGGAAGTGCAGGAAGCCGGCTTCCGTTACTTCTATGACTACGCTCATCCCGTATCGGGTCTGGCTCGAGTCGGCACTCGGAAGAGTGCGGACCTTTGCTCGACCGGAGCCACCGGCTGGGAGATGTATAATTTGGTAGTCGGCATCGAACGTGGATTCATCACCCGCCAGGAGGGTGGTGCGCGGGCCTTGAAGATACTGCGCTTCCTCTCCGAAAAGGCCGACCGTTTCCATGGCGCGTTCCCGCACTGGGTCGATGGCTCCAGCGGCAAGGTGATCCCTTTCAGCAAGTTTGATAATGGGGCAGATCTCGTCGAGACGGCCTTTCTGATGGAAGGAGTTATTCTCCTGCGGGAGTACTTTTCGGGAGATAACTCGAACGAGGCTGAAATCCGAAAGCTTGCCGATGCGCTCTGGCGCGCAGTTGAATGGGACTGGTTCGCGCAAGAGAAGGATGGACGAGCCTTTCTACTTTGGCATTGGTCGCCGGATTACGGCTGGCTTAAAAACCATCCAATTCTAGGCTTTAACGAATGTCAGATCGTTTACCTTTTGGCTCTGGCCTCTCCGACTCATGCCATTGACCCCAAATATTACTGGCTGGGTTGGGAATCGCCTCACTACGCGACGCGACGCACGGAGTTCGGAATTCCCCTCGAACTGGGCCGCGATGTGGGTCCGCCGCTGTTCTGGACGCACTACTCTTATCTGGGCTTCGACCCTCGGCAAATTTCATATCATGGGAAGACCTACTTTGACCATTTCCAGGATTTTTGCCGCGTGCAGGTCCTGTATGCGGAGTCCAAAAGGGCTGAGTTTAAGGGCTACGGTCCTCTCTGGGGTATCACGGCTGGTTATGGACCCAACGGTTACCACGTCTTTGCGCCTGGCCCACGGGACAACGGCACCATTAACCCAAGCGCCGCCCTCTCTTCGATGCCGTACGTCCCCAACGAGAGCCGTGCTTGCTTGCTTGAAATGTATGAGAAGTACGGGCGGCAACTCTGGGGGCCGTTCGGGTTCTATGATGGGATCAACCTGTCGCGAAACTGGGTTGCCCGCGACTATCTGGCGAACGATGTCGGCCCCATCGCGCCCATGATCGAGAACTACCGCTCGGGTTTGTGCTGGATGACCTTCAGGAAAGCCCCGGAAATCGGCCGGGTCCTCAAATGTTTGGCCGAACCGCCCCAAGAAACCAGCAACCTGACTCAACATTAAAGATTCTTCTGACCGGGTTCATGATAAAAACTCCCGTCCGCCAGCCCATCGTGGTGCATTATACACTGGATTCCGAAAAGCTCGAAAATAAATTTCAGCGGGCCACTGGCTTGCAGGCGAGCAACCTTGGAACGAAAATTACCAACCGCGGGAGGCCGCACCCGGTTAGGGGCGGAGGCGGCCCGCGGAAATAAACGGTTGGACCGTGATTCGGCGATTGGCATGTTTTGCGCTAAAACCACGCCGACGGACACGGGGGCATCAAAACAACAGCAAGGTGGATGCTCCGTGGAACAAATGACTCAATAAACCTGATGAAAGCGAGTGTGTTATGAATGACCTGCTCAAATCGCCTTTGCCCGACGCCCAACCAAAGACTGAATCCCGTGCGAAAAAGAAAATCCTGTTGGTGGACGACGATCCAGCCGTCAGGAAAATGTTGGGCCTGTTGCTGACCGGGGAAGGTTACGAGGTGCTGCTGGCGATTGACGGCGGCGAGTCCATTCAAGTCGTCCGCACGGCGGACGTTGACCTGGTATTGCTGGATTTGAACATGCCGGGCATGGACGGCTGGGAGACATATGAGCGGCTCGCAGCGGAAAATCCGATGCTGCCGATCATCGTCATTACGGCCCGCCCCAGCCAGAGTTTTACCGCCATGGCGGCGGGCATCGGGGCCTTGCTCGAAAAACCGCTCGATTTGCCAAAACTTTTCCTCACCATCCGCGACCTTTTGGACGAACCGGACGAAATCCGTCTGGCCCGCGTGGCGGGACGGCCTTCGGTGTTTCATTACGTGCCGCCCCGGATGCCCGGACCGGGCTGACACATCGGTTCGGGAACTAAAAACGTCACAAGCGGACAATGCTGCCAGCCCTGACAATAAATGAATGCGCAGAGGACAAAACAACCCACAACAGGTTGCGCGCATTCAAAAGGCAAACCGGGCGCTCCCGCCCCAACGACCAACATAAACGTCCAGTTTGCCGCCGATTTGATAATTCGTTTTCGAATTGAACGATCCATTAAAACATCAATCCCAAACCGGCTGGTTGGTCAGGCACCGCGCCATCAGGCGTCGCGCCGATCGACCACTACCGTCAACTAACCATGAAAAGCCAAATCATATCCTTGACCATGTTCGCTCTGGCGGCGATGGCCTGGGTCGGCTGCGGACGTCAGCCGGCAAACCAATCGCCAGCCCCGGCGAATCCGCCCGGCGGTCAACAGACGCCTACTGCAACCAACTCGATCAACACCAACGCTCCGGCAGCCAACGATTTGAGCAATACCAACAGTGCGGCTTCTACGAAGCAGTGATGCGACCGACTTGGCTTCGGGCGAAATGTTGACGCAAGGAGAAATAAATGTTTGACGCCCTTATCTTTCTGGGTTTGGTATAGCTCTAACAAATAAAAGGAGAAAAGATGGACACTATGAACACAGCCAACACCTCCAAAAACGTGTTGAACTCCGACGTCGAAATCAAAGGCAACATCAAGTTCTCCGGTGAACTGACCTTTGACGGCAAACTGGACGGCGAAATCCACACCGACGGCAACTTGACGCTCGGTGACAGCGCCGTCATCAACGGTAACATCGGCGCGCAGTCGGTCGTGGTGCGCGGCAAGATCAACGGCAACATCAACGCCAAGGAAAAAATTGAGATCAAATCCAAGGCCGAATTATTTGGCGATATCCGCGCTACCAAACTAGTTATCGAGGAGGGCGTGACCTTTGTCGGGAAGACGGAAGTTAATCCCAACAAGGTCCAACCCACGCCGCCTCCGGCACGTTCGGCGGAAACACCAAGGATTCCGGAAATGGCCAAAGCTGGACGTTGAACCGTGCGACGGCGGCCCGGAAAGTCATTGAATGCCGGCGAAGAAACAGGACCAGGTCCTGGTAGCTTGTCCGCATTGCGGCCACCAGCAGACGGAGCCGCGCTCGGCTTACTCCACCATCTGCAAAAAATGCGGGCAGCATTTCCGCGTCCAGGACATTCTCAATCCGGCGCCACTGGCGCCCAAGCGTGCGCCGAAACAGAGAGTGGTCACCTGTTTCGAGTGTGGCGCCGAACTGGAGGTACCGGCCAGCGCCGAATCCACGATGTGCAAGCAATGCAGCCGTTACGTGGACCTGCACGATTATCGCATCACCAGCGCTATCGCCAAAAATTTCAAGACCAAAGGCGTGTTCGTCATCGAACCCAAAGGTTGCGTTTTTAACACTGAATCCATCGTCGGCGACGCCATAATCAGGGGACGATTCCACGGCAAGCTGGCCGTCGAACGGTCCTTGACGATTTACTCGACGGCCGACATCAAAGGTAGCCTGAGTGTCACGCATTTGATTATTCCGTTGGAAAGTCATTTTCGCTGGCCGAACCCACTCAAAGTCGGCTCGGCGGAAATCGCCGGGGAATTCACGGCCGATCTTCGCGCCCGGGATACTGTCCTCCTGAAATCCACCGCGCGGTTGTTTGGCGACGTGGATGCCCGGCATTTGATGGTGGAAGAGGGTGCGGTTGTGGTTGGGAAAATGCAAATCGTCCCGCCTACCGGCAATGAGCAAGACCGGTGACGGGAGTGACGTGACTTCACCTCAGAATCCGCCAGGGAAGACTCCGGTATAAAGTCACCCGATTTTGCCTGTCGGCGGACAAAATGGGTGGATTGACAGATTCCTAATGTTGTGAATCAATAGAGATTGCTCTGAAAGGTTTAGGGGAGAAGAAAGCAGCCAGCGTCCGCTCGAGCTTACTCCCTTTCAGAGGCATTCTCTCCCGTGCTATGGTGGACGTGACCGTCATGTTGCAGGCAATCGAGCGCGGCGAGGCGCAAACGAGCGCGGAACTGTTGCCGCTGGTTTACGCCGCCTGGCCGCGCACAAGATGGCCCAGGAGGCGCCGGGCCAAACGCTGCAACCGACCGCCCTCGTGCACGAGGCGTGGCTTCGCCTGGGCCGAAAACCAGGTGCGAAGTTTGCCAACCAGGCCCACTTCTTCGCCGCCGCCGCCGAAGCCATGCGGCGCATTCTGGTCGAGAACGCCCGCCGCAAGCAGCGCCTCAAACACGGCGGCGGTCAGCAGCGTGTCGAACTCAACACACTCGACGTCGCGATCTTCAGCGATGACGATCAACTGCTGGCCGTGGACGAAGCGCTGGACCGGCTGGCCAAGCAGGACGCGCCGGCGGCGGACCTGATCAAGCTGAGGTTCTTCGCGGGCCTGCCAAACGTCGAAGCCGCCCGGCTGCTGGGTCTGCCCGAGCGCACCGCCAAGCGCACCTGGGCTTACGCGCGCGCCTGGCTCTACGAGGAGTTGAAGCGAACCCTCGGACACTGAAAGATTTTGGCCCAAACCGGCCCGGAACGTCGCATTGATAGTTAGCAGGAACACGTGGCGTTATGGCAACGACCGACAACGGCAACCGCGAGCGGGAAATCTTCGAAGCCGCGCTGGACATTGCGTCCGCCGAAGGCAGGCTCGGTTACCTCAAGGGCGCCTGCGGCCAGGACGCGGCACTGCTCGCCCGCGTCCAGGCCCTCCTTCGCGCCCACGAAGCGCCTGAAAGCTTTCTGCCCGAACAGCCCAAGGCGGGGGCGACGGTCAGCATTGTCACCGAGAAGGCCGGTGACAAGATCGGCCACTACAAACTCCTCCAGCAAATCGGTGAAGGCGGTTGTGGGGTGGTCTATATGGCCGAGCAGGAGGAGCCGATCCGTCGCCGGGTCGCCCTCAAAGTCATCAAGCTGGGCATGGACACCAAAGCGGTCATCGCCCGGTTCGAAGCCGAGCGCCAGGCCCTGGCGCTGATGGACCATCCCAACATCGCCAAGGTGCTCGATGCCGGCGCGACCGACACCGGCCGGCCCTACTTCGTGATGGAACTGGTGCGCGGCATCAAGATCACAGACTACTGCGACCAGAACAACCTCTCGACCGAGCAACGGTTGGACCTGTTTGTTCAAATCTGTCATGCCATCCAGCACGCGCACCAGAAGGGGATCATTCATCGGGACATCAAACCCTCGAACATCCTGGTGACCGTGCACGATGGAAAGCCGCTGCCCAAGATTATTGATTTTGGGATTGCCAAGGCCACCTCGGGGCAAGTGTTGACGGACAAGACGCTGTTCACGGCGTTCGAGCAATTCATCGGCACGCCGGCGTACATGAGTCCGGAGCAGGCGGAGATGAGCACGCTGGATATTGACACGCGCAGCGACATCTACGCCTTGGGCGTGTTGCTCTACGAACTCTTGACCGGCCAGACGCCTTTTGACGCGCAGGAATTGGTGGCGGCGGGCTTGAACGAAATGCGGCGGATCATCCGGGAACAGGAGCCGATGCGGCCTTCGACCCGCATCAGTACATTGGAGGCCGCAGATCAGACCACGATGGCCCGGCGACGTCATTCCGATCCGCCGCAACTGATTCATCTAGTACGCGGAGATCTGGACTGGATTGTGATGAAGTGTCTGGAGAAGGACCGCACCCGCCGTTACGAAACCGCCAATGGGTTGGCGGCGGACCTCACGCGATTCATCAACAATGAACCGGTGGAGGCCCGCCCGCCAGGCAGACTTTACCGGTTTCAAAAATTGGTTCGGCGGAATAAACTCGTTTTCGCCGCCACTGCGGCTGTGACCGCCGCTCTGCTGATGGGTCTTGGGATTTCAATTGGGTCGCTCAACAAGGAACGGAAGGCGCGCCTGCAAGCCGAGCTGGCCGAGAAAAATGCGAAATCCGAGGCGGAGAAGAGTCAGCAGGTCCTGCGCTTTTTAAAGGGCATGCTTAAAGGCATGGCCCCCGAAGTTGCCAGAGGGCGCGATACCACCCTGATGCGTGAGGTTCTCGACGATACCGCCAAGCGGGTCCAAACGGAATTGGCAAATCAACCTGAGGTCAGAGCCGATTTGCAACAAACGATGGGCAACACTTATTACGCACTGGGCCAGTATCCAGAGGCCGAGCAAATGCTGCGGGAAACCCTTGATCTCCGCCACCATGCGTCGGGAGAAACAAATCTCACGCTGGCGGAAACCATGAACGACCTGGGTAATCTCCTGCACGGCCGCGGCCGGGACCGCGAAGCAGATGACTTGCTGCGGCAATCCATTTCCATTCAAAGATCACTTTCGGCGACCAACACAGCACTTTTCGTGAACACCCTGGTTTCTTTGGAATCGGTATTTACCGAAGAAGAGCGAGGGCCGGAGGCGGAAAAGATCGGCCGCGAAGCCTTGGCCATCGCCAGAACCCTGCCGGATTCGGAGTCAGAGACGCTCGCGAGCGCCCTGGTAAGTTTGGCTGACGGATTGTGTAACGTCCGGAAACTCCTCGAGGTGGAAGCCTTGTCGCGTGAGGGCGTCGGGATTTATGAAACCCATGACGGACCATCCGGTTTGGCAACTTTGGATGCCAAACGGGCACTCGCCAAAATATTGATTTACAAAGGCAGTTCTGCGGAAGCCGAGCCGATCATTCGGGAAGTGCTGGCGGAGCAGAGAAAGATCTATCCCGCTGACCATCCCACGGTGGCCTTGACGCTCACCGATCTGGGCGCTGCATTGTCAGCCCTCGGTCGGGACGCAGAGGCGGTGCCTGTTTTTAAGGAGGCGCTCGCAATCCGACAAAAAGGCCAAGGCTACGCGGCGGGCGAGTCCGTGGTTACGGCTGGCAACCTGGCCCAAGCATTGATCAAACTAAAAAGGACCAATGAGGTGGATCGGTTGTATCGGGAGCTTGTCCCGCCGGAAGCCGAGAGCGATCCCAAAAACTACGGACTATTGCTCTTCCGCGCCCAATATTACGCGCAAAGCAGGAGATTTTTGGACGGAGCAAGGGAAGTGACCCTGGCCATGAAGATTGACCCTGACGACGATTACACCCGGATTAGACTCGCGACCTTGCTGGTGGCCGGTGGCGACCAGGACGGCTACGAAACGGCGCGCCAGTCCATGCTTGCACACTTCCGAATTCCCAGAGATCAGGGGCAGGCGATGAATCTGGTCATTGCTTGCCTGCTCACGCCTGCCAACGGAGACATGCTGCGGCAAGCCACCGCCCTCGCCAATGGTCTCAACGGGACCGTCAGCCCCTCTGCCAGGGCCAAATTTGTCAAAAGCCTTGTCGAATTCCGCAATGAACAGTTCACCGATGCGGTCGAAAGCGGACAGGATGCCCTGAAAGATGGAAATCTCAAACCCGGCGAAAAAGTGGCAGCAATGAGCGTGCTGGCCATGGCTCAATCCAAGGCGGGAGAACCGTTGCCCGCCCGCGCCACGTTTGACCAGGCGCGCCAAATTGCCAACAAGGAAATGAATCCCCTAAACCCCTTGGCCGTGTTCCGAGAGGATTGGGACGTGGTGATCGCCGCCGAAATTTTTCTGCGTGAAGCGGAGTGTTTGATCAATGATCTGCCGTCAACCTCCAACCACGTGACCCCCAAGCATCCATGAATGCAAATCCGTTCATTCCGAATGGCTGCCTCCGGGAAATGGCAAGCAATATCGCGCAACCCAGCCAGCATCAATTTTTGAAATTGGCTGTAACAACTTCGTCCTTGCCGCGAAAGGAGGCAACCCCATGAGGAGCCGCTGAAGAATTTTCGATTTTTTTGGCCCAATCCCGGAAGAAACGGCGCTTATGTAATTAGGACACAAATGTATTTCCGATTGCTGTTGGCTCCTTAACCGATGAAATAAAACGGTTATGAAAACGACCCGTATAAACGCATCAAGGTTCGTTCGCTGCGGAAGGCGGGAAACAAGTTCGCCCGCTTTTACGTTGATTGAACTGCTGGTGGTCATTGCCATCATCGCCATTTTGGCCGCGATACTGCTGCCGGCGCTGCAGGCATCCAAGCAAAGGGCGCAATCCGTGGAGTGCACGAGCAACCTCCGCCAGCTCATGCTCTGTTGGCTCGAGTATAACGATGACAACGCGGGCATCTTTCCGGGCAATGCGGACTTCAATGCTTATCCCCGGTGGGTGGCCGGTGACATGCGGGGGGGTGCCGTGGGTCCCCCGTACACCGGGATAGACGCCACCAATACCGCGCTTTTGTTGAATCCGAAATTTTCCCTGTTGGGTCCATACGTGCAGAATCCGGGGATTTTCAGATGTCCGGCCGACAAAAGCACGTGGTCCACCTCTGGCTCTCTGGGTCATAAGGAACAGGACCGGGTGCGCAGTTATTCCATGAGCCAAGCGGTCGGTGGGGAAATGGCCGGTGAGCTTATATGTGATGGCAATATTGCGGGGCACTGGCTTTCGACCAGAAACGCCTCTCCCCCGGGTGGCACCCCCTTCAAAGTGTTTATCAAGGAGACCGACATGGTGACACCTGGTCCGGTGAATGTGTTGGTAATGGCCGATGAACACGCAGACAGCATCAATGATGCTGGCCTTGCGTTTGAAATGCCGGTGAATTCCTTCAACACTTTTTGGATTGACACGCCTGCCGTGCGCCACAATTACGCCTGCGGTTTCAGCTTCGGCGACGGCCATGCCGAAATCCACAAATGGGTGGAGCGGACTACTCCGGCTGAAAATTTTCAACCGGACTCCCCTTCGGCTCCCTATCTCGCAGGCAGCGAATACGAGGTTGCGAAGAACCCGGACATCTTATGGGCGGCGCATTACATTACGTGCCCTCAGCCGGGACAAAGTGTTTATTACCCGTGAGCTACCCCCAGCAGCCACAAACAATCCACTGGGTCTGGTGGTAAGCTGGCAGAGTGTGAGCAACATCAACTATTTCCTGCAACGCAG
>Ga0181538_10005579_pt1 | contig 11234 bp, 5 predicted proteins | sample PEATcosm2014_Bin_40_FD_119773 | JGI IMG/M metagenome (GOLD analysis project Ga0181538, IMG submission 119773) | Peatland microbial communities from MTU Mesocosm Facility, Houghton, MI, USA - PEATcosm2014_Bin23_30_metaG | ecosystem: Environmental > Terrestrial > Soil > Wetlands > Peat | place...
ACGGGCAACTGCTCGCGAAACCGCTGGGGGAGGCAACCCGAAACGACCAAGCCCTGGCCTCGGTTCTTCGCTTCACGAAGCTCCGCCGACTCAAGAATGGTATCGACGCTCTCCTGCTGGGCTGACTCGATGAACGAACAAGTGTTCACAATCAAGACATCCGCCTGCGCCGTGTCGTTAGTGACCTCGACGCCGTCCTTCAGCAGCGTGCCGACCATTAGTTCGGCATCAACGAGGTTTTTGGCGCAGCCGAGCGAAATCATGCCTACGCGCACCGGGCGCTCTCTGGAATCTTCTTTCATCAAAGACCGCTCAGCTTACGTCACGGACACAACAGGAGCAACCCTACGGCTTGGGCAGGAGCGCAACCTTCAGGCTGCAAGGAGGTTGGATTGAATAGCAGATTCAGCCGAGTCCCAACGCCACCCTGTAATCCGAGTTCCGGCTGGTAGTGAGTTTCCTCTGGCGTTACATCGCAAGCCAGCATTCAATAGCGCTATGTTTAAATGCATTGCTTCCATCCCCAGTTCAGCCGCACGGCAGTCGCGGCGTGAGTTTATCCGTCACGTCGGGTCGGCGGTGGCGCTGGGCGCAATGATGTCGCCCTTTACCCGGAGTCACGCGGCGGAGAGCCCGCGCGCCACGGCGCAGAAGACCCTGGTCGGCTCCAATATCTACGGCTGGGGCCAATATGCCGAGCGTGACAAGAAGAAGCTCGACGTGGAGGAAGTCATCTCCGCGCTCCGTGACACCGGGTACGATTACCTGGAGAGCAACATGAACGTGGCTCAGCCGGAGGCGAACGCGAAGTTCGCCGAGCAGCTCAGAGCCAAGGGCCTCCAACCCGTCAGCCTTTACACTGGCGCCCACGTTCACGAGGCTGCTCAGGCCGGAGCGGTGGTGGCCAGGATTTTGGCCGCGGCAAAGGTCTGCCAACAAGCCGGCTTCCGCGTCATCAGTTGCAACCCCGACCCGATTGGGCGCGAAAAGACCAATGAGGAGCTGAAAACGCAAGCGGCTGCGCTCAGCGAATTGGGCGAGGGCTTGAACGCGCTCGGCGTGAAGCTGGGCGTGCACAATCACACGCCGGAGATGGCCAACCATGCGCGGGAGTTCCACTACAATTTCGACCACACCAAGCCCGGCGTGGTCGGCTTCTGCTACGATGTCCACTGGGTCTGGAAAGGGGGCGTCATGCCGCTGGATGCGCTCAAGGCGTACGGCGACCGCGTGGTCACCTGGCATCTGCGCCAAAGCCGCGACGGCGTCTGGTGGGAGGACCTCGACACCGGGGACGTGGATTACGCCGCGGTGGCGCAATATGCCAGGGCGCACAACCTGGCCCGGCGTTTCTCAGTCGAGCTGGCCATCGAAGGCGGCACGAAGATCACTCGCACCGTGGTGGAGAACCACCGCCGGAGCCGGGAGTTTGTCCGAAGGGTGTTCGAAGGTTAGGGCCAGCTCGCTATTTCGCCGTCAGCGCCTTGGGACTTTCTTTCCCGCCAGGCTCCTGAGTGCTTTCGGCCACGCGCACTGTTGTGCCGCCCACGAGCGAATCCGCCGGGTTGAGGATAACACGGTCGGTTGGTCCAATTCCGACCAAGACCTCGACAGCGGGCCCGAAGTCGCGACCTAGCGTGACGCCGCGCAGCTCGACCTTGTTATCCGCGCCCACCACACCCACCTGCGGGCCCTCGGAACGAAACAACAGAGTATTAGCGGGCAGAGTCAGGGTCGGGTCGAGTTTAGCTTCCGTCAAGCGCACCTGGACGTAGGTGCCGGCCAGGATCTCGCCGCGCGGATTATCCACCTCCAGTTCCACGAGCAAAGTGCGGGAATCGGCGCTCATAGCCCCGGACGTCCGCACCACTTTGGCCGGAAAGACGCGTCCCGGCATCTCCGGGATGGTCAATTCCGCCAACTGCCCGGGGGCGACGCCCTGGGCGACGCCTTGCGGCACGCGCACATACACGCGCTAGGTGCCGGTTTGCGCCAGACGGAAAAGTTCGTTGCCGTTGCTCGCCGCCACCAATTGGCCGACATCAGTCCCCCGCACCGTGATGGTGCCGGCAAAGGGCGCGGTAACCCGCTCGAAGGATTGGAGTTCCTCCAGCCGGCGAACAGCCGCGCGGGCGGCCTCGACGGTTGCGGACTTGAGTTCGAGGTCGGCCTTCTTCTCGGCGGCTTCCTGCTCGCTGACGCTCGCGGTCTTGAGCAACTCAGCCCAGCGGGCATCGGTGGTCCGGGCAAGCGCGAGGGCTGCCTCGGCCTGGACGAGTTGAGCGCGGGCCTGGGCCAGTTCCTGATTCAACTCCGGCGTGTCAATTTCGGCCAGCAAATCCCCCGCCTTGACCTGCGCGCCTATGTCCACCAGGTAGCGTTTGAGGTAACCGCTGGTGCGGGCATAAATGGGTGCTTCGACGAGCGGCTTGGCTTCAGCGGGCAGCGTCAGTCCGGCGGCGTTCTTGCCTGGCGCGGGTGTCACTACACTGACAGTTTGGATGGCAAGTTCCCGGGTCTCGGCGCGCAACGCATTGCGGTGCAGCGCGCGGGGAACCAGCCCGGCCAGTGTGCCAATGACGATAAGCACGGCAGCCACGATACCGGCATTGCGTAGTTTGGCGCCGGAACTCGCGGCTGCTTCAGAAGTTGACGCCAAGGCTTCCCGGGCAGGGAGGATTGGCGTCGGTTCTTTTGTTCCAGAGGGATTCATAGTTAAACTCAGGCGCCCGCAGGGGCCGGGTTAATGCCGCCGGTTCGCGGCGCGAAATTGGAGGGTGTCTTGACCGGCGCAGTCGCGCGCCGGTGCAACAGGCTGAAGACGACCGGCACGAAGAACAGGGTGGCGATCGTGGCCATGACCAGACCGCCAATGACGGCGCGGCCAAGCGGGGCGTTCTGCTCACCCCCCTCACCGAGGCTCAGGGCCATGGGCAACATGCCGATCACCATGGCCGCCGCGGTCATGAGCACCGGACGCAATCGGCTGGTGCCAGCCTCCCAGGCTGCCGTCAAGGGGTCCATGCCCTGCCGGAGGTCGTTCCGCGCGAAGGTGACCACCAGCACGGAATTAGCGGTGGCGACCCCCAGGCTCATGATCGCCCCCATCAGGGCGGGCACGCTGACGGTCGTGAGGGTGATGTGCAGCGCCCAGACCACGCCGGCGAGCGCGCCGGGCAACGCGGTGATAATGATGAACGGATCGAGCCAGCTCTGGAAGTTGACCACCAGCAGCAGGTAGATCAGCACAATCGCCATGACCAGCCCGAGCCCCAGGCCGGTGAAGCTGGAACGCATCGTCTCGGCCTGGCCGCGCAGCATGATCGAGCTGCCCCGGGGAAGCTCCTTCTCCGCTTGGGCGATGAGCCGCTTGAGGTCGCTCAGGACGCCGCCGAGGTCGCGCCCGCTGATGCCGCCGTAGATGTCAACGACCGGCATTACGTTGTAGTGGGAGAATATGGTCGCGCCGGCAGTGCGGGTCACCGTGGCGACGTTGGCCAGCAGTTGCTCGTTCCCCTGGCCCGACTGGCTGCCGTTAATGGGGATCGAATTGAGGGCGGACAGCGAATCCATCTGGCGCTCGGGAACACGGATGTTGACGAGGTACTGGACGCCGACGTGAGGATCCATCCAATAGACGGGGGACACCTGGCCGCTGCCGCTCAGGCCGAGCAGCACCGAATTGGCGACGTCGCGCTCCGCCAGGCCCATCCCGGAGGCCCTGCTGCGATCGATGTCCACGTTCAGTTTGGGCAAATCGGCCGGCTGCTGCACGCGCACGTCCACCGCGCCGGGCACTTGGCGAATCTTGTCCGCGAGACGCGCGGCGATCTCGCGGGTCCTCGTCTGGTTGCGGCCCACCAATTGAATGTCGAACGGCGCGGGCAGGCCAAAGTTGATAGACTGGCTCACAATGTCCGCGGGCAGAAAATAAAACATGATGCCCGGGAACTCCCGATTGAGGCGGGCGCGCAAGCGGTCCACGTAACCCGCGGTCGGACGGTGCTCGGGGCGGAGCGAGACGAGAATGTCCGCGTCGCCGGTGCCGAGCAGGCCGCTGTCGTTGTAAGTCAGATTGATGCTGGAGACGGGAATGCCGACGTTGTCCAACATGCCACGCAAGTCCTCGGCCGGGATTTCCCGGCGAACGGTGGCCTCAACTTCATCCACCAGTTTGGCGGTCTCTTCGATACGCAGGCCGCTCCGGGCACGAAGGTGCAGCCGGAATTGTCCGGCATCCACCGAGGGAAAGAAGTCCTGCCCAAGCTGGGGCACCAGCAGCATCGAGCCCACACAGAACGCCAGGAATATCAGCGCAAACGGCGTGCGATGGTGGAGCACGGCCCCGAGCAGGAGGCGGTAGCCCTCGCGGAAACGGTCGAAGCCACGTTCAAAGCTGGTTTGCACCGTAACCAACGGCCGCAGCCATGGGGCAACCGCAGCCGGTTCATCGTGGCCGGAGTAGTGTTGCACGTTGCGGTAGAACCACATGACCAGCGTCGGCACCAGCGTCCGCGACAACACGTAGCTGGCCAGCATGGCAAACACCACCGCCTCGGCCAGCGGCACAAACAGGTAGTGCGCCACGCCGGTCAGGAAGAACATCGGCACGAAGACAATGCAGATGCAAAGGGTCGAGACGAAGGCCGGCATCGCAATCTCCTGCGCGCCGTCCAGAATGGCGTCATCGAGCGCCTTGCCCGACGCCATGTGCCGGTGGATGTTCTCAATGGCCACCGTGGCGTCATCCACGAGAATGCCGACTGCCAGCGCCAGCCCGCCCAGGGTCATGAGGTTGATGGTCTCGCCCAGCGCGCTGAGAACGGCGATGGAGGTGAGCACCGAAAGCGGGATGGAGAGCGCGATGATAAACGTGCTGCGCCAGGAACCGAGGAACAGCAGAATCATCAACGCGGTCAGGGCGGCGGCGATGACGCCTTCCCGGATGACGCTGGAAATGGCCGACCGGACGAAGATGGATTGGTCGGCGAATTCCGTAACGTTCAGGTCAGGGGTAAGGGTGCTGAGAACGTGCGGCATGGCCTTCTTGATCCCGCTGACCACGTCGAGGGTGGAAGCGGCGCCGGACTTATAGACGGTGAGCAGCGCGCCCCGGACGCCGTCTTTGCGGACGACATTCTGCTGCGGTTGGTAACCGGCCCGCACTTGCGCCACGTCCCGGATGCAGATAAGCGCGCCGTTGACGGTCTTGATGGGGAGATCACCCAGTTCATCAATCAGCTTGGGAGTGGCGTTCAGCTCGACGGCGTATTCCGTGCCGCCGATTTTGGTGGTGCCGCTCGGAGAGATCAGGTTTTGGGCGTTGAGCGCGTTGAGCACATCCATCGGCGCCAGGTTTTTCGCCTTCAGGGCGGTCAGGTCCAGGTCCACCGACACGAGCGGGGACTTGCCGCCGTAAGGCCAGGGCATGGCCGCGCCCTGCACGGTGGCCAAGCCGACGCGGATCTGGTTGGCGCTCAGGTCGAAAATCTCCTGCTCGGAGAGCTTGGAGCTGCTGATGCTGTACTGCAGGATGGGGACGGTGGAAGCGCTGTAGCGGATGATCAGCGGCGGTGTCGTGCCCGGCGGCATCGAGCGGATCACCGTCTGCGCGATGGCGGTTACCTGCGCCACGCCGGCATCCACGGAAGTGCCCTCGCGGAAAAAGACTTTGATGACGCCAATGCCGTTATAGGCGTTGGACTCAATGTGCTCGATGTCATTGACTAGCGTCGTAAGCGAGCGCTCCTGCGTGTAATTCATGCGCTGCTCGATGTCCTGGGCGTCCAAGCCGGCGTATTGCCAGACAATGCTCACGACCGGGATGTTGATCGAAGGGAAGATATCCGTCGGCGTGCGCAGCAGCACAAACGGTGTAAGCAACAACAGCACTAGCGAAGCGACTACGAAGGTGTAGGGCCGCCGTAGCGCTAATCGGACAATCCACATAACTCAGCCAGTATAGGCAGAAATCATGCGGTCGGGGCAATACAAGTTTGCGTCAGCCGTCTCATGGCCGGGAGACGTCCAGGCAGACCATCCGCGTCAGGTCGCGAGCAATGAGCCTCCCGCCCGCCAGCGCCAGCGGACCCCACGATTCCCGGCCCTTCAGCACCTGCGCCTGCGCCAATACCATATACTTCTCCGGCGTGGCCTCGATGAGGCGCAGCAGGCCCGCGTCGTTCATGGCGAAGATGAGCCCGTCGGCCAGAATGAAAGAGCCGAGGCCGAATTGCTGGCCGGACCCGCTGGCCCACACCGGCTTTCCCTCAAGCGTCAGGCAAACGAATTTGCCGTCGGCCCGGACTCCATAGAGGTGGCCATCGTGCAGAACCGGCGTGTGCTGCGTGGCGCCGAACACTCCCGCCGCCAGCTTGAACACCGGTTGCGGCATGAAGCGCTCCCCATCCCTGCTGAGTTGCAGCATCAGGCTGCCCGCGTCGTAACCGCCGGTCAGAAATATCCGGCCCCCTTCCAGGATCAGTGGCGAGGGCACAGTAGCGATGCTGATCTTCCAATCGGTAGTCTCCCACAGGATCGCGCCGTCCTTCGCGGAGACGCCCACCACGCCCTTGTTGGCGCAATAGACGTACATCCGCTCACCGCCGAACTCCATTGGCATCACCGAAGAGTGGGTCATCTTCCAACCATGCGGATTGGGGGTCTGCCACAGGACCTTGCCCGATTGACTGTCCAAGGCGAGCAGCAGCGCATCTTTGCCGCCGGGTGCAAGAATGACCGCACCCTTGTCGATCAACGGGCACTGCCCAGCGTACCAGGGCGGGACCGTCGTGCCGAATTGCCGGACCAAATCGAGTCCCCAGCGCAGTTCGCCCGTAGCCGAATCCAGGCACACGACGTTACACTTGGGCCCCATGGCGACGACGACCTTGTCGGTGACCGCTGGCGTCGTGCGAGACATGCCGTGGTTGCGCTTCACGTGCACCGAATAGGCGTAGCGCCAAACTTCCCGGCCATCAGCCAGGGACAGGCAGCGGAGCGCGTCCTGTTTCTTCTCCCCGTCGTAGTCCATGAGATACACGCGCCCGTTCAGGACAGCAGCGCCTGCGTAACCGTCGCCCACGTCAATCCCCCACACCTCGCGCGGTTGCCCCGGCTGCCAGGTTCGCGCGAGAGGCGTCGCTTCTGTGCTGACCCCATTCCGGTTCGACCCGCGAAACTGCGGCCAGGCGCCCGGCAGGTTCGCCGGCCGGCCTTCGCCGTTTAGAAGCTTGCCTGCGAGGACGGCGTTGGTACCGGTGCCCCCTTCGCTGCCGGGGGCCTGATCTGTTCCCGGCACACGCAGCGCGAGGGGTTTGTCTGTTCCTCGCCCGAACCATAACGCAAACGCTACGAGCGCCAGGAGCCCGAGGGCTCCCGGGAGCAGTCTTGCCACGAGCCCAGGCTTCTTCATTATTAGCTTCACAGCATGCCGAATGGCTGCCCAGCAATCCAGTGCAAAGCAACCAGCAATCGGTGCGCGCTGAAGGAGCAGCGGTGCCAGCGGGGCCGCGATCTGCCTCGCGCCAGGGCTCGGGCACCCGGGAATCCGTGCAAGCTCTTACTATTGACACTTTCGGGGCGGTGCAAATGAGGACTGGCGCTTGTGTGTATGGGCAGCCGAGGGCATTCGGCGTGGTTGCCACACCGCCGGCGAAATGGGGTCGCGAGGGGGGATTGCAGCGCGGTACGGACGTAGTTTCTCCACAGCTGGGCGTTTTCACGATACGCAAGAAGTTGCCGCCCCGAGTCACGGCCTCAGTTCCATAAGCCAAACCGGTGCTGGATGCCCGGGAGAGTCAAGGGAGCGTCGCCGTTACTTCGTCGTAGTACCTCTTATCGGCGATAAGAGGTGCTACGGCGAGGCTCCCATGAGCCTCCGGAGGGACTGCCGCCCTATCCGCGGGAATGGACCGGGAGGTTTGCGGCGGGTGGGGAGCGAAAGGCCGGCCGTTTGGGGGAGCCAACCTTGGCTGGCGCGATCAGGGAAGGCTCCCCCCATCTGGTGCCCGGCAGTGCTACTCTGCCGGATCCTCTGCTCGCCTCACACCAAAGGCGGGAGGCTTGCAACCCAGGGCACGGCGGTTAGACTGCTACCCGTAAGAAGTTTGATTTGAATAGTTTATGTGGATTGTCCGACTGGCCCTGAACCGGCCCTATACTTTTGTGGTTGTCGCGCTGATGATTTTGCTGGTCAGCCCGGTGGTCATTTTGCGGACGCCCACGGACATCTTTCCCGACATCAGTATTCCGGTGGTAAGCATCGTCTGGGGCTACAGCGGCATGTCGGCCTCGGAAATGGCGTCGCGCATTGTGACCATCAGCGAGCGCGGGCTGACCACCACCGTCAATGACATCGAGCACATCGAATCCCAGTCGCTCAACGGGATGGGTGTGATCAAGGTGTTCTTCCATCCGAACGTGAAGATTGACATGGCCATCGCGCAAATTACCGCGATTTGCCAGGCGGCGGTGCGCTCCCTGCCGCCCGGCATCACGCCGCCGCTCATCATCACTTACAACGCGTCCAGCGTTCCCATTTTGCAACTGAGCTTGAGCAGCAAGACGCTGTCGGAATCGCAGGTCAACGACCTGGGGGTGAACTTCCTTCGCGTCGGCCTGGCCACGGTGCAAGGGGCCTCGATGCCCAATCCCTACGGCGGCAAACCCCGCCAGATCATGGTGGATATCGACATCTCCGCGTTAAACGGGAAGGGCCTTTCCCCCTACGATGTGGTCAACGCCATCGGCGCGGAAAACCTGATCCTGCCTGCCGGCACTGAGAAGATCGGAAGCACCGAGTACGCCGTGGAGTTGAACGGCAGTCCGGCCACCATACAGGAGTTGAACGACATCCCGCTCAAGCAGATCAATGGCCACATGATCTATATCCGGGATGTGGCGCATGTGCGCGACGGGTTCTCGGTTCAACAGAATATCGTGCGCAGTGACGGCATCCGCGCCTCGCTGTTGACGATCATCAAGTCCGGCGCCGCGTCCACACTGGATATTGTGGCGCGTCTCAAGAAAGCCGTGCCGCAAGTGGCAAAGACCCTGCCGCCGGAGCTGGAGATCCGCACCCTGCTGGATCAATCCTTGTTTGTGCGGGCCGCCGTTCAATCGGTGATCAAGGAGGCGGTCGTAGCCGCCTGCCTGACGGCCATCATGATCCTGATCTTCCTCGGCAATTGGCGCACCACCTTTGTCATCGTCATTTCCATCCCGCTGGCCATCCTCTGTTCCATCATTACGCTCAGCGCTCTGGGGGAGACGATGAACATTATGACCTTGGGAGGTCTGGCTTTGGCGGTGGGCATCCTGGTGGATGACGCGACGGTGGAAATCGAGAATATCGAACGGAATCTCCGGCAAGGAAAGGAACTGCGCACGGCGATCCTCGATGGCGCCGCGCAAATTGCGGTGCCGGCCTTCGTCTCGACGCTGGCCATTTGCATCGTATTCGTGCCCATGTTCTTTCTGACCGGCACGGCCCGGTATCTTTTTGTGCCCTTGGCCGAGGCGGTGGTTTTCGCCATGCTGGCCTCTTACCTGCTTTCGCGCACCGTGGTGCCGACGTTGGTCATGTATTTTCTTCGCCATCACGTGCATGAAACCGGCACGGAGGCGAAAGGCTGGTTTGGCCGGTTCCACGCCCGGTTTGAAACCGGCTTTGAGCGGCTGCGCAGCGGCTATCGCGGCTGGCTTGACGCCTGCCTGCATCATGGGCGGCTTTTCGCCACTTGCTTCCTTGCTTTCTGCGCGGCGTCGTGCCTTTTAACGCCATTTCTGGGGGAAGATTTCTTTCCAAAAGTGGATGCCGGTCAGATGCGGCTCCATGTCCGGGCCAAAACGGGCACCCGCGTGGAGGAAACGGCCGCTTTGTGCGATCACGTTGAAGAGGTGATCCGGCGGACCATTCCGGCAAAAGAGTTGGAGAGCATTGTTGATAACGTCGGCCTGCCCGCCAGTGGCATCAACGTTTCCTACAACAATGGCGGAACTATCGGTCCATTCGATGCGGAGATTCTGATTTCGCTCAATCGGGAGAATCACCATGCCACCGAAGGCTACATTCGAAAACTCCGCCACGATCTGAATCTGGCATTCCCCGGCGTCTCCTTCTTCTTTCAACCTGCTGATATCGTCAGCCAGGTCTTGAACTTCGGGTTGCCGTCCCCCATTGACATCCAGATCGTCGGCCGGGACCAGGTCGCGAATTACCACATTGCCAACGAAATCGCCGACCAGCTTCGCCACATCCCGGGCGCGGTGGACGTGCATGTCCAGCAGATGTTCGATCTGCCGAGCCTGCAGGTGAAGACGGACCGCACGAAAGTCCAGGAGGTGGGATTCACCCAGCGGGATGTGGCGTCCAGCCTGTTGATCGCGCTCAGCGGGAGTTTCCAGACCGCGCCCTCGTTTTATCTGAACCCCGCCAATGGCGTGAGCTATCAAGTGGCGGCCCAAGTGCCCCAGTACCATCTTGATTCCTTGCAGACGCTGGCCGGAATCCCGGTGACCGGCCCCAGCGGGGCGGGGCCGCAGTTGCTGGGCAATCTGGCCTCGATTTCGCGGAGCACCGAACAGGCCGTGGTGAGCCATTACAACGTCCAACCGGTGATTGATGTTTATGGCGATGTCCAGGGCCGCGACCTGGGCGGCGTGGCCAAAAGCTTTGCAGGGATCGTGCATGCCGCCGAAAAGAAACTCCCACGCGGCAGCTCCATCATTGTACGGGGGCAGGTTGAGACAATGCGATCCTCCTTCCTCGGGCTGGGGTTTGGCCTGCTCTTTGCCATTGCGCTGGTCTATTTACTGATCGTCATGAATTTCCAATCGTGGAGCGATCCGTTCATCATCATCACCGCCTTGCCGGGCGCGTTGTGCGGGATCGTCTGGATGCTATTCCTAACGCGCACGACCCTCAACGTGCCTTCCCTTATGGGCGCCGTCATGAGCATCGGAGTGGCCACTTCAAACAGTATTCTCGTGGTCACCTTCGCCAAGGAACGGCTGGCGGAGACCCGGAATGCCTTCATTGCCGCGCTGGATGCCGGTTACATCCGGTTGCGCCCGGTGGTAATGACCGCGCTAGCGATGATTATCGGCATGGTCCCTATGGCGCTGGGCCTGGGCGAGGGCGGCGAGCAGAATGCGCCCCTGGGCCGTGCGGTGATTGGCGGGCTGTTGTTTGCGACAGTCGCGACGCTCTTCTTTGTCCCGGTGGTTTTTTG
>Ga0181538_10005580_pt1 | contig 11231 bp, 10 predicted proteins | sample PEATcosm2014_Bin_40_FD_119773 | JGI IMG/M metagenome (GOLD analysis project Ga0181538, IMG submission 119773) | Peatland microbial communities from MTU Mesocosm Facility, Houghton, MI, USA - PEATcosm2014_Bin23_30_metaG | ecosystem: Environmental > Terrestrial > Soil > Wetlands > Peat | place...
CGCACGGCGCAAAGGCGCGGCACTACCGGCCCTGACGGAACCACGCGCATCCACGCCGAGGTGACCGGCGCGCCCAGCCAGAAGACCTCTACCGGGACGAGCCCCGTTCGGGTACCGGGCGGTATGGCGGCGTTCAACTGCACGACGCCATCCCACTCGGGCGGACCCAGGTACGAGAGCGCGCCTGGCCGGCCGTCGATGCGAACCTCCAGGTTGATCAGATCGCAATCGGCGGGCAGGCTCTCGATGCGCAACGCTGCGAACGCGCGGGGTCCCGAGGCCGGCACCAGCGGATCGGCGGTGAGCGCGTTGCTGATGATCCGGATGCACGTCGCAGGCGTCGGCAGCGGGCGCAGAGCTTCGTGCAAACGTGCGCGCCACCCTACGGGCCGCTTGCGCCAGGTAGTCCACAGGTATTGCGTGTCCACATTTTCGAGCGCATAGAGTTGGAAGTCGTGGCGCACGGCGAAGTCGGCCACGTCGGCGGCTGGAATGCGCACCCCATCCCAGGTGTTGTAGCGCTGGAATGTTTCGGGCAACCCGTTGATCTGGCAGCGCAGGATGCCGCCGGGCTTAAGCACGCGACGCGCGTCGGACAGATACGCGAGCACGACCTCGCGGCTGGGAATGTGCTGGAAGACCGCGTAGGAATAGACGAAGTCGAACGACTCGGCGGGGAACAGAGAAAGGTCGGACGTGCGGGTATGGTGCACGTACGCGTTGGGAATGGCTCGCAATTTTTCGCGCGCCAGCCGGATCATTTCATCGGAGACATCGATGCCGTGGATCTCGGCGAAGTCCGCGCTCAGCGGGCGCATGATGCGTCCCGGCCCACAGCCGATTTCGAGGGCCTTCAGGTTGCGCGGGAAGGGCTGGCCGGCGGGGCGCAGATGGCGGGCCTCGGCGCGCAGGCCGCGGACTACGTCGGCGGCGGTCGAGAAGAACTCCGCATCGTCCTGTTCGCGGCGGCCGAACGCGACGTAGTAGTGCGGGTCCTCGCGGGCGCGCGCGTTCCAGTCCTGGCGCATGCGGTCAAGCACATTGGAGTCGGGCATGCCTACCCGGTATTCTATCCATAATGGCGATTGTTTTTCGGCAGGTGGTTTGTCCGCCGCTGGCGAGTCTGGACGCCACGGCGCCGGATGGCGCGGTGATCGGGGTCATTGGCGAGAATGGCTCGGGGAAGGGCACCCTCCTGCGGCTGGCAGCGGGGTTGGCGAAACCGGCATCGGGCACGGTGGAAGCGGGCGAGGAGCGGCGGCTGCTGGGACCGGACGCCGCGCTGGACTTTTCGCCGGTGGCCGTGCTGGCGATGGAACACACCTTGGCGCGGCACGACGCCCTGGAGCGGCAGTGCGCGGCGGTAGCGCTCGAACGGTTGCGGCGCGCGCGGGCTACGGTGCTGCTGGTTTCGCACGAGGAGGAACTCATGCTGCAACTGGCCGACGAAGTATGGTGGCTGGATCGGGGCACGCTTGCGGGCAGGGGCGACCCGGCGGTGATGCTGCGCGCTTACGCCGGCCACATCGCCCGGCGCGTGAGGGAATGGGGCGCGGCGGCGGCGCCCATGGCTCCGCGCTGGCGGCGGGGCGATGGCCGCGTGCGCGTCGAGAATCTGGAGTTGCTGGGCGAAACCGGCCAGCCGGCCGGCGTGGTGCGCAGCGGCGAGCTGGTGGTGGTGCGGGCAACGCTGCGCGTGGAGCGCGCGGTTGCGGAACCTGTCGCCGGGATCATGATTCGCAGCCGTGCGGGAATGAACGTTTATGGCACGAACACGGAGCTGGAGGGGATCAAACTCGGACCGTGCACGGCGGGCGAGGTGTTCGTGCTGGACTTTGCCTTCCGCTGCGAACTGTGCGCCGGCGAGTACACGCTGACCGTGGCATCGCACGATCCGGACGGCGTCTGGCACGACTGGCTGGAGGATGCCATTGCGTTCGCCGTGGCGGACAGCCGGTATACGGCGGGGGTGGCCAATCTGCGGGCGACGCTGACGATCAAAGCCCAAATGCCTGGGAATAAAGCGGGTTAAAAGCCGGTTGTGGGTAATGGGTGATGGGTTGTGGGGGTGTGCGCTGGCGCGGCCGGCGCTGGGGGTCGGGGGGCTGGGATCAGGGTTGGATTTGGGGGCTGGCACAGAGACAGTTATCGCGGACCATGTGGGGTCATTGGTCCGGTTGTCAAAGATCAGGGGGCAGGCTGCTAACGGGTATCTGGGGTGACGGGGGCGCAGAAGACTGGATGGTTCGGGGCGCCCTCCGACATTACATAAGGGGGTGGCGGAACGGGCGCTTGGGCGGGGTGCACGGTTGGCGACGGTTGGGCGGGCTGCGATTGGCGGGCCAGGCGCTCCTTCTGCAACTGCTTCAATTCCCGCATGGCAGATGTGAAGGAACGCTCCAGACGGGTGCGTTGCGCGGCTACGCGATCCAGAAGCGCGGATTGTTTTTCGGCTGACGTTTCGTGCTGGTAGATATCGTTCTCACCGGTAGCCAAGCGCGCGAGGAGCCATTGGGAGACGGCCATCTGCTCCAGATAGAGCCGCTCGGTGCGGTTGTGAGGCTGCCAATCGGTTAGGAGATCGTTCCAGAGTTGCTTGTATTCCTCCGGGTTTTCGCCGGGCAGGAGTGTGCTGCGGGCACGCAGGCCGTAAGTGAGGGCGTTGAGGCGCACGGCGGCTTTGCCCTCGGGACTGATTGGACCGGTAGAGTGCTGGGCATTCTGCCGGTTGGCTTCGTGCTGTTTGTCGGAAATCAACATGATGTAATTCACCTTTCGATTTCATGATAGAGGGGACGCGGCGGGGGAAGGCTACACCTGGGAGGGTTTTGGATTAGTAAGTGGTTTGGTTGGTTGGGGATGCGGCGGCTGGATTATTATCAATTCGTGTGACCGGCGGAGGGAGGGGACCCAGGGGACCCGCGCAAGCAAGGCCATAGGCGTTAAGATCAGCCCGACTGGACCGTGGCTCGCACCTCTACGCGTAGCGCGTCGGCCAGTTGATGTGGACCGGACATCACGGGAGTAGTGTCCGCACCTAACAAACACGCTTCACTCGACACCTTTACGAATACGCATCAACAGCCTCGATCGGGAACAAACTTATCTGCTCTCGTACGTTCAGCTAGTCGGGAGCATAATTTCGCGATCAAGTCGATTCGTTCCTCGGCTGGCAGGTTAGAGACGGCGTCGGCCGTGACGTTAGTGCCGGTGACAGTCTTCACGAGGTGTTCGTCAAAGGCTGCTCGCAGTTCAAACGAGCCTTGTCCCTTCCTGGTTACGAGCGGCGTAAGTGGAGTGGCCCGAAATCGAAATCTTGGGTTGACCTGCTGCAATCTTGAGCGAAGCATGACCGCAAACTCTCGCGAGTTGCCATCGTAGATAGTTAGATGGGGCTTCGAATCGGGGAAGTCTGGCTTATGCCATACAGGGGCCAGCCTGGGTGCGGATACGGCGAAGAATACGGTATTCTGCCCGGGCTCAAGAAATGCGTCAACTCCCGTTACAACGATTTCGGAACCGTCGATTGCCCTACTTACAGCGGGCACTCCGCGTTTCTGTGTGTAAGGACCCCGAACGGTCACGTGGGCTCGATTTTTTTCGGTCGGGTCGGCCAAATAGCAGATTGCATCGAGCACGCTCTGATCATGCTGATCTCTTGAGTAAAAGACGTAAAAAACCCGCCGATTTGACTTCATACGACAAGGTACCGGAGAAACGGTTTTTCCGACGCCAGGTGAATGATCAGTTCGAAGAGCTCTTGGCCGAACAATCGACTGTGGCCGAACGCTTCATCGCGGTTCTCGGGTGATTTGATCCAGTCAAGAACGTCGCTCTCTGGGCGGCCAACGGATCGGAGAAACCAGCAATATTGATCGAGAGCGCGACCGACATGCCGTTCAGCCGTAGCGTCGCACTTGGCTACAACCAGAAGGCGCTTTACTGGAGTAAGGCTAACCATTTCAAATACTGCTTCAGGACCTGGGCCAGTCTCTTTCGCAGCGATCCAAACCAATGCGGAATAGCAAGTTAGCATTCTGCTGAATTTGAGTTTAAGGTTCTTCAGATGGCTCTTCGCCCGGGTCACTTGGTCGTCAGTGGGGCGGTTCCGCCGGTGCTCATAGTTCAGGCAGAGCGTTTTCCAAAACCTGACGATGTCATTGGCAAGAAATACTGGCCGGAAGTCCTTCTCGTGGTCCTGATAATCGCGATAGTAAGCCTCGACGAGCCTCTTCAACGCTCGCTCGTATACGGGATCTGCGTAGATTGAGCGGCTCTCGAGCAGAAGCAGCAGACGAGCCGTGAAGAAATTCCGAAAATCGTCTTCCTGTCCCCCGAGATGATCGAGAATGGCCTCAAGCTGGTGCACCTCCAAGAACTTGCCGTCTCGGGAGAACTCGGGGAATCCCAGGTCTCGTGCCAAACGGATCACGTCTGCGTCCACGAGTGTTTTGTCGATCCTGCCGATCACGGTCGAAGCCTCATCTGACGTCTGCACAAAGAACAGGTCCAAATCACTGTATTCAGAAGCCTCAAGCCGACCGAAGGAGCCCGTCGCGTAAATGCAGAGATTGTCCACCCCCTGCAAGCTGTTCATTCGATTCAGGGCCAACGACAGTTCCTCCAAGCGTCTATGGGAGTACGATTCCCGCGCGTTGAGAAGCGTCTGGGAATCGCCCGCGGTGTCAGGCATGGACCTCCTCTACTATGTATGGTATCCGATGCGACGGCCAGAGAATCGTGTTATTTGAGATTCCTCTCGTGAAACGCCGTTCCATGAGAACGAACAATACACGCCTGTTCCGGCACTCTGCCGCGAGGCCGGCTGTAAGGGGCAGTGCCGACGGTCCGGCAGGCGGACTCCATTGCGAGGAATACATTTTGATCCCGCTAGGGCGAACCGGCGGCCTATTTTAACGCCTATGCGCAAACCGGGGCTGCCCCACGGAAGAGCGGACAAGCCAGGAGGCAAGTTACGTCTTGCTATCCAGGATGAACGTGGGCACCAAGCCACCCACCGAAGAGAAGCCGCTATTGCCGGTGGAGAGCCAACTGGAGCAGCTCAGCACCTTGCCCAGGTAGGCCAGCGGGTGCACGTCCACCTGCATTTCCTTAAACTCCAGGTTGCCGTAGGTCATCATGGGGAACACGGAGCGGACCGGGCTTACCCGCTCCTGCACCACGTAGGGCGAACGCATGGCCTGCTTCAGCGCGCGGTCCCAGGCGGTATCGTCCATTTCCCAGCCGAAGAAGCTGTGTTGGTCGCTGTAGTCGTCGTTCGGTTTCAGGACCAGCTTCTCGCGATTCTTCGCGATGAACTCCAGCAGATCGATGGTCTCCTCGCGATAGGTGGTCTTGGTGGCGGACACCAGCCGGGTCCAGGGCACGTGATCGTGAATCGCCTTGCGTTCATCGTTCGGGAATTTGGCCGTCAGCGCCTCGTCCGTCAGCAGTCCGAACATGGCTTTCTTGTGCGCCAGCTCGGAACGGAAACTGTTCACCACGCAAACGGTGCGCTCGCGGTAGGCCCGCACCAGCGGATGGGTCAGGTCGAACCGCATCAGAAACTCCTGTATGCTGATGCGGCGGTAGATCAGGTCGATTTCGAACGGGCCTTTGCGCAACACCTTGTTGCGGTATTCCAACTGATCCGGCGAGACAATCTCCACCGCGTAGCCTTCCTCGCGGAAGAAGTCGCGAAACAACTGAAACTCGCTCTGTCCGGAGTGATAAGCCGGCCGGAATTCCAGAATCGCGATGTTTGGCTTCTTGTGGCCGCCGAACTGTTTGTAGGCCTTGAGCAGCGCGCCCAGCAGGTTTTTCTTGCCCCCTACGCGGCTCAGATGGTAGCGCTTGCGGAACTCCTTGACCGGCGGCGAATCGTAGAACAGATCGGCCAGCACCTCGGTGTAAGCCGAGCCGCTGGGCGAGTCGGCATTGTACTGCACCACATGGAGCGTCCCGTTGGTGAGGTGCGAATCCAGGCGCGAGGCGACTTCCGGCACCTGATAACCGGGATCGATGGCGGCCAGCATCTTCTCGGCCGGCAGCAGTTCCATGCGGGCCAGCAGGCTGGGGCTGTCGAGCACCATACGCTGCATGCGGTCGATGGCGCTGATGAGGGCTTCGCCCGTTTTCACCAGACCGTCGTACTGGCGCCGGGTGATGAAATTGGGGCGCAGAAACGGGCAGATCAGGCGTCCGCCGGAGGACAGGTGCTCCTCTTCCATGCGCTTGTGGAGATCGTCCACCCAGGCGAGGTCACGGCAAGGGCCGTTCTCCAATAGCCTGTTGTACCGGGATATGGCGTCGTCTAACTGGGACATGCGCAACCGTGAAATGATCTATAATCAGTATCGCACAGCGTGTGCCCAAGAGTATACTTGTAACCCTACTGAAATCCTTGTAACCCTTTGCGATTCAGCTATTTATAGATATTTTTGAGGGCTTTTTCGTTCCCTGCTTGTACATGGGAGCGGAGGGGCGAAATGGGGAAATTGCGCGTTCCTGCGGATTTATTGCGTTTGCGCGGGGCTACGGGCCGCCTGGCGTCTCTTACGGCGTTTGATATCGCGGCGCCGATGGTCGTCGCAGACTTCAAACTCCAGAAGCGCAGTGCGGCGCCCATCGTCCGCGGTGGCGCAGGGAAACCTGCGTGATCGCCCGGCCGGTGGCCGGGTTGGTGATCGAACGCGAATGGCGAATCGATTATCCCCGGTAGCGTCCAGTCTTAAAATCCTCGGTACTTTCTGAGATGGCTTCAGTGATGGTTGGCGGGGATTCCGGATCTAAGGGCGAAACAGCCAAATCAAAGGCAGCTTTGATCGCATCATCGACTTGGGCGAGGACCAGGGCGTCAACAGCTCCGAGCTTCTTGATGAGGCGCTTGCGGTCCACCGCCCGGATTTGGTTAAAGACCGCCACGGACGAAACAGCCAGGCCTGTGGAAGGATCGGCGGGCAGCAGGACATGCAGGGGGGAAAGAGGAAGCCGAACGGTTGATGTGATAGGAGCTACCATAGTCACGGCACTATAGCGGTTAGAGGTGTCGTTCTGGATGACCAGCGCGGGCCTGGTTTTCTCGATCTCGCGCCCTACCGCCGGGTCGAGTGCTGTGAGGTAGATTTCGCCTCTTTTCGGCCAAGCGCGCCCTGCCGCTTCTCTTGCTTGTCGAGTTTTTGCCATTGTTCTTGATCCACAGAAAACCAATCGCTGGCGATTTCCAGGTCGAGGTCATGATCGCGGAGTGCAGCCTGCTTCAGCCTTTCCTGCAAGGCTTCCGCGCTGGCCGTGGTGACGTAGTGCTGCACAGCCCGGTCAATGAAGCGGCTGCGCTGGCCCGGCCGTGCCAGGCGGTCAATGGTGCGGACCGTGGCCTCCGGCAGGATGACGTTGATGCGTTTTGCCATGGTATCGACCTTAAGGATCTTTCTTCCACATTATATCCACACCGCGTGTGTATGTCAAATTGTTTCAATTACTTGTAGGCACGAGCACGATGAGATTGCCCAACAGAATGGTACCGATCGCCTGCCACCAGTTCATGCCGCCGGCGATCAATCCCGAGGCCAGCATGTAGGTGGGAATGCAGACGCTCATCCCGACCCACAGCGAAGCATAGTTGTAGACGCCCCAGTCGCGGCGGGATTGCGGGACGGGCGCAAGATCTTCGTTGTAGAGCGAACTCTCGCGGATGTCGCTTACTGCATTGCTCACTTGATGGCCCCGCCGCGCGCGGCGCGCTTCAGGAATTGTCCGCGGCCCGCGCGGCCGAGGTACCGGCCGCCATCCACAATCACTTCGCCGCGCGAGAGCACCATGCGCGCGTTGCCTCTCACGGGGAAGCCCTCGAACATCGAGTAATCCACGCGCATGTGATGGGTGCTGGCGCTGATGGTGTGTTCCTGTTGCGGGTCCCACACGACGATATCGGCGTCGCTCGACGGCGCCAGTTCTCCTTTGCGCGGGTAGAGGCCGAACAGCCGCGCCGGGGTCGTCGATACCAATTCCACGAAGCGGTTCAAACTCAGGCGGCCTTCGTTCACGCCGTAATGATAAAGAAGCTGCAGGCGATTCTCGATGCCCGGCCCGCCATTGGGAATCTTGGTGAAGTCGTCTTTGCCCAGCGCCTTCTGATCGGCGAAACAGAACGGGCACTGGTCCGTGGAGACTACTTGCAGATGGTCGTTGCTGAGCCCGTCCCACAGCTTCGGCTGATGCCGTTTCTCGCGCAGCGGAGGAGTAAATACGTACTTGGCGCCTTCGAATCCGGGGCGCGCGAGATCGTCGATGGACAGCAGAAGATACTGCGGGCAGGTTTCCGCAAACGCCGGCAGGCCGCGGTCGCGCGCCTCGCGCACCTGGTTCAAGGCGTCCTCGCTCGAAAGGTGCACGATGTAGACAGGCGCGCCGGCCGCGTGAGCGCGTGATAGATGGGCGCCGTCTTGCCCTCCGCCAACGCGCGCCGCACGATCACGTCGATCACGCCGCCGTTTTCAGCGTGCATGCAGATGAGCGCGCCGTTCCGCGCCGACTGCGAAAGCGCTTTGAAGATGGTCGCGTCATCCACCATCAGCACGCCCGGATAGGCCATGAACAGCTTGAAGCTGGCCACGCCTTCGTCCACCATGGCGTCCATATCTTCCAGGCCGGCTTCGTACAGATCGGTCACGATCATGTGCAGGCCGTAATCGATGGAGGCCCGGTTTTCGGCCTTCTTCCACCAGATATCGAGCGCGTCGCGCATCTTCATGCCGCGCGCCTGGATGGCGAAATCGATCAGGGTGGTGGTGCCGCCGAAGGCCGCGGCGCGCGTGCCGGTTTCGAAATCGTCGCTGGAGGTAGTGCCGCCGAAAGGCATGTCGAGGTGCGTGTGGACGTCGATGCCGCCGGGCAACAGCAGCATGCCGGGTGCGTCGATCACGCGGTCCGCCGTGTCGATGGGGATGCCGGCGGCGATCTCGCGGATCCTCTCGCCGTCGATCAGGATGTCGGCCGGGAACGACTTCTCGGACGTCACCACCGTGCCGTTTCGAATGAGTGTGGTCAACGCGCCTCCTTTGTTCTCAGACGGATTATCACTATAGTGTAGAGGATATGAAGTTTTTGCTCTGTGCCGTGCTAGCTGCATGCGCGACCTGCACCATGGCCGCGCAAACGTTCTCCGCGTCGCCGTTGCTGGATCAGGCCGTGGAGCAGGCGATCCAGGAGGGGCGTATCCCAGGCGCGGTGCTGCTGATCGGGCACAAGGGCCAGATCGTCCATCGCAAGGCGTACGGCAAACGCGCGCTGCTGCCCACGCCGGAGCCGATGACCCTGGACACCATCTTCGACCTGGCCTCGCTGACCAAGGTGGTGGCGACGACTTCGTCGCTGATGAAGCTCTTCGAGGAGGGCAAGTTCCGGCTGAACGATCGCGTGACACAATACCTCCCGGAATTCCAGGAAGGCAAGAGCCCCATCACCATCCGCAACCTGTTCACCCACTTTTCGGGCATGCCTCCGGACCTGGTCTTGAACCCGCCATGGAGCGGCTACCAGACCGGTATCCACATGGCCATGATCGAGAAACCCAACGGGCCCACGGGCGAACACTTTGTCTATAGCGACATTAATTTCATCCTGCTGGGCGAGTTGGTGCATCGGCTGAGCGGACAGACGCTTTCCGACTATGCGCGCGAGCACATATTCCTGCCGCTGGGCATGCGGGAGACCATGTTTCAGCCGCCCGCGTCGCTGATCCCGCGCATTGCGCCCACCGAACGCGACGGCCCGCAAGGCCCGCCACTGCGAGGCGTCGTACACGACGAAACGTCGCGCTACATGGGCGGCGTGGCGGGGCACGCGGGACTGTTCTCCACGGCGGACGACTTGGCGCGCTTTTGCGAAATGATGCTGCGCAAGGGCGAACTCGACGGCACGCGCCTGTTCAGCGCGCTCACGGTGGAGAAGTTCACCACGCCCCAAAGCCCCGCGGACCAGCCCATCCTGCGCGGTCTCGGCTGGGACATCGACTCGCCGTTCTCCGGCAATCGCGGCGACTTATTTCCGATCGGCTCTTATGGCCACACCGGGTTTACGGGCACTTCGATCTGGATCGATCCCGTCAGCGATACTTACGCGATCCTGCTGGCGAACAGCGTACACCCGTTTCGCAGGCCCGCCATTACGAGCTTGCGCGGCCGGGTCGCGACCATCGCGGCGGCGGCGCTGGGCGTGGATGCGCCCGGCGTGGCGCTCACCGGCTACAACGAAACGATCGCCGGAGCGGGGCTCGCGCGCGTGGTCGAGCGCAACACCCTGACGCTGACCGGGCTCGACGTGCTCGCCGCCGCGGACTTCCAGCCGTTGCGCGGGAAGCGCATCGGGCTGATCACGAATCCCACCGGCGTGGACCACACCGGGCGGCGCAATATCGATGTCATGCGGGAGGCCGGGGTGAACATCGCGGCGCTGTTCTCGCCGGAGCACGGATTCGCCGGAACTGAAGACCATCCGGACGTGGGCGACACGTCCGACGCGGCCACCGGCCTCAAGGTTTTCAGCCTCTACGGGAAAACGCTGCGGCCCACACCGGAGATGCTGCGCTCGCTCGACGCGCTGGTGTTCGATATCCAGGACGTTGGCGCGCGGTTCTACACCTACGAAACCACTATGGCCTACGCCATGGAAGCGGCCGCCAAAGCAGGAATTGCGTATTTTGTTTTGGACCGGCCCAACCCCATCACGGGCGTCCACGTGGAAGGGCCACTGCTCGATCGCGACCAGCTTTCCTTCGTAGGCTACTTCCCGCTGCCGCTGCGCCACGGCATGACGATGGGCGAACTGGCGAAGCTGTTCAACGCGGAAAACCATATCGGCGCGAATCTGACGGTGGTCGCGATGAAGGACTGGCAGCGCGGCGACTGGTTCGATGCGAGCGATCTGCCGTGGATCAACCCGTCGCCGAACATGCGGAGCCTGAATGCGGCGCTGCTCTATCCTGGCGTGGCCATGCTCGAATATACGAAGAACTACTCGGTGGGCCGCGGCACGGACGCGCCATTCGAGCAGGTCGGCGCGGACTTCATTCGCGGACCGGAACTGGCGGCGTATTTGAACCGGCGGCGGATTCCGGGCGTGCGCGTCTACCCCACGCGGTTCCAGGCCGTCGAAGGCGTGCGTTTCGCGATCACCAATCGGGACGACTTCGATTCCGCGCGCCTGGGGCTGGAGATCGCGGCGGCGTTGCA